>Ga0224557_1004298_pt1 | contig 10503 bp, 7 predicted proteins | sample 714S31014metaG_FD_180677 | JGI IMG/M metagenome (GOLD analysis project Ga0224557, IMG submission 180677) | Peat soil microbial communities from Stordalen Mire, Sweden - 717 S3 10-14 | ecosystem: Environmental > Terrestrial > Soil > Wetlands > Peat | place: Sweden: Norrbotten County, Stordalen... | reverse complement strand
GATCAACGCATTCGATATGCCCGGCCGCCAGTCGTTCATGATTCAAATGGTCAACGACAGGCGCGACCTGGGAAACGCCATCGCCATCAACTCGTCGATGGTGAACATTGCTCGATTGATCGGGCCATCCCTTGCCGGCATGTTGATCGCGGCCACCAGCGAGGGCTGGTGTTTTCTTGTTGACGGCATCAGCTACCTGGCCGTGATTGCTTCACTGCTGGCCATGCGCCTCCCGGCACAATCGCCCCGGCGCGCGGTCACTTCAATGGCTCACGAACTGGCTGAGGGGTGGTCGTATGTGACGGGGTTCCTGCCCATTCGCACCATCCTCACGCTGTTCGCCCTGGTGAGCCTGATGGGCATGCCGTTCGTGGTGCTCATGCCGATCTTTGCTGTGCGGGTGCTCCATGGAGGACCCCACACGCTTGGCTTCCTGATGGGGGCCATGGGCGTTGGCGCACTCACATCGGCCATCTCGCTGGCAGCGCGCAAGAATGTGCGCGGGCTCATTCGCATGATCCCCATTGCAGCAGCGGTTTTCGGGATGGGCCTGATCGGATTTGGCTCGTCGCGCGTCTTCTGGCTTTCAATGATCATGGTGCTGATAGCAGGCATGGGCATGATGCAGGGCATGGCAGCCAGCAACACCATCATCCAGACGCTCGTGAGCGAAGACAAGCGCGGCCGCGTGATGAGTTTCTATACCATGGCCTTCATGGGCATGGCGCCCTTCGGCAGCCTGCTCGCCGGATCGATGGCCCACGCCATTGGAGCGCCTTGGACGGTAATTGCCAACGGCGCTGTAGTCCTGCTGGGAGCGGCGTGGTTCTTCACGCGACTGCCTGGAATCCGCGTGGTCATCCGGCCCATTTATCGCGAGATGGGAATTCTGCCCCTGGAGGAGGGGGTTCAATCATGAGTGTGCTCAAGCTGGAACCGAAAAGCACTGCCTTCGTGGTCATCGATCTTCAAAAGGGAATCGTCGCCCGCATGGGCGCCGCAGCGCAGCCCATCGTCGCAAACGCTGCCCGTCTGCTCGCCGCCGCGCGCGCCGTTGGTGCTCAGCCAGTCCTGGTTCATGTTGGCGGTTCGCCCGATGGCGCCGATCGCCTTCATCCGCCTACCGACACACCTGCGTTCAGCGGCACATTCCCGCCCGACTGGATGGATCTCATTCCCGACCTCGACCGCCAGCCTTCCGACGTCGTTGTTCTCAAGCGCCAGTGGGGCGCCTTCTACGGCACTGACCTCGACCTTCAGCTCCGCCGCCGCGCACGCACTGCGATTGTTCTTTGTGGAATCGCTACAGAAATCGGTGTCGAAAGCACCGCGCGCGATGCCTACGAGCGCGGTTACGAACTCGTCTTTGCATCCGACGCAGTGGCGGGCATGAGCCCCGAGGCCCACGCCAACTCTCTCGAGCGAATCTTCCCACGCATGGGCCGCGTCCGCACCACCGACGAAATCATCGCCGCCCTCAAATCGTAGTTTAGCCGGGTGCCCCAGGTGCCTCGCTTTTGGGCACCTGGGACAGCAATGCACTCACCCCGAAAGCTTTTCCAATCCCTGTTCCCTATTCCCTGTTCTTTACTGCGTAACCCCGCACAGATGAACGTTCACGCCCAATTCGGCGAACGTGGCCGCCTTGGTCGCCAGCGCTTTATCCGCCAGTTCAGCAGTGGGCGCATAGGCCACATTCATGTGGTTTGCCTTGTGCCGCGCCATCAGCTGATTCTGGCTCACCCCATGCAAAACCGTATGCACGATCGGCCATTGCGGCGTGGTCTCGTTCCAGCGGCGTTCCGTTTCCTCAGCCGGCAAACTCACCACTGTGCCCCGCCCCAGATCGACATGGAGTTCGCCACCCTCAACAAAGACGCGGCTCCAGACAATCTCGCCCGGTTTCCCTACACCCTTGAGCGAACCACCGCCCAGCGGGAAGTACATCGCCGGCTGGCGTTCGCTCGTCGCGCCCGCGTATCCGCCAACAAAGTGACTGACCGGCGCGGCGCCTGAAATCTGCAGCAGCCAAACAAACGCATCTACTCCATCACCCTTGTAATGCTCTCCCCAGCGAACATCGTGCAGTGTTGTGGCCGGATCGAGACCCAGAGCCTTCCAGCAGAGGTTGGTGACGATGGCATCCGTCCCCGCACACTCGTCCACTTCGTTGAAGTGAACCAGCGGCACGCCTGGGTAGAGCTCTTCCTTGGCACCCTCGGCATAGACCGGAGGGCGATCGGAGTTGTTCAGCATCCCCTCGGCCAGGTCCGATGCGGGAACCATATCTTTCAGGCCCTGCTGATACTGGATTCCGACCGCGTCACATCCGTAATCCCCGGCAATGCGCACGGCCGCGATGTACATCTTGCACTGGTCGAGCACCTGCTCCCGGGTCAACTCCGTCGCGGCATCCTTGCCGAAGGCAAACTTCACGCCTTTCTCAACCAGCCAGTCGTAGACAGCGCGCGCTTCAGCGTCGGTGACCGTTCGCATCTTGGCCACCAGCGCCGACTGGCTGAGCCGCTCCTTGTAGATGCCCGCGGGGTTCAGCAACTCATCGTCGATGATGGCGTTGTACATGCCCATGCAGCCTTCGTCGAAGATGCCCATGATCGCCTTGCGATATTTGAGCTCCTCAGCGAGTTGTGCGCCGAGCGCCGCGCTCTCAGCCGGCAGCTTGCTTTGGTCCAGGTTGTGCACGTGCGACAGATCGTGGCTGATCCTTCCTGTCTTGAGCCACTCGTCGAGGCCCTTCAGGAAGAACTCGTCTTTGAAATCGAGACTCCAGATCGACGAGAACTCGCGGCCTGCCTTGGTGAGCGAACCGTTCAGGTTCAACAGACCGACGAGTCCCGGCCATTGACCAGACCAGTTGGCCACGGTAAGAATCGGTCCCTTGTGACTGCGCAGTCCCGGCAAAACATGATGGCTGTACTGCCAGGCGGCGGTGGCAAACACCAGCTTCGCGTCGGGATGGATCTTCATGAAAACGTCCATGCCCTGGCGCTGCGAGGAAATGAATCCGTGCTTTTCCGTCTCGTTATACGCGTGGGCGCGCACCAGCTTGAAGCCCTTCTTCGCGAACGCGGCCGTGAGCTTCCCTTCCATGTCACGCTGCGCAGGCCAGCACTCCTGGTTGGCCGATTGCCGCAGATCGCCGCTGGTAACCAATAGGATTTCATTTTCAAGTGGCTTTAGAATTCCGTGCTTTTGAACTGACATTGCGACTTTCTCCTAACTTTCGTTAACGTTTTCGCCCACAGTGAAATATACACCCTTTGACCGCCTCCCGGCGAAATCCGCGCCCCCGCCGGCGGCCTGGTGAGGCGGTTGCAATCGCACGGTCACAAGATATGGGGCAGCCTCATCCGTTTAGCATGGGAGTGAGCCTCGGACTGTAGCTCAGGAAGACGAAAACCCTCGATGGCGCCAAGGAAATCCCCGCAAAAGCACGCCCCTCATCGTCCGCAAACGGCCCACCCGCGCGGAACCAGGGAGCCGCCCCCAACTGTGTCAGGCAAATGGCTCCTTGGGGCCGTTGCCGTGACCATTCCGGCAGCGGCCTTCTGCGGCTGGGCTGTTTTATGTCTTCTTTTCTGGCAGGGAAGCTGGCAACTCCTCTACCACCCTGCGGCAATCATTGCGCGCACTCCGGCAAGCATCGGCCTGGCCTTCGACCCCATCAGCTTCGCCGTTGCAGATACCGGGGCGACCCAACTCCAGGGCTGGTGGATTCCGGCCGGAGCCGGTTCGCGCCCCTATACGCTGATTTACCTGCACGACCGGAACGGCAATCTGGCAGACACACTCGACGACCTGGCGAGCCTGCACAGCGCAGGCGTGAGTGTGTTGGCATTCGACTACCGCGGGTATGGCCAGAGCCTTTTCGCCCATCCAAGCGAGGCTCGCTGGCGGCAGGACGCGGAGTGGGCGCTTCAATATTTGACGGCGACCCGGCACGTGGACGAGCACGCGATCGTAATTGCCGGAAGTGGGCTTGGCGCCAACCTGGCTCTGGAAGTTGCGGCGGCCCATCCTGGCCTGGCTGGAGTGGTGCTGGAGGCCCCGCTCGACGCGCCGATGAGTATCATCTTTGACGACCCGCGCGCTCATCTGGTGCCGGCGCATCTGCTCGTGAGTGACCGGTTCAGCGTAGCGGCTCCCGCTGCCGCATTGCGCATTCCGTCGCTTTGGGTTCTTTCAAATTCCCCCGCCAGGCAGGCGGAAACAGAGCTGGCATTTCAGCGCGTCGCCGCCGCAAAAATGCGCGTCTCGCTCCCCGCTTCGTCAGACGGTCGCAAAGATTTCGTGAATGCCCTTGCGCGCTGGCTTGACGATCTACCCAGGTAATTGCAACCGTCTGTCGCATCGGGCTGATACGCGCACCCGCTAGCTACTTGACGATATCCCGGTGCAAGGCCTTCACCTGGTAGCCGGCCTTCTTGAGCCGCTTGCTCATCTCTTCAGCCATCATCACGCTTCGGTGATGGCCTCCGGTACACCCAAAGGCTACAGTCAGGTAGCTCTTGCCTTCCTGCACATAATGCGGAAGCAGGTAAAGCATCAGCTCGGTCACGCGATCGAGAAACTCACCCGTCTGCGGAAAGCCGCGCACGTAATTTGCCACACGGGGATCAAGTCCGGTCTTGTTGCGGAACTCGGGGACGAAGTGAGGGTTGGGCAAAAAGCGGACGTCAAACACCATGTCGGCATCGAGCGGTACGCCGTTCTTGAAGCCGAAGCTCAGGCAGGAGACAAGCAGCCGGTTGACCTTTTCCTGTCGGCCGTAGCGGGCCTGGATGTGGGCGCGAAGTTCGTGGACGTTGAAGGTTGACGTGTCAATCAGCGTATCGGCGACGTTGCGAATGGGATCGAGAAGCTGGCGTTCTTCAACGATGGAGCGCCACACGGTTTCAGACTTGCCGAGTGGATGGGGCCGGCGCGTCTCGGAGTAGCGTTGCACGAGTGACGGATCCTGCGCGTCGAGAAAAACCACGCGAGTGCGCAACAGCTTTCTCACGTCCTTGAGGATCTGGGGCAGGCGGTCGATGGTGGCGCCTTCGCGGACGTCGACAACGATGGCAGCCTGCTCCACCTCAGTAGACTTGCTGACCAGCTTGGCGAAGTCCGGCAGCAGTTCGAGGGGCAGATTGTCGCAACAGTGGTAGCCCAGATCCTCAAAGGCTTTCAGGGCCGAGGCCTTGCCCGCGCCTGAGATGCCGGTCACGATCACCAGCTCCTTGGTATGCTTGCTGGCGCTCGCGGCCGGCCTGGCCGCAGCTCCGCTTTTCCGCGCAACCTTACGCATCGGTTTCTTCGTTTCCTTCGGGTCCACCGGCGGCATTCGCCTATGCTACACCGAAAAACGGGTCTTCGTCCTTAATGAAATCGTCAACCTCGCCTGTCGATCTGCTCTACCGTCCTTAGTCTGTAGTTCGCCAATGAAATATCGATCGTTTTGCGTCAGAGCACGACTTCAAAGGCAGAGAATAATTCCCGCGAAGCCGGATTAAGTGTCAGGGCACGACTTCAAAGGTAGAGAATAGCTCCCGCGAAGCCGGATTAAGTGTCAGGGCACGACTTCAGTCGTGCCGAAAAAGCCGCAAAACGAATGGGATTTAGCCCCTGCGGAACTCCCTGTCAAGCCGCTCCGACTGGCCGAATAATTCAACGAACAACGCCGCGCAAGCTCATTTGGCCGCAGTGAGACGGCCGCGCTCGGCCAGCGCGAGGGCCTGCGGGGCGTCAAGCAGGGGCGAAAGCAGTGGTCCCTGGCCCAATTCGCAACCCATCCGGGCAAGCGCCCGCAGTTGCTCAGGTGTCTCAATTCCCTGCGCCACCACATGCACTCCCAAGGTGCGGCCAAGGCGGAGCAGCGAGTCCAGCACAGCCTGCTGGCGGCCCGCGGAGTTCGCGGCCGCGGTCAGCTTGGCGTCCAGCTTCACCATTTCTATCGGCAGGCGCACCAGGTGATTCAAAGGTGCCAGGCTCGATCCGAATTCGTCGAGAGCCACACGCACACGGCAATCCACAAGCCGCTGCAGGACGGCCACCGCCGCATCGGGGCTCTCGTTCACCACCGCCTCCGGCACCTCAAACAGAATCTTTGTCGGGTCGGCGCCGCTGGCATTGAGAGTTCTTTGCAACTGCGCCACCAGGTCCACGTTGTAGAACTGCTTGTAGGTCAGATTGATGCTCAGCGTGATTTCAGCACTGGGCGACGTATTGTGCCAGCTGCGCAACTGCCAGCAAACGGCTTCCATGGTCTCACGTCCCAATGTGACCGAAAGGCCCGTCTCCTCGGCCACCGCGAGCAGGTCGGCGAAGTTGTCGGCCGTGCCGTCTCCCGAACGCCAACCCAACAAGCACTCGAGCGCTTCCACTTTGCCTGTCTGCAAACGGCAAATCGGTTGATAGCGGAAATCAAGAAGCCGCTTCTCAAGGCGGTAACGCAACTCGCGCTCGCGCTCCTGCTGGCTGCTGACGCAGACTTCAAGGTGCTTGTCGAAGATTTCGTAACGTCCGCCGCCGGATTGCTTGGCGCGATACATCGCAAAGTCGGCGTCACGCACCAGCAGATCGGCTGTAACGTGGTCGGGACCTGCCAGGGCCGCCCCGATACTTGCACCGGCCTGCACAAAATGGCCAAAGATATCGAACGGGCGCGACATCTCAGCCTGAACGCGCCTGGCCACCGTCTCAAGAGCGCCGATGTTTTGAATATTGTCGACCAGGATGGCAAACTCGTCGCCGCCCAGCCGCGCGGCCGAGTCGTGCGGACGAAGCGCCGCGCGCAACCGATCCGCGGCCGCAACCAGCACCACGTCTCCTGCTGCGTGTCCCAGAACGTCGTTGACCTCCTTGAAGCGGTCAAGATCGAGAAACAACACGCCGCAGCTTTGCTCAGGACGCCGAAGCCGCCGGGCCATGGCTTGCCCGAGTCTGTCCATGAAAACTGCTCGGTTCGCCAGACCCGTCAGCACGTCGTGCATGGCGTCGTGCTGCAGACTCTCTTCAGTATGTTTGCGGTCGCCGATATCGCGGAAGGTGTATACATAGCCCACCCTTGCGCCGTCCACCAGCAGCGGCGCGCTCACCAGGCTCACGTCCACAAACTCCCCTTGCTTGTTGGCGCGCACGGTCTCCACCGTTGCGCTGCCATGCTCATCCACAGCTTTTGCAAGCGTCGCATGCTCGTTGAGGCGCGTCTCCGGCACAATCAGTTCGCGCAAGCTGCCGCCGCTTGCCTCCTCAGCCGTGTATCCGAACATTTGCGTGAACGCGGGATTCGTATACAGGACGTGATTGTCGTGTTCGATGGCAACGGCCTCTGGAATACTGGCCAGCACGTCTTCCATCAGGCGCGACTTGGGGGCACGTTCCCGTCCTCCGAAATGGGCAACGATCACCGCCTCGCGCAATTCCGCATCGAGAATGCAGTAGGTGCCCTCAACGGGCTGCAGTTTGCCTCCCTTGGCGGGCATGGTCGCGTGAAACGGGCTGCCTTTGCGAGAGCCCTTGAGCAGTGTTTGCGGCTCAGCTGTGCCGGGAAACAATCCCCACAGCACGTCTTCAACAGGCCGCTCCACCCACTCACTTTCCGTCAGACCCAGAGTCTGCCGCGCTTCGGCATTGGCGAAGACAATTTTTCCGGCGCGCTCAAGAAAGACAAGAACCGGCAATGCATCCAGAATCTCTCGCTGTCGGGCGGAGTCGGAGTTTTCCGGAAGATTCACGCCTTTTGCCTCCCAGGGAATCGCACCCTGGCCCACTCGCCCAAATCTGGAGTCTGGTCCCGTCGTCCTGTTCAATGGTTGTGCCGCCTTAGCTCAGAATCTAAGCCGCGGGCACACGCGCTACCATCCCCAAAATCGGTCAGGGGGTGCAACCAAAGTCCAAACCATGTCTCATTTACGAGCAGCGCGAACGAAAGACAGCTGGGTCAGATCGCGCCAAAAGACGCCGTGCGTGTGCAGAACTTTGCGCCGAGGCGGAGGAGTCGCCCAGTTCTTGCTCATAGAGCAATAAATTGGCGGAAAATCAGCTCGAACCTCAAGGAATCTCGACTAATTCCATCTGGCCGTCGCGGCGGCGATGTAACACGAACGTATCACCCGCCGTGGTGCGAAAGATCAGCAGGTCGCGATCGCGAAACTCGGCTTCCTTCACAGCTTCCTCAATGGTGAGTGGTTTGAGCGCGATGGCCTCGCCATTTTTCAGAATGTGCGGCTCAACCACCTGGTTGCGCGCCGGAAAAGAATGAACCGCGATCGACGCGCGCGGTTTGGCGGCGGCTCTGGCGGTCGCGCCCTCGGCCGGAGGCTGGCTTGCCCGCGCCTTGGGCCGCGATACGGGAGGAGCTGTCAATACTTTTTCTTCCTTGGGAAGCCGTTTGTTTCCCATACGCCGATCGCGGAAACGCCGTGCCTGGTTCTCAGCATGATCCATGGCTTCGCGCAGTGCCGCGTCGAGCGTGGTTGCCTTGCCGGTAGCTGCAATTTTTTGCGCACGCCCCTGCACCGTCAACTCAACAATATACACATGTCTTTGCGTACTGAAGGTGATGCTGGCATGCGCGCTCTTGCCCAGGATCAGGCCGAGACGCTCCATTCCCTCTTCGGCGTGCGTCCGTAGCGCCTTTGAAATCTTTACTTGCCTCGCGGTGAACTCCACTTCCATGGTCAGCCTCCGCTCCCGCTCTTCCATTTCTATGAAGAGCCTCAGATTTCACTTCGCTGGTATATCCCTTAGACGCGGCAAGCAAATGCCGGTCATTCCGCCTCCATGCACCCGAATGCCGGATCAACCCGCCGACACTGAACCTTCGGGTTAGAGGAGCACAGTATAAGCCAATCCCAGCAGAGTGCAAATCCACAACACCCGAGCAGATTTTCCCTGGTTTGGCTGCCGTTCCCTGTTTTTCTGTTCCCTGTTCCCTAGTCCCTGCCTTTAAATCTCCCACCGCAGCAGCGTAGCTCCCACCGTGAATCCCGCACCCACAGCAGCAAGCAGAACTAGATCGCCCTTCTTGAGCTTGCCTTCTTCGACGGCGGTTTCCATGGCCAGCGGGATGGTCCCGGCGGAGGTGTTGCCGTACTTCTCAATATTGATAATCACGCGCTCCGGATCCATGCCCAGCCGGTCGGCAGTCGCGGTAATGATGCGCTTGTTCGCCTGGTGAGGAATGAAGCAGCCAAGGTCGGCGCCCGTCAGTCCGTTGCGCTCCAGAACTTTTTGGGTGGCCTCCGCCATCTTGCGCACGGCGAATTTATAAACAGCCGGACCGTCCTGGTAGATGTAGTGCATCTTCTTGTCCACAGTCTCGTGGCTTGAGGGGTTCAGGCTGCCGCCACCCTTCAGATTCAGGCTCACGCCGCCCGAGCCGTCGATCTCGTTGATGAAGTCGATAAATCCGATCTCGCCCTCTTCAGCCGGCTCGATCAGCACCGCGCCGCCGCCGTCGCCAAACAGCACGCATGTGGTGCGATCGGTGTAGTCGGTCATGCGGGTGTTCGCATCGGCGCCGCACACCATAACCTTCGTGTGCGCTCCGCTCTCCACCATCTTCACGCCGGCCTGCAACGCGTAGACGAATCCCGAACAGCCGCCGGAGACATCGAATCCCCACGCGCCCTTCGCTCCAATCTTGTCCTGCACCAGGCACGCCGTTGAGGGAAACATCATGTCGGGCGTCACCGTGCCCACGATGATGCACTCCACCTCACTGGCAGCAATGCCGCGCACCGCCAGGCATTTCTTTGCCGCTTCGGTGCAAATATCGCTCACGCCCAGACCCTTGGCCAATACGTGCCGCTCTCGAATACCAGTCCGCTCCATAATCCACTGGTCGTTCGTATCCACCATTTTTTCGAGGTCTTGATTGGTAAGAATCTGCGGAGGAACGTAGGTTCCGAGCGCGGTGATCTTCGCGCGAGTGCCCACAATCGGGCGAACGTTCAAGCTCAATGTACTTCTCCTCTAAACTCGTCGAAGGAGTCGGAGCGCGCACTGCGCGGGATCTTCTATTCCCTAATCCCTGTTCCCTATTCCCTGACACAAAAGTACCGGGTGACCTACTGCGCCCGTACTAGCCCGTTACCGTTGCTTCCTTCCGGACCTGGCGGGATTGGCGGGATTACGTCGCGTAGGACCCGGCACTGATTGATTTTATCACTCGGAGAGGGCCGCCTCACACCCCCAGCAACTTCACGCCCTCCGCCTTCGCAGCGGCCCTTAACTCAGTTTCCAAAGTCGCCAGCGGCAACGCTCGTCGCAAGGCAAGTTCGAGATAAACCGCATCGTACAGCGTCAGCCGGTGCCGCTCGGCGAGTCGAAGCGTAGCGCCCCACACTTGCCGGTCCGTTTCCTGATCAATGGATATTGGTAGCAGGCTGAGATTCGTCAAGGCATTGTCGCGAAATACCGCATCATTGCGTCGGCCGCGCACTTTCATTTCGAGCACGTTGGCCACCTCAAACCGCCACAATGATGGAACCCATG
>Ga0224557_1004295_pt1 | contig 10511 bp, 10 predicted proteins | sample 714S31014metaG_FD_180677 | JGI IMG/M metagenome (GOLD analysis project Ga0224557, IMG submission 180677) | Peat soil microbial communities from Stordalen Mire, Sweden - 717 S3 10-14 | ecosystem: Environmental > Terrestrial > Soil > Wetlands > Peat | place: Sweden: Norrbotten County, Stordalen... | reverse complement strand
GGACTGGAAGGGCGCGGCAAAAGCGAGGCCGTGAAAGCCTGGTGCGCCTGGCACTTGGGCACGGCGCGATTTGTCAGCTTGAAGGGGATCGCCAGCACACGCTCGGCATTTCGAGAAGTCTCCAAGGCGCTCGGCACTACGTCCAGTTACACGCGGAAGGCTCCCGAAATACAGGCACGCATCGAAGACGTGCTGGAGCGCTCCAGGCTGATGCTTGTGGTGGACGAGGCGCATTTCCTGTTCAACCAAAGCCGCCGCATGTATTCACGGCCGGAACTGGTGGACTGGATTGACACGGCCATTTGCAATCAAGCGTGCCAATCGCACTCGTGACAACGCCACAATTCATTGTCTGCATGACGCGCGCCGCTGACCAGGTGGAATGGAACTTCCGCCAGTTTCGCCGGCGCGTCAAACGATGGGAGAAACTGCCGGCGGCCAACTCGGAAGAGGACATCAAATCCGTCGCGAGGAGCGTTTTCAAAAAAGCCGACGCGCGAGCGATTTCAAAAATCGTCGGCTACGCCCTGTTAAGCAAACGCGATCTGTCGGCTGTTGACGACGTGGCGGATGAAGTGCGCACCATGCTTGGCACGGATGATTCGAGCAAGGCAACCGTGGATCACGTTCACCGTGCGATTTACGATTTCCTTTTGCCGAGCGACAAAACTTTTTTAGAGGGCATGGAGGTAGCGCGACAGACTCGCCGCACGTCGTTTCATAAACCGTTGTCTCCAGAGCCAGCGGAAGAGCCGCTGGAACCGGCACAGGAAGAAATCCGGGGTGTCTCGCGCGGCATAGCGCCGGCTGTGGGCAGCGGGGCGGACCGGCGCGTCGAGAATCCGGCCGCATTTATTGCGGCTTAAACCAGCTTCTAATACCCGGTTAATCCGGGGTTGAATCTACGGTTTTACACCCGCCAAAAGGGTGCGCAATTTCCCTGCCTTCGCTTTCGGGACTTGGAACTCTCGCAAACCGGACAGATTCACCGCGCTTTTACAAATCACAGGGTATCCCCGCCGCGGGGAAGGGTGCGGGGATACCCTAAAGCGGTTCAATTCCCGTCGCCTCCACCAGGCATTGGAGCGACGCCTTGTCCTTGAAAAAAGGTTCGAGCGGCCCGATACAAATGCACCAACCTTCGCTCTCCACTGCGAGCTTCCTTCGGTCCGGCAAGCCAGCATGAATCATTTGAGGCTTCCGAAAAAATGCGAAGACTGCCGCACCAAAGCGAAAGCGGGATTCAACAAACCACGCGCAATTTTTCGCGTTCCACTGAAAATTTCACGGGCAAATTCCCGGCAAGCTCGCCGTCCAGTTCAAAAGATGCCGCTGCGTCACTCGACAATTCAAACGTCACCGTGCGAAACCGCCGCACCAGCTTTTCCGGCAATTTCCGCCGCGCGACCAAACCCGGCGCGCAACGCAGCAGCACCGGCCAGTTGACGCGCGGCAAAACGCAAATCTCCAGCATCCCGCCGCACAAACAGGAGTGCGGAAAAATTTCAAACGGCCCGCCGTAAAATTTCCCGTTGCCGATCAAAACCAGTTCGCCGATGAATTTTTCTCCGCCCGCCTGCGCGGTAATTTTGGGTTTTGTCTCGCGCAGCGCCTTCAGCCCGGCGATGACATAGGCCAGCGGCCCGACCTTTTTCTTGTGCTGCCAGTCCACGAGTTCAATCGCCCGCGCATCAAGCCCCGCGCCGGCGAGTTGGACAAAATAACGCCGCCCGGTCCTGCCGTTGGCGGAAAATTCCGCTCGCGGCAGGTCAATTTTCATTTCGCTGCCACGCCGCAATACGTCCCAGGCATGTTCGAGCCGGAGCGGAATTTTGAGTTCGCGCGCAAAAACGTTCACCGTGCCCAGCGGCAGCACGCCGAGCCGCGCCCGCGCAAAGCCGTCCGGCGCGTCGCCGAGGCCGTTCAGGACTTCGTTGATGGTTCCGTCGCCGCCGGCGGCCGCAATCAAATCGTATCCTTCGCCGATCGCCTCCGCCGCGAGCCGCCGCGCGTCGCCCGGCGCGGCAGTGGCCTTCAACGCGCATTGTGCACCGATGAAGTCGAGTTGGCGGCGAAAATGCCGGGCTCTGTTGCCGCGGGCCGCCGGATTGAAGATGACGCAGATGCGCACAGACGCATGATTTTGGCATGGGAAGTTTTAGTCGAGGAGAAAGCGAATTGCATTCGGCGCGTTTTTTCCCGAAACTGGCAGTGTGAACGACTCGAAACACTGGACGGTTCCCAAATGGCCGTTTCTTCTCGGCGACGCGCTGCTGCTCACCGCCGCGTATTTTTTTATCCAACTGGCTCCGCGCCCGGTTGACCGCTGGGAAATCGTCACCGCCGCCGCGTGCGTCGCGCTCGGCGCGGTTCTCGGCGCGATGCCGTTCATTCTGGATTACCGCGCCATTGTCAAAGTCATTGAAGCCGGCGCGCTTGGCTCCATCGGCGAAAAAATCCAGAACCTCGAAAAGCTGGCCGCGCAAATCAGCGCCGCGACAGCCGAATGGACGAACGCGCAGGTGCAGGCCGAAAAAACCTCCGCCGGCGCGAAGGAAATATCCGACAAGATGGCCGGGGAGGTCCGGGAATTTTCCGAGTTCATGCAGAAGATGAACGACAGCGAGAAGGCCGCGCTCCGGCTGGAAGCCGAGAAGTTCCGGCGCGGCGAGTCCGAATGGCTGCAGGTGTTGGTGCGCATTCTGGATCATGTCTTTCTGCTGCACGCCGCTGCCGCGCGATCCGGCCAGCCGAAACTGGCGGAGCAAATCACACAATTCCAAAACGCCTGCCGCGACGCCGCGCGACGCATCGGCCTCGTGCCGTTCAGCGCCGAGCCGGGTGAGCCGTTTAATGCCGAGCGCCACCAAGCCGTTGGCACGGAGGAAAAGCCGCCCGCCGATGCCGTGGTTGCCGAAACCGTCGGCGTGGGCTTCACATTTCAAGGCCGGCTTTTGCGTCCGGTGCTGGTGCGGTTGCGTGAAGAAAATCCGTCTGCCGAATCCGTGCCCGTCGCATCCGTATCGGCCAATCCTCCGGAAAGCGAAAATCTGGGGGAACAACTCCCGCTCGGCTCGCCGGATTGATTTTTTCCGTAGCAGCCGACGTGAGTCGGCTCATTCGTTTGAAAAGAGCAAACTCACGTCCGCTGCTACCAAATTTCCACCGTCCGTCGTGCGGATAAAAAATGCAGCCAGCAAATGGCGGCTGGCCGCGAATAAATTTTTTCCATCGCGCGCGCGTAAAGCTTCAATTGCGGTTTGTAGAGCTTGGTCTTATCCGGCAATTCGTCCGCGCGAGTTTGGTCCGTTTTGAAATCCGCCAGCCAGATTTCCCGCGGCAGCAACACGACCAGATCCGCCACGCCTTGCACGACGACGAATTCATTTTCCAGCCCGCCATCCGCCTTCGCGCCGGTGATTTCGGCCAGTTCCGCCGGACTGAATTTTGCCGTGAACGGCAATTCCCGCTTCACAGACTCCGGCGGCTGCGCGCGGATTTTTCTGCCCGGCGGCGAATTCCAAAAATCCACCAGCGCGTCCAAGTCCAGAACCGCGCATTCCTCCGCCGACAGAATTTTCTCCCGCTCCAGCCGCTGTGCTTCCGCCGCAAACGCCGCCCGGTCGCCGGCTTTTTCCAGCGCGAAGTGCTGGAGAAATTTATGATGCGCTGTTCCCGCTTCCGCCGCTGACAGTTTCGGATTTGATTTCGGTGGGGCGAGCGCCGTCGCGGGCCGTTTTGCTGAAAACTGAAAACCGAAAATTGGTTCCGCTTCCTCGTCCAATTCCGCCGCCGCGCGCCGCAATTCCGTGACCGACGACTTGGCCTTGCGTCTCGTCGCCGCTTTGAACGGATAATCCCGCCCCAGCACGTCGCGAAGTCGTTTCGCAACGACATCATCGAGGGCGGGCAATTCCATTTCCGCTTTTCGCTTTTCGCTTTTCGCTTTTCCGGCCACTTCCTCGTCTTCCACAATCCGCCAGCGCAAATCCGGCAATTCGCCTTCCGTCTCGTCTTGAACTTTGGGCTTTGGGCTTTGGACTTGATTCGCGAACCAAAGCCCAAGCCAGTCCGCGAAACTTTTCGCGCCGGCGATTTTTCGCAGCGTGATCGCCACCGGCTCGTTCCAGGTTTCACGCCACTTATTTTCGGTGATGCTGCCACACAAAATCAGCGTGTCGCGGGCGCGGGTCATGGCGACGTAAAGCAGCCGCAACTCCTCGCCACGCAGCTCGCGACGCTGACGACGCTGCGCCAGCCAGTGCGGCAGGCTCGGATAACGCCCGCCGTTTTGCGGCGGCTGAACGCGCGGGCAGACGCCAAATTCCCCGTCCAAGATGATTTCATTGTTCAGATCCTGCTCGTTGAATCGTTTCGCCAGATCGGCCACAACCACGACCGGAAATTCCAGGCCTTTGCTCTGGTGAATGCTCATCAGCCGCACGGCATTTTCGTCCGCAACCGGCGCAATCTCCGGCTCGGCTCCGGCTTCGCGTTGCGCCTCGATGAATTTCAAAAACCGGAACAATCCCTGCCGCTGGAACTGGTCGAACCGCTGCGCCAGATTGAGAAATTGCTCAACATTCGCCCGCCGTTGCGCGCCGCGCGGACGCGATTGCAGCCAGTCCGCGTAATGCGATTCAGCGAGCACCTCTTCGAGGCATTGCGAGAGCGAAACCTGCCGCGCCAGTTTCCGCCAGCGATGAAACCGCGCCAAAAATTTTCCGACTTTCGCCCGCGTCTCACTTTGGACTTTGGACTTTGGACTTTGGACCTGGTTGATCGCAAACCAGAAATGTCCGCCGGTCAGGAGCCGGATTTCCGCCAGTTCGTCGAGCGAGCAGCCGACGAGCGGCGAACGCAGCACCGCGATGCACGGAACGTCCTGCAATGGGTTGTCGAGCAATTGCAGCAGGCTCAACAAATCCAAAACCTCGCTGGTTTCGTAGAATCCGCCCCGTGCGACGACCAGCGGCACGCCCGCGCGCTCAAATTCCTTTGCGAAGATTTCCGCCTTGCCCGATGGCGAACGCAGCAGCACCGCCATGTCGCGCCATTCGACGGCGCGGAAGATTTTCTTCTTGTCGTCCCAAATCTTGTGCGATTCGGGTTCGGCGACGAGTTCCTTCAATCGCCGGACGACCATCCGCGCCTCCTTGGCCGATTCCTCCAAATCCGCCCAATCGCCGTTTTCGTCGTCGGAAACTTCGCCGGGCTTTTTTTTCAGGCGCAAAAGCAATTCCGTTCGTGGCAACGAATCTTGTGCCGCACTGAAATCCAAACGTTCTTGCGGCGAGCCGAATTTTAATTTTGCTTCCTCGTCATAATTCACGCCGCCGATTTCTTCGCGCATGAGCGGCGCGAAAAGTGAATTGACGAAATTCAAAAGCGATTCCCGGCTGCGGAAATTTTCAGCGAGCGGAATCGTCTGACCTTCCTTGCCGCGCCAGCTTTTGGCGTAATCGCGGAAGATTTTCGGGTCGGCGAGACGGAAACGGTAAATGCTCTGCTTCACGTCGCCGACGAGGAAGCGGTTTGCCTCCGCGCCATCCCGGCTCAACGCCTGGATGATTTTATCCTGCGCGGCGTTGATGTCCTGATACTCGTCCACGAAAACGAAGCGAAATTCCTCGCGCCAGCGTTTCGCCGTCGGCTTTAGTTTGTCCGACGCGAAATCCCAGAGCAGCTTCAGGGCGAACTGTTCCAAGTCGTGAAAATCCAGAACGCTATCGTCGCGTTTGCGCTCGGCGAAGCGCGCGGCAAAGTTTTGCGCCAGTCGCAACAACGCCGTCATCTGGCCGCGGATCCAGTTCCAATCCTCGGCCAGCGGGTCGCCGCCATTTTTGACGCGCGCGACCGAAGCGAGAAATTTTGCCTCGTCAAACAAATCTTTCAGCGGTTGGCGAAGGATGCCTTTCCGTTTTGCCGGCCAGTTGCCATCGGCGGAAATGAGTTGTCCCAAAACTTCCGCCGCCAGTTCGCGCGAAAACTTGTTTCCCAGACGCTGAAAAATTCCGAGCAATTCGGCGGCCTTTTCGTTATTTGACGGAACGCCGAACTCCTGTTCGGCACGTTCGTTTCGTTGCGAACTTCTAGCCGATCGGGAGATCGGCGCTCCGAGATTTTCCAGGACCGGCAGCCACTCGTCACGCCAGTCGGCGATGGCGGTGAGCAGCCACTTTTGCCAGCCGGCGGGTTCGCTGGCGGAGAATTTTTCAATTTGCCCCGCGAGCCAGCCTTCGGCATCGGGCCGCGTCTGCGCGTAATGGTGCAGGCGCAAAACCAGCGAACGGATTTTTTCATCGCGCGCGCCGCCGTAAGTTTGAATCAGGCTTTGAACCGACGCGGCGAATTCGTCCCGGCCTTCGTATTGTTCCTGCAAAGCCTCGTCGAGCGTTTCGTCGGCCAGCAGCCGCGCTTCGCCCTCGTCGAGCACGGCGGGTTGCGGGTCGAGGCCCAGATCGTAAAAATGTTCGCGCACAAGCTTGAAACAAAAACCGTGCAGCGTGCCGATGTGCGCGGCGTCGAAGAGCGCGAGTTGCCCGGCAAAAAAGGAATCGCCGGGGTTTTCCCGCGATTTTTCCTCCAGCGCGCGGCGGAGGCGCTGCTTCATTTCGGCGGCGGCGGCCTCGGTAAAGGTGACGACGAGGATTTCGTCCAGCGCGGCGCGCTCGTTTCCGATGCAATGCAGGCAGCGTTCGACGAGCGTGTGCGTCTTGCCGGTGCCCGCGCCGGCCATGACGAGCACGTTGCCGCGCGCGCGAACCGCCTTCAGTTGCGACTCCGTGAGCGAGTTTTTTTCGCGCGGCGATTCCATTTATATTTGTGATTTACGATTGACGATTTACGCGGATGGCGTTGAAATTGCGCTTTCAATCGTAAATCGTAAATCGTAAATCGTAAATCACCATGTCAGAAAGTTTGCGGCTCAAAGACCAGCCGGTCAGCCAGCGGCCGCGCGAACGGCTCGCGGCGCTGGGCGCGGATGCCTTGAGCCATGCGGAATTGATCGCGATTCTGCTGCGCACCGGGCTGAAGGGCGCGAACGCCGTGCAGGTCGGTCAGCAATTGCTGAACCGGTTCGGCTCGCTCCAATCGCTCGCGAAGGCGTCGGTCGCGGATCTGCGAAAGGTCAAAGGCATTGGGCGCGACAAGGCGGTGACGCTGATGGCGGCATTCGCGCTCGCGCACCAGATGGCGAGGGAATTGCAGGACGAATCGCCCGTGCTCGACCATCCCGAAAACGTCGCCGCCCTGCTGCGCGCAAAAAATCTGGTGAAGAACGTGGAGACGTTGCAGGTGCTGCTACTCAACACGCGGCGCAAATTAATTCGCGTGGAAGAAAAAGTCATTGAGGGCACGATTGACACGCTGCTCGTGCATCCGCGCGAGGTGTTCAAAGCCGCCATCGCCGCCAACGCCGCCGCCGTGGTGCTGGCGCACAATCATCCGAGCGGCGACCCGACGCCGAGCGAGGCGGACATCAAGGTGACCCGCGATCTCATCCGCGCCGGGCAGCTTTTGAAAATCGAGGTGGTGGATCACGTCATCATCGGCCGCGCAACGCCGGAGCGGCAGAAGGATTTTGTCTCGCTACGGGAACTGGGATATTTTGCCTGGTAACAGACAAAATGTTCAAACTCCCGAAGTTAAAGACCCGAAAAACTGTTGCGGCTTTGCGTGATGAGTTTTTTCGTTCCGGCTAGAGGTTCATCGCGTTGTTGATTTGGTTGAAGTAAGCCAGCCAGAAGTGGATGATAAAATACGCGATGAACAGCACCACGAGAAAGTAAATGAAACGCGGCGTCCACGTTGCGAAGGCTTGGAGCTTGAGCGTGCCTTCCTCCTGGTAATAGGCGTAAAGCCGGCGCAGGGTTTCTTCCAGTTTGCCGCTGACTTCGCCGCTGGCGTAAAGATTGGCAAAGGTTTCGGGAAAAAGCGGACAGGCGCGCACCAGTTCGGCGGGCGTCTGGCCGGCATCCAAGCTCGGCTTCCATGCCATCACCGCGCGGCGGAACGCGGGCGAACCGCTCGCCGTCGCGGCCAGATTCCATGCTTCAATCACATTCACGCCGGCGCTGATGAGCGCTTCGAGCGCGGCGGCCAGCCGCGAAAGCGCAAGGTAATGCCGCGCCGTTCCGAGCAGCGGAACCGGGCGCAAAAGCGATTCGAGGCGCGCCCGCCATTGTTCGCCGTGCTGGCTTTGCAAAGCGTAAATCATCAGGGCGACGGCGCCATAAAGCGGCGCAAGAATGAGCGCGGCCTTGACGAACAGCCAGGGCAGGCTGGCGTTGAACTGCGACCCGGCGAACGGCAGCACGATCAGGAAAACGAAAATGGCAAGATGCACCAGCCCGACGGGATAAATGAGCTGGGCAATCACCAGCTTGATGACGCGGGCGCGGTCGTGGTAATAATCGGCGAGCAGGCGGAAACAGCCTTCGAGCCGACCGCTGCGTTCGCCGGCCTCGATCAGCGCGGTGTCAAACACGGGCAGCCAGCCGCCTTGCTGCAAGCTCTCGGAGAGCGTCCGACCGGCGGCGAGTTCGTCCAGAAAATGCTGAAGCGGTTGGCGGAACGATGGGGCGGGCGGGTTGCGTTTGATTTGTTCCAGCGCGGCCACGACGCCGATGCCAGCGGACGTGAGCTGGGCCAGTTGATGATATAACTCGGCGCGCTGGTTGAACTGGCCGGGCGTGATGATGAGCGGCATACGCCCGCGCGGGTTCAGGCCGCGACCCGGTCGAGGCTGGCCTTGAGATCGCGCTTGCTCTTGGCACCGACCATTTGCTCCGCAACCTGGCCGTTATTTATGAGCAGCAGCGTCGGGATGGCGCGGATGCCATATTGCGCGGCGAGGGACTGGTGCTCATCAATGTTGACTTTGCCGATTTTCACCTTGCCGCTGTATTCATCCGCGAGTTCATCCAGCAGCGGCGCGATCATTTTGCACGGGCCGCACCATTCGGCCCAGAAATCCACGAGCACGGGCGATGGCGATTGCAGGACTTGCTGCGCGAAATTTTCCTGCGTCAAGGTGACGATGAGTGGCGAGGCCATAAAATCAAAACCAGTTGAATGGCGCAGCCTAACTTCCAATGTTAAACACAAATGCGAAGTAAATCGCCGTGCCAACGGCAAACAACGCGGACACCATCGCGACGATGGCCAGCACCTTGTCGAGTGTGCCCACCGTTCGCGCGGCAGCCGCAGGCGCGGGCCGTTGAACAGCGGGAGCGGCGGTGGTGGCGCGCGGCGCGGCGGTGGGCGCGGCACCGCGTTGCGCGACCGGCGCGGCCGTCGGTGGTCTGGCAATGGACGGCAGCGGCGGCGCGCTGGACGCTCCGGTCGGTCCGCCGGGCGGCAACGTCGGCAATTTGATGGTCGGCGCGGCCGAAGGCTTCGGCGGCAAATTGATGCGGACGGTTTCTTTTTTGGGCTGAACCTTGCCGGTTTCTTTTTTCGGCGGCACAGCGCCACTTGGCGCGCCCGGTATGCTTGGAGGAATGTCGGCCATAATTTTCGTGTTTAAGATAAATCGCCATTGCAGGCTGTCAAACTCTTATTCCAAGGAAAAATACCAGACTGGCGAAAATCGCCAATCCGGTCGTAAAAAACAAACGGGCGGAACCTACGGTTGCGCGCGCCGTTCGCCGCGAAAATCGCCGCGGTCGCCGCGGTTCCCGCTGTAGCGCGGCGGCCGTTCCTCGCGGGGGCGCGCCACGTTGACGGTGATGGAGCGGCCTTGAAAGTCCTTGTTGTGGAATTGTTCAATGGCCTTCTGCGCCTCCTGCGCCGTGGCAAATTCCACGAACGCGAAGCCGCGGGATTTGCCCGTGAACTTGTCCAGCATCAGGTTCACGGACGTGACCGCGCCCGCCTGGGCGAAATATTCCTGAAGGTCGTTTTCCCCCGTTTGAAACGAGAGGTTGCCAACAAAGAGTCGGTTTTCATTCATAACATTGACGCTCAAAAAACCAAGTGGGAGGTCTGCACCGGCAGGTTCACTGAATGTCGCTTTCTCTTTTGATTAATTGACGGACAATCTGTCTTATTGACACCAACACTGTTCGCTCTTTGAACGAGTCACGGCTTTTTTAACAAAGCCGCCGCCGGAGTCAATCAGGTTTTTTCCTCGATCAATTCCCGCCGCGCGCCACCGAGCAGTTGCTCAATGAAGGCGGTGGAATAAACGCCGCGCCGGAAATTTGGTTCCTGCATGATGGCCTGCTGGAACGAAACCGTCGTCTTGATGCCAGTGATCATGTATTCGGCAAGCGCGCGGTTCATGCGGTCAATCGCCTCGCGCCGGTCCTTGCCGGTCACGATGAGCTTGCCAATCATCGAGTCATACGTTGGCGGAATCGTGTAGCCGGCGTAGACATGCGTGTCCATGCGCACGCCGCGACCGCCGGGCTGGTAATACATCTCCACCCGGCCGGGGCTGGGCCGGAAATCATCAAACGGATCCTCCGCGTTGATGCGGCATTCAATCGCATGCCCCTTGAATT
>Ga0224557_1004291_pt1 | contig 10513 bp, 8 predicted proteins | sample 714S31014metaG_FD_180677 | JGI IMG/M metagenome (GOLD analysis project Ga0224557, IMG submission 180677) | Peat soil microbial communities from Stordalen Mire, Sweden - 717 S3 10-14 | ecosystem: Environmental > Terrestrial > Soil > Wetlands > Peat | place: Sweden: Norrbotten County, Stordalen... | reverse complement strand
TGGTGCTTCAACAGCACTACGAGATGACGGAACTCGTGGTCCCGAACAACCCGCCGCCGCCGGTGAAGATCAAGCAGCCACCCCCGCAGGAGCTGCCTCCGCCGCCAGAGCCGCCCAAGGTGGAGCTGCAGCCGCGGCAGATCGAAATGCCCAAGCCAAAGCCCGAGCCGAAGCCGATCCAGATGGAAGCCAAGGTGACGCTGCCGGCGGTGCAACCGAAGCCGCAGACGGTGATCCTGGCGCCGCAACCCAAGGCAGCTCTGGCGGCCGCAATGCCTGCGCAGAATTCAACGGTCAAGCCGTCAACGGCGCCCGTGCATCTGGGCCAGACCTTTGGTGTAACTCCCAATCCCAACGCAACACGTCCGGCCACGGTAGCCGCCATCGGGAACCCTTATGGCGGCATGAATGGCCCCGCCGTGGCGCCGCATGGAATCGTGGGCTCTACCGGACTTGGCAATGGAACCAAGTACGGTTCCAGCGCCGGCAACCTGGGCAAAGTGGCCTCGGCCGGCATTCCCGGAGCGTCGGGCAGCGGAACCACGTCTAACTATGGGAAGGTGGCGACGGCCGGGATCCCGGGCATGACGCAGGTGGCCGCGGCGCCAAAGATGAACGCACAGATGGTTCGCTCGACGGAGGTGGAAGTTCTTTCCAAGCCGCCGGTGCGCTACACAAACGAAGCGCGGCAGTTGCACGTCGAAGGAGATGTGGTCCTGAGCGTGACGTTCCTGGCCAACGGACAGGTGGTCGTGCACAGCGTACTTCAAGGACTGGGTCACGGGCTTGATGAAGAAGCCAGGCGCGTGGCGGAGCAAATCCGATTCCGCCCGGCAACCAACAATGGCCAGCCCGTGGACGTAACGACGAAGATTACCATTACCTTCCAGTTGGCGTAGCATCGCACCCCAAATGGCGTAGCATCACCATGGTAAGGAAGAAAATGGCCAGATACTCAGCCGCCGCGCCCGGAACGGCGAGCAGGCCGGGAACAAATCCGGACAAAGTTCAACAGGAGTTACAAATGACGTTTCGGAAGATCCCCCTAACCCTCCTGATTCTGACCATGAGTGTTGCTTGCGCACACGCGAAGAAGGAGCCAAAGTACGAACAGGCGCGCCAGCTCACCGCCGACCAGGCTGCATTGGTGCAAAGGGCCGTCGCGCAGGAAAAGGTGCTCATCAAGAACATCCAATTGCGGACGCCGCTGGTGGAGACCTACATCCAGGACACGCGGCCGGACGTGAAGCTCTACGAAGTGCCGACGGACGACCAATACATGCTCAGCCGTGTGGACTTCAGCAAAGGGTTTTTCGACAAGTCCTATGAGCCGAAGGAAGAGGGCAAGCACGGGTTCTTCAAGGGCTCGTTAGCGGCAATGACGGGACTGAGCAAGGCGCTGGGCCTGGAGAAGTTCACCTACAATCCCAACGGATTTATGCAGATGATGTTCATCGACCCGTCGGGATTCGACCAGCAGCATTATGTTTTCAGCTTCGTGCGCCGCGAGTTTGTGGGCAGCGTGCGCACCTGGGTCTACGACATGCATCCCAAGGCCGACGTCAAGGGCATCGGCCGGTTCTACGGACGCATCTGGATCGAGGATGAGGGCGCCAACGTGGTGCGCTTCAACGGCACCTACACCGGACCCACCTCGGAGGACTCCTCAAAATATTTCTTTCACTTCGACAGCTGGCGCATGAATGTGCAGCCGGGGATCTGGCTGCCCGCTGCCGTTTACGTCGAAGAGACGCAGCGCGCCGAGGCCAGCAAGCAAGTGGGCCTGAAGGCGCAGACGCACTTCTGGGGCTACTCGCTGAAGCTGCCAACGCGCGAGAGCGAGAACGTGAGCGTGAAAGTGGACGAAGCCGTGGACAACAGCAACGACTCACAGGATGTGGGTCCGCTGCAGGCTTCGCGGATGTGGATCACGCAAGCCGAGAACAACGTGATCGATCGCCTGGTGGAAGCGGGCCTTGTGGCGCCCCTCGATCCCGGCGGCTATGAGAACAAGGTTCTGGACCAAATTGTGATCAATCTGGTGGTGCCCAACAACCTGGCCTTCACTGATCAGCTTCACACGCGCGTGCTGCTTACCGATACCGTGGAAGCCACGACCGTGGGCAACACGATCCTGCTGAGTAAGGGGCTGATCGACAGCCTGCCCAGCGAAGAAGCGATCGCCTCGGTGATCTCCATGGAACTGGCACATATCGCCATGGGCCACCACATCGACACGCGCTACGCCTTCAACGACCGTCTGTTGTTCCCCGACGAGTCGACCTTCCGGCGCATCAATATGAATCACTCCGACGTGGACAACGACACCGCGTCAAAGAAGGCGATGGAGTATCTGCAGAATTCGATGTACAAGGACCGGCTGGCTAACGCGGGCCTTTACTTCGAGCAATTGGCGGACCGGTCTAAGGAGTTGAAGGCGCTGAATACGCCGATGCTGGGCGATTCGTTGTTGAAGGCCGATGGCACGCCGTGGATGGCCGCGGTGGAGCACATGGCTCCCAAGCTGAACTGGGACGACCTGGCGCAAACGCCCGCTCTGCCGCTGGGAAGCTGGCTCAAGACCGATCCCTGGGACGACACCGTGCACATGTTGAGCGCCAAGCGGTATGCGCCGATGAACGCACGCGACAAGATGCCGTTCGAGGTGACGCCGATCTTCTACAAGCTGCAGCACTATGAAGAGGCCAACGCGGAACCGCCTGCGTCAGCGCCGGTTGTGGCCGCGCCCGGTGCACAGCCTGCGAATGACCAGCCGGTCGCCGCACCCGATAATGCCCAGCCTGCTCCACCGGCTCCTTCGAGCAGCTCCGCTGCCACGCCGGATCAGCAGACCGCGGCTGGCGGCACACCGCCGCAGCAGCAGCAACCAGCTGCAGCACAGAACCCGCAGCCATAGGATAAGATCAGTGCCGTTGGGAACCGGATAGGACGCATCATACGAAACGAGGGAGTCCAATCCGTTCCTGAGCGTGGCCCAAGCCGTAGCCTGGTGTGAATAAGTTTCACGGGAAGTGGATGTTTATCAAGCTCATGAATCGATCGATCTTGGCATTCTTTTGCTTCGCGGGTTTTCTCGCCGTTGTTTCAGCCCACGCGCAGGTTGTGCCGTCGGCGACTTCGCGCACGTTCAGTGTTTCCGCTGGCGCGCTGGGTTCGATGTTCCAGCCCGACTACGCCGGCCTGGGCGTTGCGCAAACCAGCCCCAACCGGCTCTATGGCCCGGGCGCATATGTGGACGTCCATTTCACCCGCTGGGTGCAAGTGGAAGCCGAAAGCCGCTGGCTGCGCTACAACCAGTTCTATCAACCAAATTCTACGACGGGCAACGGCGAGAGCACCTACCTGATCGGTCCGCGCGTTCCCATTGTGACCTTCCACCGCGTCACGCCTTATGGCAAGTTTCTCTTTGGCCTGGGCAACGCGCCGTTTCTCAGCGGAAACACGTTCGTCCTCGCCTACGGCGGCGGCGTCGATTACAGGTTGACCCGCCGGTTCTCGCTGCGCGCCATCGACTTCGAGTATCAGCAGTGGCGCGTGAATCCCACAATCTACCCCTACGGCGGCAGCGTGGGAATCAGCTACAAAATCTTCTAAAGACAGGGAACAAGGGACCAAGGGACCGAGGGAACAAGGATCGCCTCGGCTTTTCAGGCCACACTTCGTTTCGCGGGCGATGGACGCCACACTCTTACGGCGCGATGTGAAGCGGCGTTGCCTTTGCCGTGGGCATGGGCACGTGAAGGATTCCGGCCACGGTGGGCGCGATCTGCCGCATATCAACCAGGCCAAGGTCGCGATGATGCGCGATGCCGGCTCCCATGGCGAAAAACGACGAGCGCATCTCGGGATACTCAGGCGAAAACCCGTGCGAACCGCGCGTGCCGGGAACCGGAGTCACCAGGCTGCCGCTGATCGCCGAGCCCGTATAGTAGCCGGGTTCGAGCACCACCAGAAACGCCGCATCGGGGAAGGCCCCGCGCTTTTTGATCGCGTCGCGATCGAGAATTTCCGCGATTCCGTTTGCCGGATCCGCAGCAAGGCCGTCAAGCATCGCCTTCACTTGCTGCTCCGTTGCAGGATCGTTCGCGTCGTGCAGCACGATCGCCGCCATTCCACCGGCCATCCACGGTTCGGCCTTCCATGAGCCGACCACCGGAGCCATGGTCGCCGGATCCACGATAGCCTGGATCAGCCCTGCCTGCAAAAACGGGATCGTAAGGTTGACGTAGTGCGAAATGTTCATGAAACCGTGGTCGGAGACGATGACCAGCACTGCCGAGGGATTGTTGGCGAACTCCTGCTGCGCCAGCCGCGCCACCATGCCGTCAATCGCTTCCAGGGTCTCGTTGGCCCGCGCGCTGAATGGCCCGCGCGCGTGCTGCGCATCGTCCAGCGAGCTCAGGTGCAGAGTCATGAATGCGGGCTTGTAGCGGCGCAGAATCTCCAGCGCATAGCGAGTCTTCACCAAATCGCCGCCGATGCTGGTGTCGTTGCCATTCATGTAAGGGCCGGCTTCTGGTTCCAGCTCTTGGATCAGCGAATCAGGCCGCGCCAGCGCCGCTATCAGCAGCCGGTCCTCCGGATTCGACGCATCCGAAGGGTCCGCGCTACGCCAGTACTCCGGAATCAGCCAATCGACGTCCGTGGCGCCGACGCTGACAGGCCAGCCGACACTGGCTGTGCGCAGCCCGGCGCGGTGCGCGACCTGCCACAGCGTGGGCACGCGGATCTGCGCCGCATACCAGTTCCAGGCGCTTCCATAGCGCTGCTCGGGATCGAACTGATGGTTGTTTGTGATGCCATGCTCGTCGGGCCAAACTCCGGTGATCAGCGTGGTGTGGCTGGGATAAGTGATGGTGGGCCAGATGCCCACGACGCCGTCCGCGTAGGTTCCCTTGGCAAGGAGCGTGCGCAGGTAGGGAATCTTCATGCCATGCGCGTCAGCTTGCGTGATGTACTCGGGCTTGAGGCCGTCAATCGAGATCATCAGGACGGGCGCGGCGTGGGCGGCCAGCGCGAAGACGACGAAGACAAGCGGCAAAAGCAAGAAAGGGCGGGCGAAACAAACGGGACTGCGAACGGCGGCGTTCATGCGGAGTGCTCCTGTCTGCATTCTTGATGGGAAGCGACGAAGCCGTCCGCACTCTCAAGTTAAATTCTTGAAGCGACCGGGTTTTCGCCTGCGGCTGAATTATATGCGAAGCGCGTGAGGAGGAAGGGGCATTCTACTTTCTGGCGAAAATCCTCGCTGCTTCGGCAACATTGATCATCAGCGTCATACGGTCGGCCGGCGACTGCACAAACCCATGCTTTTCGTAAAAGCATTTCGCCGCTTCGGAAATCGCGTGTACGAGAATGGCGCGAATGCCGGCGATTTCGGCGGCTCGAAGGGTGCGAAGAACAGCATCCCTCAGAAGCGCCTTCCCGAGTCCATGGCCTTGAAACCTCGATGCGATCGCGAGCCTGCCGATAATGATGACGGGCACGGGATCGGGCATGTTTCGCTTGACCCTTCCCGCCGCGCCCGCGTGCGCTATGGCGCCGGCCGCAAGAGCATAGTATCCGGCGAGCTGATCTCCCGCTAGCACAACATAGGTTCGCGAGGCGGCGCTTTCTTCATTTTGAAGCGCGCGGCGCTTAAGCCAGGTGTCGAGAGCGGGTTCTCCGCATTCAAACTGCGATGGATCGTGAGAGCGGCTTAATTTCTCCGGAGGGGAGAACTGAATGCGATCATGCTCTATTTTTCCCACGGCGCCTTGGTCCTCAACAATCGCTCCAGGCGCGGATTAGGAGCAGCTGGCTTATCCAGCATCGCCATAAATCGCTTGAATTCTTCCTCGGGCAGGGCAAAATAACGCCGATCGAGCAACACCGACTCCGCCTCCAAGCATGCGGCCTCGAGCATGAAATCGGAGCGATTGCGGCCAAGGGCGGAGGCTGCTCGATCGATTAATACCTTTTGGCTCCGAGTCGCCCGAAGGTTAATATTCTCGGCGCGCAGTTTGCGCGTGGCCGTAGCAGTACCCATGGAGGACATCCCTTCTTGTCATCACAACAAGTGTACATGAATGTGCGCACAATGTAAATGCAAGAAGGGCATTCGGAAGCGCAAAAGGGCCGCTCCGAAGAGCAGCCCTTCTGTGAACTATGAACCGCGAACGATGAACTTCCCTTTTACGCAGGCGAAGGCGAGCCCTCGGGTAGGCCGCCGCCAGAACCAGTTCCGCGGCCTTCCGGCTTGAGAACCTGCTGAGGAGTGCCGTCATCGCCCCCTCCGGCCAGCGATGACCGCATCTGCGGCAGCGCCTTGCCCTCGAGTAGAAGCTGCAGTTCCTCAGCGTCGATCGTCTCGCGCTCCAGCAATGCGGCGGCAATGCGGTGCATGGCGTCAGAATTCGCTTCCACCAGGTTATGCGCCGACTGGTAGGCCTCATCGATGAGGCGGCGAACTTCGAGGTCGATCTGCCGAGCCGTCTCCTCGCTGAAATCGCGATGCTGCGCAATCTCGCGGCCCAGGAAGATCTGCTCTTCCTTCTTGCCGAAGGTGAGCGGGCCCAGGCGGCTCATGCCGTACTCGCAGACCATGGAGCGCGCCAGTTCCGTGGCGCGCTCAATGTCGTTGCCCGCGCCGGTGGACATCTGGTTGAGAAAGATCTCCTCGGCCACGCGGCCTCCGTAAAGCATGGCCAGCCGTGTCTCGAGGTATTCGCGGGTATAGTTGTGCCGGTCGTCGGGCAGATGAACGGTGACGCCCAGCGCCATGCCGCGAGGAATAATGGTGACCTTGTGCACCGGGTCGGAGTTGTCGCGCTTGAGCGAAACCAGCGCGTGGCCGGCCTCGTGATACGCAGTTACGCGCTTCTCCTCGTCGCTCAGGATCATGGATTTGCGCTCTGCGCCCATGAGGACTTTGTCCTTGGCCAGCTCAAAGTCGTACATGGTGACTTGCTTGCGGTTCAAGCGCGCCGCATTCAGCGCCGCTTCGTTCACCATGTTGGCCAGATCGGCTCCGGAAAAGCCCGGCGTTCCGCGCGCGAGCACATTCAAATTCGTGTCGTCGGAAACGGGAACTTTCTTGACGTGCACCTTGAGGATTTCCTCGCGCCCGCGAATGTCGGGCAGGCCAACGACTACGCGCCGGTCAAAGCGGCCAGGCCGCAGCAGCGCGGGGTCGAGCACGTCGGGGCGGTTGGTCGCCGCCACTAGGATCACGCCATCGTTCGATTCGAAGCCGTCCATCTCGACGAGCAACTGATTCAGCGTCTGCTCGCGCTCATCGTGTCCGCCGCCCAGGCCTGCGCCGCGATGGCGTCCGACTGCGTCGATTTCGTCGATAAAGATGATGCAGGGCGCGTTCTTCTTGCCCTGCTCAAACAGGTCGCGCACGCGGCTTGCGCCCACGCCGACGAACATCTCAACGAAGTCTGAGCCAGAGATGGAGAAGAAGGGAACGTTGGCCTCGCCGGCCACGGCACGCGCCAGAAGCGTTTTGCCGGTTCCCGGAGGCCCGACGAGCAGCACACCCTTGGGAATGCGGCCGCCCAGCTTTTGAAACTTCTGCGGCTCGCGCAGGTACTCGATGATCTCCTTCAGCTCTTCCTTGGCCTCATCCACGCCGGCCACGTCTTTGAACGTGACCTTCTTTTGCTGCATGGAGAGCAGGCGCGCGCGGCTCTTGCCGAACGACAATGCCTTGTTGCCGCCCGATTGCATCTGCCGCAGCATAAAGAACCACACGGCAATCAGCAGCACAAACGGGCCCGCGTTAATGAGGAGAGGGATCAGGATGTTGCTCTGCTCGGGCTTGATGTTGCAGACCACCTTGGCCGTTACCATGGCTTTCAGCAGGTCTTCGTAGTTGGGCGGCAGAGTGGTGTGGAACTCGTCTTTGGGCGAGACCTTGAGGTGGCCGTGCAGCTCGTTGCCCTGGATGGCGACGTCGCTTACCTGATTGTTGACCACTTTGTCATAGAGGTCGGAATAGGAGTATTCCGGCTCCTTCGCCATGCCGGTGCTTCTCTCGACCACGCCCCACAACAGCACGAGGCAGATGAGGATAAAAAGCCAAAACATTATGGTTTTAACGCTCGAGTTCACCAACGTCTCCTTTTCGCGGTGAAGCCGAAACAGCTACCGCGACCTCCAACGATCAATCCCTGGCCAAAGACCACTTTCTTAGACGTCCCGCGGCCCAACAAAGTGGCAAAAACTACACAGCGCCTCTGAGGGGACACGGATCGCACGCCGCCTTAGAAGCAGTAATCCGATTGTACTCCCGGGGCAGTGGAAGTTGGAGGTGCATCCATGCTACGAAAGGGGCAGGATTCGGATCGTCAACGGCCTTGCGGCCTTAGCGCCGTGGCGATTCGGGGCTACTGGCGGACCTCAAAAGTCGCCGAAATCACGAATTCCGGGTCCGGCTCCAATTCCACGCCGCGCATCCAGACGATTTGCCCGCCGATTTCGAGGATCGGCCAGACTTCCCGGTCGGTTCCGGTAACCCGCAGACGTTCCAGCACTTCCTTCACTTTGCGCGGGCCGGATGAATGGCGAAGCCTCACGCGATCGCCCGGCTTCCAGTCGCGCAGGATAGCCGTCTTCCCGGCTGGACCACTGCGGCCGTTCGGGGTTCCGCGGGCCGACGCGGCGTTGCGAATCTCGATGCGGAGCCGGAGCCCGAAGGCCGGCGCATCGATCTCACCCGGGATTGCGGCTGTGTAGGGCGCTCCCGCGCTTTTACCTTTTGGAGCAGATTCGAGGTGGGTCGTCAGGCGCAGCTCGCGGGCGGTTCTTTCGGCGCGCAGACCGTGCGGCAGGGCCAGCTTTTGGCCGGCGCGACCGGTGAGCGCGAGCGATCGCAGAGCTTCAGTCGCGGTGAAGTCTAGCGCGGCGCCGAACTTTGCGGCAGCGTAGCGAATGAGCCGCCTTTCGAGCGCGGGAGCGAGCCCGGCCAGACGGGTAACTTCGATTGCCAGGCCGGAATCGAGGCCGGCACCGGCAGCGCGGCCGCCGCCGCGTGCCGGACGCCCCGGCAGCAGCAACTGCGGCGCGAGGCGGGCGAGTTCAGCCTGCCACCACGCTTCTTCGTCGAGGGCCAACGCGGCCATCTGAGCCATGTGCTCGCGCAGCCGGGGATTCCAGCTCTCGAGCAGCGGCAGCAGCTCGTGGCGGATGCGATTGCGGGTGAAGGTCAGATTGCGATTCGACGAGTCCTCGCGCCAATCCTGGCCAAGCTCGCGCAGGTAGGTCTCGATCTCAGCGTGGGTAGCGCCCAGCAGCGGGCGAATGATGCTGCCCCCGCCCTCCGGGCCTTCAAGTTTCGGATGGATTCCCGATAAACCTTCCGTCCACGCCCCGCGCAGAAACTTGGCCAGGACCGTTTCGGCCTGGTCGTCGAGCGTGTGCGCGGTCGCGATTGCGTCGAGTTCGCCCGAAGACATGAGCTGCCGGAACCACTGGTAGCGCAGGCGGCGCGCAGCTTCTTCGATGGTCTCGGCGGCTTTGCCGGATTTAAGGTTGGCCTGCGCTTCCTGGTGGGTGTCGACGCGCGCCTCGTGAAACGGAAGGCCCAACTTCGCAGCGAGCGCGCGGCAAAACTCCAGGTCGGCGTCTGCCTCCGCGCCGCGCAATCCGTGGTGCAGATGAGCGGCGTGGAGCGCGAGTCCCAGTTCCCTGCTGCGCGCCGCAAGAATTCGCAGGAGCGCCACCGAATCTGCACCGCCGGAGAGCGCCACGGCCAGGCGCATGCCGGGCTTGAGCAGGGCGGTGTCGAGAGGCAGAGATGGAGGCTTCGTGGAACCCACGCAACGATTTTACGAGGTTGGGATACGGCCCAACGGCGCTGGATTGTGCCGCACAGCGCAAAATTCCGCAACACTCACGATCATTCGCACAGCGACGCGCCTTTATACTGGCTCGATATGGAAATCCGTACGGCTGAATCAAACGATGCCGCTCTCATTGCAGCGCACCGCCGGGCAATGTTCGCAGAGATTGACACGCTTGACGAATCCCTTCTGGATGCGCTGGAGCTTCGCTCGGTTACGTGGACGGAGCGCATGATTCGCGGAGGCAAATACTACGGATGGATCGCGATCGACGCGGGTCGGCCGGTGGCATCGGCCAGTCTTTTGATTCTCGACTGGCCGCCACATCCATTCGATCCAGAAGGCGAGCTGCGTGGGTATCTGCTAAACGTGTATGTCGAACCGGAATACCGAAAGCGCGGGTTGGCGCATGAACTCGTTGAGCGGTCGATGGCCGAAGCGCGCCGGCGGGGAATCCGCGTGGTCACGCTGCATAGCTCGCAAGCGGGACGGCAAATCTATGAGCGCTTCGGTTTTCACGCGACGAACGAGATGATGCGCACGGAGCCGCCTGAAATCTGAAACCTTGCGCGGTGCTATACTCCCGGAGTTATGCAAGTCTTTGTCATTGTTCCCGCTGCCGGGCTGGGCACGCGGATGGCCGGCCCGCAACCCAGCCCGCAGCC
>Ga0224557_1004290_pt1 | contig 10516 bp, 11 predicted proteins | sample 714S31014metaG_FD_180677 | JGI IMG/M metagenome (GOLD analysis project Ga0224557, IMG submission 180677) | Peat soil microbial communities from Stordalen Mire, Sweden - 717 S3 10-14 | ecosystem: Environmental > Terrestrial > Soil > Wetlands > Peat | place: Sweden: Norrbotten County, Stordalen... | reverse complement strand
AGACGACAACGATCCCCAGCGGCAAAGACATCAAGCGCAAGTGGTTCGTGTTGGACGCCTCCGGCCAGACGCTCGGCCGTCTTTCCTCCCACGCCGCCAGCGTTCTCGCGGGCAAGTTGAACCCGCTCTACACGCCGTACATCGATATGGGCGATCACGTCATCGTCATCAACGCCGAGAAGATCCAGGTCACCGGCATGAAGGCTGGCCAGAAGCTGTATCGCCGCTACACCGGTTTCCCCGGCGGCCTGCGCGAGGAAGAGTACAGCAAGCTGCTCGTTCGCCGTCCCGAGAAGATCCTCGAGGAGTCCATCAAGGGCATGCTGCCCAAGAGCAAGCTGGGCCGCCAGATGGCTACCAAGCTCAAGGTCTACAAGGGTGCCGAGCACCCGCACCACGCGCAGCAGCCCATCGCCATGGAGATGCACCGCTCCGGTACGCCGATGGAACTGCACTTGAAGCAGGAGCACCACCGGAAGCAATCGGCCTAAGGATTCGGCCCTTAGCTAGAAGCTAAAGGCCAGCAGCTTATCGCGGCACAAAATTTCATGGGCCTCAGGCCCCGGCACTAAGAGGATTCAACATGGCAGATTTGATTCAGTACTACGGCACCGGACGTCGCAAGAGCGCAATCGCACGCGTCTTCCTGCGCCCCGGTTCGGGCAAGTTCACCGTCAATGGCAAGCAGTTTGAGGAGTACTTCGTGACCCCGGCGCAGCGCGTCGCGGCGAAGCTTCCCCTCGGCATTGCCGACATCAACGAGACCTTCGACGTGCTCTCCACCGTAAAGGGTGGCGGCGTCAACGGACAGGCCGATGCGGTCAAGCTCGGCATCGCCCGCGCGCTGATGGAGTTCAACGTCGAGCTGCGCAAGACGCTCAAGGCCGGCGGTATGGTCACGCGTGACTCGCGCGGTAAGGAACGCAAGAAGTACGGCCAGAAGGGCGCTCGCGCTCGCTTCCAGTTCAGCAAGCGCTAGCGCTTGGGTTGTCAGTGCTCAGTTGTCAGTTCTCAGTTTTGTTTCGCTGTTACTGACAACTGAGAACGGACAACTGAGAACTTCGCTTCATCCGCTTGACCCACCGGCGCCGCGTCGATGGCAAGGAACTTAATCTCCCTTCGGGGATCTCAATCGCTTCACGTCGCAGCGCAAGCGATGCGTTTATAAGGAGCCTCTATGGCCAGCATTACGATGAAGGAACTGCTCGAAGCCGGTGTCCACTTCGGCCACCAGACCAAGCGCTGGAACCCCAAGATGAAGGAATACATCTTCGGCGAGCGCAACGGAATTTACATCATCGACCTGCAGAAGACGCTGAAGATGTTCAAGGAAGCGTCCAAGTTCGTCACCGACCTGACCTCGACCGGCAAGCTGGTCCTGTTCGTCGGAACCAAGCGCCAGGCGCAGGATGCGGTGGCCGAAGAGGCCAAGCGCGCCGGCATGCCCTACATCAACAGCCGCTGGCTGGGTGGGCTGCTGACCAACTGGGTCACGGTGCAGAAGTCGGTCAAGCGCCTCCAGGAGCTCGACGATATGTCCACCGACGGTCGCTATGAGCTGCTCACCAAGAAGGAAGTCATCAAGCTGGAGCGCGAGCGCAAGAGCCTGTCGACCAACCTCTCGGGTATCAAGAACATGAAGCGCCTCCCGGACGCGCTCTTTGTCATCGACTCCAACAACGAGGCGATCGCCGTGGCCGAAGCACGCAAGCTTGGCATCCCGGTCGTCGCGGTCGTCGACACCAACTGCGACCCTACCGTTGTTGATTACGTGATCCCCGGCAACGACGACGCTCTCCGCGCCATTCGCCTCTTCACCACGAAGATCGCGGACTCGGCCTACGAGGGAACGCAGATGATCTCCGACAAGGCCTTCGCCAATGAGCTGGAAGAGGTTCGTCCGCTCGAGACCGAATCTCACTTTCTGGGCGAAGAGGGCGACGAGGCCATCGCTGAGGTCCACGAGTCGGCCGGCACGGCTGAGGCGTCGGTCGAGGATATCGAAGACGAGAACATTGATCTCAACGCCGCTCTCGGCGGTGGCATCCGCAAGGCTCCGGCCGCTGCGGACGCTGAGCCCGAGGTCGAGGCTGCAGAGGTTAGCGCCTAGATCATTGGCCTCGCGGCCACGGCGTTTGCCGTGCCGTAATGGCCGAGCCCTAGAATCATGGCGCGGGCTCAGGCCCGCGCCATTTTCTCGAAACATGCATGCGCTTTGCGCTGCCCCACAATCGAAAAGGAAATCATGTCCACCGAACCAGTAAAAACTGACGCCAAGCTCGTCAAGGAACTCCGCGAAAAGTCCGGCGCCCCCATGGGTGACTGTCTCAAGGCCCTGCAGGAAGCCAAGGGCGATATGGAAAACGCCTTTGTTGTGCTGCGCAAGCGCGGTATGGCGTCGGCTGCCAAGAAGGCCAGCCGCTCCACCAACGAGGGCGCGGTCGGCACCTACATCCACGCCGGCGGCAAGATCGGTGTGCTGCTCGAGCTCAACTGCGAGTCCGACTTCGTGGCTCGTACCGACGACTTTCAGGAGTTGCTCAAGGACATCGCCATGCACATCGCTGCGGTCGATCCGCGCTACGTTGGCAAGGACGAGGTCACGCCCGAGGACATCGAGAAGGAGAAGGACATCTACCGGGCTCAGGCAGCAGCGACGGGCAAGCCCGCCAACATCATCGAGAAGATGCTCGAAGGCAAGATGGCGAAGTTCTACGAGGAAGCCTGCCTGCTGGAGCAGCCCTTCATCAAGGAGCAGACCCTGACTATCGCGCAGCTCATCGCGCAAAAGGTCGCCAAGCTCGGCGAGAACATCAGCGTCCGCCGCTTCGCGCGCTTCAAGATCGGCGAGCCCAGCTTCACGGTCGCCTCAGCGAAGGTTACGGTTGCGGAAGAGCCGGCAGCCTAAACATCTCCGCGATCACGCAACAAGCAAAGAGCCCGGGAGATCCTCCCGGGCTCTTTTGTCTTTGCCAATGTATTTGAGTCAGGCTCGATTTCCGGTGACCAGGCGGAAGAGCCAGGTCAGGATAACCGCGCCGAGGAACGCCACGAAGATGCTGTAGAAGAGCCCACCCGAGACGGCTGAACAGGAAGCCTCCCGCAATCGCCCCCAGAATGCCGATGACGATATCGCCAATGGCACCGAAGCCGCTGCCCCTCATCACCTTACCGGTCAACCAACCCGCAATCAGGCCAACTAGAATCCACCAAATGATGCCGTGCATAGAAGTTCCTTTCGAGTCCGAATTGTGGTCCGGTCAAAATTGAACCATGATCCGCAGCTTCCCGTCTAAGCAGGTGTACGAAAGCCGACACAGGCGCACCAACCCGTCAGCCGCTGAGCGCCTTTCACCTCGCCGTCACCGAACGCCGCCCAGCAGAGTCACGAGCCGCCGAAACCCCTGGGCGCGCGCCGCGGAGTCCGCTGCATTGGCGTCAGGAGCCTCTCCGGCACGCATGAATCCATGCCCGGCACCGTCATAGGTCACCGGCTCGTAGGTCTTGCCCGCGGCCTTCATATCGGCTACGGTCTGTGGAATCGTCGCGCTGATGCGCGCATCGTTGCCGGCATAAAACCCATAGACCGGGGCGGTAATGTTCTTCATCGCGTCCGTCGGCGGCGGCGGGCCATAGAAGACGAAGGCGGCGCTGAGGTCGCTTCGATGCGTGGCAAACAGGAACGACTTGCCTCCGCCCCAGCAGAAGCCTGCGACGTAGAGCTTGCCATCGGCCGACGGAAGTTTCTTCCCGTAATCGGCGACGGCATCGAGATCAGCGAGCACCTGCGCATCCGGCAGGGAAGAGACAGCGCGCACCACGGCAGTGCGATCGGGAAACGCGCTCGTGCCGCCGGGCTCAGCGGTCACGTATGCCGCGCCAGTCCCACCCTGTCCCATATGATCGTGATCCATCGGCGCGCCAGGGGATGCAGGCGCGGCCATGGCTGCAGCGGTCGGTCCCAACCCGCTCAGCAGGTCCGGTTCGACCACGATATAGCCAGCCTCCGCGAGCTCGTCGGCCATCTCCTGGGCCCAGTCGCTCAACCCAAAGATCTCGGGGATCATCACGACGACTGGCGCCTTGGCCTTTACCTGCGGATACACAACCCACACCTGGAGCTTGCGCCCATTCGCTTCGGGAACGGTGACAAACTCGCCATGCCGCGGACTCTTCGCCAGTGTTGCTTTGGCCCAATCCTGCGCAGAGCACGAAACAGCGAACGAACCCATCAGGGCCGCCGTCATGGCAATACAAGACAGCTTCAACACTCGCATCATGTCCGCGAGTCTACGTCGTCGTTGTCCGTCTCTGCAACGCCTAACTGTTGGCCGGTGAGTCGCTAGATGCGATACCCAGACTGCTCAGCCGCGAAGTTGCCGATGACAGGAAGCTTGAACGCGCTGCCTTGCGAGGCTTTGACAATGCAGAATATCCACACTGCCAGCAGCGCGATTCCACCAACGGCCCAGATCAGCCAGCCAAGAATCGGGATGACCCAAAACAAGTGCAGGCAAATGCCAACGAGGGTCAAACCAAGCTCCTGGATCGCGTGGAACTTGATGACTGGCTTTTGGTTGTAAGGCGCCAGCACCAGAAAGATGACGGCTGGAATGAAGGTGACATACGCCAGCGCGCTGGCTGCACTGTCGCTCAATCCGGCATCCGCAGGCACATAGCCCGGCCGCGGGGGAGGCGGGTACTCGGTCTGCGCGTGGTCTGCCTGCGGCGGAGGTGGAGGCGGAGCGCCTGCCTGGGTGTAGTTCGGTTGCGGTGCTCCCCAGGCCGGCTCAGCGGCTGGTGGCTCGTTGCTCTCGTGGCCCGAGGGTGGAGTCGTGAAATTCTCGTCGCTCATCGTATAGCTCCCGTTGGGAGAATCGTTTAGCTCTGCGTGAGCGAAAGGCTAGCACAGCCATCGAGAGGTTTCCATGACAATCGGTGACAGGCGCTGAAATGAGCCTCAGCGGTTCTCGAACATGCTGCCAACGATGCCGCCCAGCACCGCCGCCGTGCCGACATTTCTCACCTCGCTGCCTCCCGACGATAGATACGGCTGCAGCGCGTGCGCCAGGTTGGCCAGCGGCAGCGTCTGCAGCCAGATGCGCCCCGGACCGGTCAGCGCCGCCAGGAAAATGCCGTCCCCGCCAAAGAACATATTTCGAATCCCCTGGATGCGCGTGATCTGGAAGTTTACGCTGGCCTGGAACGCACCCACGTGACCCGGATGCACGCGCAGCGTCTCACCCGGCTGCAGGTCGCGCACCACCACCTCCCCGCCCAGTTCAAGCCATGCCGTACCGACTCCGCTCAACTTCTGCAGCAGGAAGCCGTCGCCTCCGAAGATGCCCGCGCCCAGCGACTGCTGAAAGCCGACGCCCAGCTGGATCTGCGGCGTAGCGCACAAGAAGCCGTGGCGATGGATAAGAAACTCGTGGCCGGGGCCGACCTCAATGGGCAGAATGTGGCCCGGAACCTTGGCCGCGAACGCGACCTCGCCGGGATAGCCCTGGGCCGTGTACTCGGTCATGAACAGCGTTCCCCCGCCGGCCACGCGCTTGATCGCGCCAAAGATGCCGCCGCCCCCGGCCATCTGGGTGTGCGTGGTCATGGCGATGGTCTGGGTCATCCAGCTGAGCTCGCCAGCCTCGGAGATCAAACTCTCACCCGGCTGCAGCAGCGCCTCCAGCACCGGCATCGTGGTTCCAACAATTCGGCTCTGCATGGTTCGTGCATCCTTTCGCCGCGTCGGGGTTGACTCTCCAACACGCAGCTTTGCAAAATATCCTACGCTTGCGGAAGGCGCAAAGTTCCTTGCCTGCCAAGGTTACGAACAAGTTTAAGCCCATCGGATAGCGCGTCGGTCCGCCATCTCCGGATGGCTGATTTGTCATCTCCGTTTGATGTGAAGCCGACCAGCCTACAACATCCACGAAGTACACTACGAGAGGCAACGCGAGGGAGAACGCAATATGGCGAGTGGCAGGTCGAGGTCGAGTGCGGGTGGTTCTGGAGGGTTTCTGAAATTTTTCCTTGGCTTCATCTTCGCATTCGTGATTCTCTTCGTTGGCGCGTGGGTTTACCTCAAGTTCGGCACCCCCCCCGTCGCCACCGCCGACAAGCCCTTCCCCTTTGAGTCGCAGATTGTCCAGGTGCCGCTCAACGCGCGCATCGATCGCCAGATGCAGCAGCCGCCCTTCGGCATCAGTGAAGACGTCTACGAGACTGGAGCCATGGCCTACAAGTTGCAATGCGCCAGCTGCCACGGCGTGCCGGGGAAGGACGTCGCCTTCGCCAAGAACATGTACCCGGACGCTCCGCAGCTATGGAAGAAGCACAGCCACGGCGACGTCGTCGGCGTCAGTGACGACGAGCCCGGCGAGACCTATTGGAAGATCAAGAACGGGATCCGCCTCACCGGCATGCCCTCCTTCAAGGGCGTGCTGAGCGAGGACCAGATGTGGGACGTCGCGCTGCTGCTCAAGCACGCCAACGAACAACTGCCCGATCCCGTCACAGGCATGCTGAAGGGACAGTAGCGCCGGGATTTTATCCCGGCCAACAAATCTCCTGGACTTCCAAGGAGGATTCGCTGCGCGGCAGACCAGACTCCGCACCCTGTACACTGGTCCTTAGCATGTATAAACGCGTCCTCCTCAAGCTCTCCGGAGAAGCCCTGGCCGCTGGCCGTGGCTTCGGTGTCGACGCTTTGTTCGTCAGTGCAGTCGCCAATGAAATCGCCGAAGCGGCGCGTTCCGGCTGCCAGATCGGCATCGTCGTCGGCGGCGGCAATTTCTTCCGCGGCGTCGCCGAGCAAGCCATCCACATGGATAGGGTCGCAGCCGACCACATGGGCATGCTGTCTACCGTGATTAATGCGATCGCGCTGCAGGACGCCATCGAGAAGACCGGCATCCATGTTCGCGTGATGAGTGCCATCCAGATGCACCAGGTCGCTGAACCCTACATCCGGCGCCGCGCCATTCGCCACCTGGAAAAAGGCCGCGTGGTCATCTTCGCCGCCGGTACCGGCAACCCCTACTTCTCCACCGACACCGCCGCCAGCCTGCGCGCCATGGAGATTGGCGCCGAGGTGCTTCTAAAGGCCACCAGCGTGGACGGAATCTACAGCGCCGACCCCAAGAAGGTAGCCAACGCGGTGAAGTTCGAAGAGATCACCTACATGGACATCCTCAAACTTGGCCTGCAGGTCATGGACACCACCGCCGTCTCACTCTGCAAGGACAACCACCTGCCGATGATCATCTTCTCCATGCGCGAGCGCGGCAACATCCTCCGCGTCATCGAAGGCGAAAAACTAGGCTCGCTGGTAACGGCGTAAGATTCGCGAACTTTATTGCTGAGCCTGTGTCCAGAATCAGCCGACAGCGACCGCAGCGTTCTGCACCTTCGCGGCTTCCCGCTGCTTCCACCACCGGCCAATCGCCTGTTGCGCTGGATGCTCCACCCACTTGCGCACCGCTACCGCCAGCAGGATCACAAATAGGTACGAGATCCACGGATCGAAGCGCGCCAGGTGCAGCTTGTCCAGCACCTGATACCGGTGCAACAAAATGTAAACATTGAAGTGCAGCAGATAGAGAGCATACGTCGATGCACCCACGGCCACCAGCGGTTCCCAGGAGAACAGCTTTGCCAGCACGCTGGGCCCTGAGAGCCCCAGGATGATCGCCGCGAACAGCGGCGTGAGCAGGCCGCCGTGCACCATGATGTAGGGCATCGTTTCGGACAAGTGATAAGCGGCAAACCATACGCCCAAGAAGCCCACTATTCCGATGATGACCCGAGCACGTGCGGTCAACCGAGCAGCGGCTTGCAATTGGCCCAGCGTCAGTCCCGCGAGAAACGTGCACAGGTATGGCAGCGGCGTGTACTTCAGTGTGTTAATCCAAAGCCCATCGTTGTAACGATTCGCCGCGTGGCCAAAGTGGTCAGGATCGCGCAGCACGTAGATCGAATGCGGAATCAATCCCACCGCCCAGAAGAAAAGTCCCAGCGCCAGCAGCTTGCCCGTGCTGCGTGGCCAGGGGAGTTTCAACAGCCATGGAAACGCGATGTACAGCATCACCTCGCAGGACAGCGTCCACGTAACGGTCATCCAGAAGGTCGCGAGATGCGGGAAGAATCCCTGCAACAGTAGCGGCGTCGCAATGGCGCCCATCCAGAACTCCGTGCGCGAGCGGATAGCCCATTCGTTAATCAGCATTGGAATCGAGATCGCCATGGTGAGCGCATACACCGGGTAGAGCCGCGAAAACCGCGCCACCCAGAAGTCCACCGCATTCATCGGCTCCGGCCGTCCCGCGTAGTTATACGCAAGAATGAACCCGGAGATCAAAAAGAAGAAGCTGACGAACACATACCCGATATTAACCAGCGGGTACAACGTGATGGACGGATGCCGGGTCCACGTCAGTCCCGACGGCGTGAAGTGAAACAGAATAATCGTGACGGCCAGCAGCGTGCGCAATCCGGTGATCGCCGGAAGCGCTGGCTTCCGCATATACGTCTGCGGCTGCAACTCGCCCGCCTGCTCTCCCGTAGATGTTGGTGCTGTTGCGATCAAGGCTTGCATCTCCCATCATAGGACGCTGGCGAATCGATGGAAGTTCGTCTTTCTTTCCAAAAACTATCGAATTTCGACATGCTCGAATCCCAATCCTCCGAGCATCGCCGTCACCGTCGCTCTTGCATTTTTTGTGGCCGCATCCAGAATCCCATCGCTCAGCGCAGCCTGTTGCAACTGCGCCTGCGCGTTCTTTAGTACCTGCGTCTCCAGATTAGGATCCGCCTTCACCAGCAATCCCGTATCGCGCGCATACACCCGCGTCTTGTTCACGTCGATCGTGGTGAGAAATATCTGCGACGGCGGCAGCGACAGACGAATCGACCGGCCCTGTGAGCCTTCCGTAATCTGCACGCTGTCAGCCTGCAGCTTGCTCATATCGATGCCCGCAATTGTCTGTCCGTGCACAATCATCAGCAGCTTGTCCCCGGCTAGCGCGTCGGGCAGCACAGGATTCGACTCGTTGCCTTCCACCACCGTATCGAGCGAATAAACGACCGTCTCCAACCGGTTCAGCTGCTGGACCTTCTCCACGACATCCGGCGCGGACACAATCGTCAAAGGACGTCCTGTAATCAAGCCCGCGAGCTTGCCGGCGATGCCCGACCGCGCATGATGCACAAACATTCCCAGCGCGACCGCGCCCAGGATCAGCGCAATCAACACGCCAAAGAACGCTCCCGATCCGCGTTGTCGTCCGTAGCTGTACTGCATTGTCATCGCTCTCTCGTCATCCGCTTTTCTTGAGGATACAGTCCGTACCGCTAAAGGTCACACGCCGGGAAGCACCAGCTCACAACGCGATGGTATCGACTCCCAGAACCGGCCCGAGATCTGGCTCCTGCGCCCATACAATCAAATGCCGCCGGCTTTCCGGAATCGTTTTCAAATCGTAAGGGAGAGGGATACGCGCGGTTATTTCACCGGTATTTGTGACCTTCGCAGCCTTTTGGTAGGTTCGTGCAACCGCCGCATTCACCAGGGTTCGGCCCTTATTTTCGCCTGCCGTAACATTCGTCGTCGTCTCGTCCTGGGCAACCACAGCGAACAAGTCCGCGCCGTGCTTCGGAAGCTCTCCGGCAACCGAAACGTCCATGATGACAACGTCGCCATCTATCTTCGCAGAGACGATCTTAACCGTCGCGGCCTGCTCTGCCTGCACGTCCCCTATCGCTTGCAGCAATGCTTTTCCATCGCTTCCTACGAGCTGGACTTTGCCGTTGACCACCATCTGGGGCGTGTACGGGCTATCGAGATGAAACCGCTCGCTGTACTGAGTCTGGCGAACCGTAATAGCGTCGGAGTCAAAGGGATCCTTCCATCCGCCGTGGTCCCAGTAGCTCACATGCTCACTGACACCGACAATCAGCGTTCCGTCTTTGGTGCGCTTCCCATCGATCTTGCGCAGCAGGTCGTCCGCTGGCGGACACGAGGAACATCCCTCCGAAGTAAACAGTTCCACCAGCAACGCGTGCTGGCTTGCTGCCGGAGTTTTGTCCTGTTGCGAGGTCTGCCGTAACAGTGTCGCAGTCGATAATCCGCCGGACGTACTCAACGCGAGCGCCGCGCATCCCACTACGAGTTCCAATCGCATCATCTGCATGGGGTACCGCCTTACGCCTTAATCTCCGAGCGAACCATCGCCTCAGCCTTTACCAGGCCGCGATTGGCGTAGCTCGCTTTGACGAATTCCCGGAACAGCGGATGCGGCTCCAGAGGCTTCGACTTGAACTCCGGATGAAACTGGCAGCCGAGGAAGAAAGGATGTTCCGGAATCTCAACGATCTCGACGTACGTAGCATCCGGCGTTGTCCCAGTTAGACGCAATCCGCCGCCCGTGAGGACAGCTTCATACTCACGATTAAACTCGTAACGGTGGCGATGGCGTTCGCTGATGTTGGTCGTGCCATACGCCTTGGCCGCCAGCGAACC
>Ga0224557_1004289_pt1 | contig 10517 bp, 9 predicted proteins | sample 714S31014metaG_FD_180677 | JGI IMG/M metagenome (GOLD analysis project Ga0224557, IMG submission 180677) | Peat soil microbial communities from Stordalen Mire, Sweden - 717 S3 10-14 | ecosystem: Environmental > Terrestrial > Soil > Wetlands > Peat | place: Sweden: Norrbotten County, Stordalen... | reverse complement strand
GGCGCACGCGTCGCGGCCACTCCAAGCGGTCCTCCCGACGGCCTCTCAGAGCGAGAGACCGAAATCCTGCGAGTGATCGCGCTCGGCTACACAAACACACAGATCGCCGAACAACTGTTCCTGTCGGTACGAACCGTTGAGACCCACAGGGCCCATATCCAGCAGAAACTTGGCCTACAAGATCGAGCAGCCTTGGTGCGGTACGCCCTCGATCACCGGCTCATTACGCTCGACAGCAGCAGCTGACGACGCGACGAGAGGCCGCTCCGTCTAGGTCGAACTGTGCAGCGGCACCCCGGCGGCCGCATACGCGTCGCCCCCATCAAGCGTTTCTGCCGCGAGCAACGCCCGCATCAGGCCGTCGAGCTTGTCGCGGTTGTCCGTCAGCAGCCGCGTCACGTCCAGATGGGCCTCGTCGACTAGGCGTCGCACCTCCTCGTCGACTAGCCGTTGGGTCTCAGCCGACGTCTCGGCCGTCCCGGGGAACAGCGGGCCGGTGGCGTCGCTGGGCAGCACCGCAATCGGACCGATCTTGTCGCTCATGCCCCAGCGTCCGACCATATGCCGTGCGATCTGTGTCAGCTGCTCAATGTCCGACTCGGCGCCGGTCGTGATCTTGCCGTATACGACCTCTTCGGCGACGCGCCCGCCGAGGGCGACCCGGATCTTCGCCTCCAGGTCCTCACGCGAGTACGAGACCCGGTCGGCGTCCGGCGTCGAGAGGGTGACGCCGAGCGCCATGCCGCGCGGGATGATCGAGATCTTTCTCACCGGGTCCGCGTCCGGCATGAGCATCCCGACGAGTGCATGGCCGGACTCGTGGTACGCGGTTCGCTCGCGATCCTCGGCGCTGAGGACGGTGCCGCGAGGCGCGCCGAGCATCAGTTTCTCCAGGGAGTCGGTGAAGTCGGCCATCTGTACCTGCTCGTGGTTTCGCCTTGCGCCGAGCAGCGCCGCTTCGTTGGCGAGGTTCGCGAGGTCAGCGCCGACCATCCCGGGCGTCGAGGCGGCAATCGCGCCGAGATCGACGTCCGCGGCAAGTGGAATCGGACGCGTGTGAACCTTCAGGATCTGTTCCCGGCCGTCGCGGTCGGGAGGCTGCACGACCACGCGGCGATCGAAGCGCCCAGCACGCAGCAGGGCCGGATCGAGGATCTCGGGACGGTTGGTGGCCCCGAGCACAATCACGGCCTGCTCGCTCTCGAACCCATCCATCTCGGTGAGGATCTGATCGAGTGTCTGCTCGCGCTCGTCGTTGGCGCCGGTCACCGACGCGGAGCCCTGCCGGGAGCGGCCGATCGCATCGAGCTCGTCGATGAAGACGATTGCCGGGGCGGCCTCCTTTGCCTTTGCAAACAGATCCCGCACGCGAGCAGCGCCCACGCCGACGATCGCCTCGATGAATTCTGACGCCGCGATCGAGAAGAACGCCGCGTGGGCCTCCCCCGCAACCGCGCGCGCCAGCAGCGTCTTCCCGGTCCCGGGCTGTCCGGACAACAGCACTCCATGTGGCATTCGGCCGCCGAGGCGGACGTAACGGTCCGGGCTCTTCAGGAAGTCGACGATCTCAGAGAGCTCCGCCTTCGCCTCGTCGATCCCTGCGACGTCATCGAACGTGACCCTGATCTTCTCAGGATCAACCCGGCGCGCCTTCGACTGCCCGAACCCACCGAGCGCACCCATTCCGCCCCCGGCCATCGAACGTCGCGCGATCAGCACGAACACGCCAACCAGCAAAAGCGTGGGACCGAATCCAAGCAGAATCTCGGTTAGCACCGAACTGCTGGTCGCGGTCGACTGCGCGTTGACCTGGACACCCCTTGAGCGCAGCAGCGTCGTCAGCTCGTGATCGTCCCAGAACGACGGCACCTGGGTCGAGAACAGCTTGGTCGCGGTCGCCTTGCGATCGCTCGCCGGGTAGCGGAGCTTGACGCTGAACGTGCCTTCGACCTCGTCACCCTTGGTCGAGATCGACTTCACGTGGCCCGCCTGCACCTGCCCCAGAAAATACGGGCTGAACGGGACTGTTACTCGTGGCTGCGTCGCCGGCTGAAAGAAGAACACGGATAGCCAGTTGATCGCCAGCAGTGCCATCACGAACAGCCAGAAGCTGCGCAGGCGATGCGGCGGAGAGGGCTTGCGATCCTCCGGCATCCCGCGACCATCCGGCGCTGGCGCGACCCGCCAGCCACCCTTGTCACGCGGCATCGGTGACGTCGGCACCACCTTGCTGATGCCCGAGTGATCGGAGTCGATCACCTCGCCGCGTTCCGCTGTTGAACCGTCGTCGTCTAAGGACACAGATACGGAACGTTAGGCGACGGCAGCCGCAACGGCCTGCAGGCGAGCGGATGAACCGGTATTCAGCCACATCGGCTGACGGATTTCTGCTGTGGCCGTGGCGCCAATCGGACTCCTACGCTTCGTCGCATCGTGCTGCAGAGACTTCACCGAGGCGCCCGCCGCCTGCCACCATGGACGAGCAGCACGCACAAGCGTGACACTGCGCGGCGACCGCTGCGCCTGAGCGGCCGAAGCCGGGACTTTTCCGCAGCGGCTCTGCAGGTTCATCCGGATGGCGCCCAGAGCGCCCCAGACTAATGTCGTGGGATGCAGCCAACCCTTCGACTTGCGCCCTCCCCTCTTAGCCTCGAGGAGGTCCCGGTTACTGACCCGATCAGGGTCGTGTTGGCCGATGATCACAACGCCATGCGTCGCAATCTCAGGCGGCTGCTCGACGCCGAAGACGGAGTCACGGTCGTCGCGGAGGCGATAGACCTGGAGACGGCGACGCGTCACGTCCACGGTCACCTGCCGCACGTCCTGATCGTAGATCTGCACCTACCGAACGGATCAGCAGTGGCCACGATCCGACAGCTCCGACGCGTGGTCCCCGAGACCCAGATTGTGGTGCTTACGATGGAGGCCAGCCCTGCCTTTGCCAAACACGCGCTCAACGCCGGCGCTTTGGGTTACGTACTGAAAGAGCACGCTGACCGCGATCTCATCGCCGCTGTCCGTGGCGCTGCCCATGGCGAGAGCTACATCACGCCTGAGGTCGCGGTGGGTCTCGATGCGATGAGGATCGCAGCCGAGACCGATCGGCTCAGCTCACGCGAAATCGAGGTCCTGCGCCTCACCGCGCTTGGGCATACCGCGGATGAAATCGCCGAAGAACTACACATCTCACGCCGTACAGTGGAAACCCACCGAGCCAGCCTGCACCGTAAGCTCGGACTCGACACACGAGCAGCGCTGGTCAGCTACGCGCTAGGACGCCACCTGATCGGCGTCTGAGGCGCTCGTCTGGGCGAAGCCGTGTGGGATGCTCGCCCTTACTACGGTTCCGCCCGGGGCAGAGTCGATCTTCAACGCGCCACCTAGTAGGAAGACCCGCTCACCCATGCCTGCGAGCCCAAAACCGGAGCTTTGGGCTTCTGTATCGAAGCCGCTGCCATCGTCACTGACCTCAACGGTGACCTCTTCATCTGAATCCAAGACGGTCACTCGGACGTTGCTCGCATGGGCATGCTTGACGACATTGGTCAGTGACTCTTGGACGAGCCGGTAGATAGCGGACTCGAGATCACGACTCTCGGTCGGTCGATCTCCCATGTCAGGGAGCTTGAACTCACACTCGATCGTCAGACCGTCGTCTCGCCGGCGCTCAACCAGCGCATCGAGCGCGGTCCGCAACCCGAGGTCATCAAGCAGCGATGGACGCAGGTCCGCGATGATCGCGCGCAGGTTCTTGATCTCGGATTCGATGTCGACGATCGCCTGGCGGGTGGCCTCGGTGTAGCGCGTTAGGTCGTTGGCTCGCAGCGCGGACGACATCCCGACGCGCAGACCGGCAAGTGCTTGCAGGGTCTGGTCGTGCAGCTCTCGTGCCCAGCGGCCTCGCTCGGCATCGGACGCTGCGATCGCACTGCGCAGACGGTCCGCCTCAACGCTGCGGCTGATCGCCACGGCGTTGGCAGCGGAGGCGGCAAATATCCGTAACAACTGCTCGTCGCGCGCGGTGAACGGTTCGGCATCCTGGCCGCGGTCGAATGCGGCGAGCACCCCGAGTCCGATGCCGCGGTGAACCATCGGCACGAGAAGCGCGGTTCGTGCGTCCGGCACCCCGAGCTCTTCAGCCGCGATCCGCAGCCGAGATCCGACGTCGGTGATCAGCTCGGGCCGTCCGCGCTCGAGCACCTGGCCGGAGGTGGATTGCGCCATCGGCATCCGACGGCCGCTCGCGTCCCGAGTGTGCCCGGCGCTAGCGGCGACGACTAGCTCATCACCTTCGCGCAACATGATCAGCACGTTACGCGCCGCCACCAACGCCCGGCCCCGCTTCACGACCAGCTCCAGCGTGTGATCGAGATCCCGCGCGCCGATCGCGCCGGCAATGTGGTGAGCAGCTTCGAGGCCCTGGACCGCCTGCTCAAGCTCGAGCCGTCGTTGCTCACTACGTTCGTATGCGCGCGCATTTTCTATCGCGATCGCTGCGAAATCCGCCAGGACGATAGCCGCGGCCTCGTCGTCTTCGGTGAACTCGTCTGACCCCTGCTTGTCGGTGAAATAGAGATTGCCCCAGACCTCGCCGCGGATCACGACCGGAACACCAAGAAAACTGGCCATTGGCGGATGTCCCGGCGGGAACCCGTAGCTCTGAGGATGCGCGCCGACGTTTTTCAGACGTAGCGGGCTCGGCTCCTGGATCAACACCCCGAGCACACCACGCCCGCGTGGCAGTTCCCCGATCGCAAGCCGGGCGGCCTCGTCGAGCCCGAGCGTCAGGAACCGCTCCAACTCTGTTCGCCGCTCATTCAACACACCGAGCGCGACATACCGTGCCCCGGTCACGTCACGCGCCTCGGCCAGAATCCGCTGGAGCACGGTCTCGGGGTCGCGCTCGGTCACCAGTGACCGTCCCACCGCAAGCAGCCGGCGCAGCCCGTCTGTCTCCGCAGTCATTAGTCCAGGATAATGCCTGTTGCTGGCAGAAGGAGGAGCGGCGGGTCTTCATCCGTAATTCCCCGCAGTCAGGTTTCGGGGACTCCACCATCACCCCGCGGCGAGGCCACGAGCGATGTGTGCGAAATCCACGATTACTAAGCGGCGCAGCTTCGGCAACGTTAAGACTGTGGCTGTCTCCCGCGACTACGACTCCGCTGATCGCGCGCCGGACGCGCCGGATATTCGTTGCCAGCACTGTGGGGAGCGCATCGGCGTGTACGAGATATTGGTGGAAGTGAGCGGGAATGTCGCGCGACGCACGTCGCGTGCGGCCGACCCCCTATTCGACGCCTCCGGCGGAGGCACCGTGTTTCACGCCGCGTGCTACGACGGGCCCATGGGTCCGATGCGCGCGAGCCAGCAGTAGCTGCAGGCGTTTACGCGAAGTCCTTTCCGAGGGTTGGTTGCGGTAGGGACGGCCGTTGCCGGCCGCCCCCCGCGCAGATCCCAGCGTGCGGAACTACCGCACTGGGCTCCTGCCTTGGGTGATGGCGGCGAATCGCTGCTCAGGCCAGGGATGCAGAATGCGCGGTAGAGGTAGCCATTGATCGGCGAGACGCTGTATCCGTGTCCAGGCCATCCGGTGCTTCTGGCTGCGTCGCCGAAGCGATCTGAGCCAGTGACGGATGAGCTGTTCGCGGAAGGCGCGGAGCGCCTCGATGTTGTCGGGCACCGCGTAATAGTTGTAGTGCCCGGACAGGACGCGGGCAAGCCAGCGACCCTGTTCTGGAACTGGGTGATGCATCCGCTTCCACATCTCGCGTTTGATGGCGAGCAGCTTGGCGCGCATCCGTTTAGCGTCGGTCAGCCGCGTGAGCTTGAACCGCCCCGACTTCCTCCTCTTCCCGCACACGTGCGTGAAGCCGAGAAACTGGAACGTCTCAGGCTTGCCAAGGCCACGTGCTGCGCGATCCCGGGCGGCGTGCCGCCCGAACTCGATCAGCCGTGTCTTCTCGGCATGCAGTTCCAGACCGAACGTCGCGAGCCTGTCGCGAAGCTCTGTCCAGAACCGCTCAGCGTCCTCCCGGTGCTCAAACCCCACCACGAAGTCATCAGCCCAACGCAGGATGATCACGTCACCGTGCGCGTGCCGGCGTCTCCATTGGTGAGCCCAAAGGTCAAGGACGTAGTGCGCGTAAATGTTCGCGAGCAACGGAGATGCCGAAGCCCCATATGAGCAGCGCTGGGTTATGCGCAGTGCTGGCGTGTAGCTCCCGCTGGGTGCGGGGTTGAGCGCCGAGCGCTGCGCATAACGAGGGAGAGACTGCGGTCACGCGGCTTGGCGTGGTGCCGTGCCGTTCGTGATCGGAGGTGAGCTGTCATGGCTGCCGTTTCTGAGTTGGTGTCCGGACTGGATGCCGAGTTGGTGCGTCTGGGTTACAAGCCCTCGACGTTGAAGTGGTATCGCGGGGCTTGGCGGCGGCTGGAGCGGTGGTTCGCGTCCCGCGGGGTGCAGGAGTTCTCCCTGGACGTGGCGATGACCTGGGTCGATGAGGCCTGCGGCGGGTTCTTTGAGAAGGAGCAGGCCGGCACGCTGAGGGGGACTGATGTGTACTTGTTTCGGGTCGCGGCGATGCTGGATGACTTCGCGGTCCACGGGTCGGTGCTGCGCCGCTACTCCCGCACTGTGGACAAGCTGAGCGTCGAGCAGACGGGCATTCTTGCCGGGTTTCAGGCATGGCTGCGGGCCGATGGTTGCGCGGTCTCGACGGTTCGGGCCTATGGCACCGTCGCGGGAGAGTTCCTCGCGTTCACCGACAGGCGGGGTGGTCTGGCCGGGCTGGACGGTGAGGTGCTCGGCGCGTTCGTTCTGACGTTGGTCGGCTATCAGGCCAAGACGGTGGAGCACAAGTTGTGCGCGGTGCGGTCGCTTTTGCGATTCGCCATAGATGGCGGGCTGACTGGCCGGGGTGTGCTTGACATGGTCCCGGCAGCGAGATCGAGCCGGCAGGCGAGGGTTCCGTCGGTGTGGGATCGGGCCGATGTGAACAAGGTGCTGGAGGCGATCGACCGCGCCAACCCGTCTGGGAAACGTGATTACGCGATCGTGCTGTTGATCTGCCGGCTCGGTTTGCGTGGCGTGGATGTCAAACGGCTGCGGTTCTCTGACTTGGACTGGCCCGCCAACGAGGTTTCGGTGGTGCAGGCCAAGACCGGCCGGCGGGTCGATCTGCCGTTGCTGAAGGATGTCGGCTGGGCGATCATCGATTACATCCGCGATGGCCGGCCGGCCTGTGACTGTCCGGAGGTGTTCATCCGCCATACCGCTCCGATCGGCCCGTTCTCTGACCAGGACCATCTGCATCAGATCCTGGTCAAGCACGCCCGGGCAGCGCACGTGTCGCTGAGCGAGAACCGTCGTCACGGGATGCACTCGCTCAGGCACACGCTCGCGACCCGGTTGATGGAGGACGGCACGCCGGTCGAGCGGATCGCCGACATTCTCGGGCACCAGTCCGTCGAGTCGACCGGCGTGTATCTGAAGTCGTCTCTGGGTCTGTTGGCCAGGTGCGCGCTGGATCCGGACAGGCCAGCACGAGAGGGGCTGGCGCGATGACCGCCGAGATTACGCTGGCTGGCGCGATCACGGGGCTGGTCACGGAGAAACGTGCGCTCGGCTACAAGTACGTGAGCGAGGAGCGGGCGCTGGCGAGGTTTAGCGCGTTCTGTGCCGGCGAGTTTCCCGGTCTTGGCACGGTCACGCGGGCGTCGGTCGAGGCGTGGATCGCCTGCGCCCGGCGGCGGGCAGTGAGACCGGCGACTGTGAACAGCCTCATCGCGCCGGTCAGAGAGCTCGCCCGCTGGCTTCACCGCCGCGGGGTTGACGCATACGTGCTGCCGGCGGGGGTGCTTGAGAAGCCCGCCCGTTACATCCCGCACATTTACAGCGACCAGGAACTCGCCGTGCTGTTCGCGGCGACCGATCGCTGCCACTCCTGTTCTGAGGTGCCGTTGCGGCATCTGGTGATGCCGGTTCTGTTCCGCATGATCTACGCGTGCGGGCTGCGCTGCTCAGAGGCCCGCCTACTACGCGTCGAGGATGTTGACGTCCAAAGCGGGGTTCTGCAGATCCGTGATGCCAAAGGCCACAAGGACAGGCAGCTGCCCGTCAGCGAGCCGCTGCGCGAAAGGCTCGCTGGCTACCACGCCAAGCTCGCCGGCCAATCCGGCTGGGAGTGGTTCTTTCCCGGCGCCACGCTGGACGTGCCCTTGACGCTCGGGAACGTCAACCGCAACTTCCGGCGGTTCCTATGGCAGGCGCGGATCCCGCACGGCGGCCGCGGAAAGGGCCCCAGGGCTCACGATCTGCGCCACACCATGGCCGTGAACAACCTGCGGTCCTGGTTCGCTGAAGGCGAGAACGTCAACGCGTTGCTGCCGGTGCTGCAAACGTACCTGGGTCACTCCTCCATCGGTGACACCGCCTACTACCTGCACCTGACCGCGGAGTCCTATCCGGACATCACCGCCCGCGTGAAGCAGGCGTTCGGCGACATCGTCCCAGCCGTGACCGAAGGGTCAGCTCATGGCGACTGACTTTGCGGTCAGCCTACGCCGCTTCCTGACCGATCACATGGCCGGGCTGCGTGGCTGCTCACCGAACACGATCAGCTCCTACAGGGACGCGTTCAAACTTCTGATCATCTATTTCCGTGACGAGCGGAACATCGCGCCTGAACGGCTCACGCTCGAGCTGATCGACGTCGCTGCGATCACCGGGTTCATCGCCTGGCTGCACACCAGCCGGCACAACAGTCCGTCAACCTGTAACCAGCGGCTGGCGGCGATCAGCTCGTTCTACAGCTGGCTGCAACCCCAGGACCCAGCACGGATGGCGTGCTGCCAAGACATTCTCCAGATCCCCTCAAGCAAACACGACCAGCCGGCCATCGCGCACCTGACCGTCGAGCAGACCCGGCTGCTACTCGCCCTGCCCGACCGCTCCACCCGCCAGGGCCGGCGTGACGCGACCCTGCTCGCCACCCTCTATGACACCGCCGGCCGGGTGCAAGAGATCGCCGACCTGACAGTCCGGGACGTCCGGCTCAAGGACCCCGCGATCGTCGCGCTGACCGGCAAAGGCCGCAAAACGAGGCACGTCCCGATCGACGCGAACACCACGTTGCTGCTGAGCGCCTACCTCGCCGACCGGCAGCTCGACAGTCCCGGCCATGAGCACCGCCCGGTGTTCTTCAACCAGCACCACACCAAGCTCAGTCGCGGCGGGATCGCCTGGATCCTCCACAAATATCAGGAACAAGCAGCCGACCCGACGCTCACCGGCGTCCAGCTGCACCCGCATGTGCTGCGCCACAGCCGGGCGATGCATCTCTACGACGCCGGTGTGCCGCTGCCCTACATCCGCGACATTCTCGGCCACGTCGACCTATCCACCACCGAGATCTACGCGCGTGCCTCGACCGAAGCGAAACGCAAAGCCCTCGAAGCCGTCTATGACCAAGTCGTGAGCGCCGAGCTGACCGAATGGAACCACGACCCCGAGCTGCTCAGCTGGCTCGCCAACCTCCGCTAACCGCACCGCGTTATGCACAGCGCTCGGCAGTCAACCCCGCACCCAGCGGGAGCTACACGCCAGCACTGCGCATAACCCAGCGCTGCTCATATGGAGCTTTATGCGCAGCTGCGCATAAAGCCCCTTGTGGAACACCCTGTTCGAACGCCGTCCAGAACCCATCCTCAATGACTCCCGCGGCCAACCATTTCTGAATCAGCCCCAGGACCCTCTTGTCCGCGATTCGGTGCTCTACGAACTTCATCAGCCATTGATCGTCAAGGCTGGAGAAGTAATCGCTGAAATCAGCGTCAAGCACCCAGTTCACCTTCTTGCCCACGATCCCGGCCGCGAGCGCATCCAACGCATGATGCGGTGAACGTCCCCGCCGGAACCCGTAGGAAAACCCGAGAAAGTCCGACTCGTAAATGGCGTTCAGCACCTCAACCAAAGCCCGCTGGACGATCTTGTCCTCCAACGCAGCGACACCAAGCGGCCGCAGCCGCCCATCGGGTTTCGGTATGTACACCCTCCGAGACGGTCTCGCCCGGTACGCACCCCCGTGAACACGAGCATGAAGATCTCGAAGGTTCTCTTCGAGGTCCAGCCCATAGTCCGCCCACGTCACCCCGTCCACCCCCGGCGCGGCCTTCGGCCGAAGCGCGAAGTACGCCATCCTTAGGCGGTCGATATCGACGTGGTGCAGGAGCGCGATGAACCGCGCTTCCTTATCCGTTGCTGCCACCCGGCGCACACGACCCAGATCACTCGGCGCGCCAGGTCCGGCACCGTGTCCGGGACGCGTTTCACTTGTCATGTTCCCCTTGGCTGGTCGCCTTCCCTCCACCATCTCCGCCGCCCCGCCTTGGGCATTGTTCGACAGCTTCACCGGTACTACGCGACCATCCGACTTCTCACGATCGTTCATCACGGGATTACGGCCTCAGCCTTCCCCGCACGACCCGCCCCTCCATCACCACAGGCGAGTGACCGTGAG
>Ga0224557_1004280_pt1 | contig 10531 bp, 10 predicted proteins | sample 714S31014metaG_FD_180677 | JGI IMG/M metagenome (GOLD analysis project Ga0224557, IMG submission 180677) | Peat soil microbial communities from Stordalen Mire, Sweden - 717 S3 10-14 | ecosystem: Environmental > Terrestrial > Soil > Wetlands > Peat | place: Sweden: Norrbotten County, Stordalen... | reverse complement strand
TGCCGAGACAATCCCGGCATGCCGAGGACCGTCTTGATCGTCGATGACCACCCCAGCTTTCGGGCCAGCGCACGACACGTTCTCGAGGACGCCGGGTTCGTCGTGATCGGAGAGGCGCAGGACGGCGCTTCAGGACTCGCCGCGGCAACCGAGATGCGCCCGGCGGTCGTGCTGCTCGACATTCAACTCCCGGACTTCGATGGCTTCGACGTAGCCACCCGGCTCACCAGCCAGGCGGATGGACCCGCCGTCGTGCTGACATCCAGCCGCGACGGCAGCGAGTTCGGCGGAATGGTCGCGCGTAGCGGGGCCCGAGGCTTTGTACCCAAGGACGAGCTGTCGGGGCCTGCGCTGGAGGCGCTGCTCGGATGATCGGCCTGCGCCGGGGGCTGATCGGCGCTGGACGCCGCACGACGATCACGGCGCCACTTGCATGCGCATAGTCCTGGGCGAAGATTCTGTACTCCTGCGGGAAGGCATCGCCCGCCTGCTCGGCGAAGCCGGCTTTGAGGTAGTCGCGCAAGCTGGCGACGCCGAGGACCTCTTGCGCAAGGTGCGGGCGCACAAGCCCGATGTCGCGATCGTCGACATCCGAATGCCCCCAACGCATACCGATGAGGGACTGATCCAGCGTGACCCACGCTGCCGACCCGCGTGTTGACGCCTACATCGATGCCCTGCCCGATTGGCAGCAAGCCATCTGCCGCGAGGTTCGCGATCTCGTCCACGCAGCCGACCACGAGGTTGCCGAAACGATCAAACGCACCAACCGTCCGTACTTCGTACTGCAGGCAACATCTGCGCGCTGTTGGCGGCGAAGGACCACGTCAACTGTTTCTCTACGACGGCGCCATCGTCCCTGATCCGGCGGGAATCATCACCGGCGGCCACGAGAACAAGAGCGCGGGCACGTTGTCCATCCGCCAGGGCGAACACATCAATGCGCCCGCGCGCCGGGGAGCTTGATGCGGATGCCTACAGCCATAGTTCCTCCTCTTGAGTTGGACCGGGCGACTCTACGCGATGCGCATATCGGTGATGAACGAGCTGCGCAGCCATCGGGGCAGAGTGTCGCCTCCGCGTGAAAGGAGGCGCGTCGTGCCCGCTCGGCGTCAGCTTCCTCGCTCGCGCCTGCTTGTCGCCAGAACCAGGGAGGGGCGGGGTGGCCTGGCCTCAGCGCGTCTTGCGACCGGTGGCAAGCAGTTTCAGCCCGTCGGGTCGCAACTCGCCTGTCGGGGAGACGTGCCGGTAGAGCGTCTGGCGGCTGACCCCGAGCTCGGCGCAGAGCTCGCCGACGGTGGTGTCGGGCTTGCCCATCGAGGCGGTGGCGAGCCGGAGTTTCGCTGGGGTCATCTTGTAGGGGCGTCCGCCGTTGCGGCCTCGGGCGCGGGCGGACGCCAGTCCGGCGGTGGTGCGTTCGGAGATGAGCTCGCGTTCAAACTCGGCCAGCGCGGCGAAGATCGCGAAGACGAGCTTGCCGGCGGGGGTGGTGGTGTCGATCGCTGCGCCCTGGCCGGTAAGGACCTTCAGCCCGACGCCGCGGGCGGTGAGGTCGTGGACGGTGTTGACGAGGTGGTGGAGGTTGCGGCCGAGGCGGTCGAGCTTCCACACCACGAGCGTGTCGCCGGACCTGAGCGCTTTGAGGCATGCGGCGAGACCGGGGCGGTCGTCGCGGCGCCCGGAGGCGTGGTCGTCGTAGAGTTGGACTGCGTCGACGCCGGCGGCGAGCAGCGCGTCGCGTTGCAGGTTGGTGGTCTGGGATCCGTCTGCTTTGGAGACTCGCATGTAGCCGACCAGCATCCGATACTCCTTGTCACGTATACGTCCGATTACGTGACAGCCGACAACCCGGCTCCCCGGACCCTCAGACCCGTCACATAACCCGTCACGCATTCTACGTCGTACAAAGGGTCCGCGACCCTCGCCGCGTTCATGCCAGTTCTCGCTCGAACAGGCGGCGCCGCTCGGTCGGGCCGGTGTACGGGGCCATCAGCAGCGTCCGCTGAGTGATTGCTTCCTCGCCGGACTCGATCGCGGCGACGGCGGCGTCGGTCAGCAGGTGAGCAAGCTCGCCGATCGTGCCCTCGCTGCTGGCGAGCAGGTAGTCGGCCATATCCCGGGTAGCGATCTGCGATTCGCGACGCAGCGGGAACGATGCCGCGAAGCTGGCCAGCAGCGAGCAGGCCTCTTCGCCGGCTTGCCAGCGCGGCAGCACGAACGGCTCAAAGCGGTTTTCGAGCTGGTCGTCGGAGCGGATCGCCAGGTTACGCCTCGCGGGTGCCGACACCCACGAGCGGGATCCGCAGCTGATTGCCCAAGAACCGGATCAGGTTGAGGAACTCGCGGCGCTTGTCGCTACGGCCGGCCAGCACGTTGTGCAGCTCGTCGATCACCAGCATCCGGACCCTGGCGTCTCGCAGCCGCTGTAGCACCAGCCGCTCGACGGCGAGCAGCGACCACGCCACGGTCGGCCCGTCGATCGCGGCCAGCAGCGCCGTGTAGAAGCGCCCGACGGACGGCTCGGAGGGCATCTGCACCGTCAGCACCGGGATCTCCTTCCAGCTGGGGTGTGAGACCGGCGGATGGGTTCGGCAGAACTTCTCGATGATCATCGACTTGCCGTTGTTCGTCGGTCCGATCAGCAGCAGATTCGGCATCCGCTGCCTGTCGGGCCATTGCACGAGCGTCTGCAGCCGAGCGAGCGCTTCGTTGGCGCGGCTGTAGCCGATCCACCGCTCCGCCCGCACGTGACGCAGCCGTTCGCTGTCAGGCAGCCGCGCGAGCGCTCGGGCGCTCTCGTGCAGATGCGACAGGTCGCCCAGCCCGGCTGTGTCGCCTACCACTGCTCGATCACCTCAAACGGCCTGGCGGCAATCGCATCGCCATCCGCCGGGGTCGCCGCCCGCCGCTCGGCGTTGCGGCGGGCGCTGCGGGTCGTGTGCGACGCGGTGTCGGTGATCGCGCGCATCTGCTCGACCATCCGAAACAGCGCGTGCTCGTCGACCTGGGCGCGGCCCGCTTCGCGCAGCCGGGCGACCGCGGCGCGATGCTCCCAGACGCTCACCGGTGGATGCGACAAGGTGCGATATGGCACCGGTAGGTAGCTCTCGCCGTCGGGATCCAGCACCCAGATGCGGCTGATGTCGCGCGGATCGCGGCGGATCACGAACCGCTCCAGCTCCCGCCGCCGGGCGATCCATGGCTTCAGGACGTTCGCGAAGTAATGGACGTAGTCGATCACGAACCCGGTACGCGTCAGGGTGCGACGGATCACCGGCAAGAAGTCCACGAGAAACACCGTCGGCGTCGCGACCAGCGCCGGGACCCCGACCTCAGCGACGCCCTGCGCCCACCGCCCGGCCGGCGTCTGCTGAAGGCCGCGATGGACGCTGCCGTGATAGGTCGCGACCGCCAGCGCCAACCACCGCTCCAGCTCCCGCATCGTCAACGCCGCCTTCCCCTCCGCGTCATAGGAGCCGCGGTCAGCGACATTGGAGAACGTCGTGCCGGGCAGCTCATGCACCTTGCTCATCGCGGTGCCGATCACCCGCTCAACGATCCCGCCGTAATGTGGCTGCCCCGGGGGGCGATACGCGAGCACGATCCCGTGCTGCTCGCAGCCACGGCGCAACGCCTCGCTCTTGAACTCCGCGGCGTTATCGACGTACAGCCGCCGGGGCTTGCCGCCCATCGTCCAGTCAAGATCGAGCCCGAGAGCCTCAAGCCACGGCCGCTTCTCGCAGCACACATGCGCCAGGCACAGGCCAACCGACACGGCCGAGGGAGCCTCCAGCGTGATCACCATCCCGAGCAGGCACCGGCTATAGACGTCGATCGCGACCGTCAGGTACGGACGGCCGATCGGGAGTCGCTCACGCTCGTCGACGAGCATTACGTCGATCACGGTGTGGTCAACCTGAACCTCCTCCAACGGCTCAGCAACCTCCGGCGCCGTCCCGCCCGCTCCCCGCAACCGCCGAGCGCCCTCCGTTCCTTCGCGAGCCTGGACGACCTTCGCCTGATCGAGCGCCGCGACACGCTGAGCGACCGTATTCCGTGCCGGAACCGCCAACCCCTGAGACATACAAGCACGAGCGACATCGCCACACACCGCAGCGACACTGAACCGCTGCCGATTCAGATACCGCGTACGGAGCGCCTCGGCGATCACCGCCTCGACCTCGTCCGGCAGCCGCGGAGCGCCGCGGCCGCCGTCAGACCGGCCAACAGCGAGATCCGTGACCAGCCCCGATCCCTGCCTCCACCGCTCGACCAACGCATACACCTGCCGCCTCGACAACCCGAGCCGCTCACCAGCAGCATCCGCCGCGCTCTGCGATACCGGCCCCGCCGCCAACGGGCCGATCACCGCCGCGCGACGCCGAGCCTCATCCCAAGCCGCCGGCGACATCGATAACAGCCCACGCTCAACGACCCGGGCGTCATCTGACGCCACAGCATCATCATCACGAGAAGACCCGTCATCGAGCACGAGTGGAGCCTAGTGCAGACGACTCCTGACAGAAACCGCTTCGCGACAGAGCCTAGTGCAGACGACTCCTGACAGAAACCGCTTCGCGACCGCTCACGGCGCCGTCAACAGGCGACTGCACCACCCGCAGTCCAGGCGGATCCCGGTGCAGCCGACTCCTGACATCGACACGGACGCCGTGCCCGCCGCGGGACGTCCACGCCCCCCCCGCGCCGGGCCCCCCGGCGCTTAGCGACGGGCCACATTGGCTGCGATCTGGGCTTTGAACGCGAGAATCTCCCGCCGTGACCGCTGCGCGTCGTCGCCGCGCAGCTGCGCCAACCACGACTGGCGATAGCCGGGTGAGATCCGCGCCAGCAGGCTGACGGGCTGGCCGGTGCGGTGCGCGAGCTCGCCGAGCTCGCGCTGCTGCGCGCTCGCGGGCGAGCGTCGAGCCGCTGGGTCGAGCTTTCCCTGATGGCGCAGCGCCATCAGCGTGCGGCCGTCGACGTCGACGGGGAGCAGCCGGCCGGCGAGGAGGTAGGCGTCGCGGACGGTCAGGCGGTAGGTGGTGCTGTCGGCCGGGGGCAGGCAGGGAGCGTGATCGTCGATCGCGAGCATCCCGAGCTGGTCGAAGATCGGCTCGTCGTGCTCGTCGGTGCGCACCCAGGCTGGCCACCGCGCCGTGCGGAAGGCCAGCGCCAGCGCTCGCGGGGCGGGGTCGCGACGCTGGCGGGCGCGCTCGCGGGCGCGGTCAGCGCGGCGGGCGCTGTCGGCGGTCGCGACCGCCCGCATCCGCCGCGACAGCTGATCGATCGCCCCGACCGCGTAGGCGAGGGTGCGGGGGCCGCCGGCCAGCTCGCCGGCGCCGGCCAGCGTCCCGATATGCAGCACCGCCGCCAGCCCGCCCGCGGGATAGCCCTCCGGTGCTGCTGACTGGTTGCGCTCATACCGCGCGACCGCACTGCGCAACCGCCGGTAGTCCTCGGCGGTCAGCGGGCCGGCGGCCGTCGCGCCCGAGTCAGCGGCCGTGCGCGCCCCCCACCGGGCGACCACCCACGCTTCACGCAGCCGGGCCGTCGGCCAGGCTCGCTCAAGCCCCCAGCCCGCAGCCTCGACGGCGCGCCGAGTGGCCTGAGCAGCGATCGCGTCGAGCACCGCTGCCTGTTGGGCCTCTCGCACCTTGACCCGGGCCACAATCGCCTCCGGGTCCCACTCAGCCGCTCCACGGCTCTCAGGACAGCCCACAGCACCGTCTGAAGACCCCGTGCCGCCTGCCCCTTGCCTCCCCTCCCCTTCATTGTGGGCTGTTGCTGTCTGCTCCTTTTCAGGCGCGGGGTTTGCGTGGCGTGCTGCGGGTGCGCTCGCGCGCGTCACGCCTGTTCTTTGACAAGCGTTTCGGGCTTCTGGAGCGTTTTGGTTGACTGAGGGGTTGTTCTCCGGCGTAGCCGGAGCCCCGAAGGGGGGTGCCGAATTTGATTGAGAACCACCACGAACCCGCCGGCTCGCCGCCGCGGCACGCGCCCGCTGGCAGCCACGACGCTGGCGCTCAGAGGCACTCAGCGGCCGCCCGTGGCCGGCAGCGTTGCGGATCCCGGTCTTTGACCCGGTGTTCAGGGCGGGGCCGTAGCGGGCCTGCCAGTACTCCATGTGGCGGGCCGCGGCCTGGAGCTCCTCGGCACTGACCTCGGGGGCGGGCCGCAGCTCCAGCTCGGTGCGGCGCTCCTCCCCATCCAGATCGGTCCCTATCCTCCAGCGCAGGAGCCCCATCGCCTGCAGGGCATCCAGGCGCCGGCGGACCGCGCTGTGATGCCGATCGCGATCCTCGAACCCCTCCCCCCCATCGATGCGCCACGCCGGGTGCAGCGCCGCGAGCCCCGCCACCAGCTGGCGCATGCTCGTCACCACCGTCCCCCCCGCCCTCCCCGCCGCCGCCAGCCGCCGTAGGTACCCGAGCTCCGCGCAGCAGCATTTGAAGGCGCGCACGTCATACAGCCGGCCGGACGCCAGCTCGCCGGCCGCGACCCGCTCGGCGCGCACGCGCGTCAGTAGCGCCAGCAGATGGACGGCGTCGACGGGCGCGGGCAGCGGTGTCGCAGGCGTGGACGGGTATGGCGCCGCGGCGCGGACGCGTCGCAGGCCTCGCGCGCGGGGGGGGTCGCCCCGCCTCCCACGGGCGGGACTGGTTGGCGCGGCGGTCGACATATCGTCGACCAAAGCAGTTCATTTGCAGGGAGAAAAGAGTGGCCGCTGGCTCACCGAGGGGTGGCTGGCGGCTCACTGAGGGGTGGCTGATCGCTCGCCGCAAGCAGCGGCGGGAGGGTGGCCGCCGGCTCAAACGGCGCGGGGGGTCTCGGCTTTTGGCGAGCCCGTCCGCGAGGGTGGCCGTTGGCTCACGATGCGGGCCGTGGGCCGGGGGTCGCCGCTGGCCGATCCGTGGCCGATCCGGCTCGACGCTGGGTGCCGCGCGTCGGCTCGTGGCCTGTCCGCGGCCGCGGGGAGGGTGGCCGCTTGCTCACGCACGGCCGCCTGCCGCGCCGGCGCTTCGCCCCGGACGAGCGCCGGCGTGGCGATCGCCCAAGCTCCGTCTACGGCGAGGGGGTGGCCGCTTGCTCACGATCCGGCCTCTTCCTCCCGTTCCGCGCGCCTCCTGGCGGCGCCGGCTGGGAGGGCCTCCTGGTCGGTGAGGGTGGCCGTTTGGTCACGATGCAGCGCTAGGCCGAGTCATAGGCCCCCCCGGGCGCCCGGTCCGCGGTGCCCGTAGGGTGGCTGTCTGCTCACGATCGACTGCTGCACTCGCCGGTCGGCGCCTGTCGAGCACCCCCGGCGCCGGCTCCCGGGGCCCTGCCGCGCGTCCAGGGTGGCCGCTTGCTCACGATCGCGCGGTGGGCGCGACCGTCGAACCCGGGGCGGTGAGGGGTGGCCGTTTGCTCACCGAGCGCGCGTCGCGCGAGGGTGGCCGTCTGCTCACGCGTCGGCCGGGGGTGGCTCTTTGCTCACATTGGGGTGGCTGTTTGCTCACGATGGCCCTCAGGATGCCGATTCCGTCCGGTCCGGCGATGAGACTGCCGACATGGCTGAGGTAGTCGTCCGGCAGCGTTCCCTGGTTCCGCTGGGCCCGCGCGGGCCGGTGGAGGGGTGGATGGACGACGATGTCGCCTCGGCGGCCACCCAGCTGTTTGGCAGCGGCCCGAGCGGTCTGCTGGTGATCGATGCGCGGGAGCTGTTGAGCTCAACCGCCCGGGTGGTCGGCGCCCAGCTCGGCGAGCTGCACTTCAAAGCGTTGATGGCGCTGATCACGCTCCACGTGGCGCACGGGATGCCGGCGGAGGGGCGCGGCAAGACGACGGTCGGCGAGCTGAGCCGCATCGTGTGGGGCGAGGATCGCGCCCGCGGCGGATCGAACACCAAGAAGCTGCTGCGGGCGCTATTTGACCTGCGCCAGGCGAGCTTTACGGTGCCGGGTTATGACATGGTCAACCAGCGTCCGGCGCGCGGCGTGTCGGACACCAGCCTGCTCATCAACCTCTATGTGGATGAAACGATCCTCAAGGCCTTTGACCAGGCCGGCCGGCACGACATGGCGCGCAGCGAGTTCGGCGAGGCGCTCGGCGCCAAGCGCCGCGGGACGATCAGCTGGCGGCTGCATCCCGACTACACCCAGCGCCTGGCCGAGGCCGATCTGCGCCGCTTTGACTGGACCAAGGCCCAGCAGCTGCGGGGCGTCGCGCTGGCGCTGTGGATGGTGTTCACCTCGCCTCGCGTCCCCTACCGGCCGGTGCTGGAGCGCGGCGGCGAGCTGGAGATGGTGGAGATCCCGCTGACGCTCGAGCACTGCCATGCGCTGGGCGTGCGGGCCTCGACCGATGCCGCGCGCCGGCGGACGTTCAATGAGGCGGGTGAGCGGGTGTGCGCGGCCGATAAGTCCTTTGTCGCCTTTGAGGCGCACGGTGGCCGGGGCCGCGACAGCTTCCTGCGGATCATCCGCACCCCTCCTCCGGACCCGCCGGTGTCCCAGCCGGGGTTCGTGCCGGCCGAGCAGCTGACGCTCGCGGCCTGATCGGCTTGGCGGCGACCCGCCGGTCAGGCGGCGAGCGGGAGCAATTCGAGCCGGCGGTGATGCTCGGTGACCAACGTGGCGGCGTGTTCGGCGTCGGCGGGCAGCGCGACGCGCAGCGCGGCGTTGGCGAGGTCGGAGCGGGTCGCGCGCCGGGTAGCGTCGCGGACGTTCTCCGTCAGCTGGTCCAGACGGACGCGCAGCTGCTCGGGCAGGCGGATGTTGCGCTCCACCCGCGCGCCGCGCGGGCGGTCGGCACGCTCGGTAACGGCGGCGCGCAGGGCCTGCTCCCCGCTGGTCGGCAGCCCGCGGTGCAGGGTGGCGACGAGCAGGGCCGAGAACGTGACGGCGGCGGCGCGGGCGAGCTCGTCGAGCTGGCGGGCGAGCTCGGGGTCGAGCGCCAGCGAGGTCTGGATCGGCCGGCCAGCGCCGTAGAACGGCGGCGGCGCGGGCGGGGGCTTGGCGCGGGTGCTCGACCGGGGCCGCGGTGCGCGGCGGGGTGCGCGCCTCTCCCCCGCCTCGCCGCCGGTCGGCGTGTCGCGGTTGGGCGCCGCGGCGTCCGGCGCAGCGGGAGCGCCGATGTCGAGCGGGCTCTTGATGCCGGTGGTGTCGAGGGTGAGGCGGGCCATCAGGCGGCCTTGCGCTGGGCGGTGGGCGGATCAAAGAGCTCGGCGGCGGCGTCGCGCAGCGCCTGGGCGCCGATGTGGTCGGGGTTGCGCACCAGCAGCGGCTGGCCGGCGGTGAGCGCGTTCTGAAACTCGGCGCGCATCGGGACCTCGGCGTGCAGGAGCGGCAGCTCGGGATGAGCGGCCAGCGCGTCGTTGAGCGCGCGGTAGGTCTGGCGGCTGCGATCGACGTTGTTGCGCAGGATCCCCACCAGCGCCGTGTCGACTCCCTTGCGGCGCAGCTCGCTGGTGGTCTGCAGCAGCGCCATCGCGCCCTTGTAGGCGTTGCGGTCGATCATCGAGAGCACGACCAGCACCTCGTGGGCGGCGACCAGGGCGTTGATGGTGAGCAGCCCGAGGTTGGGCGGGCAGTCGATGAGCACGACGTCGTAGTCGGCGATCTGCTCGGCGAGTGCGTCGGCGAGGTAACGCTCGCGCATCATCTGCCCGGCGAGCGTGACCTCGACGTCGGACATTCGCTCGGTGCCGATCAGCAGGTCGACGCCGGGCGCGGCCTGGCGGGCGGTGGCGCCCGGGACCTCGCAGCCGCCGGTGAAGACGTCGTAGATGGTGTGCTCGTGCTGGGCCGGGTCGATGCCGAGCATGGTGGTGGCGTCGGCCTGGGGGTCGACGTCGACCAGCAGCGTGCGCTGTCCGGTCTCGCCGATCGCGACGGCGAGGTTGACCGCGACGGTCGTCTTCCCGGCTCCGCCCTTTTGGTTGGCGATCGCGATGATTCGGCTCATCCCGGTCTGTTTCGACTCCGCCATCGGTCCTCCTCCGTCGTTCGCGCCCTCGCTGCTCGTCTAGCCTCCACCCTAGCACCCTAGCGAGTGGCCTAGCGAGTACCCTAGCGTCTTTCCTAGCATGTACCCTAGCAACCCAGCGAGGGACTGCGCTCCCGCGTACTCGCCCCAGCCGCCTCACGGCCGCGCTGACTCCCGCCCTGCCCCGGCCGGTCATCCGGTTGCCGCCGGCGGCCGACCCGTGATACGGGCAGGACCGGCGAGACGAAGGCGTGGCTACGCGGACTCTTCGGATCCCGGGGGGTCGGTACGCTTTCGTTAGATATGGCGACGTTGGTGTTGGGTGATCCGCCGGAGCTGCAGGCTCTTCGTGAGCGGCGGCGTCGTGCGGGCGCGGACCGTCACGATGAGGTGTGGGAGGGTGTGCTGCACATGACTCCCGAGCCCTCTGGAGCGCATTTGTACGTCCAACAGCAGCTCGCGGAGGTGTTGGGCCCGCTCGCGCGTGCCGCGGGGCTCGTTCCTGGCATAGGGGGGTTCAATCTCGGCAGCGAGACGGATTACCGCGCGCCTGATGGCGGATTGTTCCGCG
>Ga0224557_1004279_pt1 | contig 10532 bp, 10 predicted proteins | sample 714S31014metaG_FD_180677 | JGI IMG/M metagenome (GOLD analysis project Ga0224557, IMG submission 180677) | Peat soil microbial communities from Stordalen Mire, Sweden - 717 S3 10-14 | ecosystem: Environmental > Terrestrial > Soil > Wetlands > Peat | place: Sweden: Norrbotten County, Stordalen... | reverse complement strand
CCCCGTCACCTTTTTTAATAAAATTTACCACATAATTTATGAACTTTACCGTATCCGCGATAAGCCGTTTGTTGACCATTGCAACGGTCCTTATGCTTGACGTATATTCCCTGAGGCGGGCGAAAACCATCTCAAATTTGTTTGTCCAGTCCCCGGGAAAAAGTTTTATGAGCCTCATCACAGGCACCTGTTCGCCCTGCTGGTAGCCGTATCCCAGCTTCACGCCTTCCATATGTTCCTTAACCTCGTCCTTTTGTACGCTTATGGCGTTCATAAGCTCTTCTTTTTCTATTATCGTCGTTGTCAGGGTTTTAAGGTCCTCGTATATTATCAATTCCTTTTCCTTCATGGACAAGTCAAGGAGTTTCTTGTAGAGATTGGCTATCTCGTCAAAACACCTGTATGCGTTCTCTATGCAGCTTTCCGGAGCGGGCGTCGTTTCCATTTTTTCTCCTTTGAGTCTTTAATCCCAGCTATTCACAACATCCATGCTGTTAACCTTATATGTTCCCCCGGCGTACTTGGTCCTGATTTCATTAATTTTCCTCATTCTGTCCGTATCAGCTTCGTTAAGCTGCGCCTTAAGGGAACTCAGTTCGGCGGTATCCCTTTCAAGCTTTGCCGGATCATTGCTGTCGCTTCCGTCAATTTCTTTCTTTATTTCATCTATATCCGTCTGGTACTGAAAACTCTGTTTGGCGATATTTCGAAGGTCATCATTAAGTTTCAGTATGTCACTGCTCATTCCTGTGGCTGTTTTCAGGTCATTGGCCGTGTAATACTTCCTGGCCTTTTCCGGGGCGGCCTTTTCCGCGGGTTTTTTCTGCGTTACATCCGCCTGTTCCTGACTTGCGTCCGGCCCCTGTACCGCCGGTTGCTGCATGGCCTGCTGTGTTATGGCCGGTTGCTGCGCCGCCTGCTGAACAACCTGCTGCGAAACTGCCTGCTTTGGTGCGGGCTGTTGCGCGGCAACTGCCTGCGCCGCGGCTGCCGGTGCAGGCGCATTTTGCGCCATGCCAACCTTATCTATGCTGATTCCCATGATGTCCACACTCCTTTTTCGCACATTTTACGATACTGCTTCATATTCAGTATCGGCGCGCTCCGAAAGAATGTTAAACATCAAAATCCGCGTGTATATACAACATGGCCTGTAAAAGAGCTATTTTACTATTACTTTTCCCTTGATTGCCCCGGCTACTTTCATATCGGTTATAATTGAAATTATATCATCCGCCGAGACGCCCATGGTGTTCAGGTTTTTTACCACATCGGCAAGGGTTGCGCCTTTTTTAAGGGCCGCAAAGTTCGCCCTGTCCTGGTCCACCGTCATGCTGGAATTCAAAGCCTGCAGCGTGCTTCCTGAAGAAAACGGGTTGGGCTGTGAAATAATATTTCTTGATGATATGGCAACGTGCAGGTTGCCGTGTGAAATGGCAACCTCGTCGACCGGAACCTGCGCCCCCATTATCACCGTTCCCGTGCGTTCATCAAGCACAATTGACGGTTCGCCCGGATCATCCACTTCCAGGGCCGAAACCGCCGCTATAAACGATGCTTTGTCGCTCACAAAATCAGCGGGTACCTTTACTGTTATTTTTTTGCCGTCGGTGGTGCCGGCTGTCCCGTCCCCGAATTTCGCGTTTATTCCCTTTATTATTGCTTCGGCAAGTTCAAAATCGTTCCTTGCGGTTATAAAAGCCACTTCACTATCCGCGGTAAAATCAGCGTCTATTTTTTTCTGCACCATGGCGCCGCCCGCGATAAATCCCGAAGTCGGCGCGTTCTTGCTCACGCTGTTGTTATTCATCTCAAAATTATGGCCGCCGACTGCTACGGATCCCTGTGCCACGGCGCATGCCTCGTTATTTCCGGCTTTTAAAGGGGTCATAAGAAGCGTACCGCCGTAAAGGCTGGTGGCGTTCCCTATTGATGAAATATGGACATCTATATTCTCGCCCTGTTCGCAGGTTGGCGGCAGCACGGCCGTAACAATTACCGCGGCACAGTTGGCTGTTTCTATCTGGTCCAGCGGCACTCTTACACCCAGTTTATCAAGCATATTCACTATGGATTCCACGGTGACCAGGTCTTTCCCCCTGTCGCCCGAACCGCTCAAACCGACAACAACGCCGTATCCTATAAGGTCGTTGCTCTGCATGCCGACCATGGAAGTCAAATCCTTTATCTTCGCCGGGATAGCCATCACTATTGCGGGAACCAGAACGGCAATAATTACCAGCGCAGTCGCCATTCCAACAAGTTTTTTATATTTTGCCATCATATCCCCCGCCATCAGAATATTCCCAGCCAGTCAAAAACCTGGCTCAGGAAACCCATTTTTGCCTTGTTGCCAAGAACGCCGTCGCCTGTATAATTTATTTTCGCGTTTACCACTTTTGTCGAAAGAATCGTGTTGTCCGCCTCTATATCCATGGGGTTAACTTCCCCCTCTACGGATATTTTCTGCGTGTTGCCGTTCATCTGCAGATCCTTCTGCCCCTTTAACACAAGATACCCGTTCTGTTTGACCTCCATAACTTCGACCGTTATCTCGGTCTGCAGCACACCGCTCTGGGTCGCGGTTCCTTTCCCGGTATTCTGGTTATTATAGTTGAACTGCCCGCCGTATGCCGTGGTGTTGCTTGACGGCCCGGCACCGGCTGTGATCCCAAAATCCCTTGACACGCCGGTTTCATTGGACTGCGCAGCGGTCGCATTTTCGTTTATAAGCACTCTCACCGTATCCCCCGTCTTATACGTCTTTGTATTTGAATAAGGTGAATTCAAATCCCCCGACAAATCCACAGCAGATAAAAAACAGGCGCTTATAAAAAACAGGCTTAATACCATTATTGTTTTTTTCATTTTCCCTCCCCTACCCGGACCATGGATTGTGACACAACCGTTGCCATAACAAGTTTTTTTGAAGCGGTATTCCTGACCTCTATTGTTTCGCCCACGGCGCCCTGCCCTTCGGCGCGGCCCTGGACTTCCATGTGCATATTTTCATCATTGCATGTAATTGTAACCAGGTCGCCCCGCGATATTACCGGCACCGGCTGGACATCAGATGGCCCTATCACCCTTGCTTTTTGCAGGGCTTTTGAGGTAAGCATACCGGTAATTTTATCCGCGTCTCCCGCAAAAAACGGCATAAAACTCATGGTTGCAATATCTTTATCCGCCATTGACAGGTCCGTCCCGCGTATCATCGTCCTTGCCTCAAGGGTCCTTGACGCAACTATAACCGGGCAAACCGCCCGCACAAGAACCGGTATATATGAATCCATCTTTTTACCGTCGACATATCCCGAAATATAAAAACGCATTTCCCCGGACAGGCTCCCCCGGGTCCCGGCGGTGATTGAAACGGCTCCGTCAAAAACATTTATAAGCTGCGGCTTTTCAAATTCAACGCTTATGGCGGCGTTTTTTGGCGCTTCCTTTTTTATTTCATTGATAACCGCCGTCATAATCAAATTTTTAGCGCTCTTTTGTCCGGCGGCATTCATGGCAAAGCACGCCGCGGGCAGCAAAACGCCGATTATTATCGCGGTTATTTTTTTCATAATTACCTCTTTATCCCGTTTGCGAGGCTCATCATCTGGTCGGTTGTCTGCAGCACCTTGGTGTTCATTTCATAGGACCTCTGGGTAAGCATCATCTTTAACATTTCAGTTGACAAATCCACATTAGAACCTTCAGTATAACCCTGCTGCAGCGTCCCGATCCCCTGGTTTCCCGGCGCATCCACTACAGGATCCCCGGAATTTGCGTTTGGCTTGAATATGCCGCCGCCCTCGTCGGTCAATCCGCCCGGGTTTATGAACTTTGCCAGTTCAAACGACCCGAGAACCTGCGTGGTGCCGTCATTTTTCAGGGCCGATATCTGTCCGCTGGTGTTTATTGTGATTGAAGTCGTGTCCGGCGGCACAGTGACGTCGGGATAAACCTTGTTGCCGTCCTTTGTTACAAGCGAACCATTGGCGTCCACGGAAAACTGTCCGCCTCTGGTATATCCAGTGGTGTCATCGGGCAGTGTGACTTCAAAAAAACCGTCGCCGTTTATGGCCACATCCAGGCTGTTTCCGGTGGACGCAATCGCGCCCTGTGTGAAATTCCTCGATGTGGAAGCCACATACGACCCGGCCGGATTTATCTGCACGTTTTTCCCGTCGTCGTCCACCTGTGACATTTCCTGCACAAAAGCGTCCTGGAACTTATAACCCACAGTATTCATATTGGCCATATTGTTCGCGATAAGGTCAAGTTTTTGTTCTTCTGCCGCCATTCCCGAACCTGATACCCAGAGTGCTCTCATTTTTTAATACCCCTTTTCCTAGAATTTTCCAAACTCGGCTATTGCCTTTTCCACAGCATCGTCATTTGCCTGTATAAGTTTCTGGTTTGCCTCGTATGAATTCAGAGTGTTCACCATTTTTATCATTTCGTTGACCCTGTTTACATTTGACCCTTCCCTCATTCCCTGCGTTATAAGGGAATATCCGGCCGGCGCGGCGACGCCGTCATCGTCTATTTTAAACGCCCCGTTGTCCTGGGGCACTATCCTTGCCGAGGCGCCTGCCTGTACTATGTCAAGCTTTCCCACCACTTCATTGTTTTCCATGCAGCTGCCGTTTTTCGTTATTTTGAAGCCGGAGAGTGAATTTATTTTTATGCTGGTGCCGGAAGTATTGAGTATTTTCATCCCCTGAAAGGTGAGTTCGCCGGACGAATTCATTGAAAGCCTTCCGTCCTTTATATAATATGCCGAACCGCTGCCGTCTTCGGCCTTTAAAAAATAATTTTTCCCCAGCGTGACATCAAGCGGGTTGCCCGTGTTCCGCACAGGGCCGCTGGAAAAGTCGGTGGTTTCAACCGTCTGCGGGGCGCCGTCATCCATGTCAACAAAAAATAGATCCTTGCTTTTATAGTAATCAGTGTCTATGTTGGCGGTGTTCTGGGCTGTAATTTCGTGCTGTTGCATCTTTACGGTCATTGCATCTGCTGAAATCCTTATCCCGTTATCCATCGCAACCTCACGTTTATAATTTTTATGGCATATGGATATTTAGCACAAAACGTGCCGGATGATTTTTTCATTTAAAATAAGGGTTTTTACGGTTTATCGCGGATGATAACAGGGGTTTTCTTCCATAAATTATGGAAACAAGGCGGCCGGGCCGGCCCGGGATACAAAATAATACCGGGCGAAGGCGTTCAATATTTTATTCGGGTACACACTTTGCCAGGTGTATGGTAAAAACAGTGCCCTGCTTTGAAGTAATAAAGTCTATTTTTCCGCCCTGCAGTTCTATTGCCTTTTTCACATTGTACAACCCGAGCCCGGTTCCGGTTTTTTTGGATGTGTTGAACGGCTCGAATATCTTGTTTTTTATCTCTTCGGATATTCCGCTGCCCGTATCTCCGATATTTAAAATAATGTTCTCGGCGTCCTCGGAGGCGGACACGGTAAGTTCCCCGCCGCCTTTCATTTCATCCATTGCGTTCATATAAAGGTTTAAAAGCACCCTTTCAAACCACATCCTGTCGGCCTTCACCTTTGACGCCACTTTCAGGTCCTGTTTAATCCTGACATTCTCAACTTTGGCCTTGTGTCCTATAAAATTAAGGGTTTCTCCTATCGAAGCTACCGGGTCAAATTCCTCTATGGTTATCTTCATCTGTTTGGCGTATTCCATCATCTGTTTCAAAATGTGGTCAATATCGATTATTTTCCCCTCCAGATGCTCCAGTATGGAATCTTTTTCCTCCACAGTTGCGTTCCTTGAATTCTGGACCGCGCCGAGCATAATGGTGAGCGGATTCCTGATCTCGTGGGCAACTGCCGCGGCAAACTTCCCCATACCGGCAAGCTGTTCGCTTATAATCAGCCTCTGTTCCGTCTTGCGCAGCATTTCCGTAGTATTAATAAGCTGTTCGTTCTGCTTTAATATCTGGTCGAAAAGGTATGAGTTCTCAATTGATTTGGCGACATGCTCCATCAAAAGGGCAAGCATTTCCATATGCATCGGGTCTGTTTCGGCTTTTTCAACGCTGACATAGCCTATGAGCTTATACCTTAATTTCAGCGGGAAAACCTTTGTCAGCCCCGGGGTATTAAACGGCGCAAATTTTTCATTGTTCACAAGGGCCGCGGCTTCATCCCTGCCGTAATTCTCTATTTCATCCCTGCTGATAAGCGACTTCGAATAGAGTTCCATCCGCTCCCTGGAATAACCCCTGGAATGTATGTGCTCAAGGTTGTGTGTTTTTTTGTTGAACAAAAACAGCCCCACTGTTTCCGATCCTATAAACTGGGAAACTATCTCAACGAATATTCCGATGAGCTTGTTGTATTCCATGGTCGAATTTATTATCTGCGAAATATTTATAAGGCTCCTGACAAGTATATTTTCCTTGTTGAGTTTGCCGACAAGCATCATGTTCTTATAAAGCACGCTCACAATACTTACGATAAAGTCTATAATTTCTATCTTATATTCAAATGATGTTTCTATGCCGGGTGAATTGTAAAGCATAAGGATGCCGAGTTTTATCTCCATGCCCTTTAAGGGTATGGCCACAATATTCGTCACATGGCCGGAAGGGTCCTCCATGTACTTTTTTATATCGGCCCCGGATATATAAGCGGGCCGCTGATGCATCGCTTTTTTTACCTGCGGCATGTAAACCTTCAATTCCGCGTCCGAAAATTTCTCCGCCCCGCCCTGTTCCGCCATTGCGCCCTTGTAAATGTTGTCCCCGTCAAAGATATAAACCGCGCCGGCTTCGGCATAAAAATAACTTTTCACCTCGCCGAGCAGTTTTTTGAAAAATTCGGTGTTTGTATTTCCCGTTGATTCATTGAGAGTGTGCCTGAAAAGCACCTGTATGTTGTTCATAAGGCGTTCGCGCGTCCTGTCATTTACGACAAGTATACAGCGCAGCCCGTCATCCATTTCCACGCAGCTGATTTCCAGGTATAATTTTCCTTTCTTGGGGGCAAAAAACTGCACCATGGTCGGGGTTACATCACGTTTTATCCTGGTGCCAAACAGGGCCGACGCATCAGCGCCTATTATGCGCCCCTGGTCGATTGAAAGCATCTCATACAGGTTTGAGTTCGCCTCAAGTATCTGCATCTCCCCGTCGGTCAGCATTACGGCAAACGGCATGCCCCTGAGCACCTCGTCAAGCATTCTCTTGCGCATCGCGGCCGTGTCGGCCGCCCTTGAATACAGTTCCTGCATGGACCGGTTTGCGGCCTCAAGCTCGTCGGTCAGTGTTTTAATCCTGAGCATGGCCTTTATCCTGGCGCGCAGTTCCTCCGGCTCAAAAGGCTTTGTTATATAGTCGTCCACCATCGCGTTTTCCAGGCTGTCCACCTTGTCCTTTTGCAGGTGCCGCGCGGTTACCATTATGACGGGTATTTTTCTGAGTTCGGGGTCGTTTTTGATTATTTTCGCCACTTCATTGCCTTTTAAAAGAGGCAGCATTTCATCAAGGAGAATAAGATCCGGCCTGAACTCGGATATCTTTTTCAGGGCGTCCCTGCCGTCGCTGGAGGTATGCACTTCATACTGTCCCGGCTCTATCTCAAGTATTATCTTGATTATTTTTACAATATCGGGTTCATCGTCGACTATAAGAATTTTTTTTTGCATATTTTCCTTTTCCCGCCTGTTTTCGGCCGCCCCGTTTTTAAACCCCCTGTCAGGCACGCTGCCGTACTTGCCTAATTCTAAAATATATTCAGCACTTTTTCAATGGATAGTTGCGCCTTTATCTTGGAGATGGCCTGCCCGTGTATCTGGGAGATTCTCGCCTCAGTAAGGTCCATTGACTTTGATATTTCCTTGAGGGTGAAACCTTCATAATAATACATCGCCAGCACCGATTGTTCCCTGCTGTCAAGGGCCGTGTCTATTATGCGCGCCAGCAGTTCCCTGCGCTCGGTGTTTCCGGAGTTTTCATCGGCACATACCGGGCAGCCCGCGCCGTCAGCGGAAAAAAATTCGTCTATCGAATAAACCTTGTTGACATGCAGGCCGTCTATAAGCCTGTAATATGAGTTCATATCCATTTTCATCTCCCCGGCGACCTGCTCGTCCGTGGGGTTTGAAATGCCGCGTTCCATTAATGCCCTGTAGGCTTTTTCAAGTTTTGATGATTTTTCCTTGACGGACCTGGGAGCCCAATCCGCGCTTCTTAAATAGTCCATTATACTGCCGTATATCCTGAAATAGGCGTATGTTACGAATTTTATATCCCGTCCCGTGTCGTATTTCTCCACAGCTTCCAGCAGCCCCATGGCGCCGATGTTAAAAAGGTCGTCTTTGCTGGCCAGCGAGGATGCAAAATAGACCTTTTCAACCACAAACCGCACCAGATTTATATATTTTTTGGCTATTTCGTTCCTGGCCGCGGCGCTTTTCGTTTGTTTGAACCTTTCCCACATTATCCTTTCATCGTCGTTCATTTTTCCACCTCGCTGTTTACAGGCATCCTGTCAGCCGTTATTTTATTTATCACAGCCATCAGTATAAAAGTCAGGGCATAAAATACTACCGATCCTGCAAGCACCCCTCCCCACGATTTATGGAACAGTATTCCAAGGATGACGCACGCTAAAAACGCCGCCGGCGGCGCGAAAAATGTTATAAATGCCATTTCCTGTGCCTCCTTAAAGCCCGTATTCTTTCATTTTATTGTAAAGTGTCTTGTAATCCACCTTAAGCGCCTCGGCCACCTTCGTTTTGTTCCACTTGAACTTTTTAAGGGCCTTCATTATCATTTCCCTTTCTATGTGTTCCCTGGCCCTGCCGCAGGCGTCTTTCAAAGACATTATTTCTCCGTCGGTCCCTGCATCCGCGCCCTCCGGATTCCCGGAATAATCCGCGGCCTCTCCCATCATAACCCTGTCAGTAAGGCTTTTGGGGAGGTTTGCCTTTGTGATAACAGCATCAGCCATTAAAATAGCGTGCTTTATCGTGTTTTCAAGCTCCCTTACATTGCCGGGCCACGAATAGTCCGTAAATATTTGTTTTACCTCGTCATCAATGTCTTTGACATTTTTGCCGAATTTTAAGTTGTATTTCAGTATGAACCTTCCGGCTAAAAGCAGAATGTCGTCCCCCCTCATCCTTAGCGGCGGCAGTTCAAGATAATACTCGTTTATCCTGTGAAACAGATCATCCCTGAATTCCCCTTTTTTAACGGCTTCAGCCAGGTCCACATTAGTGGCGGTTATAATGCGGATATCAAGATCGATGGTTTTTTTGCCGCCTATCCTCACTATTTTCCTTTCCTGGATCACCCTTAAAAGTTTTTTCTGCACATTCAGGGAAAGGTTCCCTATCTCATCGAGGAAAAGAGATCCTCCGTTGGCCAGTTCAAACCTTCCTGTTTTCGCCTCGGTGGCCCCGGTGAAGGACCCTTTTTCATGTCCGAAGAGTTCCGATTCCACCAGGTTGTCAGGCAGCGTGGCGCAGTCTATGGAAACAAAGGCGCCGTCTTTTCTCTGGCTGTTGCGGTGTATCGTCCTTGCTATTAGTTCCTTGCCCGTCCCCGATTCTCCAAGGATCAGCACCGAAACCTCGTAGCCCGATATTTTTTTTGCAGTCTCTATTGTTTTTATAAAAATCGGATGGCCGGTTATTATTTCCCCGTCAGGGTCGTCGGCCTTTATCTTATTGCGCAGTATTTTGACCTCGGTTTCCAGTTCCCTTGTTTTCAGGGCATTCTGGACCGTCACCCTTAATTTTTCCTCATCAACCGGCTTTACAAGGTAATCATAGGCCCCCAGCTTTGTCGTCTCGACCGCAAAATTGACATTTTCATATGCTGAAAGGATTATTACCGGCGACTTAAACCCCCGCTCGTTCATGCGCTTCATGACCTCGACGCCCGACAACCCGGGCATGGTGATATCAAGTATGACAAGATCAAATGATGTTTTATCTATTTTTGCCAGCCCGTCCTCGCCGTTCGGAGAGCTTTCAAATTCATACCCGAATTTTTTCATCAGGCTGCTGATGTACCAGACTATCTCCGGGTCATCGTCTATTATCAGGATCTTATACGCTTTTACGTCCATTATTCCTCCTCGGTTTTTCTTCTGTTTCACCAACAACCGGCGCATTAATGATAATCATTTTCTCCCCATTAATCCATAACATTCTTGTCTGACACGGCCCCCTCGGGCAGCCCGATTATCGCAACGGATTCGACGTTATAAAGGGGGTCGATCTCATTGTAGGAAATTATGTTCAGGTTCGGGATTATCCTTTCGGTGAGCTTTTTTAAATGCATCCTGACATTCGGGGAACACACCACGAGCGGCATGGGGCTCACGGCGAGGAGTTTTTCCACCGCAGAGCCTATGGATTTAACTATTTTCTGCATAAGCGACGGTTCGATTGAATATACCACGTCATTGTCCACCTGCCTGACATTTTCCGTTATTAACTTTTCAAGGTTTGGATCCATCGCAACGACGGTAAGATGGTTTTTTCCGTTGTTGAACT
>Ga0224557_1004277_pt1 | contig 10534 bp, 7 predicted proteins | sample 714S31014metaG_FD_180677 | JGI IMG/M metagenome (GOLD analysis project Ga0224557, IMG submission 180677) | Peat soil microbial communities from Stordalen Mire, Sweden - 717 S3 10-14 | ecosystem: Environmental > Terrestrial > Soil > Wetlands > Peat | place: Sweden: Norrbotten County, Stordalen... | reverse complement strand
GTCGACATTGCCTCAGTCGGGCTCAGCACGCACATGTGGGCCGACCTGGTCCGTGACTTCCTGGGCTAGACATCCTACGCTCGAGGCTTTCCGGGCCGTTGATGCACGAGCGGGCGTCAAGCCCCCAAGCGGGCGGGTGAGGGGCTCGTGGCCCTCCCTGATGTAACCTCTCCGCCATGAGCCAGCGTTGGTTCGCGTTGGTTGCGCTCCTAGCGGCCACGGTCTCACAGCCCGGTCTCGACGTGGGCCCCGCGAGCGCGACGTCGACGGGGGCCAAGGTCGATCTCAGTTTCGAGTTCGAGGGCAAGGCCGACTTCACTTTGTTGGACGAGGCTCCCTGGGTATGCACGGGCACGAACACCAATGAGAACGAGACTGGGCATGTGTCCTGGAAGACCACCTACGACGAAGGCATGGCCGTGGCCATTAGCGGCGGGCATTCTGCCTTCAAACAGTCCGGCGTAGCGGTTGAGGGGTCAGAGCACACTTGGAGCTACACCGGCAACTCCCCTGGCTGCAAAGGCGCCCCGGCGGCTCACGTCCACTGCACTTCTGACAACATTATCCCAAGCGTCCCCGACGGGACGCCGCCGGAGATCGATGTCATAGAAAACAACCAGGGCGGTATCAAGATCGGCCAAATCGACGCTACAGGGGACGACTTCTACGCCCAAAACATTACGGGGACGGCTGGGGTATGTACCGTCGCCAGTAGTAATCGAATGGCGTTGGCTGTGCTGCTCGGCGAGGAGAAGGAAAGTATCCCAAAGCTCTTCAGTGGATCCTGGGACTTTGTTTCGCCGTCTGATATTTCGCAACTTGCACAATCGGGGGCCCCCATCCAGATCCCCTTAGAGAGCCACATAGGCGGCAAGTGCGTGGACCAGTACCACCCCCAATGCTCTGTCGATATCGACGAGGACGCCACCATCACTATCACGAAACACACCTAACAGTCAGCCGACCAGGACAACGCCCTCTGGGACACCCCGGAAACGTTCGACAAGGCCCTCGATGACTGCGGGCAGGGTACCGGCATCAGACCCGGTCGCCCAAGTTGATCGTTGGCTGCTCCCTGGTCGTTCAGCGAAGTACCGTCCGTGCTCCGAGCAAATCATGCAGCTCCGGCGCCACGACGTCCCCCGAAGACCTCTGGGGCGCCAGCACGAGGCAAACACGATCGGAGCTCGTAGTCCTGGCCCCGATGGCCCAGAGCCAGTGGCTCACCTCAGCGGTCAACACCGGCGGCTGAAATCCGGTCGCTAAGAGACACCCTCGAGTCGCCCATATCAGCCCTGACCTGCATCTCTCCTCCTGCCGGTTTGGTCGAACGATCGTCTGTTCCCGGCCGACTGCGCTGAACCGTGGGCTTTCGTTGTAGTGGGGCTACTCAGAATCGAACTGAGGACCTCAGCATTATCAGTGCTGCGCTCTAACCGGCTGAGCTATAGCCCCTAAGCACCGGCTGGCCGACCGGCGCCACAAGCGTACCGGGCGGCCCCGTCTAGGCCAACTTCATTGCCGCCGGGCGCCACCATGAGGACGGCTCCGCAGGCCGGGACGTGGGGCGCAGCCCGATACTCATGCGTCCTTATCCGCCGTCAAGGTGACCCTGACGCCGCCCACCACGTCACTGATCAGGTTGTAGAGCAGCGCGACCACGACGTTGACCAGGACGCCGAGGAAGCAGAGCCCGCCACCCACAGCCGTCCCCCAGGCCAGAGCGGTCAGGGGACGAAGCGTAAACGAGGTTAGAGCGAACAGTGACCGCACCAGCTTGTCCAGGCTGTTGATCACTCCGAAGTCGCTGGCGACGTTCCAGAGGGCGACACCGGCGATCACAAGGACGGCGAGAACGAGGAGATAGAAGATGAGGGAGACCTTGAGAACGCTCCAGACGCTCACACGCCTTACAACTTGACGTCTGACAGGGACTCGAGCGCTCTGAGGCTTGCCGTTGCCCTCTACCGGTACCGGCGGACCGTAGGGCGTGCGCCGAGCCGGGGCCGTCGAGCCCGGCGGCGCCATGGGCCCGGCTGGGGGCCGCGGCCGCTGCAGGCCGACGGCCTGAGTCGTTTCTCCCGGACGGCCCCGCCCTGAGCGGCCCGGCGGGGGCGCACCGGTTTGGCCGGGGGGGTAGTAGCTCCCGCTTCCCGGTGCGCCCGCATAACGGGGCATGCCCGCGGGCTGGGGTTGTCCCCAGCCGGGCGGCGGGGGCGCGGTCGGCCTACCCGGGCCTACCGGCGGCTGTCTACCCGTGATGGGCCGGCCCGGCTGCCGAGGCGCGGGATCGGCCATCAGTCTTCCTCTACGGCGAGGACCGGGGCTACGGAAGCAACCTCCTGGCCCGGGTCGACGCTCACCACCCTGACACCGGTAGCGTCCCGGCCCTGGCTCGATATCTCGCGGGCGGCCAGGCGGACGACAACCCCAGACGAGGAGATCACGAGGATCTCGTCGTCAAGCCCGACGGTGAAGGCCGACACCACGCCGCCTCTCTTGGTCGTCAGCTTGATCCCGCGAACGCCCAGGCCACCCCGCCCTTGGCGGTTGAAATGGTGAAGTTGGGTGCGTTTGCCATAACCGGCGCTCGTCACCATAAGGATACTGGTCTCGTCGCGGGCGATATCGGCGGCCACCACCTCGTCGCCGGCACGCATGGCCATGCCCCTGACACCGGCGGCGTCGCGGCCCATAGCCCGGACGTCGGTCTCTGAGAACCGGATCGTCATCCCTGCTCGGCTAACCATGAATATGTCGTCCTGCCCGGTCGTAACGATCACCGACACCAGCTCATCGCCCTCACGCAGGTTGAGCGCTATAAGACCGTCGCGTCGGCTGCGGTCGTACTCGGCAAAGGCCGTCTTTTTGACCTGCCCCTGCTTGGTGACAAAGACAAGGTACCTGTCCGAGTGGAACTCGCGTGTGTCGATGAGGGCCTGGATCCGCTCGCCGGGGTCGAGGGGGAGCAGGTTGACGATGGCCGTGCCCCGAGAGGTCCGCTCCTGCAGCGGCACCTCGTACGCTCGCAACCGGTAGACCCGTCCCAGATTGGAAAAAAAGAGCAGGTAGGCGTGGGCGGTCGTATAGATGACCTTCGCCACGATGTCGGCCTCGCGCAGGTTTGTGCCCCGCATGCCGCGTGTCCCCCGGCCCTGGGTCCGGTAAGTCGAGGCCGGGACCGCCTTTATGTAGCCCGCCCGGCTCATGGTGATCACGAGCTCGCCGTCCTCAATGAGGTCTTCGGGCGCCATTTCGCCCGGGTCGATGATGACCTGCGCCAAGCGGGGCGTAGCAAAACGCTCTTTGATCTCGGCCAGCTCGGACTTGATCACGCCGTTCATGAGGACCTGGTCGCTCAATAGAGCCTCGAGCTCACCGATGGTCTGGCGAAGTTTGGCCATCTCTTCTTCCAGGTCGGCCCGGCCCAGCCGGGTCAGGCGCGCCAGTTGCATGTCCAGGATGTGCTCCGCCTGCACGTCCGAGAACTCGAAGGGCGCCGTCATCAGCTTGTCCCTGGCCTCAGCCCGACTGTCCGACTCGCGGATCGCGGTGATGATGGCGTCGATCATGTCCAGGGCCTTGATGAGCCCTTCGACGATGTGGGCCCTCGCCCTAGCCCGCCGGAGGCGGTACTCGCTGCGCCGGCGCACGACGTCGACCTGGTGGGCTACGTACGCCTCGAGGGCGGACTTCAGCGTGAGCGTCCGAGGGACCCCATGCACCAGGGCCACCATGTTGACGCCGAAGCTCGTCTGCAGCGGCGTCAGCTTGAACAAGTTGTTCAGTACAACGTTGGCGTTGGCGTCCCGTTTGAGGGGGATGACGATCTTCGTGTCGTTGCCCGCCGACAAGTCCTGGATGTCCCGGATGCCCTCCAGTTCCCGGCTGTTGACCAGTTCGGCGATGCGTTCCTGGATAGCGCGTGAGCTCGACTGGTAGGGCAGCTCGGTCACAACGATCTGCTCACCACCGCGGGTCTCCTCGATGGTCGCTCGGGCCCGCATCCGGACCGAACCGCGCCCGGTGCGATAAGCGTCGATTATTCCTTGTCGGCCCAAGATCAGTGCGCCGGTAGGGAAATCCGGGCCCTTGACAAACCTCATCAGGTCCTCGGTGCTGGCTTCAGGGTTGTCGATGAGATAGATCGTGGCGTCGATAACTTCGCCCAGGTTGTGGGGCGGGATGTTGGTCGCCATACCGACGGCGATGCCCTGGCTCCCATTGACCAGAAGGTTGGGGAAGCGGGCGGGAAGGACGGTGGGCTCGTCTTCCTCGTTGAGATAGTTGCGCCCCATGTCGACGGTCTCTTCGTCGATGCTTTCGAGCATCTGCATAGCCAGCGGCGCTAACCGGCACTCCGTGTAACGGGCCGCAGCAGCTGGGAAATCGGGAGATCCGTAGTTGCCGTGAAAATCTATTAGGGGTTCGCGCAGGCTGAAGGGCTGGGCCATCCGCACAAGTGCGTCGTAGATGGCCATGTCCCCGTGAGGATGGAACCGGGCCATGGTCTCGCCCACGACCTTGGCGCACTTCACGTGCGGCCGGTCGCCCCGGTAGTTCTGCACGTGCATCGTGTACAGGATCCGGCGGTGCACCGGTTTCAGGCCGTCACGGGCGTCAGGCAGCGCCCGTGACACTATTACGGACATGGCGTACTCCAAGAAGGAGCGCTCCATCTCCACATTGATCTCGACTGGCTCGACACCCGTTACGGTGCCGTCACCTCCGTCGCCGTCACTCCCATCAGTGCCGCCGGCTCCCGGTAGAGGGATGTCCGTCATCAGATGTCCAGGAACCGCACGTCGCCGGCGTTGTCGGCGATGAACTTCTTACGCTGTTCGACGTCGTCGCCCATCAGGACGCTGCACCGGTCGTCAGCGATAGCGGCCTGCTCGATCTCGACCTGCAGGAGAGTCCTGTGCGCGGCGTCCATGGTGGTGCCCCCGAGCTCGTGCCAGTCCATTTCACCCAGGCCCTTCAGGCGGTTGAACTCAGCCTTGTGGTTGGGCCGCTCAGTCAGGAACCGTTGGCGCGCCCCCTCGTCCTTCAGGTAAACCTTCTCCTTGCCGACAGTGGTCGAGAACAGGGGCGGTTGCGCGCAGTACACGTGCCCCTCTTCGACCAGCGGTGTCATCTGCCGGAAGAAGAACGTCAGGAGAAGCGTGCGGATATGGCTGCCGTCGACGTCGGCGTCAGCCAGGATGACCACTTTGTGGTACCTGATCTTCGAAACGTCGAAGTCTTCGCCCACACCGGCCCCGATGGCCGCCACCAGAGACTGGATCTCGTTGTTCTTCAGCATCTTGTCGACCCGGGCGCGCTCGACGTTGAGAATTTTTCCTCGTATCGGCAGGATGGCCTGGTTCTCCGGGTTACGGGCCCGTACCGCCGACCCGCCAGCCGAGTCTCCTTCAACAATGAACAGCTCGGCCGCGCCCGGGTCCCGTGTACGGCAGTCGGTGAGCTTGCCGGGCATGCCGGCGCCCTCCAGAGGCGACTTGCGGCGCGTCGCTTCGCGCGCGTCGCGCGCCGCCACTCTCGCCCGGGACGCCTGGATGGCCTTAGCCACGATGAGGCGGGCCTCGGGCGGGTTTTCCTCGAGCCACTCGGCAAGTTTCTCGTTGGTGGCCCGCTCCACCAAAGAGCGGATCGAGGTGTTGCCGAGCTTGGCCTTGGTCTGGCCTTCGAACTGCGGGTCACGCAACTTGACCGAAACAATGGCGCACATCCCTTCCCGGATGTCCTCGCCGAGGAGGTTCTCTTCCTTCTCCTTGAGCAGGCCGCGTGCGCGGGCGTACTTGTTGATGACGTTGGTGAGGCCCTTCTTCAGGCCCTCGACATGGGTACCACCCTCGATGGTGGCTATCCCGTTGGCAAAGCCGTGCAAGCCTTCGTTGTAGCCCGTGTTCCACTGTAGGGCGACTTCGACCTCACCATCGTTCTCACCGACCTTGAAATAAGCCACCCGCTTGAAAAGTGGGTCCTTGGTCGAGTTGAGGTACTTGACGAAGTCGATTATCCCGCCCTTGTAGCAATAGGAAATGGGGGCCATGCCACCCTCGCGTTCGTCCCGGAAATTGATCTCGAGACCGGCGTTCAGGAACGCGTACATCTGGAGGCGCTCGACCACAGTCTGGCCCCTAAAGGTCACCTCTTCGAAAATGGTCGAGTCCGGCCAGAAAGTGACGGTCGTCCCGTTGTGGTTGAGGGGAGATGGGCCTACCACCTCCAGTTTCCCGACGGGCGTGCCCCCGTTGGCGAACTCCATCCGGTGGTGCTGGCCGTCGCGGTCGACCTCGACGATGAGGCGCTGCGACAGGGCATTGACGACCGACACGCCGACCCCGTGCAGACCGCCTGAGACCTTGTAGCCGGTGCCGCCGAACTTGCCCCCGCCATGGAGCTTGGTGAGCGCTATCTCGACGCCTGACAGGTTGTACTGCGCGTTCACGTCGATGGGTATGCCGCGTCCGTTATCAGTGACGCGGCAACCGCCGTCCGCCAGCAGTGCCACATCGATCTGGGTGCAGTACCCGGCCATGGCCTCATCGACTGAGTTGTCCACGACCTCCCACACCAGGTGGTGCAATCCGGTGGGGCCCGTCGAGCCGATATACATGCCCGGACGTTTGCGGACAGGCTCGAGACCCTCGAGCACGGCCATGTCCTTGGCGGAGTACCCGTCGTCCAAGGTGTTCAGCTCCTCTTCAACCTTGGTCATTATCGGCCTTCGGTTCTCCTGGTGGTGTACGGTCGGAACACGACGTCGCGTGGGTGCGTCGCAAGGTGGTTGCAGGTCTTTGACCCGAGTGTTGCAGGCGGGTCACCCGCGCCAACAACCAGGTAACCAGTCTACCAGCCCCGACCTTCCCACGGGCTGACCTGGACCGTCAGAGAAGCGATGTCAATGTCGGCGGCCCGCAGGCGGGCGACAAGGTCCCCGGAAAGCAGCCGCAGCTCGCTGGCCCAGGCATGGTGGTCGGTACCCAGGGCAAGGGCCCCGTTCTTCAAAGACACCGGCCACGAGTGGGCGGCTACGTCGTCCCCCACCAGGGCGGCCCATCGGCGTGCCAGCTCCGCCAGCTCCAAGGCACCATCGGCACCCATGATGGAGGCAGCGCTGGCCAGCGAGGCACTGACCTTTTTGGGCTCGCCCGCGCTCCGAGCGCGGCGGCCCTGGGTGGGTTGCCGCCGGCCCCTACCCTCACTTTCCACCGTTGCCAACCCTACGCCGTTCACGGGTCGCTCAGGCCGCTCACCCGTCGCCTCGTCCCTCGCCTCAAGCCGTCCCCCGCTCGATCGGCCCACCATCGCTCAGCGCCGGGCTGAGGTGTACGGTACCGGCGCAGACTTGTACCCGCTCGACGACCGGCAGTACGTCCGGGACCGGGCCGGCGGCGGTCAGGAGGGTCTGGCCATCCGGCAGGCAGGACGCCAAGGCAACGCAGCGGCCCGGGTCCAGTTCCGAGAACACGTCGTCAAGCAGGAGGACCGGGCTCGTGCCTTGGCGATCCGTGACCAGGGCGTGCCCGCCGAGCCTGAGCGCCAGGGCAACGCTCCTCTGCTCGCCCTGTGAAGCCTGGGTACGTGCCGCCAGACCGTGCACCCAGATCACCAGGTCGTCGCGCTGGGGACCTACGGAGGTGACCGCCCGCCTCACGTCCTCAGCTCGGCTGGCGTGCAACGCATCCAGGAGGTCGCCGTCCCAGCTGCGCTCGTAGGAAAGGTCGACGGTCCCGGCTGCCCCCGCTGCCCCGGTGCTTAGCCGGGAGTACGCTCGGTCAACCTCTGGCCGGATACTTAAGACCAACGCCTCGCGCTCGCGTGCCACCGTTTCTCCGGCACCGGCCAATTTGGCGTCCCAGACGTCGAGCACGCCCTCCATGTTCGGCCTCAAGGTGCCATTGGCAGAGCGAAGAAGAGCATTGCGCTGCTTCAGGACACGTTCGAGCTCGGCACGCGCTGCGTGGTGTTTTGGGTGTAGCGAGACAAGCAAGTCATCGAGGTAGTCCCGCCTCAGCTGAGGGCCGCCTTTGACCACTTCGATGTCGTCAGGAGAAAAGACGGTGACGAGGACGGACCCCAAGACGTCGTCGTTGCGGCGCAAGGGCTGGTGGTTGAGCCGGAACCTGTCCCGGCCGACCAGGTTGAGCTCTGCTTCTACCAAGAGGCTGCGGCCGGCTCGGTCGGCGCGAGCCCGAAGCACAGCCTGTTGTTGAGCGCTCCTTACCAGCAGTGCCGCCGGTGCACCCCTGAAACTACGAAGAGTGGCGAGATAGGCGACCGCTTCAAGTAGGTTCGTCTTTCCAGCGCCGTTTTCTCCCTGCAGCAACGTCACGCCCTCGCGCGCCGGCTGCAACTCCGCCGAGATGTAATTGCGGAAATCAGCGAGCGTTATTTGCTCTACGAACACGGCCGGGGATGGCTGGGAGGGTGGATGGGGAACGGGCCCCGTTCAGGCCACTCGCACGGGCATGAGCAAGTAGACGTAATCGCTCTTGTCGGTGGGTTTGAGAGTGGCCGGTTTCAGAGCATCGATGGTCTCGAGGACCACTTCCTCCCCCACGATGGCCTCCACCCCTTCTGCCAGGTACTGCGGGTTGAAGGCGATCGTCATCTCGGTGCCCTCGTACTTGGCGTCGACTTCCTCGACGGCTTGGCCCCAATCGTTGGTTATGACGCTGAGCTGCACGGTCGCTGAGCGCAGGGAGATCCGGGCCGGCGTCGTAGCGTCGCGCGCCACCAAGCGGACGCGGCGGATGGCATCAATGAACGCCTCCCGACCGATGACCAGTCGGTTTGGATAGTTGAACGGTATGAGCTGGCGATAGGGAGGGAACTCACCTTCGATAAGCCTCGTTGTCAGCTTCACTTGGCCGACGGCAAACTTGGCATCGTGTGTGCCCAAGTGCATCTCTACAGCCTCGGCACCGCTACCCAGGAGCCTTTGTAGTTCGCTCAGGGCACGAGATGGCACAAGGACCTTCTGGCCCTCGGACAAGACCCCTTTGGCACCCGGGAGGTCCTTCACGGCCAGGCGGTAGGAGTCCGTGGCTACCAACCTGATCCCTTCGGCTTCGGCGGCCATGAGCACGCCGGTGAGCACTGGACGGGTGTCCTCCGACGAAGCCGCCCTCACGACCTGGCGGAGCGCTTCAGCCAGGCCCGCAGTCGAGAGTGACACGGTCTCCCCGCCTGACGACGGCGGGTGGGGGAAGTCCCCCAAACGGTAAGGCCGCAGCATGAACTGGGACCGACCAGCCGACACCTGGAGCTCCTCCTCGTCACCTTGGACGATAACGGCACCCGGCTCGAGTGCCCGGACGATGTCGGTCAACAGCCGGCCTGGGGCTACGACCACGCCGTCGGCCTGTCCGGCCACCGCCACCTCCGTCGAGATGGTGAGGTCCTGGTCGGTCCCAGTCACCTCCAGCCGGTCTCCCGTCAAGCTCAACCGGGTGCCCGGCAGGACGCCCGGCCCCCCGGATCGGCCCGACCCGGCCCGGCCGGCCGTGGCCAGGGCATCGAGGAGGTTGTCACGCTCACATCGCAACTTCACTTGGTACCCGCTCCTCTACTAAAAAGAGTTAAAAAGTTAAAGGCTGTAGCTGTAGTGCTGTGGATTGTGAAGTAACCGACGTCCGGGCTGCTTGCGGCGGATGTCGGACAAGAGGGCCATGTGGACGGCCGATTGGTGGCCCGGCGGCCGAAGAGCCGCGCTTGTGGACACCTGGCCCGTCGTCCCCCGAATTACAACGGCCCGGCACAAGATCTTCATGTGAGCCCGGCGCAGTCAGTCGCTGGCCTTGATCTTGTGGATCAGGTCGGTCACTTGCTCGTACACCTGTCGCTTCTCGCCCATGAGCCGCGCCACCTTCTTCTGTGCGTGCATCACTGTCGTGTGGTCCCGGTCGCCGAACTCACGGGCGATGGCCGGGTAGCTATAATCGGTGAGCTCCCGGAACAGGTACATAGCTGTTTGCCGGGCCGCCACCAGAGGCCGGCGTCGACTTGGGCCGCACATTTCTTCAATAGTGAGGTCGAAGGCTTTCGCCGTAGCCTCGAGGATCCGCCGTGCTGTCACTTGGCGCGGGGCACTGGCCGCAATGACATCAGAGAGGACCTCAGAAGCTAGTTGGACAGTCACGGGCACTTGGTGAATGCTGGCGAAGGCGGAAAGGCGGATCAGCGCCCCTTCAAGTTCCCTTATGTTGTCTTTGACATGGATGGCAATGAGCTCGAGGACGTCCTCGGGCACCATCGCTCTTTCGCCTTCGGCTTTTTTGCGAAGGATGGCCAGACGGGTCTCGAGTTCCGGCGGCTGGACATCGGTTATTAGTCCTGACTCGAAACGGCTCCGTAACCGGTCCTCCAGCGTAGCGATGGCTCGCGGATGGCGGTCCGACGATATGACTATCTGTTTATCAGTCTCGTAAAAAGAGTTGAAGGTGTAGAAAAACTCCTCCTGAGTCTCCTTTTTGCCTTCCAACAGCTGGATATCGTCTACCAACAAGATGTCGTAAGCACGGTA
>Ga0224557_1004276_pt1 | contig 10538 bp, 7 predicted proteins | sample 714S31014metaG_FD_180677 | JGI IMG/M metagenome (GOLD analysis project Ga0224557, IMG submission 180677) | Peat soil microbial communities from Stordalen Mire, Sweden - 717 S3 10-14 | ecosystem: Environmental > Terrestrial > Soil > Wetlands > Peat | place: Sweden: Norrbotten County, Stordalen... | reverse complement strand
CCATGCATTCGAGCCTTTTACCAAGGGAACGCATGTATGGGATGGGCCGGGGTTGCATTTCTAGTTGATGGTCAGAGTGAAGGTGGTTGTGGGTGCCGGGGTGACCGAGGGGCTTCCGGCTCCGGTCACCGTAAAGGTGTAATTGCCAGCAGTGGTCCCTGAATTGCCCGACGAACTGCTCTTACCGCCGCAGGCGCTCAGGCTTGCCAGTACCACCATCAGCGCCAGAACGCCCAACATCGACAGCCATTTGCGCCTCCGAGCGGGAATTCCGAGGAAGACGAGGAAGGCCAGAGCAGCGCCACCGCCTGCCCATCCCCGGCCGAAGCCGTTGGCATCGGGCCGCGCCATGGCCCTGGTGGCGGCGGTCGAAGAGACGGTGATGGTCGCCGTGCCCGTCGTTGTGCCGCCGCCCAGGGTCACCGTGCTGCCGGTGCAGGTGGGCAGATCTTGTGCACCGCTTGGCGATGAGGTCAGTGCGCAGACGAGGGTGATGGTTCCCGAATAACCGCTAGGCGTGCTCACTGTAACAGTCAAAGTTGCGGGCGATCCGGGTGAAACGGCAGGCGGGGTCGACGCCGCCACCGTATATACGGACTCTGTCACACTCACGGATGCCGTTCCCGTGCCTGTGGCGTAGTTGGCGTCTCCGCTGTAACTGACGGTGAGGGTGTCGCTCCCGGCGCTCAGGCTGTTGGCCGGAACGGCAAAGGTGTAACTGCCGTTGGCCAACGTTCCCGTCGTTGAAGTGTAGCCGCCGCCGGAAAGAGTTACCGTCCCGGTCGGTGTAACTCCAGCCCCGGTCACCGCGACCGGCACGCTCAGTGTGGAACCCGAATCCAGGGTGGTTGCCGAGGGGGTTACCGTCACGGTTGGAGTCAGCGGGAGCGCTGCCACGGTCACAGATGCTGTTCCCCTGGCGGAAGCGTAGTTGGTGTCTCCGCTATAACTCGCAGTTAGGATATCGCTGCCCACGCTGAGGCTGTTTGCCGGAATGACGATCGTGGCGCTGCCGCCGGAGAGCGAGGTCGCCGTCGAGGTGTAGCCGCCGCCGGAAAGCGTTATCGTGCCGGTAGGCGTTGCGCCGGAGCCGGTCAATGCAACCGTAACGCTCAAGCTCGATGACACCACAATGGTTGTGGCTGCGGGTGTAACTTTTACGGATGGGGTTAGAAGTGCGTTCACCGTTTCCGATGCGGTTCCAGTAGCCGGGCTGTAGGTGGTGTCGCCACTGTAGCTCGCGGTGAGGGTATCGCTGCCCACGCTGAGACTGTTTGCCGGAATGACGATGGTGGCGCTGCCGCCGGAGAGCGTCGCGGCCGTTGAGTTGAAGCCGCCGCCGGTGAGCGTGACCGTCCCGGTTGGCGTGGCGCTAGAACCGCTCACGGCAACTGTGACGCTCAGGCTTGATGCCGTGGTGACGCTGGACGCCGCCGGGGTTACCTTCACGGTGGCGTTCAGCCCGGTCACCGTCAGCGAAGCTGTGGCGTTGCCTGTCGGATAGGTGCTGTCGCCGCTGTAGATGGCGGTCAGAGTATAGGTGTTGGGATTGAGCGATGAGGTAGTGTAGGTCGCGACTCCCGAGGAATCCAGAGCCACCGTGCTCAGTACCGACGTTCCATTGTCGAACGCAACAGTTCCGGTGGGCACCGATGCATAGGTTGCAGTCTTCGTGACGGTAACCGTCATCGTAACCGTTTGACCAGCTTGCGCGGGAGACGGCGAAACGACGAGCGCGGCGGTGGCGGTGCCCAATGCCGAAATTTTGGCGACAAACCCATTCCCATATGCACAGCATTGGCCGTTGAAGTCACTCTCGGTCGTCATGAATGCTCCGGGGGTGACAATTAATCCTGGGTCCGTTGTATTGCCAGCGAGATAGATATTGCCGTCGGTATCGACCGCAAGTCCGGCAGGGGCATACGAAGCATTGTCGCCTGTGCCGCCGTTGCCAACGAATGTGGAAAAGAGCAACTTGGAGCCGGTTGGGTCAAACTCCGCAACAAATGTCTCTTGATAGCCCCCAGCATTAGGCTCAACCGGATTAACTGTGGTTAAGCCGCCCGTTTGTGTCGAGCCTTGGATGTAGACGTTACCGCTGCCGTCCAGTTGGATGGGACCGGCCATCGTTATGCTGTTGCGACTCCCAATTAGGTCGCCGTAGAAAGTGGCCCATTCAATGGTGCTGAGGGATGGATTGAGCTTTGCCACATAAGCTGCCGAGCATGGCAGCAGCGCGCAAGTGGTCTGATACGCGCCGGTGGTGACCGGAAAATTAGGCGACATGGCGATACCATCAATGTAGGGGTAGCCGGCGCTATCGACAACAATACCGGTTGGGACGTCGGCATAATTCGCCGTAGCCCCGCCGAGATAAGTGGCATATTGAAGCGTCGTGCCGGTTTTAGTGATGGGATAAAACTTGGCGATCAATCCGTGAATACCTAAAAGCCTGTCTGTTTGGCTCGGGTTCAGTGGGCCGGAGGTGGGTTGAATCACACCAGACGTCGTCGGCAGATCCGCTGCCATCGTGCTGCCGATCAAATAAAAGGCTCCGCTGTTTGCATCCACCGCAACCCCGGTGCCATACGTAGGGGAGCCATGGTCGGCGCAGCTATAACCGGGGCAAAGCCCGGCCTCTGAGCCGAAGAGCGTGGAATAAAGCAGATTCGCACCGGTCGGGTCAAAGACGGAGATAAAGGCATATTGGAACGAGGATCCAGTCGTTTGACTCCCGCTGATGACCGCTCCGGTGGTGGTGGGAAAGCAGGTATACGAATAACCTGTTCGGCAATAACTTTGAACGTTGCCGGAGATATAGGCACGACCGACATCATCCAAAGCAATGGCTACTGCCGTCGCGCCATCGAGTCCGCCAAGGAACGTGGCATAGACAAGGCCGGTTCCACTGGAATTTAGTTTGGCCACAAATGCAGATGCGTAATAGAAACTGCTGCAACTGGCCACCACGTTGCCAGAGTTCCCAGGCTCTGGCGAGCAGATCGTTTGATAGGCCCCAGCGGTCACAGGGAAATCGGGAGAGGTCGTCGATCCGGTTATGTAAGCCTCATTACTGGAGTCCACTGCGATAGCGTTGGAGTAATCGAGTCCATTCCCACCCAGATAGGTGGAATAGACGAGCGAACTGCCATCCGGGCTGAACTTGCTCACAAAGATTGAAGGCCAGTCCGATCCCGACATCTTTCCCGGATGAGCGCTCATATAAGAATTCTTCGTGGGAAAATCTGCAGAATAGGTGTAGCCGGTCACATAAATACTGCCCGCGCTGTCCACTGCCAGCGCCTGCGTCGAACCGAAAGTTCCGGACGGATAAAATTGGTTGAGTCCGCCTATATTGTCCGTGTTGCTTCCGCCCAGATAGCTGGCGTAGGTGAGCACCGGGTCGATAATGAGCGGCTTGGCGTGGTCGTAGCTGCCCAGTTGGAAGCCGATGCGGTTGCCGGCCATGGTGAACACTCCTTCGATCGCGACCTTCTTGTCGCCGTCCATCTGGTAGAGCACCGGCTTTTTGAATCCGGCCGGACCGTTGGCCGCGCTCAGAACCAGATTGCCTTCGGCGTCGAGGTTGGGCTTGGCGCCGTCGATCTGCCAGCCGATACGGCTGGCGTCGGCTCCCGGAGCGACCACAAAGTCGTACTCCAGTTGGCGCTGATTGCCGTAGAAGACCAGATCGACGCCGGGATAGACCTGGGCAAAGTTGACTTTGCCAAAGGTCTCGATGCCGGTGTGCCACTTCTTTGGGTCGTTGCCGATCAGGTAGCTGACCACGCCGGACTGTGGTTCAAGCCCGGTGATCGTGGTGGTTGCGCTAGCGCCGACAAGTTTCATGCGCAGCGTGTCGAACTGCGAGGCGGCGGGCTTATCGCCTTGCGTCGCGGCTTGTTGTCGCTCCAGGTTAAGCACCACTTCATCTTTGGTGAGGAAGAGCGAGTAGCCGGAGCCGCGCGAAAGAAACTTCACGCTGGCATCGGTCTGGCCCCGGTTGGGTTCGAAGCTGAGCGGAATCTTGCCATAGTTGGCCGCTGCGTGTTTGGCGGCCACGGCTGGGGCAGGAGCGGAGGCTGTTCCGGCCTTGGCCCCCGCGCAGTCCACCAACAAACTCGCTAGAAGGAGGCCGGTCATGAGCCAACCGCGTGTAGAAAACGGCGTCCTGGGATTCGCGCAGGATGGAATCGATTTCTGTAGGAAATTGAAGACGGATTCGAGCATTTTTTCTCCTTTGCAGCGGCAGGGTTGACCTTGCCTCTCAACCAGAAGGCGAGAAGCGGAGCGAAAGCGGCCCACGGCGCGACAAAGAATTCTTGCTTTTCATTGAAATCCTTTAAAAATGAAAGCAATCCGCCACCCGAAAGCGGTAACATCTACAGTGGGAAAGCTGTTGGAGCCCCTGCACGGAGGCGGATTTGCAACTATCCGGAGGAGAGATCACTCTACTGCTGAGGAAGTGGAAGGATGGTGAGCCGTCAGCCTTTGATGATCTGATGCCGCTGGTTTATCCGCATCTGCGCGAGGTGGCCGCGGCCTACATTCGCCGCGAGCGCAACCCCGACGTGCTGCAAGGCACGGCGCTGGTGCATGAACTCTATATGCGCCTTCTGAACCAGAAGAATGGGGTGGGCGAGGATCGCGGTCATTTCTATGCCTTCGCCGCCAAGGTGATGCGCATGATCCTGATCGATCACGCGCGCGCGATGCAGACGCTGATGCGGGGAACCGCGTGAACATCCTTCGGTTTGACAGCAATCGGTTTCAAGACCCGGACGCCTCGCGTGTGCTGGACCTTGGTGCGGCGTGCAGATTCATGGTCCGCGAAAGACTGCGCTGCTTCGGCTGTGACCTCCCGAACGCCGTTACGCTTGTGGCGTCCCGCGCCGTTCTCCCGCCGCCATGCCGGATAGCTGCCCCAGCGTTCATCGCCGATAAGATGTACCTGCGTTGAACCTGCATACCTGTCTAAAGTGCCTTCGATGACGGCACGGAGTTTCTTGGGCCGCGCGGCGCTGATCTCTCCGCGTTTCGCCCGCGCCTCCTGCGTCAACAGATACTCTCGCGCCACCTCGCGGAAGGCGCGATTGAACACGGGAACGTCATGCTTGATGCGAAACCGGATGTCGGCATCCTGGTCAAAGGCGCGTTCACGAGCCGCGCTGATATCGGTCGTCTTGAGCGAAATCGTCTTATAGCGGTCGGCCTTCGGCATCTTCATGCGGCAATACCACATCCGGTGCCCCACGTCGCCGCGCCGGAAGAGAATCAGGCCGGGTTTCAGTTCTTCTTTCTCGGTAAGAAACGCCATGTTGCCTCCTGCTGTTTATTCCGTTCTGTGCAGTTTCCGTGCAGATTTTCCGTGCAAGTCATTGATTCTTCGTGTCTGTGCAGGCTTTGTATAGAATATAATAACAGAATATGTTGTTTGTTTATAATTATTTATGATATAGTTCTCATCCTGAGCGAAGTTTGGCGCGCACTTTGCGCCAAACGCAGTCGAAGGACCTGCTTTTCGGTCCTATCCCAGCCACAAAAACACCGTGCCCCATCCTTTCGCCTTCTTTTCGGCGAAAGGGTGGGATGCCACAACCCTCAACCTGGGATTGGTCCGGTCTGGGTCGGGGATTTATCCCCGGCAAAAAAGCTAAATTTGATTTTTACGGGTTGATGCCGGGGCAAACCTTGGCGCCAACCCACCTCACTGCATCAGCCGCCGCATCGGCTCGTTATCCGCATACACCCGCCACTCCGCCACCTTGTCGTCCTCGATCAACGCCCGCCACGCCGCCGGCGTCTTCCACCGGTTCTCCAACTTCAAAATCCCATCCGGCGCATAAGTCCCTTCAGCCACCCCCAGCATCGCCACCACCGCCCCATCGCAATAGGTTTCTTCAACAGCAATCGAGTAATCCGGAACCATGCGGAAGTACCCAGCCCACCCCGCCCGCATCTTTTCCCGGCCCTCGACCAGGTTGCCCATCCCATCGATAAACCGGTGCCCGGCAGTCATCAACTCCGCCAGCGCCTCCACATCCTGCCGGTTGATCGCCCGCACAAAAGCCTGCGCCACAGATTCCGCCGAATCGCTCATGCCGCCATTGTACTCACGCCGCGCACCCAACCGTCAGCGAACCAGCGCGAAGCTGAGGGCCAGGGCAAGCACCGTGAGGACGACGATCACAGGCGTCGCCCACAGGCCGAGCACCACCAGCCTTCCGGCATGCACTTCTTCGCCATCGCGCCGCGCAAACGCGAAGACGAGCATCGTTGCCAGGGAGCCGAAGGGAGTGATCATCGGGCCCGCGTCGGCACCGATGAGCGCGGCGAGGACCGTTCCCATATGGGAGTGCGAGCGCAAAAGCACGCTGCGCGCGATCAACGCCGCGGGAAGATTGTTCATGAAATTGGAGGCCAACGCCGTGGCGCCCGCGGCAGAGAGGAGTTTTTCCGGCGATCCCGGCCTCATGCTCGCAAGCCACCCGGACTCGACGCCGACGATGCCCAGATTCTCAAGCCCCTGAACGGCGATGAAGAGCCCGATGACGAACGGGAACAGATCCCACGCGAGCTCGCGCGCCGCTCGAATGCGCACGCGTCCGCCCGCCATGCCGGCAAACGCCAGCACAGCGCTGCCCGCGAAGGCGAAAACATAGGGCTCAAGCCCCATGAGCGGGGCAAGAAAGTAGCAAATGAGTACGACGGCGAGGACGGTTACGCAAAACAGAAAGTAGGCATGATTCGGCACCACGCTGGCCGGGTCCGGGAGCGACTCGCCGTCAAATCGCTTCGGCAGCTCGCGGCGAAAGTGCCAACGGAGCACAGCGTAGGTAGTGACGAGCGCGACCAGTTGCGGCGCGATCATCCGTGCCGCGAACGCCGCGAAGGTCTGATGAAATGCGTCCGCAAAGAGGAGGTTGGTGAGATTGCTGATGGGGAGCGCCAGCGAACCCACGTTGGCAACGAACGCGCACAGCACCACATACGGCGCCGCCGGGACCTTGAGCCTCTTTACCAGGGCCAGCATCACGGGGGTAAGCATCACCGCCGTAGTGTCCAGCGACAGGATCGCCGTGATGATGGCGCCGGCCACGAAGGCGTTCCGGTAAAGCGAATGCGCGTCTCCTTTCGCGACCTGCGCGCATCGAATCGCAGCCCACTCGAAGAAGCCGCTCTTGCTAATGAGCAGGGATAGCGCAAGAAGCGAGAGAAGAAAGAGAAGGGCGTTCTTTCCGGCAAGGATCGCGCCGAGCGCATCGCGCGGCGTGACGATGCCGAGAGCCAGCATCGCCGCTGCCGCGAGCATCGTCCACCACGCCTCGTTCCAACGGCGCGGGCGCACCACCATCAGGGCGACCATCGCCGCGAAGATAACCAGCGTGACCACAATGCGCGCTGCGCCTGTCATACGTTTTCCAGCCGTGTGTTGTGGGTCTCGGGCATAAAGAAATATAAAATAGCGAACGCCGCCAGCGCCACCCCTCCAAGGAACAGGAAGCCGGCGCGAAAGCCCACGTGGTGAACGATGGTGCCGGCGATGACCTGGCTCAGGGCCGCGCCGATGCCGACCGCGGTGTTGATGGCTCCCAGGGTGAGGTTGAAGCGGCCGGTGCCGCGCGTCAGATCGGCAATCACCAGCACGGACACAACGCCGAAGATCGCCGCGGCGATGCCGTCCATAACCTGGATAGCCACCAGCAATGCCGTGTCGGCCGTGAGGGTGTAAAGAACGGCACGAAGCGGGAGGATGCCGAACGCGATCAGCAGAAGCGGCTTTCGACCCCAGATTCCGGCCTTCCGCCCCGACCAGGAGGCGAGCAATGTGACGACGAGCTGGGTCGTGATTACGCACGCCGACATGAAGAACATCGAGCTTCGCCCCCGGCCCTTTGCCAGCATCTCGCCGAGCAGCGGCAGCATGGCCGCATTGGCAAAATGGAACATCACGGCGCAGACCAGGAAGAGGACCAGCGGGCGGTCCCGGAAGAGTACCCAGACGCTTTCCACTCTGGCGCGTTTCCCGCCGTCCCTTGCGCCGCGAGCGAGCTCGTAGTCAATCTCGGCGGGCCGGATCATCAGCAGGACGAGGATCGTCGGCGCCGCGAACGCCGCGACGAAGAAAAAGATGCTGCGGTTGGAAACAAAGTATCCAAGCAGGCCCATCGACACGGCGGCAACCACGTTCCCTGCCGAGTTGAACGTCTGATTGCGGCCCTGGCGGACGTCGAATGCGGCGCGTCCCACGATCCCCAGCGACATGGCGCAGATGGCGGGGAGAAAGACGCTGGACGTGCCGCCAAGCAGGACCTGCGCGCCCATGACCGGCCAGAACCTTGGAAACAGCGCGATCAGCAGCGCTCCCGCAGCCAGCGCGGCAACGGCCACGCCCACCAGCGCACGCTTCGAGCGCAGAAAGTCAACCAGCGCGCCGGCAGGCGTCTGCGTGAGAATGCCCGCGATGCCGCCCACTGTAAGCGCGAGTCCTACACTCTCTTCGTTCCATCTGTAGCCGGCGAGATAGATGGCGAGGAACGGCCCCACCCCCGACTGCACGTCGGCAAGCAGGAAATTGAGCCAATCGAGGCCGCGCAATGTTCCCCGCGAAGGACGCATCTCGGTCTCCGTGGGTGCGTCGGGCTCGGGCGCTCGCTTCATGTTTTGCGCACATCTGGCGGTCGGGGCAGCTTCCAAGCGTTCAAACTGCAAAGGCACGCTCGGGCTACCGTGTGCAGTCACTCCAAAATGGACGCGACCGCCAGTGTAGAGCCCATCTTATGAATATCCGCTTGCATAGGGTGGTCATAACTGCACATCGAATGGGCGTCGGGTGCCCCAGGGTCTCGCATTTGAGACCTGGGAAACCACAAATCTCAATCGAGGCAAAGCCGGTTCTGGCCGGTCGCCCCGAATTTGCCGTGGAGTCGCCTCTCGTCCGGTCAAGGGCGAATGAACCCTGGACCAAGGGGTCGCTTTGGCTTAACCTGCCTACGTGGGCCGCTCCGTACACATCACGACTCCGATCCCCACGCTCGAAGAGGTGGGCAAGAGGCTGAAGATGAGCAAGGCGCGCCAGCAGCGTCTCATTGAAATTGTCAGAGGCAGTTGGAACGGCCAATTGCCGGAGCGAAACCGGGATGCGTCAAATCCAGCGGATGGAGGGTTGCGCAAGCGAAAGCGCACGGCGAAGCTATCAACTCCGCCAGCCCGTCCACATCCTTCCGGTTGATCGCCCGCACAAATGCCTGCGCCACAGACTCCGCCGAATCGCTCATGCCGACATTGTACTCGCGCCGCGAAATAAGGAGGAATGGAAATGAACCTAGTTGACATCTCTGAACAGAGGGGCTACTTTTCTGGGAAATGACCAATCAAGGAAAGAAGAAGAGTCCGGCCAATGTGGAACGGAAGGGTCTACTGCGAGAGGTGGCCATTGGCGCCATCTCGGCTACAATTTCGGCCGTCGTTACGGGCGGGATAGCCCTCGCGATGCAATCTCACCTGCAGCATGAGAACGCGGATCTGCTTAATCAACTAGAGGCGCAGAAGGCTGAATACCAAATGCAAGTTGAGGCAAAGAAGGCGACATTGCTGGCACAAGGCGCGGCACAAGATGCTGAGATCCAGAAGCAGGTCGAGGCTCAGAAAGTAACGCTGCAGACACGGGCCGCAGCGAAGGACGCTGAGATTCAGAAGCAAGTTGACGAAGAGAAAGCAGCGTTGCAGGCGGTGATCGAGGCGAAGAAAGCCGATTTCCAGAAGCAGCTTGAGGAGCAGAATTCTGTTCATCAGAAGGAAGTGGAAGACAAGAAGGCGGAGCTCGAAAGGCAACGCGACCAGGGCCAACATTCTGCGGATTCGCAGAAAGCAGCCCGTGAGCACCTGATCGACCACATTAGGAAAGTTGGCGAATTGGAGTCGGCCGCCGATGGGGGTTTCTGGAGGATATCTTTCAAGAACTCCTGCAAACTGACGATTGACGTCGCGGTAAACTATCTCGCCTTGGATGGGCTGTGGACGACTAAGGGGTGGTGGGAGATCGCACCTGGTATGACGGCCGACACAGAAGCAACACGGAACAGGACGTTTTACCACTACGCAAAGTCAATTAACAGTTCTCCGGAATGGATCGGGACTAGAGCAAAGGGCGGTATCGACAGGGATATTTCTGACTCTAAATTTCAAAACCTAGATAACGACGTGTCAATCGGAGAGGTTGATAGGCACGTAGAGCCTGTTATTAACTTTGAGGCGCGGCATGTGTTGCCCGAATGCTCAAAACCCGCGTAAAACGCGGCGCTCGCGAGATGTGGCACGGAATGCATTCACTGTTTCCCCCTGAATCCCAGTCGCTTTGCGAAAGCCGCGCTGATTCCATTGGGTTTACGGGCGCAAAGTTAATAACAGGCTCTAGAGCCTGTTATTAACTTTATTCCTTTGAAATCAAACAAATATCCCAGCGCCGCATGGTCGCTGACGATGGAAGGATGGGAAACAAGGGTCAGATTGGCTATCCGAGCGATGTGACAGACGAG
>Ga0224557_1004274_pt1 | contig 10540 bp, 7 predicted proteins | sample 714S31014metaG_FD_180677 | JGI IMG/M metagenome (GOLD analysis project Ga0224557, IMG submission 180677) | Peat soil microbial communities from Stordalen Mire, Sweden - 717 S3 10-14 | ecosystem: Environmental > Terrestrial > Soil > Wetlands > Peat | place: Sweden: Norrbotten County, Stordalen... | reverse complement strand
CCACACCGGCGTAATCGACTCGACCGACGCGTTTGCCTCCTCCACCAGCACGCGCAGCCGGATGTGCTCCTTATAAGAGTGCGAAAGAATGTGGTAGCTCAATTGGAAGCGGGGCGAGGAAGGAAACCAGTCGACAGCGGTCATGTCCTCGAAAAAGTTGTAGCCGGCCGCTTGCACTGCGGCGGCGGCGGCTCGAATCTCCTCGGCAACGATGGTCAGAGTCAACTCGCTCCGGTCAAATTTGGCGTCGGTTAGCGCCGCCGGGTTCCAGGCGAGGATGGCTTTGAGGGCCGGGTGATCTGGAAGCCCCTCCAACACCGCCGCCTTGCCAATCAATGTGCTTGCCATGCCCATCCTAAAGATCCGCCTTGTCCTGGCTCCAGTTCAGGATGCCTTTACGCACGATGTAGTAGAGTCCCACACCTACAAAACCCAGATAAACCAGCATCTCCCAGAATCCGAAGAGAGGGGAGCCGGTAATGTGGGGCAGCTTGCGGTAGACCACCGCCCAGGGCATCATGAAGACCGCTTCCACGTCGAACAGAATGAACAACACGGCCACCAGGTAGAAGCGCACACTGAAGCGTCCGCGGGCATCGCCCACGGCGACAATGCCGCACTCGTAAGCGGCCAGCTTGGTGGCCGAGTTGCGATGCCGCCCAACGAACCAGGAGGCCACAACCATTCCCAGCCCAAGCAAGAACACGGCAACAATCTGCATGAACAGCGGGAGATACTGCCAGTAGTAGGGGGTCATCGCCGCCCAGTCCGGAAAGAGTCCAGTAGGATTGCACCCGGCCGCCGGAACCGCGAACGGTTTCGATCAAACAGGGCGCTGGTTTGAGATTAGGTTTTCAGCCGCCTCCCGTCAAGGAGGAGTCTGTCGAGGGCAGGGCCGACGCATATAAATTGCCGCTACAGATGAAGGGTACGGGCTTCACAGGCTGCGGAAAAACTCGATTCGGAGGGAGGCGGGGGTTTCAACCCCCGCATAAAGCCAACAGAGTCAACGCGGGCTTTACAGGCTGCGGAAAAACTCGTTCCGGGGCGCAGGAAGCGTCAGGGCACGACTTTAGTCGTGCCGTAAGTCTCGCAGAATCAATACGGGCTTCAGCCCCTGCGGTATGCTTTTCGGGTATTTCGGCTGAATTCGGGCCCTTTTCCGCAGCCTGGACAGGCGGCGCGGAGGCGACTGGCAATTGGGTCCACGGGGTCGCAACAGCAATTGCGTGCGGATTGTTTCTTTGTGATGAAGTTCAATTTTCCTTCGGCATGGCTCCAAACTGGAGGTACAAGCTTTGATCTTGCAGCGAGTCCGGCTTTTGAAGCTCGCTGCGGCATCTTCACCTCCGCATTTTTTGCAGAATTTAACGGTCGCCCGGCGCAAAATGGTTCACAGAGGGCAAATGGAGAATCCACGCCAATTCCGAACCACGAAATCTGCTGGATATGTCCCCGCTTCAATCTGTCAGGAATGTCCCCGGCCCGTACCGGCGCGGGCTGTTCCTGATCCCTGATCCCTGTTCCCTGCTTTTTAGGTGCCCTCCCCACCCCCCCCTACCCTCTGGAGCCCAGTTTTCAACCTGGATTTCTACGTAACGCCTCTAAAATGAATAGGTTAGTTTTTACTCCTATTCACTTATCAGTAAACAAGCACGGCTGATTTTCGCCCTTTTTGAGCCGAAAAACCCCCTGTTTCGTGCCAAATCCCTCAAAATCCGGCCGGTGGCCGATGCGAGGATCCTTGTAACCACCACCAACACACTCATCTGAAGACTAGGCAACAAGACCATGGCGGAGATAGCCGTTGAGGCCACCGAAGTACCTGCCCAGTTGCCCAAGTCCGCGTAGCCGTTCTGGGCGCCGGGAAAATGAGCGGCATCCTGCCGCAGGCCTTCCTGAAGCTGAACCTTTTCAGCCCCAACCAGATTCACGCGACTGTTGCTCACGCCGGGCAAGAGTGATTGGCGGGGGCAGGATCGCGGCGGGAAGGGTAAAACACCGGAATTGGCCGCTCCGGAAGAGGTGGTTGCACCCACATTGGAGTTCGCTAGGTTTTTAGGTGGTGAGTTGGACGCCAACATGCACTTCATCCCGCAGTTACCCTCAGAGATTGGGAAATCTTGGGCCGAAACCTCGCAGGTGTGAGCTAGATCACTGGAGTTCTTTTCCTGGTTCGCAATACCTGCCGTGGTGCTAAATGGGCTGGGTTAAGTTTGTCATCTGAATAGAACTCCATCGGTGCCGAAGAACAGGGTGAGGAGTGACACCATGGCAGGTGGTTACGACGACCAAGGTGCTGAGGGCGCTACAAGGGTAGGAAGCCTTCCCGAACAGGCCGTTGCAATACAAAGCTTTGACGAGGATCGAAGCTGAACGCCATAACTCCCATGCCTGCATCACAGATACGCTCTCATCGCGGGAGTATAATTCGCGCATTCCATTCTGAGAACTGTGAGAGCACGTATGCAAGACTCGCAACCTCGTTTTTTGTCTTTGGCAGCCAAAACCGCGGTCTGCCACACGATCACCTATTTCGTGATGGGTGCTATTGCCTATAACCTCTTCCATTATGCTGAGTTGATAGCCAGCCCCTGCTCTGGCATGCGGCCAATGAGCCATCCGTTGGTGAAGGCTGGAGTCCTGTTGCAGCCGCTGCGCGCGGTGCTCTTCGCGACGGTCTTCTATCCTCTGCGGAGCTGCCTTTTTGGCCGAAAGCACGGCTGGCTGCTGATGAGTTGGATTCTCGTGGGCGTTGGGATTCTGGGGACCTTTGCCGCGCCGCCGGGATCGCTGGAAGGCTTCATCTACACCACCACCCCGGTGTGGATGCAGTTGCGCAGCTATGTGGAGGTTGTCACGCAAGCCGTGCTGCTCTCCGCACTTCTGTGCTATTGGGTGAACCCGCCGGCGAAGAAGTGGCTTACGTGGCTGTTGACCATAGTCTTTTCTCTTCTGATGGCTTTCTTCGTATTCATTCTGGTGGCGCACCTGGGTTAGCGCGAATGACGGAGATGGGCTCGCTGGCCAACTCCTCGGCCTCGGAGACAACAGAATCCGGAGCGGAGTCCTGCCTGTGGCCCGTAGAGCAGAAGGCGCGCGGAATGAGCAAGTTGCGTGTTTTCAGCGGGCGCGACAATCTATAAAAGCGGTAAAAACCGGCACAAGAGCGAATCGGTTCAGCAGTTTTTCAGCAAAATGAAGTTCTTCTTCGATTTTTCCATTCAGATCGCCGGCAAAGCGGCCAAATCCTTACTTTCTGATCGTCAGGACCGGGCATTCCGCTTCTACTATGATCCGGAAGGCCCCAGAAGTTCTCATTTCCATGCTTAGATGTGAAGTCTTCCGGATGGCAAGCACCAAGAGGTCAATCGATCGTTCTTTGATGTGTTCAAGAATTCGATCGTGTGCGCCGCCCACCGCGACAAACGTCCTCGGATCGCAGAACTTCTTCGCCCGTTCCGGAACAAGCTCATCGAGAGCGCCATAGAAGCGGCTCTGTAAGTCGGATAGCCGGTCTGGATGGTCAATGGCGCCGTCCTCAATCACATTGAGGACATCCAGCTTGGCTCCGAACACCTCCGCTAAGGACACCGCATAGGCTGCCACGCTGGCGGCAGCCGAGGTAAAGTCGGTGGCGAAGAGAATCCTCTCGAAGGGCAGCGCCTTCGAAGAAGCGGACTTGACCAGCGGGCCAACGGTAAGCGAGGGCCACTCTGAAGACCGTAGAATCTGCTCTGCAATGGAACCAATGATGCCTCGTTCGAGCCCACCTCTGCCATGTGTCCCCAGCACCATCATGGCTGGCGCATTCGTATCGGCCAGTTCTGGAATCACGGTTTTCGGGTCACCTTCCAGAAGAGTGGGAATGGCATGGATTGAATCCGATCCCAGGAGATTAGCCTCTCTGGAAAGCAGAAGGTTCAAGTCCTTCCTTTGCTGGCTCAACAGGACGTGATCAGCTTCAACTTCCAAGGCGCCCTGGGAAAGCGTGAAAGCATGAGCCACCAGCAGTGTGGCAGAGGCATACGACGCGATACGAGCTGCATAGAGCCCAGCATTCTGAGACGAGAGCGAGAAGTCGGTTGCATAAACAACCGTCTTCAGATTGAATTCGGGCTTGTCGCCAATCACCGGCATGGTGGCTGTCTCCTCGCGGAAGAGCTCAACAACAATTTGAAGTCCTCAATCATGGGGTTGCTCCAGTCTGGTAATTGAGCGTGGCGAGAGCGAGCCGGTATTGGTATTGCGCGTCTGTGTTGCCGATTGCCGCATCGGTCTGTTGGAACTGCGCCTGGCTCAGTTCCACGATCGAGCTGAGCCCCAATTTGTAGCGTGTTTGTGCCAACGAGAGTGCAAGGTTTGCTTGTTGCAGAAGTTCGTCTGTGACAGCAACACGCCGATACGCGGTATTCGCTGCCAGCCACGCGGTACGAACATCCCGGACAATCCTGTCGCGCAGATCCCGGGTTTGTTCCGAGGCCGCCTGAGCGCGGATGGACGCTTCTTTCGCCTGGGCCGAGTAGAGGAAGCCGTTGAAGATTGGAATCTCCATGTTGACGCCAATGCCGCCCCACCAATTGCTTGTGTAACCCGAGGGTGGACGGATGGGTACGCTGCCGGCGGTTCCCGCGGCGCTTATCGTGGGCAGCATCTGATCGCGCTGTGCATGGCTGAACTTGACGGCTGCCTGTTGGCTATAGGTCAGGGCCTGAAGGTCGGGCCGTTGCTGAAATGCGAGCTGTAGCAGTTGATCGGCATCTGTTGGAGGTGCATTCACTGGCGCATTGTCATCAACCAGGTCGTACGTTACCTGCCGGTCGAGCCCGAGGACCGCATCCAATGCCGCCAGCGTCGAGTCTACATTGTTCTGTGCATCAAGCTGCAATAGTTTTGCCTGCGATAAGATGACATCTGCAAAGCTCAAATCGAGAGTTGATTTGAGCTTATTTTTCGTCATCTGACTGACCTGCGTTTCCGTAGTCTGCCGGGTGCTCACGTTTTGGTCCGCCACTTTCAGCAACGCCTGGGCCTGAAGAGCATCGAAAAATGCCTGATCGGCCGCAAGGGTTATATCTTCGACAGTGGCGATAGCATTCGCAGTTTGCGCCCTTTCCTGAAGTCTTGAAGATGCAACGAGGTTGCCGGTTCTTCCAAAGTCCGTAATCAATTGGGTAAACTCTCCCCCGGCTGCCGCGTGCTCAAAGAGATTCGACGCGGTGAGCGAGCCCGCGGAGACGCGGCTGCCGTTTTCCGCGTCCTCGGCAGTGATATTGGCTGTTCCCGTCGGCAGTTCGGCGGCCCTGGTTTCACGGACGACCTGATGCTGAGCCAAGGCGAGCAGGTGGGCAACGCTGACCCGCGGATTGTTCTTGATGGCCAGCCTTTCAGCATCCGCCAGCGCCAGGCGCGGGTGCTGACCGGAAGCGGAGTTATCCGCCGGCGCCGCCGCTGCCTGGCTCAGGCCCTCGGCCATCGGCATTGCGCTTTGCCGAGCAATTTCCATAAGCGGCGCCGGCGGAGCATCCGGCAACCCCGGCTTGGTTGTTGTGTCCTGTCCGGATAGTGAACTCGAACAGGCGATTGCAAGCGAGAAGAGGAGTGTTGAATTGAACCACCGGATACTCGGTCGTCTCATCGTTCTTATGCCTCCCCCGCAACCGCGGAATTCTTTTCGTGACGGCCGTGAACGAGCAGGTAAACCGCCGGCACCAGGAAAACGGTTACGACCACGGAAACCGCCAGTCCGCCAATGACCGCGCGCGCCAGCGGCGCATATTGCTCGCTGCCGGCTTCCATTCCAAGCGCCATCGGAATCATGCCGAGAAGCGTTGCCAGCGAGGTCATCAAAATCGGGCGCAGGCGCACTTTGCACGACTCGACCACGGCTTCCAAAAGGGGCAATCCCTTTTTATGCAAAATACCGGCGAATTCCACGATCAGGATGCTGTTTGAGACCACAATGCCGGTCATCATGATCACGCCCATCAAGGACATGATGTTCAGCGAACTCCGCGTCACCAGAAGGATCATTGCAACACCCGCCAATCCGGGCGGAATAGCCATGAGGATGATGAATGGATCGATAAAGGAGGTGAATTGCGCCATCAGGATCAGATACACCAGCAGCACTGCAACGATGAGGCCCAGGCCAAATTCCAGGAACGACCGGTTCATGCTGACCACGGCGCCGCGCACCGTCAGCACGGTGTCCTTATCCGTCTTTGTGCTCGCCAACAGCTTGTCGATCTCTCCGCCCACCTTCTGGAGCGCCTCGGTCTTGGTAGAGACATAGATGTCGATCACGCGCCGGATCTGATAGTGATCCACTTCCGTCGGCGTATTGATCAGCTCGATGTCCGCGACCGAGCCCAGAGGCGTATATCCAGCCGTGTGGTCGCCATTCGAGAGCTCGCGCGACTGGCTTGAGGCCTCGCTGGAGTCTTGCATCGAATTGTTTCCCGCTGGATGCACGCCGCGGAGTGGAATGTTCTTGAAATCCTCCATCGACATGTTATTGATGAATTGATTTGCGTACTGGACCGTCACCAGGTAGTTGTTGCCGCTCTTCGGATCGATCCAGTAGCTGGGGGCGACCATGCCGTCCGAGGTCATGGCGGTAATCACGTTGTCCAGCACGTCCCTGGTGGAGAGGCCAATCAGGCTGGCCTTCTCGCGGTCGATATTCAGCGCAATACCTGGGTAGTCCAGGTTCTGCGGAATGTAAACGCCGCTTACATTCGGCATCGTTTCAATCTTCCGGGTGAGGTTCCTGGCGAGTGCGTATGCTCCTTCCATATTGTTGGAGCTAACCTGGATATCGATCGGAGCCGGCAGGCCCTGGTTGATCACGCTATCCACGAGGCCGCCCGCCTGGAAATAAGTCGTAAGTTCAGGCATCTCGCGGGAGAGCTTTTCCCGCACGCGGTGTATATACTCGTAGCTCCCGACACTATGGTCCTGCTTGAGACTGGCCTGCACAAAGGCCGTGTCCATTGAGGCGTTGGTGGTGTAGATGGCGGAGAGATCGGGGTAGACGCCGATATTCGAGACGATCATGCCAAGGTCGGACGGTTTGACTACGCTGCGAATGATCGTCTCCACCCTGGCGATGTATTCGTTGCTAGCCTCCAGCCGCGTTCCGCTGGGCATCCGCACGTCGATGACAAATTGGCCTGGGTCGGTACGCGGAAAATACGCGCGGCCGATGAACGGAACCGTGACCGCGAGCACCAGCAGCACGCCGCCGAGGATCGCGGCCGCGGTAAACCCGGGCCTCTTCATCGCCCGCATGGCGAGAGCCTCATACCAGTTCAGCATGGCCTGAAACTTCCCGTTGAATTTTCTCTCGAAGCGAGTGAAGATGGTCACCTTCGCTTCTTCGCTGTGTTCGCTCTCGTCTTTGAGGCGAATGAATTTGGCGCAGTAGAGCGGCACTACGGTCATGGCGAAAAAATAGGATGCGAAGATCGAAAGCACGACGCCCATCGCCAGCGGAGTGAAGATGTACTTGCTGACGCCACTGAAAAACGTGACCGGGAAGAACACGATAGAGGTGGTAAAGGTGGCTGCCAGCACCGCCATCGAAACCTCCGTCCCACCATTGTCGGCGGCGACGGGCGGTGATTCCCCCATCTCCATGTGCCGGAAGATGTTTTCGAGCACGATGACGCCGTTGTCGATGAGCCGCGAGAAAACCAGCGCCAGACCGCCCAGGATCATGGTGTTGATGGAGCCGCCCATGTAATTGGTGATCATGAGGCAGACCACCATGGAAAGCGGAACGGATAACAGCACTGCAAATGTGGCGCGCGGACTGCCCAAAAAGACCAGGATCATCACCCCAGTCAGCACAAGTCCGATGCCCGCTTCCCTTGTAACGTTGCCGATTGCCAGCTTGACGAAGACGGATTGGTCGAATACTACCGCTGTTTTAAGCGATTCTGGAATGTCAACCAGATGCTTGATGGCGGCCTTCATTCCGTTCACGATGGTGATGGTGTTGCTGTCTCCGCCTTGCTTGAAAACCGGCACATAGACCGAGCGCTGTCCGTCGATGCGGACGATGTTGTATTGCAGCGCGCCCGAGTCGATCGCCTTGCCGATGTCGCCCACCAGCACGGATGAATTGCCGACCGATTTGAGCGGCATCTGGTTCATCGAGTTCGCGTCCGGGAACTGGCTGTTGGCGTAGATGTTGAAGTCCTTGGAGCCGATGCGCACGTCGCCCGCGGGCAGAATCAGGTTGGAGCTATCGACCGCCGTCACCACGTCGTTCAGGCTGAGGTTGCGGGCCTCCATCTTGAGCGGGTCCACATAGATCTGAATCTGCCGGTAAGTCCCGCCATACGGCTGCGGCACCGACGCGCCCGGCACGTTGGATATCTGGTTGCGCACCTGGAACTGGGCCAGATCCTTGAGCCTGGTCTCGTTCAGTCCCTGGCCTTTCAGGGTAACGAGACAGACGGGTTGGGTCGAGGCATCCATGCCCAGCACAACCGGCGGCAAAGTGCCCGGTGGCAGGCGGCGCAAGTCGGCCATCGCCAGGTTGGCAATGTTGCTCAAGGCCGCGTTGGGATCGGTGCCCGGCTTGAAGTAGATCTTGATGAGGCTCACGCCGGTCAGCGACCGCGATTCGCTGTGATCGACATTGGCGGCCAGGGTGAAGAACCGCTCAAACGTGTTGGTGATGTCGGCTTCGATCTGCTGCGGAGGCATGCCGTTGTAGAATGTGGCCACGACGACGACGGGCATGTCGATATTGGGGAACAGATCGACCGGCATGCGAGCCACGTTGACCGCGCCCACCAGCGCCACCACCAGGCACAGCATGATGATGAAGAACGGATACTTGAGAGCAAACTTCGGCATTACTTCGCACCTCCGTTGTTCTCTTCTTCTTCCGCTTTCATGTCGATCACGCCGCCCGACTCGCGCATAACATCGGAGGCAGGCTCCTGGGTGAGAATCGGGGTAACTTGTTCCCCTTCGTTGTAGTTCTCCTGGCCGCCCAGGATTACTCGATCCCCGGATTCAAGGCCGGTCTTGATTTCGGCCAGCTTCGAACCACGAAGCCCCACCTCTACATTGCGGACATGAACACGGTTGCCGGCGTCGAGCACATAGACCGTCTGCCGATTGCTCTGGAGCACCAGCGCTTCGACTGGAATGGTCACCACGTTATCGGCATGTCCAAGTTGCATTTCAGTATTGGCGTACATCCCAGGGGAGATCGAGAGATCCTGGTTCTCCACATCGATCTCGGTCTCCATCGTGCGGGTTTCGAAGTTCACGTCGCGGGTAAAGCGTACGATCTTGCCGGTGAAGGAGCGGCCAATGGCATCCACTCTCACCTGCATTGGATCGCCGATATGCACAAACTGCACATCGTTCTCCGGAATCGGCATTCGCAGGCGCAAAAGGCCGCTCTGCGAGAGCCTTACGATCGGAATGTCCTGCTCGTTTGAATTTGTCCCGCTCTGGATCAGCGCACCGGTGTCGGCATAGCGCCAGACGATCACGCCGTCCAGCGGCGCCACCACGTTGGTGTAGTTCTGGAGCGCCTGTACGCGATCGTTGTCGGTGTGGGCCACCTCCGCATGTTGCTGCGCGCCGGCCGCGGAGGCTTTGGCCGCATCCACCTGCGACTCCGAAGACAGATCTTTACTCTGCGCATCGTCCAATTCCTGCTGCGCGATCAAACCTGGCTGCGCTTTTGACGTCTCAAGCAGCCGCTCATAGTCGGCGTGCAGCGCCGAATGGATGGCCTGGTCCCGCTTGATCTCATTCTGCGCACGAAGCAGATCGTCTTTGGCCCGCTGAATCTCGAACACAGTCCCCTTCAACTGCGCGTTCAACTCCGGAACTTCCAGTACCGCAAGAGTCTGGCCCTTGCGCACCCTGTCGCCGATATCCACGTTGATCTTCACCATGAAGCCGGTGACCTTCGGGTGAACATCCACCACCTGGTAGGGCTGGAACTGCCCCGCAAGACTCAACGTGTGCGCAATGTTTCCCCGTGCCGCTGCCGCCACTTTCGCCGATGGCGCCTCCACGGCTCTCGAATCTGAGTGTTGATTCTTGAAATTGCACGCAACGATGCCAGCCAGAACAGGGAACGTCATTCCCGCGGCGAGGATCAAGGAAGTTCGCTTTCGCATATCTCGAATGCACCTGTAAACGGATTCTTGATTGTTGGGTCCAGGACGGCAGGACACATTCTCAAACAGAGACAATGTCCTGCTGCATTCGACCATTGAACTTTATCGAATGCTTCAGAATTGGCGATCGAGGAACGGCTAGACGAGAACCGGAGGGGGGCGAACGAAGAACGCGTTCACAATGGCGCGACGAAGATGCCACGACCGATTCGCTCGCTGTTCCCGCTGGCCGGATGCGGGCGCGTTCAATTTGCCGAGGACCAGCAACAGAACGAAGAACACAGAGGCAGGCGCCGCGAACAGGACCTTGGCCGAGGTTTTTGTTTGAATGACGCGTGGGCTATCCGTTGCTCTGGATTGCTCATTCTTGGATAGGAGCT
>Ga0224557_1004270_pt1 | contig 10551 bp, 8 predicted proteins | sample 714S31014metaG_FD_180677 | JGI IMG/M metagenome (GOLD analysis project Ga0224557, IMG submission 180677) | Peat soil microbial communities from Stordalen Mire, Sweden - 717 S3 10-14 | ecosystem: Environmental > Terrestrial > Soil > Wetlands > Peat | place: Sweden: Norrbotten County, Stordalen... | reverse complement strand
GTGAAGCTGGCCGAGGAAGCGGGCCTAAACATTGGTTTTGCCGTCGGTCTGTGGCGCTGCCGCGATCGAGAGACGGTTGATACTGCGACCTAGACGGAATCCGCGTGCGGGAGCCAAGTGATGGAGCGCCAAGTGATGATCGCTACCTCGCGGTACAGTGAGAGAGCCGGCCCTCCAGACTTCACTCGCCAAAGCTCACCATTCCGGAGCTCATTGACCTGATATGTCGACTCAATCCTTCTTTTTCCGCGCTGTCGACCATGTGGCACCGCCGCGCAATTGGAGGATTGCGGTCGCAGCGACGGTGGCAATCGTGCTCCTGGTACTCCAGACCGGGCTCGGTCAGTCTGTGCTCAAAGCTGTCGGCTTCTCGCGCCCGACCGAGCCCTTCGTCGAGCTGTACTTTCCGAACGCGCGCACACTGCCATCGACCCTGCCGGCTTCGGATCACCTCAATATCCGCTTCGCCATGAGCAATGTTGGGCCGACAACTCACGCGTTCGCCTGGCAGGTGTCTGAGAAGACGGGCGATGCGCCGCTCGGACTGGCGTCAGGCAACTCCGTCGTACCCGCGAATCGAACGGACGTGGTTGTGCAACGCATTCGCGTCTACTGCTCAGCCCGGCGCGTCCAGGTCCTCATCTCGATCGAACACACGTCGGCAAGGATCACCCTGTGGCTGGCTTGCCCGAGCTCGCGGTGATGAACCAGGCGTCGCGCGCCTGGTTGCAACGCCTGGTTCCCGGCCGATGGACCACGATCCCCGCCACGTGGATCTTCGAGCTCGTTCTCTTGGACGTCGCCGTCGCCGGGCACTCCCTCTGGTTGCTGCGTGCGGTGGCCGTTCTCTTGTTAGCCGTGCTCCCGGGGCAATTGCTTCTCCGCGCTCTGAGAATGCCCGCGGCGTCGATCCGCCGGTACGTCCCGTATCTGCCGTGCGCGTCGGTCGCGGTCCTCGTCGCCACGACACTCGTCGTGGATCTTGTCGGGCCTCCATTGGGTGTGCACGAGCCGCTGCGTCAATGGCCATTGTTGATTGGGCTCAACCTGGCTCTGCCGGGGCTCGCACGCCTCGGGCACGGAGCGACAGCCTCGTTCGAACTGAAAAGCTCCGACCTCATCGGAAGGGCGCGCTGGCTCTGGCCTTTGCTCCTGCCACTCGCCTCCGTAGTAGCCGCGGCGAGGCTCGACAACGGCGAGGGAAATGCGCTCGCCATCCTGGTCCTCGTCGCCGTGGCCGTCATGATCCCGACGTGCACGGCGTTGGCCGATCGAATGCATCGCCGTCAGATGAACTTGATCCTCTACGGCAGCGGTCTTGCGTTGATGCTTCTCACAAGCATGCGCAGCTCGTATGTCATCGGCTTCGACATCAACTCCGAGTACTTCGACCTCCACCAGACCGTGGTGAACGGTATATGGCACATGGGGCATTTGAACCCATACGAGGCCATGCTCGGCCTGACAGTGCTCCCGGCCTCGCTGCACGCGCTTATCGGCGGCCAGGACGTCTGGATCTTCAAGCTCGGATACCCTGCGCTCTTTGCCTTGTTTCCGGTTGCGGCCTTCTCGCTGGGAACGCGCTTCCTCTCCCGCCGCGCGGCGTTCGCCGCTGCTGCGATCGTCATCGTGCAGGCGTACTACTTCCAGCAGCAGCCGGAAATCGCAAGGCAGGAGCTCGCACTTCTGATCTTTGCCGGTATCATGGGCGCGCTGCTCGACTCCTCGTTGGCGCGATGGCCACAGCTCGGACTGGTGTCCGTTCTCGGGGTGACGCTCGTGGTGTGCCATTACTCGACGACGTACATCACGGTCCTGCTATGCCTCTTGGCATCGATCCTGGCGGTCACCGTGCGGAGGAGGAAGAGCACACGACTTCCCGTCCTTCCCTGGTTCATCGCCGCGGCGGTCATGACGATATCGGCAGTCATCTGGTACGTGCCGGCCACCCATTCTGGGAGCAACGTCAGCGACGTCGCGCAGTCACTACGCCAAAGTGGCATCCAACTGCTTCCGGGAAGACTGAAAGGAGAGAACGTAATCAGCGCCTACTTCAACGGGCCCCGGGAACGACCCACGTCCCCGAGCCAGTACGAGCTCTCTGTCGCCACCTACTACGCAGCGCATATGCGCTATCTCGTTCCGCTTGCCGCCGCCAAGAACTCGGCGTACAACTTGCGCGCGGCGTCGCCCCCGAATCTCCCCGATCACGCCCCGCTGGTGGCCTCGGTCTTGGCCGATGCTGAATTGTTGGTGCAACAGTCGATCAACGCGCTCGCGGTGGGCGGCGCGCTCGTGTTCGCGTTGCGACGCCGGGGACATCCTCTGTTGCGCATGATCGGCACGGTGGGAATCGCTTCGCTCCTCATACTCGCCGCGAGCCGTCTAAGCGGCACGCTTGCTGCGGACTACAACTCGTCGCGGCTCTTTCTCCAATGCCTCTTCATCCTTGCGCTCCTCGAAGCGGCGCTCCTCGACCTGGTGGTGACGCGCCTGAAGTGGAGATCATGGCCGGGACCCATGCTGTTTGGAGGCCTTAGCCTGCTCTTGCTCGTCGCTTTCGTGGGCAGTTCCGGTCTTGCCTCGCCGGTGACCGGGGGCAATCCCCCCCTGATTCTGTACAACAACGGCGGGGATTATGCTGGCTTTTATCCCGATGCTCAGGAAGAGGCGACCGCGCACTGGCTTGCCGCTGCTGTGCCACCCCAGCGGGTGATCTACGCGGACTACTTCGGGCAGCTTCGGCTGGACCAGTTCACGAATCTTCGCACTGCGGTGTTCAACGACGTCACGCCCCGTACGATCGACCAACACTCGTGGATCTTCGCCTCGACGACGAACGTCGTCGATCATCTGACCTGGGGTCCCACGAATTCGGGGCTGCTGGACCTCGTCTTTCCCGCATCGTTTCTCGATCAGTATTTCAACGTCGTCTACTCCACCGGGTCGACCGAAATATTCCATCGATGATCCCAGTTGCCGTCCTAGCCCCTAGAGTCCGGTGGATCGATCTTGACGCGCCACCGTCAACCGTGACGATCCCTTACCAGGGCAGCATCAGCCTCAATAGGGTTGGCTCGGCGCGATGAGAGCATCGAAGGTTGTCAGCAGCGTCATCTACAACTATCTGAGCACGGGGTTCATAACGGTGACGGGCTTTGCCTACACCGCATTCATCGTGCACCGGATGAGCCACGGCCGGTTCGGGATCTTCGTGCTCACGTCGTCGGTCATCGCCTACTCGAACGTGCTCGACCTGGGCATAGGCGTGACCGTGCAGAAGATGGTGGCCGAGCGCGCTCACGGCGGACCAAGTGACGAGGTCACGACCATCGTCCGTAACGCGGTGGCGATCTTCGTCGTGGCCGGGGCGGTCGTCCTGGCAGTCCTCCTCGGCATGGAACCATTCCTCGGCAGCATCTTCAAGGTCTCCGGGGAGAATCTCCATCTCTTCCGGATCACGCTCGCGATCGCGGCCCTCGGGATCGGCATCTCCTTCCCGTCGGCCATTTACACCGCCGTGCACCAGGCGCACGGGGACTACCGCTACATGAGCATCCTCGGGATCTGCAACCAGGCCGTACAGGTGAGCATAGGGATGGGGCTCTTGCTCGCCGGCTTCGGCATCGTGGCACTCGTGACGTTGGGCACGACCCTCAACGTCATCGCCTTCCTTTTTAAGCTCAACCATTCCCGCAGACGGTTCGGCGTGAGAGTGAGGGAGGGCAAGTCCAGCTGGGCAGTTACCCGCCAGATGTTCTCCATGAGCGTCTGGATCTTCTTGATGAACGTCTCTTCGCACCTCATTTTCAGCACGGACAACATCGTCGTCGGCGCTGTGCTCGGCACCTCCGCGGTCGCCGCGTTCCAGGTCGCCCTGGGCCCGTCGTCAGCTCTTCAGGTTGCCGGCAACCAGTTCGACGTGGTGTCCCTCACGGCCGCAGCTTCGCTGCGAGCCCAACAAGCAATGAACGACCTCCGGCGACTGCTCCTCGAAGCCACCCGCGTGGCGGCGGCGGTGGCGATGCCAGGACTCGTCGTGTTCGCGCTATGGGGCCGCCAGCTCCTCGGACGCTCCTTCGTGACCTCGTACTCAACCCTCATCGTCCTGTCGATCGGCTATCTGTTCGCCACGCTGACCGGCGCGGCAGGCCAGGTAATCCTCGCGCTCAACCGGTACAGGCTCGTCGCGCTGCTGTCAGTCGCAGAGGCTGTCACGAATCTGGTCCTGAGCATTGTGCTCGCCAAACACATAGGGATCGTCGGTGTCGCCCTGGGCACGACCATCCCGCTCACAGTGATGGCGTTCGGGTTCTTCATCCCCTTCTCTTGCCGGCTCATCGACCTTCCCTATTCTCACCTGCTGCGTCGCCTCGTTCTTCCCGCGATTATCAACGCAGTCGCCTATGGCGTGCTTCGATTGGTAGCAGGTGGGCCACATCTGTTCTCGAACCTCATTGTGCTCGTGGCTGCCTGCGTCGGAGTCTTCGCCGTGTGCTTCAGTGCGTCGTTCCTGCTGGACCCTTCAGAGCGGGCCACCTACCTGGGCATGCTGCGCGAGCTCGTCCTGAGGGAACGCACGTGACAGCGCGGGGGTCGGGCACTAACCAAACGCCTGAACCGGACCGCCCAAACCCGGGTGAGTCGCCTCACGATCCCGGCATGACCGGCTACTTTGCGGCCGAGGTAGCGACCCTTCGCGCAATCGTCCGCACATAGGCGGCAACCGAATGCGGCGCCTCGGACTTGTTGAGCTGGAAAATGTTGTCGTTGCCCACGTTGAACCACGCCTGATAGGCGACATCGTGGGTAGCAACAAAGGCACCCACGTGCCCCACGTAATTCCCGTCATCACCCAGTTTGATCACCGTGGCCCACTCGGGGATACTGAGTGGCTTGTGGTGCTGCCTAGCGAAGGCGTACACCTCGTCCAGGCCCATGGGTTCGCTTGCAAGCGCTTTCCAACGTGCCGGAGAGCCAACAGGTGGCAGGTAATACCCGCTCTCGTCGTATTGACTTATGCCCACAATGTCGACAACGGCGTTGCCGGGGTAGTAATCAGCGAGCGGAATGTCGCGGTAACGGCCGTTGACGTTCCAGTCGAACAGGAAGTGTGCACCGCGGACGGCCCGCATCGCCCTCACTTCTTGAGCGAAACACTGTCCCCACTGTCGCCACTGCACGACCGTGGTCCCGAGGTCGTCGATCTCCCATGTGCCGTTCATCTCATGGCCGAGACGGATGACCGAGTAGCCAAAGCCCGCCGCAATCATGTTCTTCGCAAACTTCGTGGCGTAAGCATTGTAGTCCCCCGCGGCGCACGCCGCGGTCCAGCTGGGGTTGTTCGTCTCGCTGGAAGGAATGAGATCCTGGGTGTCAACGAGCTGGTGTCGTTTGGGGTCAGCCTCCACCCAGGCCACAAAGGGAGCGTGCGTTCTGTTCGTGATCCAGGGGTCCACCCAGTTGCCCCAGGTTGGGTCGGCATCGCTGTAAGTCACGACGCAATTGAACCTCAGTCCCGTGGAGGACTGGGCCTGGAGAAGGGCTCTGCTGCCGGGCGTGCCAGAAATGCAGACTGTCTTGGAGTCACCGACCTGGACCAGAGCAGTCGGACGGTCCGACCGGGCAGAGTGCCGGAGCGCCGACGTCGTCGTCACGGCGACCGTCGACGATCGGGTCACGCTGATGCCTTTCCTCACCGGGACAGTGCAAGCTGTCACCGCACCCGTACCGACCAATAGGCCGACAGCAACTACTCCGCTCAGGAGGGGGCCGCCGCTAAACCTGTTCCTCCGCCTGGCCATCGGGCCTCCATGACCGATCAACGTCACGCTTCCTGACACTCTGAGGCTACTTTTTCAGACGCTGCCCGCCTAACGGTCGAGGAGTTGGAGGGTCTGAGTACGCCCTCCGACCGCACCTCAGCCTGATCGGGCGCCGAAATGTACGGGCGTTGTTCGCGAAGGGCCCAGCCGATCTTGTTTCTGCAGAGTGCTCCTAACCGTGCCTGGTAGCGACGCATCGCGCGCAACGTGGCCCGCTTGTACGTGTCCTGCTTTGTCCCCTTCCTTTGGCTGGCCGAAGCCCTACCTCCGCCCCGGGGCCTGAGCTGGCCGCTCGCGATCGAAGCAGTCAGAGCCTCGCGGTACTCGGCAGCGACAGCGTTCCAGTCGAACTCCTCGATCCAGGCCTCCGTCGGCCTGTTGCCAAGGGACGCGTCCGCCAAAGCATGTTCGATGCAGGCGGCGAGCGCGTCAACCGTTGGCTCGGTGACATACCCCCGGTCAGATCGTGCGACGAGATGGCGGGCTTGATTGTCCGGATGGGACGTGGTCACGACCCTCGTGCCGCACGCGAGCGCCTCGAGAGGCGCGAGCCCGAACCCCTCGCGGAGCGAAGGAAAGACGAAGACCTGGGCTGCCTTCATGAGCGCGAACACCTCAGTGTGGTCGGTGACGTCCGAACGGAACCGCACAACGTCTGTCAATCCATTATCGGCGACCTGCTTCTCGAGATTGAGCCTTTCGGGGCCGTCTCCCACGATGAGCACCCGGAGCGGACGGTCGACCTTCAGAGCGGACACCGCGTCGATGAGCAGGTCGACACCCTTATGCTTCAGCAGCCGCCCGACGAAGATGAGCTCAGCAGCGTCCTCTGAGCGAGCCGGTTCTACGCCTCGAATGCAATCGAGATCGACTGCCATGGGGATCACACGAATCGGCACGGAGTCGCCGAGGTAGGAACGCAGCCTTTCCGCCGTTCCCGTCGACAGCGCCAGGATCTGGTCCGGCAGGCTCATTGCCGCTCGCTCGATCCACCAGGCGATCGGTCCGGACACTCGCCCAAGGTAACTGCCCCAGTATTCCGGACCCCAAACCTCGTTCCACGTGACGACGAGCGGCCGCCGTCTCAGCTTTGTCACCAGCCCCAACGTGAACAGCTGCAGGTAAGGCATGTGATCTGCCTCGACGACATCGAATCGTTTCGCGGCCAACCTGAGACAGGCGAAGGCGAAGGCGACTGCTTCGAGCATCGACCTGCGGGCCTCTTTGTACAGGGCGAACAGAGGGCAGATCGCCTGATACTCGACGCCCTGCTCGCTCCGCCTGGTGCTGTGCTCCGGCCACCAGTGCATTGTGTAGACGCAGACGTCGAAAGACTCCTGGAGCCGTGGCAGCAGTTGTGAGTAGCGGATCTCCTTGCCTCCGCGGTGGTATGGATGAATCGCGTCCGTAACTACGGCGACCGACGCGCGCGTCGTCGGACTAGGCATACAGAGCTCGCGAGACTCCCCGGCTCACAAGTCCACTGCGTTAACCGCGTTAGCTGCTTCGGGCCACGCCGCCAACCACACGCGGGGAGCGATCGTCTTGTCCCTCGCCCCGTACTGCGTGCGTCCGCGCAGGCGAACCTTGAGCAGCACCTGCAGACAGCGAAATGCGTCGGACAAGCGGATCTTCTTGCCCTCCGCACGCGATCGACCGACATAGCTCACCGGGATCTCGTACGGGCGAAAGCCGCGGCGCAACAGCTCGGCGCTGATCTCCGTGTCGAGGCCGAAGCCCTCCTCTTCAAGCTGCATGAGGCGAAGCATTGGAATCGGCAGGAGCTTGAGGCACGTGTGAAGGTCACTGATCGCCGTGGCGTAGAGAGCATTCGCGGCGGCAGTCATCAACCTGTTCCCGAGGACATTGATGAATGAAGGGAATAGCGCGCCCGCTCCTCGCACACGAACTCCGTAGACAACCTCGGCGCGACCGCTCAAGATGGGGGCAATGAGTTTGGGGATGTCGTAAGGGTCGTATTCAGAGTCCGCGTCGAACACGAGCAGATGGGTGCCGGTGGCCAGCGAGATACCAGTTCGAACAGCGGCACCTTTGCCTCGGTTGGTCTCGTGTCGGACGCACACGTGCCTGTTGTGCCAGCTCGCCTGGAGAATGTCCTTGGTGCGGTCCGTCGACCCATCGTCCACGACGATGATCTCGAAGTCCCCAGGAATTGGCTGGGCGATGAGAGAGTCGAGCACCTGTCGGACAGTCTGCTCCTCGTTGTACACCGGGACCACGATGGTCAGCTTGAAGGGAGCGGGGTCGTTCAGTTGCTGAAGTACCGACTGCGGCTCCGTGAGGAAACCACGTTGGACGACAGGATCCCAGGCTCGGGAACCGGACTCGTCAGGTTGGATATTCACTACCACCGGTGGTGACATGTCTTACGGTCCCCCCATAATTGTCAATGGATTCAATGGATTCAATGGAAATGTACGTATCTTGAAATGGGCGGCAATGCCACTACAACCTAGGCAAACGTCCCCTCGCCCGAGGTATTCCCGACGTTCAGAGAGGAGCTGCTCAGGCGCGGCAAGCGTCCTCGCGAGCGAGTATTCGCTCAATGTGTGCAGGCGAAGAGCAGTCTTACGTGCGGCGGACGCGTCGCCGAAACCCCACCCTGAGGTTCCGCTCGGGACGGGCAACGAATGCCCCTCCACCGCCGTCCTGTGTTGAAACAGGAGAGAACTCACTCTTCCGTCACTTTCCTCTTAGGTTTCGGATTTACCCTGAATGCCCAGAGGGGACGGGTTCGCTACTCGCTCCACCCAGCTCAAGCGACCAACATGAGAGCTGGGTATCAACACTTCCCTCGCGGTTTTGATGTTGACACGAGTCTGAGGCGATGTCAAGGGGACCAGCCAAACGCCGTCGTCAGACCAGTTGATCGGCGAACACATATCAGCCGGAAGATCGCGGGAACTGGACAGGCGAGATCCAGCGGCGCCAGCTCTGCCGGCGGGTCGGGACGGAACCTCTGCTCCAGCCGGTCGGGCCCGATCGCCTTGCCTTCGCGGGATCTCGAAACGGAGACACCTCGAGCTCCTTGGCCGCATAAACCAGTACATATAAGGCTCCTCGGGCGAGGGACGTCGCCACGCATCCGGCAGCTCCAGGCTGGCGCTCTGTCCCACCGCCTGTACTCTCGGCACGGCGACTCGAGCGCTGGAAAGGGATCCCGCGGCTCGCAAACCCCGCAAGACCTGCCCCCGAAAGGGACGAATGGCGGACAGATAATTGCGATTCCGTCGCTGCTATCCGTATCACCCTTAGTATTCATTAGATCACTCTGTGTGGTGGACAGGCGACCAAACACGGTCCTCAGCGACGTCATCTGCGGGGGTCACCACGCTCAGGAACTCGATGGTTACAGACGGGACCCGCAGCCCCAAGGCAACGCTTCGTGTCTGTCGATCGCGGGGACCTCGCCAGGACAGCAGCTCGGCCGTGCAGTGGCCAGGTCGCCAAGGCTGCCGGTTGCCTCGTCGGCGCCGGCGGTGGCGAGGTCCCCGCAGGCTCGGCATCAGGCTGAGAAGGCAAAGCCTGTGAACATACGAGCTTTCGTGTCACGCCTGGCTCGTCCGAGGCTACCGTTGGGCAGATGAGCGGCGGCGCGGTCCTGATCTGTTCCGCACTACGGGACGACGTAGTGGACACTGTCGACAGCGTGCGCACATTCCTGCCGGACTGCAGGATTGTAGTCATAGACGACGGCATCCCCGACGTGCGCGGAAACGGGCTCCCGGGCGACGTGACGGTGCTACCGCCGCTGAACTATCAGCGCAACACCTTCGGCGGCCTATGGATGAAGTACTGCTACGGGCTGAAGTTCATCATGGTGAACTACCCGTCAGACTTCATCCTCAAACTCGACGCCGATGCCCTTGTCGTCGCTCCCGGGCTTGGGACCGAGATCGAGCGAGTCTTTGCTGATCCGCAGGTCGGCCTCGCTGGCGTCTACCGGATCGACCCGTCGGGCGGCCGGCGCGACTTCTCGCCAATCGCCAGGGCGATCGCAGCCGAGACGGAGGGCCTGCGGTCATGGATCCGGCCAATCGCGAGAGGACCACTCCGGTCGCTGTTGGTCGAGGCTCAGCGGCACGGCTACGAGGCCGGTGAGCATGCTCTGGGCGCCGCGAACGTGTTCCGAACTAAGATGCTGGAGGACTGGGCTCGCCGTGGCTGGTTGGATTTGAAAGGCCTTCGGACTTCGCACGTGCCGGAAGACGCCCTCCTGAGCCTCACCACCCGAGCGGCTGGTTTCACCATCGCAGAGCTTGGCGGACGCGGCGGACCACTTGCTGTCACATGGAAGGGACTGCCTGCGTCCCCTCCTCAGCTTGCCGCCTCTGGGGCTCTCGTCGTGCACAGCGTGCGCTCGTGGAAGGAATGGACCGAAAGCGAGATTCGGTCGTTCTTCCGGGATCGGCGCCAGACTGCTCAGGCTGAGTAAATAGTCGCCCGCGCGACAGCACCGCTTTGTCGTAGGGGCTGGCCGATCGACGGATCAACTCCCACCCGCGCCGGCCCGAGGCACGAGCGACAGCGTCCGGAGACCGCGACTCCCAGAGTTAACGGTGAACGTCGAGCTTCAGTGGGACTGCAAGCGAAGGACGTAGGAGTCGGATCGCTGGCCGCTTGTCGCGAGTTGTTGGCGCTTTGCCTCCAGGTAGGACCGGTGGGAAAGGCCCCACAATCCGGAGGCGAGATGCGCACGGCGGCG
>Ga0224557_1004269_pt1 | contig 10552 bp, 8 predicted proteins | sample 714S31014metaG_FD_180677 | JGI IMG/M metagenome (GOLD analysis project Ga0224557, IMG submission 180677) | Peat soil microbial communities from Stordalen Mire, Sweden - 717 S3 10-14 | ecosystem: Environmental > Terrestrial > Soil > Wetlands > Peat | place: Sweden: Norrbotten County, Stordalen... | reverse complement strand
TTTGCCTACAGCTTCCTCCAGATTCCACCTCACGATGGACACCCTTGCCGTTCAGCTAACACTTCCCCTTGCCGGGTGTGTAGGGGACTTGCACCCCCAAGTGAGTGCGCCCTGCCGGGCGCACCATTTGAAAAGGGCGCGCCGTCTCGGCGCGCCCTTTTCCTATTCCCTATTGGCTACTCCCTATACCCTGCTCTTATCCCGGAGGCCAGGTCATCTCACGGCCGCCCAGCAGGTGCAGATGGAGATGGTCCATGGTCTGGCCGCCTTCGTCGCCGGTATTCACCACAATGCGATAGCCATGGGTCAGGTCCTTCTTGTGGGCGATCTCCGCCGCGGCCCACAGCAGATGGCCGAGGAGCGCGCGGTCGCCCTTGCCGGTCTCATCGAGCGACGCAATGTGCTTGCGCGGCACAATCAGCACGTGCACCGGAGCCTGGGGATTGATGTCCGCAAAAGCGTAACCGAGATCGTCCTGAAACACGGACGTCGACGGAATCTTGCCTTCGATGATTTTGCAGAAGAGACAACTCATAACGAGACCAGTGTACAAGGGCATTTATCGCCCGCAAGGGTTTATCAATGGCGAATTTGCGTCAGGAATCTAAGTGGATACCGATTTGGAACGATGTCTTTGCGCCGGGCCCGATTTGGGCGGCCCATGGGCCGTAGCTTCGCCGCGAGAACTGCGACTACAACTTTGACAAACCGGCCGCGAACAGCTCCAGCGGCTCAAATCGGACCCTGAGGGTTCCGTAGTTTCGTTGGAACGCAGTTTTGACGTCAGCCGCCAGGACAACATTTTCGCCCAGCGGATGTTGCCTTCGAAAGGCCGCAAGATTGGTTGCATCGAACCCGGTTGCCGACCATTTGCATTCAATCGCCGTGGGCTTGCCGCCGCGGCCAGGCCGGACGAAGTCGATTTCATGTCCGCGTTTGTCGCGCCAATAATACATATCGCGCGACTGTGTGCGCGTCATGATCTCGTTCAGGACAAAGTGCTCCCAAAGATCCCCGAGATCTTCCCTGCGCAGTTCGCGCCAGCCGCGATACGCGCACACGAAGCCCGTGTCGAATCCGTAGACCTTGGGCGCGGATACAATCTCGCTCTGCCTGCGCGCGCTGAAAGGTCGAATCACGTGGGCAACAAACGTAGATTCAAGAACGCGAAGATAGTTGGCGACGGTGGGGCGGCTGACTTCGCAGGCGGCGGCGAAGCGAGTGGCTTCAAAGATGCCGCCGCTCTGCGCCAGAACCATCTCGGTCAGTTTCTGAAAGGAGTCCCGGCGCTCAAGCCGGAACATCTCCTGGATGTCCTTGGCCCAATAGGAATCCAGCCATTCCTGGAACTCTTTCTCCTCGACCTCCTTTTCTAAAAAAAACGGGGGCAAGCCGCCGCGCCGCAGACGATGTTCCAAATTCGTCGACTTGGCGTCGTCGAGATCGGCCAGGCACATGGGCGTAAGCCATACGTCGCGCTTACGGCCGGTCAACGTATCGCGAAATCCGCGCGAGGCGCCGAGCGTGGAAGAGCCGGTGGCGATGATGTGAACGTCGCGATAGTGGTCGGCGGCGATCTTCAGCAGTTCCGAGGGGTTGGCGAGGCGGTGGATTTCGTCAAGAACGACGCGCTTTCCGCGCAGTTCATCGAGAAAGGCTTCCGGATCCTCCATCATCCGCCGCGCGCTCGGAAGTTCGCAGTCGAAGTATTCGATCTTCGGCAGGCTTTGGCAAAGAACCGTCTTTCCGGCGCGCCGCACTCCGTGAAGCCAGAGCACTGTGCGCCGCTTCCAGGCTTGTTCGAGCAGATTCCGCCAAAAGCGTCTCTGAACCATATGCAACTATACTTGCATATAGTGTCACTAAATGCAATCATACTGTCTTTTAGTTTCAGCGTACAATGGCCTCATGGCGCCTGCCGCTTCCCCGCACTTCCGCATTGTTCACACCGTTTGCTCGCACGATTGCCCCGACTCGTGCGCGGTGCTGGTGACGGTCAACGGCGAGGGCCGCGCGGTGAAGGTCGAGGGCGACCCCAAGCAGCCGGTGACGCGGGGATTCCTGTGCGGCAAGGTGGCAAAATATCTGGACCGCGTCTACGCGCCGGACCGCGTTCTCTATCCCATGAGACGCAAGTCCAAAGCGCAGAAGGGCCCCCGGCCCCATGAACACGAAGCCCCCGAAAACGAAGTCTTTGAGCGCGTGAGCTGGGACGAAGCCTTGGACGGGATTGCCGCGCGGCTGCGGGAGACTGCCGATCGCTACGGTCCGGAGTCGATCCTGCCCTACAGCTACGCGGGGACCATCGGCGTGCTGGGCTACGGGTCGATGGACCGGCGCTTCTTTCATCGCCTGGGCGCGAGCCAGCTCGACCGCACGATCTGCTCCGAGGCCGGCGGGCAGGCGTGGAACCTGGTGTACGGCAAAAAACTTGGCACGCCTACCGAGGATTTTCGCCTCGCGAAGCTGATTCTTGCCTGGGGCGCGAACATTCACGGCAACAACATTCACCTGTGGCCGTTTATTGAAGAAGCCCGGCGCAACGGGGCGCGGCTGATCGCGATCGACCCCTACCGCACGCGCACCGCGGCCGTGGCCGACTGGCACATCGCCATCCGTCCCGGCACGGATGCTGCGCTGGCGCTGGGCCTGATGCACGTGATCCTCGACGAGGGCCTCGAAGATCGCAGCTATATTGCGGAAATGACGCACGGCTTCGAGCAGTTGGCCGCGCGCGTGCGCGAGTACCCGCCGGAGCGCGTGGCCGCATGGACCGGGATGAGGCCCGCCGAGATCGAGCGGCTGGCGCGCGAGTACGCCACGACGCGCCCCGCGGCGCTGCGGCTGAACTACGGCGTGCAGCGTTCGGAAAACGGCGGCGCGGCGGTGCGCGCCATTGCCATGCTGCCGGCACTGACCGGCGCGTGGAAGACTCGCGGCGGAGGCGCGCAGCTTTCGACGTCAGGCGCATTCGCGTGGGACAAGAAGGCGCTGGAGCGGCCCGACCTGGCGCTGGCTTCGCCGCTCGGACGGCTGGCGCGCGTCGTCAACATGAGCCAGCTTGGCCAGGCTCTGACAGAGCTCGGCCAAAGCAGTGAGCAGGAAACTGTAGCGCCGGTCTCCAGTCCGGCTGTCGCGCGGGCGTCCACGCCCGCGCCCGGCCCACCGGTTCATGCGCTATTTGTCTACAACTCGAATCCGGCAGCCACGGCGCCGAATCACAATGCAGTCCGGCGCGGCCTGGAGCGCGACGATCTCTTCACCGTGGTGCACGAGCAGTTCTTTACCGACACCACCGATTACGCCGACTTCGTGCTGCCCGCGACGACGTTTCTGGAGCACACGGACGTGCAGGGCGCGTACGGCCACTACTTTGTGCAGCTCTCGAAGCAGGCCATCGAGCCTCTGGGCGAAGCACGATCGAATGTGTGGCTCTTTTCAAATCTGGCGCAGCGCATGGGATTCACCGAGCCGTGCTTCCGCGACACGCCCGAGGAGATGATCCGCCAGGCGCTGGCCGTTGGCGCCGATGGCCGCTCGACGAACGCGGACATGGAGCACATCACCGTGGAGGAGCTGGAGCACGAAGGGCACGTGCCGCTCGCGTTTCATCGCGACCCGGAGAAGCAGCCGTTTTTGCCCTATACTTCCGATCCTCTTCCTACGCCCTCGGGCAAGATCGAGTTTTACTCGGAGACATTGGCGGCGGCCGGCCTCGATCCGCTTCCGGGCTTTGTTCCGCCGGTCGAGTCCCGTTGGGGAGCGATGGCGAAGAAATATCCGCTGGAGTTGCTGGCGCGCAAGAGCGATAACTACATGAACTCGACCTTCGCCAATCTGCCGGGGCACCGGAAGATGGAAGCGCGGACCAGCCAAAGACTCGAGATTCACCCGCTGGACGCGCAGTCCCGCAGCGTGGGCGAGGGCGACCGGGTGCGCGTCTCGAACGATCGCGGCGCGATCGACCTGACGGCGATGCTGAACGCGCATCTGCCGCTGGGCGTGGTGGCGGCGCGGCTCGATTGGGCCAAGCTGCAATCCGATGGCGCCAACGTGAACGTCCTCACCAGCGAGCGCCTCACCGACATCGGCGGCGGAGCCACGTTCTACTCCACCCTCGTCGAAGTGGAGAAGACAGGGAGCAGTGATTAACCACCCCGGTGAACGTTGCGTGCGAAACCTTCAAAACCTGAGATAAGCGCCGATCATCGGCTCCGCTGTCTGCGTGAAAGTGCTCACCGAGCTGTATGCTGTTGTCACGTCGGACGCCCTGTGCACGTTCCCGCGGTACTGAAAGCGCAGCCCGATGTGCGGCAAAATCCCCCAATCCAGCCCTCCGCCATAGACGTAAACCGGCGTCGTGAAACTCTGCGTCAGGCTCTGGCCGTTTACCGGTTCGTTCAACAGCACACCCGCGCCAGCCAGCGCAAATGGCCGAAAATTTCCCGCGTGAGCGGAGATCACCCAGTCGCCGGTCACTTCGTGTGCATCGGCCGATACGACAGCGGGCGCGCAGAGCGAGCAGACCGCGGTGTACACCTGGTTCGCACGGTTGTACGAGTACGTCGCCTCGTAGCCGAACAGTGTGCTCTTGATGTGGCGCACTTCGATCATGCCGCCAGCGGCGTTCGACGGACTGACATCAATGGCGTTGAGGTTGTTCTTATTCACCGTATCGGTGAATGCGCCATAAACACTAAGCCCAACATCGGTTTGCGCGTGAGCCGCTGCGCACGCCGAAGCGGCAACGAATACCGATAAGATCATACTCAAGAAAGAGACATGAAGTCGCATAACATCCTCCTTTCGTGGAATCTTTTATTTTAGACTCGAAGGTAGTGCCGGGGTTTACCTTTCTCCCCTAGCCGCTAACATTTGCGATACTCCCTGCCGCCTACCAATCCACGCCGGGCATTTGCCTCAAGCCCGTGGCTTTTTGCCGTTCGTAATCTCGCGGGTTAGGATGCAGACGGGGACGAAGCTGCCGATGACGAGCAAGATCGAGGTTTTGAAGATCGACATCACGACCCTGACCGTGGATGCGATTGTGAATGCTGCGAACACGTCGCTGCTGGGCGGCGGCGGCGTGGACGGGGCGATCCATCGCGCGGCCGGGCCGGAGCTCTTCGACGAGTGTTACCAGCTCGGCGGCTGCCCCACGGGCGAGGCGCGGCTGACCAAGGGCTACCGGCTGCCGGCAAAGTTCGTGATTCACACCGTGGGGCCGGTGTGGAGCGGAGGCGAACGCGGCGAACCGGAGCTGCTGGCCAATTGCTATCGCTCGGTCTTCAAGATTGCGCGCGAAAACGGCATCCGGTCGCTGGCGTTCCCGGCCATCAGTTGCGGAGTGTATCGCTTCCCTGTCGATCGCGCGGTGAAGATTGCCGTGGTCGAGACGGTGGCGGAGCTGGTCTCAAGCGACGCGGTGCAGAAAGTGATTTTTGCGTGCTTCGGCGACGAGATCTTGAATGCCTACCGAAGAGAGGTGGACAAGTTGTCGTAGTGCTCTGACCTCATGAATCTGCAACAGCAGGGTTCGTGCTATCCCACCCTTTCGCAAAGAGCGCGAAAGGATGGGGCACGGAGATTTCATGCTGAGTCAAATGCGCGAAAAGCAACTGCAGAATCCTTGCTCCCTTGCTCCCTTGGTCCCTCGTTCCCTTGGTCCCTGTCTTTAGAAATTCAGCGTGATCTTTGCCGTCAACGCGCGCGGCGTCATGTAGTGCGTGCCGCTGAACGTCGACAGGAAGTTATAGAGCGCGTATTTGTTGGTGACGTTGATCGCGGTCAGGTCGAAATCGGTCTTGTAGTGCTCGCGGTGGAAGAGGTTGCTCTTGCCCAGCGAGACGTCGAAGAGGTTGCGCGGCGCAATGCGCGGCGGATCGTGGTCGTTGTCGGCCTGGCCGGCGGCGGGGATTCGGAGAAGGCTCGATGAGAACTGGGACGCCGGGCAAATCGAGGGCAAAGCCTGAGTCGGCGTTGCCTTCACGCCGTTGCACGCGAATCCCGCCTGAAACTCCTCGTCCGCGGTCAGAGGCAGATAGACATTGGCCATCGTGACCGGATTGATGGTGGGCGGGACGTTGTTGTCGACCATGGCGATGGCCGGTTGGCCGCCGAGAAGCGTGGAACTGTTGGGGCAAGCCGTATTTGCGTCGGTTGAATTGTAGCAAGGTGTCGATCCGGCCACCTGGCCGGAGTCGAAGCGCCAGTTGAAGCCGCCCCACAGGCCGTTGAGCCATCCATCGCGCGAGAACGTGTATTGCAGGTGCGTGGTCTGGTTGAAACTCTCGTCGTGATCGATGCGGAAGGGCAATCCGGTTTGGCCAACCGTGGCGCCCGCGCCCGCCACCTGCGGCGGAAAGAAGCGCGCGGCCACCGAAGACATGACCGCATAGGCGCTGAAGCCGCGCCACGTGGGCACGTCCACGTGCAGCGCGTAGCCGGGAATCTTGGAGTTGTGCCAGTCGATGGGGAAGGTGATGGGCGTGTTGCCCAGCACGCTGAAGTCGAAGGCGTTGTGCGTGTACTTCCAGATGTACTCGCCGCTGACGACCAGATGCTGGCCGAATGCCTGCTGCAGGCTGGCGTGGAACTCGTTGCGGTAGCCCGGCGCCATGGTCGTGTTGACGCCCGAAGAGCAGTTGAGCAGCGGCGAAAGCACCGCGTTGCCGCAACCCTGGCTGGAAAGCACCAGGTTCTCGTTGAAAGGCGTCTCGAGGGTGCGCGCGTAGGAGACGCCGAGCACCGTGTTCGTCGGCTTCACGTTGTAGGCCACGCCCAGCCGCGGCTCGGCCTGGCTGGCAGAAGTCAATCCGTTGTAAATGTCGCCGCGAAGGCCAAGGTTCATGTTCCAATTCCCGGCCTTGATCTGGTCTTCGATGTAAAGCGCCAGCTCCTTCACGTCCGTGTGGCCGAACCAGTAGTAATCCGAGCCGCCGCGGGTCAGATCGTAGGGCGCGAGCACGGAAAGGTAATTCCCGTTCGCGATAAGGTCATTGCCGACGCCGCACTGCGACGGGTTGGAGTATCCCGGCTGCGAAACTCCGTAGACCGGGTCCACGCACGGCGAGTTATAGGTGTTTTCCACGATGCCCAGGCTGTCGTGCTCGCGCAGGAAGGTCTGCGAGTACTGGAAGCCGGCTTTGATGTTGTGGGCGCCCTTGGCATAGGAGTAATCGGAGTGAATCCCGGCGTTGGTCAAGGTGCGGAACTGCCCGATAGACGAGGTTTCGAGATTCGCGGGCCCCAGATCGGCGAGCGGATGGGCGCTGGGGAAGTAATCGTAGAAATCCTTTCGCACAAAGGCGCCCAGGTTGAGGATTGAATTGTTGCTGATGACGCGCGTGTATGTCGGCGAGATATTGAAGGTGTTGATCTTCGAAGCCTGGTCGGTGTTGCCGGCGTTCGCGAAGGTTGGGCTCGCGCTGGCGCCGGCGCCGTTAAGGACATTCTCGACGTTCAGGTTGTCGTACGCGTTGGGGGTCTGGAACCAGGAACGGCTGTAATTCAGGTCGAGGTGAATGGAGTCGGCCTGCGAGAAGCTGTAGTCGGCGCGGTCGAAGACGTTTTCTTCGTTGCCCTTGTCGTGGAAGACCTGGAACTCCGGCGGATCCAGAAAGCGCCCGGTATTGAGGGCGTCGGCCTCCGCAAAGTTGCCCCAGCTCTTGCCGCCATAGGAGAGATCCGCGCCTCCGGAAGCCGAGCCGAAGCTGCCGTAGGAGCTGTAGACGCTTCCCGTGGGCTTGGTCACGCCCAGGCCGGAGCGCGTGGTGGCCACGATCACGAGGCTGGTTTTGTCGCCGTACTCCGCTGGCGGCGCGCCGCTGATGACCTCGATGGATTGAATCGAGTTCGACGGCAATTGGTTCGAGAACACTTTGCTCTGCTGGTCGGTGATGGATTGCCCGTCCACCGAGAACGAGTTCGACGCATGATCGCCGAGACCGTGAAACAGGCCGTTCGAGTCCGCCGAGACGCCGGGCGTGGTTTCCGTCACCAGCGAGCTAAGCGTAGACGACGCGCTTTCGAGAGGCACCTTGATGAATTCGTCCCGTTCCACGTCGGTATGGAACGTCGGGTCGCTCTCGACCAGCTCGCCGCCGGAATCGACGGTGACGGTCTGGCTGGCGCCTTCGATTGCGAGCACCAGCTTCAAGCTGGTTCCCACCGAGGAGCGGATCTCTACACTCTGGCTCAAGCGCGCAAAGCCCTTGGCGGAGACCTCGAGCCTGTAGGGGTTGAAGGGAACGTTGGAGATGCTGAACTGGCCGGTCGCGTCGGTGGTTGCGGTGCGCTCAAATCCGGTGACGCTATTGACGAGATGCACGGTTGCGCCGGGGATCACAGCGCCAGTTGCATCGCTGACCGTGCCGCGCACGGTTCCGGCGCTGCCGCTTTGCGCGTGCGCCGCGGCCGTCATTAGAGCGAGTGCGAGAAGAGGAAGAATGCGTAGCTTTCGGCCACGATGAAACAACATGGAAAAGTCTCCTGAAGAATTGCCGAGCAAAATGGAAAGCAAGCCGCGCGACCTCAAGCCGCGGCGCTCGCAATGCGTTCAGTGGGAATCGATCCGAAGCTGGCCGTTCTTGGGGTGCGGCCAATCGTCGCCGCAATCGAACCACGGCGAACGGCGCAGCAAACTCAAATGAACACGGAAGGATGCCCTACAGACAGACAGGAGGGGGACGAATGAAGAGGCGGAACTGGGGTCGCCGGGCCACCACAATCGGCTCGGCCTCTGGAGCAGAAGCACCCAGGCGCACAAACACGATCGCAACCGCGGCCATCGCCGTGGATGCTACCGTGTGCATCGCGATGCACAACTGGCAGTGATCGGCGTCGGCCTGGTTGGTGTGCAGGTGCGCAACCTGCGCTACGGCCAGAAGCGCCAGCAGGACCAGGCACAAGGTAGCTACGACCGGCAAAAAGCCGGCGCCACCGCGCTTCCCGAACCACTGGGCCCTGAATCCTGACAAACCGCGACCTCTTCACCTTCTATTTTACAGAAACCTACATAGAATTGGACGCTTCCGGCGTCGAGAAGGTGCAGGGAGGGCGAGTTTTCGGCCCATCGAGCCGCCAATCGGCTGCGAATGCGTCTAAACTGTGTTGCCATGGTGAATTTTTGCGAAATGCGGCGCTTGGGGGCGTTGGGCTTGGCAGTTTTGTGGCTGGCAGCGCCGGCCGTGCTTGCGCAAAGCCCGAGCAGCTCGGGGACGCCGGCACAGAGCTCGTCAGGTCAGAATTCATCAGGCCAGAATTCGGCAACGCAAAGTTCGCCGGATGACAACGCGAAGCCAGTGCCCTTGAAGCCGGGCGTTCCCGGCATGGGAAGGAATCATCGGCTGATCCTGAAAGACGGTTCTTACCAGATGGTGCGCGATTACCAGATCGTGGGCGACCGGGTGCGTTACCTCTCGCAGGAGCGGGGCGATTGGGAGGAGCTGCCCGTCGACCTGGTGGACTGGGACGCCACGCACAAGTGGGAGGGTGAGCACGCCGATCTGGTCGAAGATGCTTCTCCGGCGATGAAGGAGGCCGAAGGTCTCGACAAGGAGGAATCCGCGGAGCGCAACGAGCAGAGCGCGCGCATGCCCGTGGTGGCGGAGGGGCTGGAGCTGCCGGATGAGGATGGCGTCTTCATTCTCGATACCTTTGAGGGCGCGCCGGAACTGGTGGAGCTGGTCGCGCACGATTTGTCTATGAACGCAAAAAACCGCAAAGGCATCGGCGTGCTGAATCCGCTGGCCACGCAAAAGGCGAGCCTGGAGATCGAAGGCTCGCACGCCAGGGTTCATCTCCATGTCGACGAACCGGTGATCTATCTTTCCCTGGGCGTCGACGACGCGACCGAACCCGTGCTCACGCACCCCATCACCGTGAACACCAGCGGCGCAAGGGGCGTGAACGGCAAGCACGGCGCGCACTCGCCGCAATCGGGTTTCGTGATTGTGCGCGTGGACGAGCGCCAGGCGGTGCGCATCGTGGGCGCCATCAAGCTCAGCCCCAACGGGCAGGTCACGCAGGACGAGGACACCATTCCGACCAAGGTGGAAGCGCTGCCCGGCAAACGCTGGCTGCGCGTCACGCCCGAGCAAAAACTCGCCTTCGGCGAATACGCGCTGGTCGAAATTATTTCGCCGTCCGACATCAACGAATCGGTGTGGGATTTTCGCGTGGATCCGCGGCTGGGCGACAACCCAGGATCCATCGGGCCGATCCTGAAACAACCCCGCGAGCAGTAGGCCGTGCATTGGCCTGCGCGCTTCGAGAAACATCATCTGGAACGTGTTTCATAAATGGTCTCGTGAAAGGGCACGACTTCAGTCGTGCCGAAAAGGACGGGAAAATCGAGGGGTTTTAACCCCTGATGGACTCGGGCGGCCCAGTCAAGCTATTTTTGAAACACGCTATGACAATGAAAGGGAGCATGTCCCGCGCGTAGTTGAAAGTGGCAGGCGGCGGTTAGGTTGATGTTACTACGCAGCGACCTTCTTGGAAGCAGGCTGCGCAGGATTGAGGATGGCTTCCAAGGCCCACAGATCGCGAT
>Ga0224557_1004268_pt1 | contig 10555 bp, 9 predicted proteins | sample 714S31014metaG_FD_180677 | JGI IMG/M metagenome (GOLD analysis project Ga0224557, IMG submission 180677) | Peat soil microbial communities from Stordalen Mire, Sweden - 717 S3 10-14 | ecosystem: Environmental > Terrestrial > Soil > Wetlands > Peat | place: Sweden: Norrbotten County, Stordalen... | reverse complement strand
GTTCGCGCGATCGTGGTCGTGGCGCTGCTCGCCTTCTGCCTGATCGCCATGCCGTCGATCCTGAGCCTTTACTACGTGGACGCCATGATCCAAGTGGTGGTCTACGCGATCGTCGCGCTCGGCCTCGGCGTGCTCGTCGGCCGCGTTGGCCTGGTGTCGCTGGGCCAGGCCGCGGTCCTGGCGCTCGGCGCCTGGGTGGCTGCGAGGCTGCTGTTCGCCACGTCCCTCCCGTACCCGATCGTGCTGCTCATGGCCGGCCTGATCACGATGGCGCTGGGCACGGTCATCGGGCTTCCAGCCCTGCGCATGCGCGGCCTTTACCTGGCGCTGATCACGCTGATGCTCGCCGGAGCGATCACGGTCGTGCTCGCGACCACCAACTTCCCCAACGGTGGCAGCAGCTTCCTGGGCTACAACGGCAACGTCATCCACACTCCGTCGATCCGCCGGCCGGCGATCGCGACCTCGGACCCGGCCTTCCTGCGGTACTCGATCGTCGTCGCGATCCTGATGTTCCTGCTGGTCGTCTGGCATCTGCGGTCGCGTCCGGGTCGCGCTTGGGCCGCGATCCGCCAGAGCGAAGCTTCAGCACTGGCCGCCGGTATCAACACGACCCGCTACAAGCTGTGGGCGTTCGCGCTCGCGTCATTCCTGACCGGCGTCGCCGGCGGGCTGCTGGCCGGCGCCGACCAGTTCCTCTACTCGATCGACTTCCAGACCCAAGACTCGATCACGCTGCTGGCGGTCGTGTTGATGGGCGGCATCTACAGCGTCTGGGGTGCGGTCGTCGCCGCGTTGTTCATGCAGTTGCTGCCCCAGCTGTTGAACAGTTGGGGAGTCTCGCCTTATTGGCTGCTTGTCCTCTTCGGGATCGGCGCGCTGCAGGTGTTGACCACCGCTCCAGCCGGCATCGTCGACCAGCTGCCGAAGGATCTGGCGAGACTTGGCCGCTTGATCCACCGGCAGTTCAGACGCGCAGCGCCGACGGCTGGGGGCGCGTAGTGATCGAGGTCTCCAACCTGACCGTTCGCTTCGGCGGGGTCACGCCACTCGATGCGATGACCGTCACCTTCCCAGGTGGCACCTGCGGCCTGATCGGACCGAACGGAGCCGGCAAGTCGACGTTTTTCAACGTGCTGAGCGGCTTCGTCAAGCCGGCGACAGGCAGCGTCACCGCGTTCGACGAAGACCTGCTCGCGATGGCTCACTTCAAACGCGCGCGCTGGGGAGTCCGCCGCACATTCCAGACCGAGCAGGCGATTGAGGGGCTGTCGGTGTTCGACAACGTCGCGATGATCCACGAGCACTCGGGGCTGACGCGCAGCTCACGACGTGCCGATACCCTCGCCGCGATCTCCTTCGTCGGCCTCGACGTCGACCCGGACCGCAAGGTTGGGACGCTGGCCGCCGCCGAGCGGCGGCTCGTCGAAGTCACGCGTGCGGTGGTCGGCAAGCCGCGCGTGGTACTGCTTGATGAGCCCGCGGCGGGCCTCCCAGACAAAGAGACCGCCCACATGGGCGAGGTAATCAGCAAGATCCCGGAGCACACTGGAGCGCTGGTGATCCTCGTCGACCACGACATGAGCTTGGTCTCGGCATGTTGCTCCGTGACCTCAGTGCTGGACTTCGGAAAGCTGATCGCCTCCGGCCCGACCCCCGAAGTGCTCCGCGACGAAAACGTGATCCGTGCCTACCTCGGCACCGAGCCGATCCTCGACACGGCGGTGCCCGCATGAGCGCGACGACCGATAGAGGCGTTCTGGAGCTGCGCGACCTCTCCGTGCCGCGTGGGGGCCGTGATGTCGTAAAGGGCGTCACGATCGAGATCCCAGAGGGAGAGATCACGGTCCTGCTGGGCCCCAACGGCGCCGGCAAGTCAAGCCTGGTCCTGGCGGTAGCGGGCGCGATCAAGCCCTCAGGTGGCTCCGTGCTGATCGACGGCGTCGAGATCACCGGCCGGCGACCGGAGAAGATCCGCCATATGGGCGTCGCCGTCGTTCCGGAGGGCCGCAGGCTGCTCAGCGATCTGACCGTCGAGGACAACCTCAGCGTTGCCACCTACTCGCTCTCCAAGCAGCAGGCGGCTGCCGGCCGCAAGCGCGCCCTTGAGCTGTTTCCCGAGTTGGAGAAGTTGCTGCCGTCACAGGCGCGTGCGCTCTCCGGCGGCGAGCAGCAGATGCTGGTGCTCGCGCAGGCGCTCGTGACGGCGCCGCGGTTCATCTGCATCGACGAGCTGTCACTAGGACTCGCGCCGGTCGTGGTGCAGCGGCTGATCCCGGTACTCCGAGAGCTCGCAGACGCGGGCACCGGCGTGCTGCTGATCGAGCAGTTCGCGACGATCGCGCTGGGACTCGGAGAGCGCGCCTACGTGATGGAGGGCGGCCGACTCCAGTACTCCGGGCTCGCCGCCGAGCTGCGTGAGCATCCCGAGATGCTCCAGTCCGCGTACCTCTTGCGCGGTCAGGCAGTCCCGACAGCGGCGGCCGTCCCGACACCGGCGGCCGTCGCCCAGGGACCGAAATGAGCATCGCGGCGATTGATCACGTGCTGGTGCTGAGCGACGACATCGAGGCGACCCGCGACTTCTACCGCGAGGTCGTGGGACTGCGCGTCGGCGACCGCCCACCGTTGGAGTTTCCCGGGTACTGGCTCTACGCCCAGGCCCCGTCGGCATGTCTGCACGTCGCCGAACGGAGTGCCTATCTGCGCCATCTGACCACGCTAGGACTCACCGCCGGCCAGCGGGCCGGCGGTGATGTGGATCACATTGCGTTTGACGCGACTGACTACGCGTCGGCAACCGCACGCATCGAAGACAGCGGCATCACACCGGTACGCAACACCATCCCCGGCGGCCCGCGCCAGCTGTTCGTCAATGACCCCAACGGCGTACGGGTCGAGATCAACGTCAGGAACTCGGTCGACACGGAAGCCCGGGGCTGAGGAGGATGCGCGCGGCGGTGACAGAGGCAGCCGGCACGGTGGTCGTGATCGACCGCCCCGAACCACCACAACCTGGTCACGGCGAGGTGCTGCTCGCGCCCGAGGCCGTCGGAATCTGCGGATCCGATTACCACTTCTTCCTCGGTGAGCTCTCTGAGCAGGCGGGCGGCTCGCAGTTTCCGCGGGTTCTTGGGCATGAGGTCGGAGCGCGGATCGCGGCGCTGGGACCCGGCTGCCGTGAGGAGCTCGCCGTGGGCCAACTCGTCGCGGTCTGGCCACTGATCGCGTGTGGTCACTGCTACCCGTGCAGCGTCGGACGACCGAACACGTGCGACAACTTCAAGCTGATCGGGATTCACCTCGACGGCGGCCTGCAGCAGCATCTCGTCACGTCCCAGGACCAGGTGTTCCCGATCGATGTCGAGAGTGCCGGGATCGCAGCAATGGTGGAGCCGCTCTCGATCGCGGTCCAGGCGGTGCGCCGGGCCGCCGTGCAGAGCGGCGAGCACATGGTCGTGCTCGGCGCCGGACCGATCGGGCAATGCATCTGCCTGGTCGCGCGCGAATACGGCGCCAACGTGCTGGTCGTCGACCTGCAACCGAACCGGCTTTCGATCAGCGCCAGGATGGGCGCGGACACACTGGTCTGGACCGGCGCGGAGGCGACGATCGACGCGGCGCGGGAATGGGCCGGACCGGCCGGAGCGCCCGTGGTGTTCGATGCGACCGGGGCCGCCGCGGCGGTGCAGGCGATGGTCGAGATCGTTTCCTCAGCCGGCCGCGCCGTACAGGTGGGCATGTCCAACCAGGAGGTCTCGCTGCGGATCGGCTTGCTGACCGAGAAGGAGCTCGACCTGCTCGGCGTCAGCTGCTGCGACAGCGACGGCTTCGCCGAGGCAGTGCGGATCGCCGAGCGTAGGCAGGACGCGCTGGCCAGTGTGATCAGCCATGAGTTTGCGCTCGAGCGCTTCCCGGAAGCCGTGCGCTTCGCCATCGACAACCCGACCGAAGTTATGAAGGTGGTGATCCTCTAGTGGGTGATACAGGGACGTACGACTATGTGATCGTCGGCGCAGGGTCCGCCGGCTGTGTGCTCGCGGGGCGGCTGACCGAAGACCCGGACGTGCGGGTGGCGCTGCTGGAGGCCGGCGGCCCCGACAACCGCCCGGAGGCGCACATTCCCTTCCTCTGGCCGCTGCTGCTCAAGTCGAACTACGACTGGGACCTGCTCGGAGAGCAGGAGCCGGGCCTCAACAATCGCCGGCTCTACCTGCCACGGGGGAAGATGCTCGGTGGCTGCAGCTCCATCAACGCGATGATCTATATCCGTGGCAACCGTGCCGACTTTGACGGCTGGGCGGCGGGCGGCGCCCAGGGCTGGAGCTATGAAGAGGTGCTCCCGTACTTCAAACGCGCAGAGGACAACGAGCGCGGCGAGAACGCCTTCCACGGCCGCGGCGGCCCACTGAAGGTCTCGGATGGGCGCTCGCGGAACGCGCTCATCGACACGATGCTGGAAGCGGCGAGAGCCGCCGGCCATGAGGCCAATCCTGATTTCAACGGCGCCCGTCAGGAGGGCGTGGGCCACTTCCAGCTCACGCAGCGCGACGGCTGGCGCGAAAGCACCGCCGACGCCTATCTGCGCCCGGCGCTGTCGCGCCCGAACCTGACCGTGATCACGAGTGCGATGGTGAACCGGATCCTGTTCGAAGGCACGCGGGCGACCGGGGTCGAGATCGCACGGGACGGCCAGCTCGAGCAGATCCACGTCGAGCGCGAGCTGGTCCTTTCGGCTGGGAGCTACCAGTCCCCTGTGCTCCTGATGCTGTCCGGGATCGGCCCGGAGGATCAGCTTGCGCCTTGGGGGATCGAGGTCCGTGAGGCGCTTCCCGTGGGCACGAACCTGCAGGACCACCCGATGGCCCAGCTCAACTGGCTCTGCGACGGCGGCTCGCTGTTCGACGCGCCCGCGCCGGAGAACTTCGCGCGGTTCGAGGCCGACCAGACCGGACCGCTGGCATCGAACATCCCCGAGGCGGCAGGCTTCTTCCGAAGCCGGCCGGGGCTAGAGGCGCCGGACGTGCAGTTTCACTTCGCACCGTCATTGCTCGCCGACGAGGGGTTGAGCCCGCCTGCCGGACACGGGTACTGCTTCGGCCCGGTCGCCACCAAGCCGGCGAGCCGCGGACGCGTGACGCTGCGCGCGCCCGTCCCCGACGCCAAGCCCAGGGTCCTCTCCAACCTCCTGACCCACGAGGACGACCTGCGCAGCATGATCGCGGGAGTCAAGATAGCGCTGGAGATCGGCGCGCAGGAACCGCTGCGCAAGCTGTCCGCGGGGCCTTACAGTGTGCCCGCATCCGATTCCGACCAGGACATCGAGAAGTGGTTGCGCGCGGTGACGCATCCCGTGTGGCACCCCACCTCCACCTGCGCGATCGGGCCGGTCGTGGACCCTGAGCTCAGGGTCCACGGGTTCGATGGGCTCCGCGTCGTCGACGCGTCGGTGATGCCGACGATCACCCGCGGCAACACCAACGCCGCGACGATCATGATCGCCGAACGCGCCGCTGATCTGATCAAGTCCGCAAGCGGCACCCAAGCGGTCGCCGGACTCGTCTGAGCACAAATTCAAAGCCGACTAGCGAGGATAAAAGGCCCATGAGCACCACTGCTACGACACCCGCGACTGCGACTGACGGCGCGGAGCCGACCCTGCTGGACCAGCATGACTGGACCGGACGGATTTACTCGGGCGGCTGGATCGACGCACCGGAGACGATCGAGACGATCGAACCCGCCACCGGCGACGTGCTCGGTACCGCCGGCGTGGGCGATGCTGCCGCGATCGGGAGGGCGGCCGCGATGGCAACAGCCGCGCAGCCCGCTTGGGCGGCGCTGCTGTTGACCGAGCGGCTCGCCGTGATCCGGCGCGCGGCCGACCTGCTCGAGCGCCACCGACCCGAGCTGGAACGCTGGTTGATCCGGGAATCCGGATCGATTCCAGGTAAGGCGGCGCAGGAGGTGACGGCCTCGATCGGGCAGCTGGACGTCGCCGCTGCCTTGATCGCGCAGCCGCTCGGCTACGTGCTGCCGTCGCTGACACCGGGGCGCAGCAGCACCGCGCGGCGGGTTCCAATCGGGGTGGTAGGCGTGATCACACCCTGGAACTTCCCTTACGTGCTGGCCTTGCGCTCGGTCGGCCCGGCGCTCGCGCTCGGCAACGCCGTGATCCTCAAGCCCGACCTCAACACGCCCGTGTCAGGCGGCGTGGTGCTGGCGCGGATCTTCGAGGAAGCCGGGCTTCCAGAGGGTGTGCTGCACGTGATCCCGGGTGGAGCCGAGGTCGGACAGGCGCTCTGCGAAAGCCCGGCGATTCGGATGATCTCGTTCACCGGCTCCACCGCGACCGGGCGCCTGGTCGGCGCCGCCGCCGGCCGCACGCTCAAACGGGTCGTCCTGGAATTGGGTGGCAACAGCCCACTCGTCGTGCTTGAGGACGCTGACATCGAGGCCGCTTCGTCGGCCGGCGCCTGGGGATCATTCCTGCACCAGGGTCAGATCTGCTTGGCGGTCAGCCGCCACCTGGTGCACGAGCGGATCGCCGACAAGTATCTGGAGGCGCTGACCGCGCGAGCCTCGCACCTGCCAGTCGGCAACCCCTACACGGAGCAGGTTGCGCTCGGACCGATCATCAACGAGAAGCAGGTCAACCGCGTCCAGCGCATCGTCGATGAAACCGTAGCCGCCGGCGCCCGGGCGTTGATCGGCGGCAGCCACGAGGGACTCTTCTACAAGCCGACGGTGCTGGCGGGCGTGACCTCGGAGATGGCGGCGTTCAAGGAGGAGATCTTCGGGCCGGTCGCGCCGGTGATCACCTTCTCAAGCGATGAGGAGGCGATCATGCTCGCCAACCAGACTGAATACGGGCTCGCCGCGGCCGTGCAGTCGAGCTCACCGGAGCGCGCCGCCCGTGTCGCCGAGCAGCTGCACGCAGGGATGGTCCACATCAACGACCAAACCGTCAATGAGGAGTCACCGGCACCGTTTGGCGGCTTCGGCGCGTCCAGCAACGGCGGCCACTTCGGCGGCGTCACCCAACTCGAGCTCTGGACCGAATGGCAGTGGGTGACCGCGCGTGACGCGGCGACCCCGTTCCCGTTCTAGGCCCCGCAGACCATGCCAGGGAGGTTGGAGGGCAAGGCGGCGTTGATCACCGGCGGCGCGGGCAGCATCGGCGTTGCGACCGCGCGAGCTTTCGTCGCCGAGGGCGCCCGCGTGCTGATCGCCGATCTCGACGAGGTCGCACTCGCGCAGGCCGCCGCTTCGATCGGGTCGAAGGCGGTCGCCTGGCAGGCCGCCGACGTCACCGATGAGGAGCAGGTCGCGGCAGCCGTCGCGGCAACGGTCGAGCAGTTCGGCAAACTCGACATCGCGTTCGCGAACGCCGGCGTGTTCGGCACGGTATCGCCGGTCACCGAGTATCCGGTCGACGTGTTCCAGCGCGTGCTCGCGGTCAACGTGGTCGGCAGCATGCTGGTTGCCAAACACGCTCTGCGAGTGATGGGACGGGGCGGCAGCCTGATCATCAACTCGAGCGTGGTAGGTCTCACATCCGCGCCCGGGATCGCGGCTTACGCGACCTCGAAGCACGCGCTGGTCGGACTCATGCGGACGGCCGCCAAGGAAGTGGCGGCGCACGGGATTCGTGTCAACTCGCTGCACCCCGGTCCGACCGACAACGACTTCCAGCACCGCATCGAGATGGAGGAGACCGGCGCCTCGCTGGATGAGTCGAGCGGGATCTTCGACGCGATGATCCCGCTCGCCCGCCATGCCGACGCGAGCGAAGTCGCCGCTGCAGTCGTGTTCCTCGCCAGCGATGAGAGTTCGTTCATGACCGGGCACACGCTCACAATCGACGGCGGCCTGAGCGTCTAGCGTCGTGAGTGTCGCGCGCAGCGTCAGCTACATGATCGGCAGCGCATGCCGATACCGCCACCAGCGCAGATCTGTGGAAGCGGCCTTGCCCGGTGGCAGGGTACCGAGTTAGCTTGAGCATGATGCACGTGCTCGACGACCACGACGCGACGCTCGTGAGAACCCTTTGCGAGCTGATGGTTCCCGGCAGCGGGCGCGTCTGGCCCGAGGTATATATCGATGCCGTGCTCGCCCGGATGCCGCAAGAGGACCGCAGCGCCACGCTCGCCGCCTTCGCGGCGCTCGCGCCCGTTGCCACCAGCCCCGAGTCACTCTCGGCGCGAGCGTTCACGGGCGAGTTCATGCTGGTGAGGGCGTTCGCGTGCGACGCCTTCTACAGCGACTTCCTGGCGCCGGGCGCGCCCGGACCGAGCGCATACGCGGAGATCGACTTCACGCTGCCGCTGGCCGCACGCATCAAGAAGGATTGGTCCTATCTGGGGGTGACCAGTTGAGCGAGCATTACGAGGTCATTGTGGTCGGATCCGGCGCGGGCGGCGGCCTGATAGCCGGCGAGCTCGCCGGGGCCGGGCGCCGCGTGCTGCTGCTTGAGGTCGGGCCGCACAAGACGGCGGCCGATTACATGCGCTGGGAAGCGCGCGCCAACCACGAGATGTGGTGGCCGGTCGCGTTCGCTGAGCCGGCCGCCCCTGACGAGCCGCCAATGCCGCTATTCCGCGGACGCCTCGTCGGCGGGACGACCTCAATCAACACCAAGGTCGCGCTACGCCCCCCGGGTGAGGATTACGAGAAGTGGCACGCAGCCTCCGGGCTTGTCAACGACGACGGTGAGCCGTTCGCCGAGGCCGATCTGCTGCCCCATCTGGAACGAGTCGAGCGGCGACTCGGTGTGCGCGTGCGCGACGACTGGCAACAGTGTGTGCAGACCGTCGTCCCGGCGTTCCGCGAGCTCGGAGCGGAGCTCGAATCGGTCGTCTCATACACCGACGAGAACTGCATGCGCTGTGGCTCCTGCCTGCAGGGCTGCCCGACCAACGCCGGCAAGAACACGCTCAACGTCTACATCCAACCGGCGATCGTCAACCACGGTCTGGAGCTGCGAGCTAACGCCGACGTTCGCCGCGTGCTGATAGAGGATCACGGCAGCGGTCCCTACGCGACCGGAGTCGAGTATGCCGGCCCAGACGGAGCCCTCCAGACGGCGCGTGCTGACATCGTCGTGGTTGCTGCCGGAGCGCTCGGCACGCCCGGACTTCTGCTGCGCTCGGGCGTACGCGAGGCGGCTGGTAACTCCCCCAGCAGCCGGCTGATAGGCCGCAACCTTGGATTCCACGTCGCGCGCCTGGTGCAGGGGCTGTTTGACGAGATCCAGGACGCTCACTCCGTCTACCCGATCACGTCGCACTGCATGAAGTTCCAGAGCGACGCCGACGGCGGCTTCATCGTCGAGGCAGCCACGATCCAGGATCCGATCGGGTTCGCGACGGCGCTGTGCGACGACCAGGGCGTGCCGCTCTGGGGTGACGAGCTCGTGGAGACGATGCGCCGCTACCGCTATTTCACCGGACTGCTGACGATGGTCAACGACGAGAACACCGGCACGGCCTGGGTGGACGCGGCCGGGCGTGATCGCTACAGCATCGACTTCAACGAACGCGAGCGCGAGCGAATCGACGCCTCCTTGACGTTCGCCAAAGACGTGCTGAACAAAGCCGGCGCCCGACGCGTGTTTCAGACCGGCGTACTCAGCACGCACGTGCAGGGCAGCTGCCGCATGGGCTCAGACCGCGAGCGCTCGACCGTCAACGCACATGGCGAATCGCATGACATCCGACGGCTCTTCATCGGCGACAGCTCGGTCGTACCGCGCACGCTCTCAGTGAACCCCTCGCTGACGATCATGGCGCTTGCCAGCCGTCTGGCTGACTACCTGGCCGGCGACCAGCACGGCTACCTGGCCGGCGCCGGGCTTCACCCAGTTGCGGCCGCCTGATGTGCCCGCGCGCCGGATCTGAACCAACGCTCAGATGACGCCACTCCTGGTTGAGGCCGTGGTCGCACCCTGAACCGACCCATCAGGTAATGCCCGGCGCCGAAACCCGCGGTAGGGTGTCAGTCATCGCTGACACCACCGATAGCCAGGATGGCGCCAGGCCGACGATTCGGGTTGTGATCGCCGACGATCACGCGATCGTCCGCCGCGGCCTGCGCGCGCTGCTCGACGCCGAAACGGGGTTTGAGGTGGTCGCCGAGGCGGACGACGTCGATGGCGCTCGTCGCTACGTCCACGGCCACCACCCAGACGTGCTCGTCCTGGACCTGAACATGGGCGCAGAGTCAAGCCTCGCCTCGATTCCAGCAATCCGCGCCGAATCGCCTGACACCCAGATCGTCGTGCTCACCATGCAAGACGAACCCGCATACGCCCGAGAGGCACTAAGCGCCGGCGCCCTCGGCTACGTCCTCAAAGAGTCGGCCGATGCCGAACTGGTAGACGCGGTACGCGCCGCCTACGCCGGCGACAGCTATCTCAACCCAAGACTCGGCGCACGCGTCGCGGCCACTCCAAGCGGTCCTCCCGACGGCCTCTCAGAGCGAGAGACCGAAATCCTGCGAGTGATCGCGCTCGGCTACACAAACACACAGATCGCCGAACAACTGTTCCTGTCGG
>Ga0224557_1004261_pt1 | contig 10567 bp, 8 predicted proteins | sample 714S31014metaG_FD_180677 | JGI IMG/M metagenome (GOLD analysis project Ga0224557, IMG submission 180677) | Peat soil microbial communities from Stordalen Mire, Sweden - 717 S3 10-14 | ecosystem: Environmental > Terrestrial > Soil > Wetlands > Peat | place: Sweden: Norrbotten County, Stordalen... | reverse complement strand
GTCGATGTGCGGGATGTGCGTGCCCAGGTACCAGGCTCCGGCGCAGAACGCCACCAGCCCGATGACCACGAATGAGACGCGTTGTGTCGCGACGTAGATGATCGAGAGCAGACCACCGTAGAACATCAGCGAAGAGCCGATGTCGTGCAGGAAGACCAGGATCAGCATCGCGATCCCCCAGAGCAGCAGCACCGGCCCAAGGTGTTTCAGCGGCGGCACGCGATAGCCGAGGATCTTGCGTCCCTCGGTCAGCGCCTGGCGGTGGTCGCGCAGGTAGCTGGCGAGGAAGATGACCAGCCCGATCTTGGCGAACTCGGTGGGCTGGAAGGTGAGCGAGCCGATGTGGATCTCCAGATACGCGCCGTAGGTCTGCGTCTGGGTCGCAGCCTCCAAGCCCGGCACCCGTGGCAGCGCCATGAAGATGATCGACCCGATCACAATCAGGTATCGATAGTTCTCGAGCTTGCGGTAATCCCGGAAGGCGATCACCGTCCCGGCGAACAGGAACAGGCCGAGCACGAACCACTGAGCCTGCTGCCGCGCCTCGGTCGCCCCCGCGATCCGGTAGACCATCACCAGTCCGAAGCAGGCGAGCACCGCCACCAGCGGGAAGATGTACGGATCGGCGTGCGGCAGCGTGATGCGGATGAACATGTGTCCCACGACGCAGAGCCCGAGGAAGACAGCGCCGTAGATCAGCGAGACGTTTGAGAGCTTTCCGGACTCCTGGATGAAGACGGCCGCGAATCCCGCGGTGATCAGCAACGCGGCGGGAACCAGGCCGAACAGCTCGCGGTTGCGCGCTCTCATCTGGTGATCTGGCCGAGCTCCAGCTGATTGACCAGCGTTATGGCGCTGCCCTGATCGCGCATCGCGTGGTTGAGAATGGTGCCGCGGCGGCCAGCCGGGAGCACTGACGCCGGCACGCCCGAGACGTAGAACGTCTCGTACATCGGGACCCCGAACGGAAGCACGTACGGGAGCCCGCGATACACGACGATCGTTCCCTGACCGTTGGTCCCCAGGAAGTAGAGCTGCCTAGTCGCAAGGTAGCCGCCGCCGCCGACCAGGAAGACCACGACGAGCACTGCCACGGTGCCGGCCACGGCCTTCCCGAGGCGCCCAAAGTGACGCTCCTGGGTGCTCGTTTGCGTCATGCCCTTTGGCACCTTCGGCTTCCAGCCCTGCCGCCGCGCAAGCGGAGCACGCAGCGACGGTCGCGGAGTCACGGGCAGGGGGGCGGGTGCCACATAGTCCGGGAAAGCGGGATCGTCGAACGACACCTCATAGGCACCGGTCGGCTGATCAACCGAACTGGCCGGGGCGGCCGTCTCAACCCGGAACAGGACCACGGTTATGTTGTCGCGGCCGCCGGCGGCGTTGGCCTCGTCGATCAGGCGGTCAGCGGCAGCGGACAGCGTCGCCGACTCGGCCAGCGCCTGCTGCACCTGGCGCTCGTGAATCATGTCGGTGAGCCCGTCCGAGCAGAGCATCACAACGTCTCCAGGGCTCAGCGGGTAGCTCCAGGTGTCGACCTCGACAACCGCCTCGGGCCCGAGCGCCCGCGTGATGATCGAACGCTGTGGATGCTCCAGCGCCTCCTCATCGGTGATCTCGCCCTTGGTCACCAACTCCTGAACCAGTGAGTGATCGTTGGTGAGGCGCTTGAGCTCGCCGTCGCGGAAGAGGTACCCGCGGCTGTCGCCTACGTTGGCGATCACCACTGCGTCCTCATCGAGATACGCCGCGGTCACGGTCGTACCCATGCCGGCGTGCTCGTGCTCCGCGAGCTGACGCTCGTGGATCTCACGGTTGGCCTGCTGAACGGTCTCCGCGAGCCGCTCCTGCGCGGTCCCTTCGGCCGGCAGTCCCCGCTCGAACGTCTGTGCGACGATCGCCGACGCGACCTCGCCGGCCTGAGCGCCGCCCATTCCGTCAGCGAGCGCAAACACCGGCGAGCGCGCGAAGGTGGCGTCCTCATTGCCACTGCGCTGACGCCCGGGGTCGGTGCGCACGATCGTCTCTGCTGCTGTAAGCATCTTCTGGTCTGGGTGGTGCGGACTTGGGTCCTACTGGTAATACGAAAACTTGGAGTCGCCGATGCGGATCTGATCGCCGTCGTGAAGCGGTGCCGGACCGTTCAGCAGCTCGTCATTCAGGTACGTGCCGTTGGTCGAAGAGAGATCCTCAACCACGAGCGTCCGCCCCTGGCGAGTGATCTTCGCGTGACGGGTAGACGCGAACGGATCCTGGAGCTGGATCTCCACGTCACCGCGCCCGAGAGTAGCGCCCGACGACAGGTCGTAGGCCACCCCCGGCTTGTGCCCGACCGCAGCGTCCACGACAAGGCGTGGCTCGAACTCCTGGCCGAGCACCTGCAACGGGTCCACGGTGGCGTGGATACCGGTGGCGTCAGGCGGCGCAGCGGCGGCGCCACCCCGGCCGCCAAAGCCCCTACGCAGGTCAAAGAGCGAGCTGGTCGCGACCCAGAAGAGAAACAGGTAGAGGACGATCAGGAAGCCGAACTTGAGTCCGACTGAGACAGGTTGAAGCATGCGGCCTCCGGTCAGTCCAGATCGAAGGTGATGACGCTAGCACCCACTTCAATGCGATCCCCAGGCTCGAGCGACTCGGGACGCTCGATGCGACGCCCGCCCAGACGGGTGCCGTTGGTTGAACCGAGGTCGGTCAACACCCAGGCACCGCCACGCTCGCGCAGCTCCGCGTGCCTGCGTGAGACATTCGCGTCGTCCACAACGACCTCACACTCCCGGCTGCGGCCGATCGTCGCGCCCTGCGACCCGACGACGAGGCGGTGGCCGTTGTACAGCAGCGAGGCGCGGCTGCTGCGAAGCGTCTCTTCCTGCTGGTGGGGTACCTCGGCCGGCTCTGCGGAGCTGAACACCAGCGTCTGACCAAACTCCTCGCGCGCCGGCGCGGGCGGCAGATCATCGGCATCAACCACGCGCGTCGCGATCCCAAACTGACCGAGCCCGAGACGTTCGTCGGTCTCAAACTGGATCACCGGCGCCGAGAGCAGGGCGAAGCGCTCACGGCGCGCGTGCTCAAGCAGGTAGGCGCCGAGCTCGCCGGCGAGCGCGTCCTCGTAGGCGATGAAGCGCTCACGGTCCCGCGGCGAGAGAAAAACGCGGTACTCGTTAGGCACATACACGCGCGAGAGCGACCCTGACTGGTGCTCTTCCATCTCCCGTGCGAGCTTGCGCGCGATCTCCACGGGTCGCACCTCCGACCGGAAGACCCGGCTGAAGGTGCCTTCGACCGCTCCCGCGATCTTGCTCTCTAGGCTTTTCAGAACGCTCATCAGTCAGGATTCTCCGAGTGTTCATGCTACGCAACCAGGGTTGCATTTCCAGCGCCGGAGCGAAGTTCGCGGGTTAGGGTTGTGAGTGCCGGCCACCCGATCAGCAGCACGGCGACGCCGGTGGCCGTGATCGGGTTGCTGAGCGGACGTGCCCCCACTGCCTCAAGCGCGGAGATCATCGCCGCGCCCCAGCCGATTGCGAGCAGCAGATCGAGCGTCGGCCAACGGCGTGTGGCGAGTAGCGGCGCGAGCGCCGCCGCGAGCGCCCAGACCAGTGCGCCGGCGAGTCCGCGAGCGTGCACCAGCGGGACCAGCACCTGGTTGAACATGGTGTCGGGGCTGCTGAGCCACACGCGGGCTGGCACCATTTTCAATGGCAGCCAGAAGAGGTTGTGACCACACAGCATCCCGGCGGCGATCAGCCAGACGTAGCCGGCGGCGGCGATCACCGCCCGTTGCCACCAGCTCCTTCCCGCCCTGGCGGCCACCGCTGGGAAGGCGCCCGCCAGGCCGATGAGTCCGAGCGCGGGCGCGAGGCCGGGGGCCGACCAGCCGTCCTTCAAGGTGAGCAGGACGATCGGGGGGACGGCGACCAAGAGCCAGAGGGCCGCACCTCCGGTGCGGCCCTCTCCGGCGGCCAGTACCGCAACGGCGACCACCGTCGCCGCCCAGCCGAGCCGGGGCAGCAGCAGCGTCAATGCGGCCGCGATCAAGGCGATCGCGGCCGGCGCCAGTGGTGCTTGCGTGAGCAGGTGGACAGAGAGCCAGGCGGCAGTCAGACCGGCGCCAAGCGCAGACAGCGCGCGCGGCAGCCACCCGGGAGCGCCCAGCGCGGGGCGCTCGAGCGCCCGCCTCCCCACCTGCCGACGCGCAGCTCGGGAGCTTGCGGCCACCAGCGTCTCGTCGCGTCCGACCTGAAGCCGCGGCGTGCCGTCGGCGTCGTGGCGCTCGCGCCACTCGACACCAGGCTGCTCGTCGACCTCGGTCTCCTCGTAACCGTGCCAGCCGCCGACGACACCGCGCGTATCGTCGGCGCCGGCCAGTGAGCCGGCCAGCGCTGCTCGCAGGTCGCGCAATGTGCCGCGCTCGTAAACCCGTGCGCTCAGAGCAAGGTCGATGCCGGCGCCGAGATCGCGTGGCAGGTCACGGCGCTGACGCCGCAGCGGCGGCACGAACGTGCCCAGCCGGCGAGTGCGCAGGCTGTGCCGGGGGGCGTCCTGCAGCGGGTTGACGCCGCTGAGCGCCTCGTAGAGCACCAACGCCAGCGAGTAGAGGTCGGCGCTGGGCGTCACCTCACGGCCCTCGGCTTGCTCCGGCGCCATGTAGGCGAGCGTGCCGATCACGTCACCGGTGCGGGTCAGGGGATCGCCACCCACCACATGCGCAACGCCGAAGTCAGTCAGCTTGGCGCGCCCCGCGACGTTGCTCGAGCGGTTGGAAACAAGAATGTTCGACGGCTTTACATCGCGGTGGATCACGCCCTGGCCATGCGCGTGATCGAGCGCCTCACAGAGGCTGATGCCGATCTCAATGATCTCCCGGTCCGAGAGCTTGCCGGCCGCGAGCATCGCGTCGAGCGTGCGTCCACGTACGAGTTCGGACACGAGATAGGCGCCTTCGTCATCGACCGCGGCCTCGTACAGGGTCACGATCGCCGGGTGCTGCAGCCGCGCGGCGGCACGGGCTTCGCGCTCAAAGCGCTGATGGATCACCCGGCTGCGCGGCAACACCTTGACCGCCACATCGCGATCCAAGCGCTCGTCCCGAGCCGCCCAGACCGTGCCGAAGGCGCCGCTGCCAAGCTGCTTGGTGAGGCGGTATCGGCCGAGGATCGCGCCCTCGGAGACTGTCGGGATCTGGAGCGCGCTCACGTGTGAGCGGGTTTCGGGGCAGATTCGGGTATCCCTGCCTGCGGTGGTGCACTTGCACGACCGCTTGCGAAGTTGCCGCCGCGGTTGTTCAGCCGCTATTACTCAACGTTCAGATATCCCCGCAAGGAGCGAACAAAACTTGTCGTTTTTCGACGAGGACGAAGTCGGCGAGCCGGAGCCGTCCCCGAGAGCAGCACCACGCCCCCGTCGGTCGGCCGGCCGGGGCGGGTCGCGGCCGCCGGGTGGACCGCCTCGCCGACCCCCTGGAAGCCATAACCAAGAGGTCCAGACACGACGGCTGATCGCCGTTGTGGTCGTCGTCGTCCTGGTCGTCGCCGCGGCGCTGCTGATCCACGGCTGCGACGTGAGTCAGACCAACAATTCGCTCAAGACCTATGCGGGGAACGTTGACACGCAGGTCAGCAACTCGGTGACCAACGGCCAGAAGGTGTTCAGCGACCTCAAGGGCGGGAAGGCCACCAGCAACCTTCCAGGTCTGCAGAGCGAGCTCTATACCTATGCTCGGACGGCTTCGACACAGCTGACCGAAGCTGAGGATCTCAGCACGCCCAGCGCGATGGCGAGCGCGCAACAGAGCTTTGTCTCGGTGATGAAGCTGCGCTATGAGGGGATTGACCAGATCGCGTCGCACATCCAGGGCGCGATGAACAGCTCCACCGCGGTCGACGATGTGAAGCAGATCACCGCGGGCACCTCGCAGCTCTACGCCGCCGACGTGATCTACAAGACGTTCGTCGGGACAGGGATCGCGGCCGGGCTCAACGCAGCCGGCCTGCCGGTCGGCGGCACCACGGGCGCCACCATCAACGCTGGCCAGGTGGTTACCGACCTCGGTTGGCTGAACCCCAAGACAGTCGCGATCTGGCTCGGAGCGAGTGTGCCCAGCACCGCCGTCAACAGCGACCAACCCGGCCTGCACGGGCACTCGCTGAACTCGGTGACCGTGGCCGGGCAGACGCTGAGCACAACGTCGCTCAACACGATCCGCGTCAGCAAGGCCGCGCCGACCTTCACGCTGTACCTCACCAACGGTGGCAACTTTCCCGAGTACGACGTGGTCTGCAAGGTCTCGATCAAGGGCGACGACGACTCCGCCGAAACAAAGATCCCCGAAACCAAACCGCAGGAGAACACGAACTGCGTTGTGACGCTGCCGAAGGCGCTGCCGACAGGTCCTTACACAGTGACCGCCGAAGTCCTCCCCGTCCCCGGTGAGACCTACAAGGCCAACAACACCCAGACCTTCAGCGTCGACTTCACAAGCTGAGTACCGCTCCGCCTATCCTTCGGCGGGTGAGCGGGAGCGAGCACACCACTGAGGTCGTCGCGATTGCCGCGGGCGCGATCGCGGTCGTGGGACTCGCCTGGTCGATCGGCCTGACGGTTGCCTGGCGCCGGCTGCGGGCCGCGCAGCGAGCGGTGCTCGGCGGTGGTGAGCAGGATCTGGTCGCCCACGCCGCCCACCTGCAGGCCTCCTATGAGACGCTGGCCCAGTACGTCGAGGACTTTGGGACGCGACTCGACGCACGCGTGACGCACGCGGAGACGCGACTTGACGGCGCCATCGCGCACCGGGGGCTGGTCCGGTACGACGCCTACGGCGAGATGTCCGGCCGCCAGTCCACGTCGCTGGCGCTGCTCGACACACACCAGTCCGGCGTTGTTCTCTCAACGATCCACCATCGCGATCACGCTCGTCTGTATGCGAAGCAGGTGCACCGCGGCAAGTCCGACCTGGAGCTCTCGCCGGAGGAGATTGAGGCGATAGCGCTGGCACTGCGCGGAGATACCGGTGAAGCTGCGGTCGCCGACGCGGAGCAGCGCAGCGGAGCACGCGGCGCCGGCTTTGGAACCGGCCGCCGCGGCGGCGCCGGCCAGGTTGGCACCGCCACCGAACCTGGCCCTGAGCAGAGCCCCGGCCAGGTTTAGTGCCCCGTTCTCGAAATTCCTTTGCGCTCGGGCGGCGTCTGGGCGCACGTGCGTCCACCCGCTTCGCGGCAGATACCACCAGTATCTGCCTAGCGAACCGTGCGGCCCCACGCACGCCCAGCCACTCACCCGACCATCAACGCAATCCCGGAACGGGGCACTAGCGGTGCGGGTCGGTTATCTGGGCCCCGAGGGGACCTTCACGCAGGAGGCTGCGCTGACCGCCCCGGCCGCGGACACGCTTGAGCTGATCCCGTGCGCGACGATCTACGACACGGTCATGGCGGTCCACGACGGCAGCGTTGAGCGCGCGGTGGTGCCGATCGAGAACTCCCTGGAGGGCTCGGTCAGCGCGACGCTCGACACGCTCGCCTTTGAGACCGACGGCGTGACGATCGTCGGTGAGACGGTGTTGCCGATCCACCAGTGCCTGATCGCCCAGGAGGTGATCCCGCTGGAGGAGATCGAGGTCGTGATCTCACATCCGCAGGGCAACGCACAGTGTGCGCGCTTCATCCGCAGCCGCCTGCCGCAGGCGCGAGTGATGACCTCCGACTCGACCGCGGACGCGGTGCGACTGGTCTCTGAGCGCATCCGCCACCGCTGGGCCGCGATCGGCACCAAGCTCGCCGCCGACCTCTACGGCTGTCAGGTGCTGGGCGCCGGCATCGAGGATCTGGCCGGCAACGAGACGCGCTTCGTATGGTTGGCGCCGACCGGGTCACTCGCCGGCCTGCCTGGCGTCGCCGAGCCGCGCGGCCCCTGGAAGACAGCCGTCGTTTTCTGGGGCGCGGGCTCCGAATCACCTGGCTGGCTGGTCACCTGCCTGGGCGAGCTCTCTTCGCGCGGCGTCAACATGACTCGAATCGAATCGCGACCCCGCCGCCAGGGCCTTGGGCGCTACATGTTCTTCATCGACCTCGAAGGGCGCGAGAGCGAGCCTCACGTGGTCGAGGCTCTGGCGGCGCTGGCCGGACACGTCGAGGTGCTGCGCAGCCTCGGCTCCTTCCCAGCCGCCTGAGCGTGGCAGAACTGTCCGGATGGCCGTTATCCTTTGCCGCGATGGGCACTACTGCAATATCTGCCCCACACCGGTCCGCGTCGCTCACCGAGCACCACCGACGCGGACCTGATGGTGGTCGGGTGCTCGTTCTGAATGCGACATATGAGCCGGTGAATGTCTGCACTGTGCGACGCGCCGTCGTGTTGCTGCTCAAGCAGAAGGCCGAGATGGTGGAGCGCTCCGAGCGCGAGCTGCACTCCGCCTACGGCTCGATGACGCGGCCAATCGTGATTCGGCTGGTCACGTATGTGCGTGTCCCGCGTGACTCGCACCGCCGCAAGATCACTCGCCGGGCGGTCTTCGCCCGTGACGACTGGACCTGCCAGTACTGCGGCTCACGCGCCCAACTCACGGTGGATCACGTGATCCCACGCTCCAAGGGCGGCGGCTCGACCTGGGAGAACATCGTGGCCGCCTGCGCCCCGTGCAATCGCCGCAAAGGCGACTCGCTGCCGCGCCAGGCTGGAATGCTGCTCGCCAAGGTTCCCCGGTCGCCGAATCCCGATGTCTTCATCCAGGTGGCAAGCCCGACGATTCCAGGCCCCTGGAAGCAGTACCTGGCTGCCTGACTGACGTCAGGCAGCCGGGCGCCACGGGGCCGCTCAAACCTATATGGCGACATCCGCCGCCCGGGTGTGTATTTTTACGTCACCAGAGAAAGGAGGTGGTCCAATCTTGTCTGACAGTATTTTTGGGACTCTGGAGGTGTCCGGCCACTAGGTCGGAGGCTGACCGCCCTAGGCGGAGTCCAACCGAGACACCACCGTTCTGGTGCCGGAACTAGTCCCTCCGGCGCTGTATTGGTCCAGAGCGGCGATGCCAGCCAAGCAGTCGCGAGGGGGCGCTGTGTCGACAGTGCCCCCTCGTCATTTAAGGCTCGTCCCGGCGAGGACGTGCGAACCCTGCCGGGACAGACCCGTAAGGCCCTAAGTGCTACTCGTCCTCGCCGGCCGGGTCGTCGTCGCCGGTGAGCTCAGCGTCGTCAGCGGCCTCAGTGTCATCACTCGGCGCATCCGCGTCGTCACCCGACGCGTCAGTCACGTCGACCGCCAGGACATCGCCCTCGAGCAGCTCGGCGCCGCCCAACTCGAGCTCATCCGCCACCTCGCTGCTGTCAGACTCGGCCACCAACGCCACGGCGCTGACCTGGTCGTCATCACGGATGTTCATGACCTTGACGCCCTGCGACGCGCGCCCGTAGCGGTTGATGCCGCGCACGGAGGTCCTCTGGACCATGCCGTTCTGCGAGATGAAGACCAGCTCCTGGTGCTCACGCACGACCAGCGCGCCGGCCAGCGCGCCCTTGTTCTCAGTCAGCGTGATCGTCTTCACGCCCATCGTGTCGCGGTGCTTGGCCGGGTAGTCGGAGATCGGCGTGCGCTTGCCGTAGCCGTTCTCGGTGACGACCAGCAGCTCCTGATCGTCACGTGCGACGTCCATCGCAAGCAGCGCGTTGCCCGCTTGCTTGACGTTCATGCCGCGGACGCCAGAGGTATCTCGGCCCATCGAGCGGACCTCGTCCTCATGGAAGCGCGAGGCCTGACCCGAGCGGGAGACCATGATGATCTCGTCATCACCGCTGGTCTTGCGCACAGCGATCAGCTCATCGTCATCACGGATGTTCAAAGCGATGATGCCGTCGGCCTTGATCGGAGTGTTGTAGGCCAGGAACTCGGTCTTCTTGACGATGCCGTTGCGAGTCGCGAAGACCAGATACTTGCCTTCCATGAAGTCGCGGGTCGAGAGCACCGACTGGACTCGCTCACCCTCGCGCAGCGGTAAGAGGTTCACAAGCGCCCGCCCGCGTGCGGTGCGCGACTGCTCGGGCAGCTCATAGACCTTGAGCCGATAGACCTTGCCGCGCGTGGTGAAGAACAGCAGGTAGTCATGGGTCGACGTGACAAAGAGATGCTCGATGTAGTCGTCGTCCTTGGTGTCCATGCCGGTCACGCCGACGCCGCCGCGGTGCTGCTGGCGATAGGTCGAGAGCGGCAGCGACTTGATGTAGCCGGAGTGCGTGATCGAGATGACCATCTGCTGATCGGCGATCAGGTCCTCGATGTCGATCTCACCCTCGGCAAAGGTGATCTCGGTCCGGCGCTCGTCCCCGTAGGTCTCCGCGATCTCGGCCATCTCGGTCTTGATCAGCCCGAGCACCAGCGCCTCACTGCCCAGGATCTCCCGCAGCTCCTTGATCCGTTCCATCAGGTCGGAATGCTCGAGCTTGATCTTGTCGGCCTCCAGGGCGGTGAGGCGGCTGAGCGTCAGCTGGAGGATCGCCTGGGCCTGGATCACAGTCAGCTCGAAACGCTCGACCAGACCGATCCGAGCGGCCTCGGGGTCACGCGACCCGCGAATCAG
>Ga0224557_1004258_pt1 | contig 10572 bp, 8 predicted proteins | sample 714S31014metaG_FD_180677 | JGI IMG/M metagenome (GOLD analysis project Ga0224557, IMG submission 180677) | Peat soil microbial communities from Stordalen Mire, Sweden - 717 S3 10-14 | ecosystem: Environmental > Terrestrial > Soil > Wetlands > Peat | place: Sweden: Norrbotten County, Stordalen... | reverse complement strand
GGGCAACCGCGACGGCGAGGTGCTGGACGATCCGGAGTCGTTCAAGACCAAGGAGGAGTCGAAGCTTGGCCTGCTGGAGATGATCCTGCAGCCCGACCTGTACCCGGACCTCTACAAGGATGTTTTTCACAAGGTACGGATTAACTATTACCCACCTCGTGGTGATAACAAAGAGGGTTGGGATAACATCGATATCTTCGGCTGGCTCGGCTATCCGATGCAGCTCAAGGTTGATTTCCTGTGCCGCGACTCGATCCTGGCGGCTCCGCTGGCGCTGGATTTGTGCCTGTTCATGGACCTCGCCGCGCGTACGCCGAGCCTGCGCGGCCTGGGCATCCAGGAGTGGCTGAGCTTCTACTTCAAAGCGCCGGACAGCGCGAAGGGCGTCTACCCGGAGCACGATCTCTTTATTCAGTCGATGAAGATGAAGAACACGCTGCGCCACATCATGGGGCAGGACCTGATTACGCACCTGGGCCTCGAGTACTACGAGGAATAGGCGCCAACCATCCATGCGAAGACTCTGCGGCCCGCCAGCGCAGGGTCTTCGTCTTTTTTTGAGCGACGCATCATGCAATCCAGAGATCTTCAATACGAAGCAATGCGCAACTACAAACGCCTGGTGGACCAGCGAGCAGACTGGGGCGGCAGCCTGGTTCTTCTCTGCGGACCGGGCTGCGCGCTCAATGGGATGCCAGCTGCGGTCAGCACTGCGGGCGGAACGACCCTGGCGATTGACTCCGATGCGGCTGCCATGAAGTCGGCCATGCGTGCCGGCTATCTGGACTTCGTGGTCAACACCCTGGACGAGGCGCTACGGACGCTGAAGAACGAGATTCGCCAGAAGCGGGCCCTCAGCGTTGGTCTCATTGGCGACGTGAATGTCACACTCACGGAGCTGGTTGAACGTGGCGTCCAACCCGATCTCTGGGTAGACTCGCCGTCGCATGGCGCGCGCGACCCGGCTCTTCTCGGCGCGTTCGAGACCTTTCTACAGCGGCAAACGAGTTCCGAGCGCGAGGGCGCCGGCCTATCAACGCCGAACGCGGTATGGAGGCATGGCAATGTTGCTCGTTTTGCAGCATCGAACATTTCCGAACTGCGCGCGATCGATGAAACCCTTCTCGCTGTCTTGCCCTCAGACGACTCAGTCCGTCGCCATTGGATCGAGCGCGTTCCCGGATACCTGCGCGAGGCTCGCTCAAGTGGTCGCTGGATTTGGTTGAGCGAGAAAGAGCTGCAGTCGTTGGCTCAGCAAGGCCTCAATCCTGCGCCACAGCCATGATCTTTGCCCATAGGGCCTTCACACCTGCCTCGCCTTTGGTAGCCGAAACGGCTAGCACCTCATCCACCTCGTGCGCGCGCTTGAGAGCGGCGAGGGACTTGGCGAGCGCATTGCCGGAGAGGCGGTCGGACTTGGTGCCGACAACGAGATACGGGCGCTGCGTTTGCTTGAAGAAATCGATGAGAACTTTATCGCTGGGCTGGGGCGGAATGTTGGTGTCGACCAGGCAAACGGCGAGGGCGAGAGTGTCGCGCCCGGCGAGATAGGGCTCGATGAACTTCGGCCATTCGGCGGAGATGGATTTCGAGATCTTGGCGTAGCCGTAGCCGGGCAGGTCGGCGAAGATCAGGGTGGGCCGCTGCTTCTTCTTGTCGCCCGCGCCCTCGTGCAGCGCGAAGAAGTTGATGGCGCGGGTGCGGCCGGGGGTCGACGAGGTGTGCGCCTGCTTCGAGCCGAGCAGCGCATTGATCAGCGACGATTTGCCGACGTTGGATCGGCCGAGGAACGCGATCTCGGGTGCGCCGAAGGTCTTCGCCGGGGTGGGGAAGTGGGCGACATCGGTGGCGGAGAGCAGGAATACCGGCGTCAGTCGCATGCTTTGAGTCTACGGCAAATCCGCGTGCACCCAGTGCATGCCACAGGTAGCGGCGGTGTGATAGGCTGCGTGAACCTGGCAGAAAATGCTAACGGGCCCCGATTCAAAATCCAACCTACAAGAAGACCCAAGGAGGCCTGCATGCAACCCGGCAATCCAGTAGAGGCTCCGCTCAATCCTGGAGTTGTGTTTGACATGGTGAATGCGCACCAGCGCACGGCGGCGCTGCTGGCGGCCATCGAACTCGACCTTTTTCGCGCCGTCGGCGATGGACCGGGCGATGTGGCCTCCATTGCGCGCCACTGCAAAGCATCGGAACGCGGGACCCGCATCCTGTGCGATTTTCTGGTGATCAACGGAATCCTCGCGAAAGAAAACGGACGCTACAAGCACACGCCCAGCAGCGCGGCGTTTCTCGATCCGCGTTCGCCCGCATGCATGGCCTCGGTTACGCAGTTCATGTCGAACCCGGCGATCCATGAGGTGTATAGCCACCTGGCGGACATTGTGCGCATGGGCCGCACCAGCTTGCCCGGCGCGGGCACCGTGGAGCCGGACAATCCTGTCTGGGTGGAGTTTGCGGAGAAGATGGCGCCGATGATGGGGCCCATGGCAGGGCCGCTGGGCGCGGTGGTGCTGCAGGGGCACACCGGCCCGATGCGCGTGCTGGATATCGCCGCGGGGCACGGGTTGTTCGGCATCGAGATTGCCAAGCAGAATCCGCAGGCCCGCGTGACCGGGCTGGACTGGGCGAAGGTGCTGGAGGTGGCAGTCGCCAACGCGCGCAAGGTAGGCGTTGCGGACCGCTATGACCTGCTGCCGGGCAGCGCCTTTGAGGTCGACTTCGGCGGGCCGTATGACGCGGTGTTGCTGACGAACTTCCTGCACCACTTCGATCCGCCGACCAATGTGAGTCTGTTGAAGAAAGTGCGCGGCGCTCTGAAATCCGGCGGACGCGCGGCCACGCTGGAGTTCGTTCCGAACGAAGACCGCGTCTCCCCGCCCATGCCGGCGGCCTTCAGCATGATCATGCTGACGACCACGGCGGCGGGTGACGCCTACACGCTGAAGGAGCTGACGGCCATGTACGACGAAGCGGGCTTCCGCGAGGTCACGCCGCATCCGATCCCGATGAGTCCGCACACGGTGGTGATGGGGCACGCGTGACGGCGGGCACTGCGCCGACTCTCTCCCGCGCCTAGGCTGGACTGTTCCAGCACGGGCCGGGAGGCATGGCGACAACAACACAGGTCCACGAGCCAACCGAGGTCGCGGCACGCGCACCGGCCGCAGCCGACGGCGGGGCTGTGGCGCCGGTAGGGAATCCGTGGGTGGTCGCGATCTCGGTGATGCTGGCGACCTTCATGGAGGTGCTGGACACCGCCATCGCATCGGTGGCGCTGCCGTACATCGCCGGCTCGCTGGCGGCGTCGAACTCCGAAGCAACCTGGGTGCTGACCAGCTACCTGATCGCCAACGCGGTCATTCTGCCGGCGAGCAACTGGTTCGGCCTGCGGTTTGGGCGCAAGCGGTTCCTGATCTCGTGCGTGGTGCTGTTCACGGTGGCGAGTTTCTTTTGCGGAGCTGCGCCAACGCTGACGATGCTGCTGCTGGCGCGCGTGCTGCAGGGGCTCGGCGGAGGCGCGCTGCAGCCCCTCTCCCAGGCGATTCTGCTGGAGAGCTTTCCGCCGGCCAAGCGGGGCGCGGCCATGGCGCTGTTCGGCTTTGGCGTGGTGGTGGCGCCGGTGCTGGGGCCAACCCTGGGCGGATGGCTGACCGACACGTATAGCTGGCGGTATGCGTTCTACATCAACATTCCAGTGGGCGCGCTGGCGGTCTTCATGATCAGCCGCTACGTGCACGATCCGGTGTATGTGCGCAATGCCAAGCGCAGCGCGTTCGACAACCTGGGCTTCGGCCTGCTGATTCTGTGGACCGGCTGCCTGCAGATCATCCTGGACAAGGGACAGGAGGACGACTGGTTCGGCGCCCCGTGGATTCGTTGGGCGACCATGATTCTCGGCATCTCGTTGTTCTGGTTCATACGCCACTGCTGGCGCGCGCGCAATCCGCTGGTGGACCTGCGTGTGCTGAAGAACCGGAACTTCGCCGTAGGCAGTCTGCTCATCTTTCTGCTGGGATTCTCCATCTACATCACCATTGCGATTCTGCCGCTGTTCTACCAGGAGGTGCTGGGTTACACGGCGCTGACCGCCGGCATCGTGGTGTTCCCGCGCGGCGTCGGTTCCATGGTTGGACTGCCGGTGATCGGCGTGATCAGCAACCGCGTGGACAACCGCCTGCTGATGTGCGCGGGGTTCACCGCGTTTGGCATCTGCACGCTGTACTTCTCCTTCATCAATCTCAGCATCAGCCCGCTGACGCTGCTGGTGCCGATTGTCCTCACCGGGTTCTCGCTCAGCTTTGTGTTCGTTCCCATTTCCACCATGGCGATTACGACGCTCAGCAACGAGAAGATGGGCAACGCTACCTGCGTCTTCAACCTGCTGCGCAACATCGGCGGGTCCATCGGGATTGCAACGGCACAGACGTTCCTGATTCGCCGCACCAACTTCCACGAGACGCAGCTGGCGGCGGACCTGCCGCAGAGCGGCCACCCGCTGCAGCAGCAGTTGCAGGCCTCCGGCGCGTACCTGGGGCACCACCTGGGAGCCGCAAGCGGACCGCGCGCTGCGATGGGACTCGTCTACCGGCAACTGGAGCAGCAGGCCATGCTGCTGTCGTTCATCGACGTCTTCCGCTGGACGGCGCTGGTGGCGTTTTTGTGCGCCATCGTGGGCTGGCTGTTCCACAAGGTCACTCACCGCGAGGATGGCTCGGTCAAGGTACACCGAGGGCGCTGAAGCGACCTTGTCAGGTGGGCAATCGACGTGTGCGGCGCGAGAGAGCGAAGGTCTGTGATATGTTGCAGCCATGCCTCTCGACATCACCGTTGACATACTGAACGCAGGCTCTGGCGTGGTTTCCGTCCATGGCTCGCTTACGCTTGGCTCCAACCTGAAGATGGTGGAAGGCCAGGTGCAGCAGTTGATCGAGGAAGGCGTGCAGAAGCTGGTGCTCGACCTGACCGATTGTCAATATGCGGACAGCGCGGGGTTGGGTTTCCTGATTCATACTTATGGGCTGGTGTCCGCGCGTGGCGGGGTGATCCGGCTCTGCGGCGTGAGCGAGCGCGTGATGGATCTGCTGAAGATGACCAAGACGGACGCCCTGATGCCGTGCGATGCGGACCTCCAGGCGAGCCTGGGCAAGCTATAGACGGGCAGACCGCCTGGGAGCTGGGGCCGAAGCGCGATCCAGGCGCGGGTTGAGTGGGAATTGGTTCTTAGTTAAGATCCAAGGAGTGGGACACGGGAGGGGTGGAATGAGTTCATCGCGTGAATCGGTGTTGGACCGGTGGTGGCCGCTGCTGGTGATTCTGTTTGGGTTGATCTTTGTCTCTGTGCTGGTGTCGTTCAAGCCAGTGACCTAGAGGACTACTTCCAGACCGACCAGCCGCGGCGGTTGAGGCTCCAGAAGAGCAGACCGAGGCAGGCGGCGCTGAGTGCGATGAGAGCGCAGCCGTGGACGAGGCGACCGAAGAGCAAGTCACCCAGGCCGAAGAGCATCGCATAGACCAGGGTGAAGCCGAGTACCCAGTGGAAGAAGTTGTAGGCGAGGGTCGGGTCGTGCTCGGGGTCCTGCGGGTGTGTTGGGGCGGCCTGAACCCCAGGGGTTAAAACCCCTTCTTCGGCCGGGCTTGAGAGACCCGAGGATAAATCCTCGGGGTACCTAGAAGAATGACTACCTTCTTTATCGCGACGACCCTCTTTATCATTCCAGGCGGTGAGGTCGCGGGCATACGCAGCGGTTGCAAACTTGCGCCAGCCTAACGCGGCTGGGCGGACGCGGTCGTAGAAGGCTTGCAGCGTGGGCTCGGACTCGGGCCGGGTCAGCAGCGTGACGGCCAGCCAGATGGCGGTGGTGAGCGCGGTGGTCGTCAACATCAGCCAGGCGAAGGCGTGCGGGTCGTCCTGATTGAGCGGGGCGAGGGCGAGCACCGGGTCGATGCGGTGCAGCAGGCGGACGACGGGCATTCCGAGCCTGGATTCCAAGGTCAACGAGATGGTGGCGGCAGCGGTCATGGCGGCGATCTCGCTCCAGGCGTTGATGCGCCACCAGTACCAGCGCAGGATGAAGACCAGGCCGGCGCCGGCGCCCAGGGCCAGCAGAAACTTCCATGCGGTGGCAATGGAGTCGCCATGGCTGAGCATGTAGCCGGTGGCGCTGGCCGATAGCACCGCGATCAGAATGGTGGCGATGCGGGAGGCGGCGACGTAGTGGCGTTCGCTGCGGCGGGGCGCGAGGAAGCGCTTGTAGATGTCGTTGACCATGTAGGACGCGCCCAGGTTCAGGTGGGTGCCGATGGTGGACATGTAGGCTGCCGCGAAGCCGGCCAGCATCAGTCCGCGCAGGCTGGGCGGCAGGTAGTGAACCATCACCCAGACGTAGGCGCCTTCCATGCCGCCCTGCGCGGCGGTGGGATTGGGCAGCAGGACCAGCGCGACCAGCGCGGTCAGGATCCATGGCCAGGGGCGCAGCGCGTAGTGGGCGATGTTGAACCAGAGAGTCGCGCCCAGGGAGTGCTTCTCATTCTTTGCGGAAAAGATGCGCTGGGCGATGTAGCCGCCGCCGCCGGGCTCGGCCCCGGGGTACCAGCTCGCCCACCAGTTCAGCGAGATCAGGACGAGGAAGCTCAGGAAGAAGGGTGACGCGGTGGCAGGGATGAAGGCGAGCGTGTCGCGCGGCTGGCCGTTGACGCGGTGAGCGGCGTCGAAGGCGCGGACGCCATCGGCGAGCGAGTGCATTCCGCCCACGGCGTGGACCGCAAAGTACGCGAGCAGGATGACCATGCTCATCTTCAGGACGAACTGGACCATGTCCGTCCAAAGCACAGCCCACATGCCGGAGATGGCGTTGTATGCGAGCGTGAGAGCGAGGCAGCAGAAAACCGCGGTGAGCTGCTGGCGGGTGGTGGTGAGGCCAAGGGTCAGGGCAAGGATCTTTGCCATGGCCAGGTTCACCCAGCCCATGATGATGGTGTTGACGGGGAAGGCCAGGTACACGGCGCGAAAGCCGCGCAGGAAGGTGGCGGGCGGGCCGGAGTAGCGGAGCTCGGCGAACTCCATGTCCGTCAGCACGCGGGCGCGGCGCCACAGCGGGGCGAAGAAGAAGACGGTGAGCATCCCGGAGAGCAGGAACGACCACCACAGCCAGTTGCCGGCGATGCCCTGGCTGTAGATGAGGCCGGTGACGACCAGCGGCGTGTCGGCGGCAAAGGTGGTGGCCACCATGGAAGTCCCGGCCAGCCACCAGGAGACGTTGCGGCCGGAGAGGAAGAACTCGCCGATGCTGCCCGACGCGCGCTTCATGTAGAAGAAGCCGATGGCGAGGTTGACCGCAAAATAAGCGGCTATCACCAGCCAATCGAGCATCGTAAGGACCATCGGACCTCCGCAGGCAACAATGTTCCATCCTATTGCATGGAGGAAAGGCGAACCATCGAAATCAATTCCGGATTGACGCTTGGATAGGCTAGACTTTGGAGACCCTGTTGGAGGCGCACTGATGAAAACGATGCAGATTGTGACTCTTGGCCTGATGATTTTGAGTGTTGGAGCGCGTGCCGGCCTGGGACAATCCGCCGCTGTGCCCACTCCGGTCTACGTGGACGAGAACCAGAAAGACCCTCCGCCACTGAAGCTCGGCGGCCTTTCCGGCCAGGTGAAGGGCCTGGGCGGAGACGCAATGCCAAGGGCGGTGGTGTCGCTGTTTACGGAAGAAACTCATACCTTGGTCGCCAGCGTGAACAGCGACAAGGATGGAAAGTTCAAGTTCGACAAGGTCGGGAAAGGTCTCTACCGGGTTATCGCGCGCATCGACGGGCTGTGCACGGCAAATATCCCGATCAAGATTGAGTCGTCGCCGCTGGCGGACCACAGGCTCATCATCACCATGCGGCCGAAGGACATCGACACGTGCAGCTACGGCATGGCAAAGAGATAGGCGACAAGGCCCGAGGCTAAAGCCCCTTGAACTATTGACCCTTTACCGCGGCCTGAAGGCCGCTGCTACTCCGAAAGGCGGCAGCGGTGGTTTCGCGGCAGCCTGTAAAGGCCGCTGCTACTCCACGACTTTACTGTTTGGCGAGGTCGAACACCTTTTCCATCGGCGCCCAGCGGCGCACGGGATCGGCTCCCTCGGGCACGGCCTGGAAGTTCGCCATCAGCGCTTCCCACTGCTGAACTTTGGGGTTGGCCCGGTCCAGGGCGGCCTTCTTGTCCAGTGAAAAATCGTCCGAAACATCCATGATCATGAACAGTCGGGTCCCATGCAGGTAAATCTCCATGGCAATGACGCCGGCCGTAAACAGGCTGTCGCGAATCTCGGGCCAGATCTTCTCGTGATAGCGCTTGTATTCGGCGATCTTCTTGGGATCGTTCTGCAGGTCGAACGTAAGACAATGCCTTGGCATATTTCTCCGTGAGTTGATGGTGTCGCGGCGGTTCGATTTCCCCGGAGTCCGGCGGTTGCGGATTGCCAGGCGAGGCCGTAGCGATTCCAGAGCAGCGTACCACGCCGAGTTCCGGCGGCAAAGGCCGGGCCCTCGTGCTACTCTCAGAGACTCACCGGAACCAGCGCGCAAGGCGCAGCATCCGGGGGCGAGCAGGCAATGGGGAAGCAGAGCAGCACCAACCCAATGCGTGGACCGGCGTACCGCGGCAGGTCGGTCTCCGGTCAGATTTGCGCGGCGATTTGCGCGGCGCTTAGCCTGACGATGCCGGTCCGAGCCCAGACCCAGGGCGCAACGCTGCCGCTGGTGCTTCCTGCGGCGATTGCCTTCGACGCGCAGGGCGACCTCTTCATTGCAGATGCGGGAGACCAGGTTGTTCTCGAACTCTCTGCCGCCGGGGTGGTGACCACGGTAGCAGGCAACGGAGTGCAGGGATTCGCGGGCGACAATGGCCCGGCCACCGCTGCCGAACTCGACTCGCCGATGGGGCTCGCGGTGGATGCGGCCGGCAACCTGTATATCGCGGACAGCCACAACCACCGGGTGCGTGTGGTTACGGCTGCAACCGGCGTGATCGCAACCGTTGCGGGCACAGGCGCGGCGGGATTCTTCGGCGATGGAGGGCCGGCGAAGGCAGCGATGCTGGACCTGCCCACCGCGCTTGCGCTCGACTCCGCCGGGAATGTGTACGTGGCAGACACCGACAACCACCGCATTCGCAGGATCGCCGCCGCGACCGGCACCATCGCGACCGTGGCGGGCAACGGCGTGGAGGGCTTCGCGGGAGACGCCGGCCCGGCCACCGCGGCCTCCATCGACTCGCCCAGCGGCCTGGCCGTCGATGCCGCGGGCAACCTGTATCTCGCCGACACGCACAATGGCCGGGTGCGCACAGTTAAGGCGGCAACAGGCGCGATCTCCACGGTTGCGGGAGTGGGAAGCGTCGGCGGCAATGTGCAGGAGTTTGGCGGCGACGCCGGCCCCGCCACGGCGGCGGGAATGGCTCTGCCACGCGGGCTCACCCTGGACGCGGCGGGGAACCTCTACGTCGCCGACAGCGCAAACCATCGCATCCGGCGCATCTCCGCCGCGGGCACGATTACCACCATCGCGGGCGAAGGGACGGAGACCTTTGCCGGGGACGGAGCACCGGCGGTAACGGCGAGCCTGGATACGCCGCGGGCGGTGACGCTGTCGGCGTCCGGGCTGGTGACGCTGGCAGACAGCGGCAATCAGCGGGTGCGGCAGATTGACGCGTTGCCGGCGCCGGGGCCGGACATCCACACTGTTGCGGGGCTGGGATCGACGGGACAGGGATCGGCGGGGCAGGGGGCCTCAACGCTGGCGATTGCGGGGCCGTCCGTGATCGCCTACGGCAGCGGCACGGTGACGGCGACGCTGTCCGTGGCGTCCCCGGCCACGGGCAGTATTACGTTTCTGGATACCAGCGGCGGCACCGCGACCACGCTGGGCACGGCAGCGCTGAACGCAACCAATACAGCCAGCCTGAACACTGCTACGCTGGCGGCGGGCGCGCATAGCCTGGTCGCGGTCTATCCGGGCGATGCGACCCACGCGGCGGCGCAGTCGTCGGCGTTCGCGATCACGGTGACGCCGCTGGCCGTGACTGCAACGGCGAATCCCGCATCGATTGTCTATGGCCAGCCTGTCCCGGTGTTTGGCGGGGTGCTCAGTGGCGTGCTGCCGCAGGATGCCGGAACGGTGGCAGCGGTGTTCACCACTAGCGCTGGAGCATTGTCTCCGGTGGGGACTTATTCCATTACGGCGACGCTGACCGGCAGCGCGGCAGGGAACTATGCAGTCGCCGTCACGCCCGCCGACCTGAACATCGCAAAGGCGCAGTCGCTGGCGACGTTGGCGAACCTGACCAGCAGCCCCAGCGTGGGGGTTCCGGTCACGCTGAGCGCGAAGGTAGCCAGCGCCACCAGTGGCGTGCCCACCGGCAGCATCACCCTGATGGATGGGGCGGCAGTGCTTGGGGTGGCGCCACTGTCCGCCGCGGGCGGGGCGACGTTCACCACGAGTTCCCTGGCGCTGGGCACGCACACGCTGAGCGCGGCGTATGCGGGCGACTCCAATTTTCTGCCGAGCAGCCCG
>Ga0224557_1004257_pt1 | contig 10574 bp, 9 predicted proteins | sample 714S31014metaG_FD_180677 | JGI IMG/M metagenome (GOLD analysis project Ga0224557, IMG submission 180677) | Peat soil microbial communities from Stordalen Mire, Sweden - 717 S3 10-14 | ecosystem: Environmental > Terrestrial > Soil > Wetlands > Peat | place: Sweden: Norrbotten County, Stordalen... | reverse complement strand
ACGGGCACATTGCGGCCCAACTTCGCGACCGACATGGCCAACCGGGCGCGAAAGTGACGAGATCACCCGGTCATGGGTGCTGAAGCGGGCCGCGGCCAGGTCGACCGTTACTGGCACACGCTCCTAGACGTGCCCCGAGGTCGATCTTGTCGCTTACCCCTTCCTCGTGCCTCTCTATGAAGAGGGACCGGTTGTCAAGGGCGATTGTTCCTGTCGGACACCTCCTTCGTTGCGGCGACCGGGTTGACTAGGCCGGGTGAAAGGGGTTGGTTCTCATCCTTTATCGCCTCATCGAGGGAGGAAAAGATCGGGTGGGAAACTCCGTCTGGTCCATCTCACTTTTCGCGCTATTGCTCAGCCTGGCGGGGGCAGCTCAAATGGCCCTTTCGGAACTCCGGAGAGAGTGAAGTCCTTCGCAGGGGCGGTCGAATGCTCGCTGACGAGCCTGGCTTCGGTCCAGGCAGTGCCACTCAGACCCATGCTGGCGAAGAAGGTGGCGAAGTGCCCGCCGCGTGTCAGGCAGTAGGTCTCGGCAGGATCCTTAACCACGAGGCAAGTCAAAGGTCCAAAGCTCGACAGCTCGGTGCGGATGGTCAGCGCGGCGTGCGGCTGTCCGCCGTCGACGGCCAAGGTGAGGAACGTGTAGGCGGTACCCGGGAGATATGGCTCGGTCGCGATTGTGTAGCCGTTGCTGCCGGCGTCTCCCGGGTAGGTCCCCGCGCTACAACGCCACTTCGAGGCGTGCAGTCGGAAACAGTCTTCCACGGTGTTCCCTCGCACAACCCATTCCATAGACCAGCCGTAGGGGTTTGTCAGCCGATAAGACCATTCACCGGGCTTGCCGCCCGGCCAAGCACTAGTCCCCACCGGCGCCTGCTGCGCGACGGTGACCGTGGCGGGGTTGTTGGTGCGCGCAGTCGGACCACTGAACTGATACACGGCGGAGAAGGTCCCCTTGAGGCCAGACTTTGCCCGGGCGAGGAAGGTCGCCGGCGTCTCCGGCTGTAGCGCCGTCGCGGCGAAGACCGGGAGGGGACCCAACGTCGATGACACCAAGGTGCCCGTCCACAGAACACTGCCTGTGTGCGCATCAACGGCGACCGCATAGACGTTCACACGGCAGCTCGGACTCGTCGGACCGCGCCCGAGCGACATGCACGGGTGAGAACCGGGGGGGTCGACGAGGACGAGCCAGACTGTCGTCGTCAGAACAGCCGGAACCGTCACAACCCGCACGAGGCTCGCCCCCACCACACGGGCGCCCTTGGTGAGCGGGGCGGAGGTGGCGATGTCGACCGCCTTCTGGACAGTGATCGCACCGGAGATCTTCGAGCGCGACACCGGGACGAACGGGCCGTTGAGGGGCAGCAGTGCACGAAGCATGCTCGAGCTGAGCGCGGGGTACCCGGACTCGTTGACCGCCACGGTCTTTTGCGTCGGGTGCGAGACGGCGCTCGCCTCGGTGCTCGACCACTGACGCGTCCAGGTGCGCCCCCCATTAGAGGTCGCCTCGATCACCGAACCGTTGCCGGGCGGGATGCTCACACCGATGACCCACCCACGGTCTTCGCTCACGAAGGCGACGCCTGTGGGCTCATAGATGCCGGTCACATTCCGACTCGAGTTGAGCTTTGACCCGTTGTCGGTCGCGATGTCCATGGGCGCGACGGCCGGTGCCGGTGAGAACCCCACGAAGATGGCGGTCTCGCCACTGACGGCGCTGAACGGCCCCGGATAGGTGCCAGGCCCGTCAGGGGCGTGGACCTCGGGCATGATCCCCGATTCGGTGAAGGTCTCCTCGAGGACCGGGTGCCATGAACGACCGTCCCTCGTCGCAAAGGCCACGTATGGGGAGTGGGTCGTAGCGGCTCCGGAGCCGAGGAACAGGACCCAGGCGCCCCGCGTACCGCCACACTGCACCATCGCCGTGTCGCCCTGACCAGGAGGGCCGACGCGGTGTGGCTCGGAGAATGACAGAGACCACTGGAGACCTCCGTCGGCCGTGTGCCAGACCTTCCCCGGCGTGCCGATCCACCCGTCGTATCGCGTCGTGAAACAGAGGCTCTGGACACTCGTCGGCCCTTTCGTGTCATGTCGCCAGTGACGAGCCCCGTCGGATGTGACGAAAAGCTCGCTGCCCTTGAGCGAATCCAGCAGTGATCCTCCGGCCACGGCGTAGCCGAAGCTGGGGCTCGTGAAATGGACCGAGCGGATGGGAAGGCACGGTTCTTCGAGCTCTGACCACTTGCGACCACCATCGTCGGTTACCAGCAGCTGGTTGTCACCGACGGCGAATCCGTGGTCCGCATCGACGAAGTCGACGCCAAGGAGGTCCGCCGACCCGCGGTACTGCACCTGCCAGGTGTGGCCGCCGTCATCGGTGGCGAGAATGCGACCCGCTCCGACCACCCAACCCTGCTCCGAGGAGACGAACTGCACTGCGGCGAGGCCGAGGCCAGGCTGTGACCCAGTCGTTGCAGAGCCGCCGGAACGACACGCCGAGGTGCCCGACTCGGCGACGCGGGGCATCGTCGCGTAAGAGCCGAGCGCCTGGTTCGTGGGAGCCGAGCCGAACAGATGGAGCGGCGGCCACGGCACGAGGAAGACTGCCACGAGCAAGGCGGCCACGACCATCACGGTGGCTACTCGCACGGCTGCTGACCTCGGCTGCCTATAGCGGCGATGGCCAGACGCGAATGGCGCCAAGCGGAATCGGGCAGCCCGGCGAGCGTCGGCGGGCGAGAACTCGAAGGGTTCGGCCGCGCCGCTCGCGACGAGGTCCCTTACGGCTTGGCCGACCGCGTCTTCAGGAGCACTCATGACACCTCACCTCCGTTGCGTTGTCTCCGGCGCTGAGAATCGGCGCCAGCATGGCTCGGCTTCTACTCAGCCATGACCTGACGGTGCCCTCGGGTACGCCCAGCTCCACCGAGACCTCGGCCACCGATAATCCGATCCCGTCGTGGAGGACGAGTGCCTCTCTTTGGTGCCTGGGCAGCATGGCGAGAGCCGATATCAAAGCCAAGCGATCCGGCGTTGGTGCGGGCACGTGCTCGATCGGCGGAGTCGCCGGAGTGCGACGTAGGCGCTTGGCACGGTCGGCGGCGAGGTTGCGTACGACTCGCCGCGCCCAAGCAGCCGGCTGGTCATAGCTACGGATCCGTCGCCAGTGGACCCACGCGCGGATGAGGGCCTCTTGAGCCAGCTCCTGAGCGATTTGCAGGTCCCCGGTGAGCGCGAGGCCGAGCCCGACCAGCTTTGGGCGCGTTTCGGCGAAGAACTCGTCGTAGTCCGTCAGTCCAGACCCGCTCATCGGCCTCACAATCACATACACGCCCGAACCTCTCGTCGCGCTGCAAGGTTTGTGACGTGCCAGACCTCACCGTAGGACGTTGGGGATATTGGCGGTGCGTCGGGAGGGTCGCGTCGGAGGAGGGACGCGCTCGATCTACTACCAAACACTGGCGGCTTGACCCTCCGCGAGAACGAGGTTCCGGAGGGCCACCGACTTGGGCGGTCACATTCGACTTCGTGATAGGCCGCTACGTCCCGACGCCGGACCAGTTCCTGAAGACGCATCCACTGGTCGACGAGACCCAACCCTGGAACGGAACGTTCAGTTCGCTCTCGTGAAAGACAACGTTTGATCTCGGTGGGGCGAGCCTTCGAGCAAAGCCCAAGACCCGTTTCCCCGGGGTGAACCACCGCTGAACGGACTACGCCTTCGCCGCCCGAAGCAAGAGCGTCGCAACCAGTACGCATACGACCGGGATCGGCCAAAGACGCGTCCACCAAAACCTAGCCAGACGCCGCTGGGCCGCAACAGCACGTTGTTCGCTTTCACGCAGCTCGGCGCCCGTAGCCCGGATACGAAACGGTCCAAGTGGGAGATCTTGGAGCCATCGGAATACGAGGCCCATGGTCACCCATATGAGCGCAAGTCCAATAAGTCCTCCGGCAACATAGATCAATGCCCTTCAACTCCGGCTTCACACGATGAACTCATACCTTTCCGCTCCTGCAGCGGACTCAGCACGCAAGGACCACCCCTCGGTGCCGTGAGAGCCAGTCTGCCCAGGCCCTCCTCACCGTGGGAGACAGCACGAGTTCGTCGAAGAGCTCGACGAGCTCACCAACCTCGATGTAGAACCGAACATCATCCTCGGTGCCTTAGCGAAGAACCTGCTCATAGACACGGATGCGGTCGGCTCGTTGCCCGAGGTCGTAGGTGATCGGCGGATCGCTCCATCGAACATGGAACGGCAGCTCGACCGCGCCCGAGGCCTTTACGACCGAAGGGTCGTCGACGTCCTCGGGGATCGCGACGGGGCGGGCGGCAGGCCCGAGCCATGGATTGCGAGTCCGCGCCATATCTACATTGTACGGCCGCGTTCGCCCAGCTCACGAGGCTCGTCGCTGCTGACGTGCGATCGACACATTCCTGTGCGGTGAACCCTACTGGCGACGCCCAGGAACTGGCCCTCGACTGGGCGATGGAGGCGCCCTATCACGTAGATGTCACCGGCTGGGTCCGCGAAGTCTGCTAAATAGCGAGACCAAGTCTGGTCGCGCACCTCGGTGCTGCATGCGTCCTTCACGGGAGGAGCTCGAAACCAGCAACGTGCGCGGGTCGCACCACACTGAAATGCCTGCGATCCAATGTCGCGATCTTCGTTGCGGTCAACCGCTCGGCGATGGCGACCACGGCGGCGTCCACTGTCCCAAGTCCGAGGTCCGCGTAAGTCTCAACGAGCTCGGCTGCACGCAACAGGTCACCATCGTCTACGTGCTCGATGACAAGATGACCGGAGACGAGACTGCGGAGAAAGTCGGCTTCCACACTTGTGCGAGCGCCTGCCGCCAGTAGGTAAGTCACTTCCGGGATCACGAGATCCGGAACCACGAGGCCGTCTCGGACTTCTTCGAACCACGCGACGCATACGCGATGGTCGGGATCATCGCGAAGCGAGGCCGCGACGAGCGGCCCGGTGTCGACGACGATGAGACTCAGGCGAACCCCTCGGCTTCCAGCCTTTCTTCAGCTTTTCTGGCCGAGAACCCTGGTCTCGCTTGGCCGATGCCAATGAAGCCGAACCGGTCGGCTCCTCGCTCTGTGGGAGCGTGAAGGCTTAGGACCTCGGCCGCTACGTCCTCCACGGATGTACCGCGCTCGGTTGCTTCAGAAGCCAGGCGCGCGGCGATCTCATCGGGTACCACCACCCGTAGCTCGGTCACGCTCACACGTTACCTGCGGCACGGGCTTTCCGTGGTGCTGGAGCAACGCCGTCTTGAGACGTGGCGGCAGCAACGGCTAGACAACTGCTACGAGGTCCTAGCCGTTAGCCCTTGCGGGCACGGTTCGACAGAGATACTGCATCCCGTCTCCATCCCGTCACCACCACAATCCGCCGGAGTCCGTCAACGGCCGTGACGTGCACTTATGTGTAGTTGGTGCAGGACAAGAGCCCAGGTCACCTCGCCTGCAAAGCCCTTGAGAAGTCTGATTTAGCGGGAAACTCGCATCCCGCGAATATCCCGCGGACATCGCCGTCCGTGGACGTTCCTCAACGTGCGGCTAACGCGATGACCTGCCCTAATGGGTCGCGCTGATCCGTCCTCGTACGCCTGACCGCCCTTTTTTCCCAAGCCGAGAACGCGGGCCGTGCGAGTCCTTTCGTTGGCTTCCGCGTCGACGCGCTGCGAGGGTGTTCCCGTACCTGGTTCAAGACCGGCAAGGTCGGGGACAGCTGGCGGCCATCACCAGCAAGCCACTCGGGCCGTTCGAGGGGTGCTCATCCTGGATCCGAGGAACTCGAGCTCGTCGTCGGCGTCGTTGTCGTTGAGCTCGTCGCGATCGCGCTCGCACGAGGCACAGTTTCGTAAAGAGACTGCTCCCGGCCCGCTCAGCTGGCAGGCGAGGGTCCGGCGGCGGATCCACCCACGAGGGCGCGGAGCATTCCAGCGTCGCGAGCGAAGGCTTCGGCCAGGGCGGGCACGGCGTCGACCGGGATATCCGGCGCAACGACGAAGCCCTCGCGGACCATCTGCGCTGTGGCCTCGAGCAATCGGGCGCTGCGAGTCAACATGGCTTGGGGGAGCAGGACAGGTCCGGATGGTTCTGCGGGGATCTCGCGCAGGAACTGCCCGAGGAGGGACATGAGCTGCAGTGCTCCATGGGCGCCAACGGTGTCGGCGTTGAGCACCCTGACCTGGGCGGCTTCGGCGAGCGCGGCGATGTTCCGTCCGATTGTCTGGAGGGACGCGGGGATCGTACGGGGCTGCTCGTAGAGGTTTGCGCCGGGCTGCTCGTCGGCGAGCTTGACGGCCGCCTCGCGCGCAAGCTCGCGAAGGTCTTCTTCCTCCAGGTATCGGCGCGCCGATTGCTCGGTGATATCCAGCGCTTTCATCACTGTCGCGAGCCGGTCGCGGATCAGCTCGGTGACGTGGACACGCAGCGAAACGAGTCCAAAGCTCGCGAGTTCATCGATGACGACGTCCGTGCTGTTTTCGAGCCAGCTCCGGGCTGGTGGACGCAGACAGTTACAGATCGCCCTCCAGCGACGCTGGCGCGCCCGAGTGGCCGAGTGGTTCGCCTGGAAGGCGACGACACCGATCAGCTGCTCGAAGTCATCCTCGTTGCCCGAAAGCTCGACACCTTCAGGGCGTGGACGGGCGCGATAGAGCAGACGCTCGCATCCTTGGCCGAGAGCGATCTCGGCGAGCAGCAGCTGATATGCCTTCTCGGGTATGACAACTTGGACCAGGCCGCCTCCTTTGTCAGACTCAGAAAGAACTGACAGATCGTCGAGTGAACCCTGCCAGCCGTCGATCACACCGGCTTCGTCGCAAGCCGGGCACTCCCACAGGATCCGGGAGGGAAGGTCCTGGCGCTCCATGCGCAGGCGCCCTGGGCACGGGACCCGGCCCGGGCGCCGGCGACAGGGGAGGGCGGTTGGCTGGATTCCCCGTCCCGCAAAGACCGTGGCCGCGCGAACGATCCGGCGTAGATGGGTCGCGAGCCGCAGCGCCGGAGCCGGCGCCCCGGGATCGAGTTCGATGCCTTCGAAGTGGCGAAGGTCGGTAACCAGCACGGGGCGAACCATACAAGCCGGCGACAGCTTGCCACCACAGGTAGCGGTGAAGGGTAGGACCTTGCCACTGCTCGTGGCACGCGGTGGGCAACCTCGATGAGATCGACCTCAGCTGGGTTCGCGTCCATCCCGGTCGAGCCGTCCGAGCCCAGCCCGGTCGAAACGGTCGAGGAGGCTGGACTTCTTCAGGTGTTGTTCGCGTAGCTGTGCGAAGCGTTTTGCGAACGCCTCCGGTCTGCCTTTGCGTTCACTGACGGCCCTCAGGTCGCTGAGGAGCCCAACGGCGGAGTCGTAGCCGGCGGGCTTCTTGGTTTCGATGGACGCATCGACCTGGCCCCAAGCCTGCTCTTCGTGCAGCGCGAGCTCCTCCAGCCGCTTGTCGCGCGCGAGTGCCGCGTCGCGTTCGCGCCCGGCTCGCTTGCGCGCCCGCTCTATGGCGGCGAGCCGCTCGCGCTCCACGCGTCGAGCCGCCGCGGCGTCTCGCAGTTCTGCCACCGTACGCGGCTCCCTGTGTTGCGGGCCGTCAGTGGATTCTCCGTGAGAACGCCGTAGCAACTCCGTTCGCAGGTGCACGTCGTCGCCGAGCACAAGGCGTACGAGGAGCGCGTCCCTCTCCCTTGCGGGCAGCACCGCGACCCACCGCTTCAACTCCTGGGGCGACGGGCTGGAATCCTTCTGCTCTTCGCTAGCTTCGGCCGCGACCGCGATCAGGTCCTCGTCGAGGCGGAGAAAGTCGGCCAGGCTGCGCAGTGGCGCGTTCAGCGCCGCCATCCCCGGCGGGATCGGCGGCTCGGCATCGTCGTCGGCAAGCTCTCCAGATTCGACCGACAGCAGCCATGCCAGATACAGCAAGCGCAGATCGCCCGTGGCGAGTTCCGCGCGCGCCGGGATGATCGAGCCCAGCGACTCCTCGCCGTACTCCTCGTCCTCCCAGCTCCCGTCCTGGTCCTCACGAGAGAGGTCGAGGATGACGATCTTGCCCGCGGCCCATGCAGAGGCGGAGTCGGTGTGGCAGTAGCGCCGCGCAATCGACGGGTCGAGCAGCCGGGATGGCAGACGCAGCATCAGCCGCCGGGTGCCCCAGTTCGCCGTGTAGAGGAACGCGTCGAAGTACTGGGTCATCAGTGCCCGCGGGTCACCCCGGAAGTCGCCCCACTGGTAGGTGTTGACGAACCGGCTCGGGCTTATCCGCGCTCTTGTGGACAATGCTCGCAGCTCAGCGAGCTGGCGGGCGTCCAGGGGGCGGTCGATGGCCAGGAACTCGTAGTACTGGTACTCAGCCATCGGCGCCCTTCATAGGGGCTCCAGCCCGCGGGACTTTGGTGGTGTTCCTCGCATCCCGCTTCTGCGCCGCCACTCGGGCATGTTCTTCGAGGGAAACGACGTGTTCGGGTCGATCGCGTCCGAACCGCTCCAGGTAGAGCTGCTCGATGAACTGGTGCAGCGGCACCTTCCATGGTTCCTGGCGGTGATTGTCAATGCCGCCGAGCTTCTTCGGGTTCAAGCCCAGCTCGCGCGCCATCTGCACGTGGGCGTGGGAGAGCCGGTGGCGTCGACGCGCCTCGATCCAGGCCTGGTCCTTCGCCGAGATGATCCCCGACTTGTTGGCCATATCTCCGTCTCGACTCGATCGGTCACTCGTCGCTTCTGGTCCGGTCAGCAGAGCCAGCGGCGGTACGCCTCGATCCACTCCGCACCCTCGGGAGGCGGTGTCGGCAGCGGAAGATCGAGGATCGGAACGGTCTGTCGAAACTCGTCCCGGGTGCAGATCGCGACGATCTGACCGTTGGTCGTCAGTTCGACGCCTTCCACTGTGACGCCGACCCCGAGCACCAGCGTCTGGAACGGGACCACGAGCTGGTCTTGGATCATCGTGAACAGGCCGGTGACCTGTTCCTCCTCGTTGTAACAGTCGACGGTGGCATCCGCGATCATCTGATCGAACCGCTTCTCATATCTCGGGCTCACTTCGGCAGATTAGCGGGCAGGTGAGGCGTCGGACGACCTGGTTCTCGTCCGATCCCCGGCGAACCTTGAGATGCCGGCCCTATGGGCCGTGGAGGCCCTCGCGGCACCGCGACCCGAATAGAACCAAGTTGACCCGCGAATGCAAGCAGTTCCGCCAGTCGGTCTCTCGCACCCTCGAGGGTCCCAGCCGTGCTTGTCGCGACTGGGGAGTCGAGGTATTCGCGAATGCAGATCTCGCCGCCGTGTTCTTGCTGGTTGCCCGGTGGTATGGGCGCCACTGCCGTGCGGCGGCGACTCCGCTCGAACCGTTCCTCGTCGTCGGAGCCTTCGTAGCGATCCTCGTCCATGTGTGGCGGTCGGATCACGCGCGGCTCGGTTCATCAGCGAGAGTCGTCTCGCGAATCCTCACTTGATGCACGGTGTCGGAGCCCCGTCCTTATCCGGGGACGCTCGTTGCGGGTCACCTGGCGACGCCGACCAAGCGACCGCCGGGAAGCTCGCCGAGGAGGCGTAGGACAAGGCTGCGGTCCTGCGGCCGTCCCTCTGCTACGGCGCGTTCATCGTCGTCGAGATCAGCGAGCCACAGGTACAGCCGAGACAGGTCTCGCCCGAGATCGCCGAGGTCGGGAGGCGGGACGGACAGCAGGCCGATTGCCTCATCGTCGAAGTCGCGTGCCCCTCGGGGCACAAGCCACCTGTCAACATCGAACGGGCGAGCGCCAGGGAGAGGTGCGGACCAGTCGGCATGCTCAGTGTGCAGCCCATGGAGGTCCACCCATGCTTTGACGACAGCAAGGCGGCGGATCAGGGAACGATCCAGATCGAGGCCGGGCGTGCGGGCCAGCCACACAAGGTCGTACGCATCGCGGGCGGGGCTTCGCCGGTTGAGGCGAGCAATCTTCTCAGCGACGTTCTCGGCCAGGTCCACGACAGGCAGCTGGGGGAGCGGACCGCCGTAGCGGCTGTGGATCGGCACGTCCACCCACGAACGTACGGTGGGTGCCAACCACGGAGGCGGCCCGATGTCGACCTTCGACTGAAGCTGACCGGTGGGGTCAGGCCCGAGCTCGCTCCGGTAGATGATCGTGTGGCGGCCGCGACGGTCCTCGATGTCGTAGGTGAAAGGACCAAGGCGAGTGCCGTCGATCTCACCGACGAGTAACTGGGTGACCGAGGCGGGGTCGTCGTCGAGGGTCGCTACAGAGAAGTCGAGGTCGGTCGAGAACCGCCCGGCGCCGCCGGCATACGCCTTGCGGAGTGCGGTGCCGCCCTTGAAAGCGACCAGTGTGAGGACACCACGCTCGGACAGATGACGCAACAGCAGATCCTGTGCGATGTCGATGACGGCGGCGTCGCGACCCTGCGGCGACTGGGCCGGCGCGTGGCGCAGGACGTGGCCTTGGGTCAACCTGACATCGTAGGGACCGTTCATGCCAGGGGGTGAAGGCTCGCGGGGTCGAACGGCAACAGGGTGTCGGCGACCGAGAACCGGGCGCTGTGGTGCTTGAGGCTGCC
>Ga0224557_1004252_pt1 | contig 10578 bp, 8 predicted proteins | sample 714S31014metaG_FD_180677 | JGI IMG/M metagenome (GOLD analysis project Ga0224557, IMG submission 180677) | Peat soil microbial communities from Stordalen Mire, Sweden - 717 S3 10-14 | ecosystem: Environmental > Terrestrial > Soil > Wetlands > Peat | place: Sweden: Norrbotten County, Stordalen... | reverse complement strand
GGTTCGAGACCAGGATGGAGAAGATGACGGTGCGGCCGCTGGCGCAGTCGAGATAGCCGGAGAGGGCGCGGGCTTCGCCCTCCGTGCCGGTCTTGGCGAAGACGTGGTCCTTGAGCGGAGGGTTGGCGAAGCGGAAGTCCAGCGTGCCGACCTCGCCACCGATGGGAAGTGAGGCCTTCCACGCGGCGAACCAGGGCTGCGTGGTGGCGAACTGGAGGAGCTTCGCAGTGGCGCGCGGGGTGACGAGGTCATGGCTGCTTAGGCCGGAGCCGTCGTAGAAGACGAAGTCGTTGGGATCGAGGCCGGCGTTGATGAGGAACTGGCGTTCCACGCGAAGCCCTTGCGCAGTGTCTCCATTGCCGGTTACTGCGAGGCCAAGCTGGTGCAGCAAAAGTTCTGCGTGCAGGTTCAGGCTGAGCTTGTTGGTCACCACCACATCCTCAAGAAGTGGTGGCGAGGTATGAGTTGCGAGGACTTTGTCGCTGTACTCCTTGCGACAGGTGATGCAGTTGCCCCCATAGAGAACGATCGGCCACTGCTTGCTTGCGGGTACTGGCGCCAGATTTGGGATGGGTTCCGTTGCTTCAGCAGTGAAGTTCAAAGTGGACATGGCGATTGAATGCGTCGACTTGGCCGTCCCGGTGACAGCGATGCCGCGATCTTCGAGCATCTTCTTGAGGGCCATCGCCGCATATTCGTCGGGATTTTCAATTGCCAGTTCCTCAGTATCCGGTTTCGCGTCCAACGCCATCTGGCCGTGAATCCGGACCACTCTGGAGCCGATATCCCGCTCAATTGCAATCTCCGTCGGCTGTCCTGCAGGGGCGGTGCGGGTCTCAGCGGCGTCAATCGTGTAATAGGGCTCCGCCTGATCCAGCGTAACGATGAGGGGGGTGTAGAGCCGCGGATCGCTGCGAAGGCCCGGCTGAATGGTTATTCTTAGCTCGTTGTCCGCCACGGTCAGCGCCGAAACAGGAGCTCCATAGCCCCATACTGCATCGTCGATCGACCAATTCTGTGGGTACGGCTCCCACTCGAACCAGCCCAGTCCAATCACATCTCCCTCGATACGCTTCAGTCCCGTAGCTTTCACCTGGTCAGCCATGTCCTCCAGAAAGCGCAGCGGATCGTTTGGAGGAGGCTCTGCCTTCGGTCGCAACCCTGGAGAAACGTAGGGCAGATCGCGCCCCGAGAGATTCGCATCGCCCACTCCGTTGAGAATGAGATTGCCTTGTAGCGTTCCATCCTTAAGAAAGAGCCCGTCGCCGTCGAGCCGGGTTGTGAAGACATGGGAAGGCGGAAGCAGCGCCATGACGGCGGCGGTGGTGAAGAGCTTGGCGTTGCTGGCGGGCTGGAACAGTTGGGCTTCGTTGAGGGCGAAGATGCGGGCGCCGTCGAGCGAGGTGACCATGATGCCCCAGTGGTCGCGGGAGACGGCGGGGTCGGCCAGCAAGTCGGCGATCTGGGCGGGCAGCGAGGCGTAGGGAAGGTATGCGGGGGCGGCGGCAGGCTGGTCAGGCGCTGGAGCGGCGGAGGGGGCAGGAGAGGCGGGAGCGGCTTGTACGTCTGGCTGGGTGCCTGATTGGGCGGTTGATTGGGCGTCTGGCCGGGCTGGGTTGCTTGAGGGCGTGTTTTGTCCGACGGCGAGAGCGCATGTCGCTGCCAGGATCGCGAGGCACGCTATTGCCCGAAGGTTTCGCCGCATCATGCGCGCAGTCTAGCACTTCGCGCGTGCGGGCTGATAGACTTGTAGGGTTGCGCCGGACACCGGCGTACACGAAGCTCCCGGCGCGGCGCATGCTCCAAGGAGAGTTTGACCACGGTTATACCGCCGCGCTCATGATTCCCTCAGGGGCTAAAGCCCCATTAATGTTGCGGTGCTTGTGGACGGGCTAAAGCCCGTCCTTATCAAAGCCCCGGATTCCAGGCCGGAACTTTCCCGTCGGCCGGGGAAAAAGGAAGAACAGGACACAGTGGACCAGAAAACCAGGCAAGCGCTGAAGCAAGACAAGTTCGTCAGCACCACCACGCACAGCCTCGAATGGGCCTCCGCGCACCGCCAGTCGGTGATGACCGCAACCTGGATTGTGCTGGCTGCGGTAGTGGCGGCAATCGCGGGCGGATTGGTGTACAACATGCGTTCGGATGCGGCTGCGGCTGCGTTCGGCGCGGCGATGCAGGTTTACCAGTCGCCGCTAACCCAGCCGGGCGAGCCGGTTCCGCCGGGCGCGAAAGCCTATGCCACGAGCGCAGAGCGGGCCAAGGCGGCCAACGCGCTGTTTCTGGCCATCGCGGATAAGTATGGCATGACGCCCAGCGGCGGAAACGCTCACTACTTTGCGGGTCTGACTTACAGCGACGCGGGAGAGACGCAGCAGGCGGAGGACGCGCTGAAGCGGGTTGCGGGCGGGTGGAACAAGAACCTGGCGGCGCTGGCCAAGTTTTCCCTGGCGCAGCTCTATCGCAACAGTGGACGCGACCCCCAGGCCATCGATCTGTACAACCAGCTGAGCGCGAAGCCGACGACCACGGTTCCGTATGGAATCGCGCAGCTGCAACTGGCGGAGCTGTATCAGTCGGAAGGCAAAGCCAAGGAAGCGAAGGACATCTACGCGTCGTTGAAGGACAAGGACGCAAAGGGGCCGGCGGGCACGATCGCGGCGGAGAAGCTGAATCCTGAGGCGGCGGGGCCGCAGATGCGGATACCGCAATAGAGACGGCAAAAGCAGATTCCTTCCGGGAATGACGGCAACGACAGGCGGCGCGGTTTGCTTTAGTGGTGGTCGCCGGAGTGCAGGTGGACCGACTCAGTCTGGTCGCTGATGACGGATTCTTTCCCTTTGAAGATGGAAGCGGCCTGGGAGCGGACCGCCTCGACGGTCTTCCACTGGTCCTTGGCGCGCGGCTCGGGAACCCATCCGGGCAGTGGCATGGCGAGGTAGTCTGCGAGGGCCTGGGCGTGGGGCTCGTAGAGGGCGCGGAGCGCGTGGAGACGGGCGGGGGCTTCGGGGTCGCCGCACAGCCGCAGATTGGCCTGGGACATCAACTCGCAGACGCGGTCGAACTGATTGTCAGGCAGGCGGTCGTGGCCGTCGCGTGCCTGCCACTTCGCCCCACGCTTTTCCAGGCGGAAGACGTGGCCGAGGTCGACGAGCGCGTGGCGGGCCATGGCGAAGGTGAGCTGCGCCTGGCGGGAGGCGATGTCCGGCACCACCGAGATGAGCAGGGCGCAGGAGTCGAGCACGGCGGTGAGGGCGGAGAGCCAGCTCTGGTTGTCGTGCTGGGAGCGGTAGTAACAGAGGATGGGGTAGGAGACGTGGGTCTCGAGGATTTCCGCGGACCAGCGCTCCCACTCGACGAGCAGAACGACGAGGGCCTCCTGTCCGCCGGGGAAGGCGTGGCGGCGCAGCAGTTCGGTGGAGGTGGGGGGCGATCCAGCGCGGCCGTCGAGCAGCGCGACTGAGACCTCGCGGCGGGAGAAGGTGTTGTAGAGCACAGGGACGTAGCCGATGACGAGGGCGACAAATCCCAGGCCGGTGCCGGACTCGATGACGATGAGGGCGCGCGCGGCCAGGCTTCGCGGCAGAACGTCGCCAATGCCGAGGGTGAACAGGGTGGTCCCGCTGACGTAGAGGTCGGTGCGCAGCCGGTCGAGTGCGGAGGCGCCGGCCATGGCATCGGCGAAGGGTGTGCGCAGTCCGAAAAAGAGCAATGCGAAACCGGTGACCAACAGCAGCGCCCAGAGCATGAGCAGCAGCAGCAGCGAGCCCGGGCCGAAGGTGCTGTAACACTGTTCGCGCATCTTGGGATTGCGGATATGCCGCGCGAAGGCCGCCCAGGGCGCCCAGGTGGCGATGTAGAAGAGACGGGTAATGCGGAAGCGGCCGGTGGGGCGGCGTGGCAGGATGATGGTCTGGAAGGCGTCGAGGACGGCACCCAGGCAGAAGAGCAGTCCGGCGACGAGGGCGGCGACACGCATGGTCCATTCTATCCAGCCAGAGGCGGAGTATGCGCTTTCCACATTCCAGCCGAGGCGGTGAAGCCGTGACGATTGGGCGCCCATGGCCCGAAAGGCGAAGTGGGAATAGACTGGAGGCGAGTGCTGAACAAGCTGATTCTCGCCAATCTTACCCATCGGCCGGTGCGGACGCTGCTGAGCGTGCTGGCAATCGCGGTGGAAGTGACCATGATCCTGACGCTGGTGGGCGTGAGCCATGGGACGCTGGACTCGACCAAGAACCGGGCCAAGGCGGTGGGCGCAGACGTTATGGTGCGGCCTACGGGGTCGTCGGTGATGTCGAGCCTGAGCGGAGCGCCGTTGAGCGAGAAGTATCTTCCGTTGCTGATGCAACAGCCGCATGTGACTGCGGTGACGGGTGTGGTGGTGCAGTCGCTGCAGTTTCCCGACTCGGTCTTCGGCTTCGATTTCGCGGCGTTCAACGAGATGAGCGGCGGATTCCAGTATCTGAAGGGCCATGATCCAGTCAACGACGACGACATGATTGTGGACGAGGACTACGCGCAGAAGAACCACCTGCGGGTGGGCAGCCAGGTCAAACTGATTGCCCATGAGTGGAACATCTCCGGGATTATGGAAGACGGGAAGGCAGCGCGCGTCGCCGTGAAGCTAAAGACGCTGCAGGTTATCGAGGGGACACCCGGGCATCTGACGATGATCTATGTGAAGCTGGACGACCCGGCCCTGGCGGACCAGGTGGCGGACCAACTGAGGGGGACGCTGCACGACGACCAGATCTACTCGATGAACGCGTTGCTGGATGCGTATTCAGTCAGCAATATTGGGATGTTGCGGGACTTCATCGACGTGGTGATTTTTGTGGCGATGGTTGTGGGCTTCATCGTGGTGTTCATGGCGATGTACACGGCCGTGCTGGAGCGGACGCGGGAGATTGGGATCATCAAGGCGGTGGGCGGCTCTTCGGGATTGGTGCTGAGCATTCTGCTGCGCGAGACGGTGCTGCTGGCGGTGCTGGGGACGCTGACGGGCATCGTGCTGACTTACGGGGCGCAGTGGATGATGAAGCACTTTGAGCCGGGCAGCCTGGTGCAGGAGACGGTTTATACCTGGTGGCCGATTGCGGGCACGATTGCGATTGTGGGCTCAATGCTGGGCGCGGTGGTCCCGGGGATCAAGGCAGTGCAACAGGATGTGACCGAGGCGCTGTCCTATGAGTGAGACGGGGGCGGTGAGGCCGAGGTTGGCGCCGATCATCCAGGTGCGCGGGCTGACCAAGGTCTACCAGGTGGGCGAGGTGGATGTGCATGCGCTGCGCGGTGTGGACCTGGAGATTGCGCGCGGCGAATTTGTGGCGATTGTGGGGGCGTCGGGGTCGGGCAAGTCGACGCTGTTCCACATCCTGGGGGGGCTGACGCCGCCGACGGCGGGGGCGGTGACGATCGACGGAAAAGACCTGGCCGGAATGAGCAACCGGGAGCGGACCAACCTGCGCAAGACAACCGTGGGGTTTGTCTTTCAGAAGTACAATCTGCTGCCCACTCTGTCGGCAGAAGACAATATCAAAATAGTGGAGTACATTGGTGGGCGCTCGACGAGGTTTACTCCGGCGTTCGAGGAGGTGCTGAACTTGCTTGGGATCACCGACCGGCTGAAGCACAAGCCGCGGGCTTTGTCGGGCGGGCAACAGCAGCGAGTGGCGATTGCCCGGGGAATCGTGAACCGGCCAGCCATTCTGCTGGCGGACGAGCCGACGGGCAACCTGGACAGCCAGAACTCAGCCGCCGTGCTGCGGGTATTGAAGGACTTGAACGAACAGACGGGCCAGACGATTCTGATGATTACGCACGACCCGGAGGCGGCGGCCTATGCGAGCCGGACGGTGCATATCCGGGACGGTCGGATCGTTTGAAGGGACCGGATGGACGGCGAATTGAAGGGGCGCGGCCCGATAAGAGGCCGGTCTGGGCGATAAACGGAGTGGAGAAACTATGCTGCAGCCGGGTACGTCAAGGAAGAGATCGCCAAAGCAAGGGGAGCAGGGTACAGGAATCAGCGGACTGGAAGCGAGTGCTTCTGCTGGTCAGCGCGGGCACTCTGACATTACAATCAATGGGACAAAGCAAACCAAAATTCCGCGTTTTGGCATCTGAACAACGCGCCTCATCGTAAGGAGAATCACCGCGCCATGAAATTGAATGCACGTATTCCACTTTTGGTCGCACTGACTGTATTGCTGGGAACCTCGACCGGGTGCGATTTTTTGAAGTCGCGGGACCAACTGACCAAAGGCGTTCAGGCGTTCAAGAACGCCCAGTACGAAGAGGCGACGAACTACTTTCAGAATGCGGTGAGGCTTGATCCGAAGAACGATACCGCCAAGCTGTACCTGGCGACGACCTATGCCTCGCAAGTGGTGCCGAACCTGATGACGCCGGACAACCTGGCTATCGCGCAGAAGGCGATCGACGGCTTCAACGAGGTGTTGGCCACCAAGCCGACCGACCTTACGGCACTGAAGCAGATTGCGTCGATCGACCGAAACATCCAGAAGTTCGATCTGGCCAAGCAGTACGAGCTGAAGGTGATTGCGGCTGCGCCCAACGAGCCTGAGGCGTACTACATCGTCGGATACGTGGACTGGACGCTGGCATACAAGAACGCGCTGGCGATTCTTGCGACGGACGGTTTGCCCACGGTGAATGGCTTGACCGGTGACCCCAAGAAGAGCAAGGGCGCCTGCCAAAAGCTGATGGAGCAGAACACCGACCTGGTGAGTGAGGGACTGCAATACCTGGACAAGGCGGTTGATCTGAACCCGAATTACGATGACGCGATGTCATACATTTCGCTGGAGTACAGGCTGAAAGCGGAAAATGAATGCGGCAGCGACGCGGACACCGCGCGCAAAGCAGACCTGGCGCTGGCCGACCAGTGGGGCAATAAGTCCATGGGCACGCGCAAGGCGAATGAGATCGAGAAGGAAAAGAAGGCGGCCACCGGCGGCGTAACGGTGCAGTAGGCGCGAACCGTTCAAAGGCAGTGAAGCCTCCCCATGCGGGAGGCTTTCTGTTTGCGCCGGGGATAATATAGTTCAACGAACCTATCACTCAGATCGCTAGCTGAACGCCGCCGTGGCGGCCACGCTCACCAGCACGATCAGCAGCCACCAGCCGACCACCACCGCCGCGGCCTGGCCGATTGACTTCTTCGCCACAATCGCACCGCCGATCACCAGCAGCACCAGCACCCATATCCCAATCACATCCCCGAAACTGAGCAGCGACTTGAGCCACGGCGATGCGTCGGGCAGGTAGTAAGCCAGATTTGTCCCGACCGGCTCTTTCAAGTTGAAGCTCTCGGGCGACCCGCCAAAGCAGAGCATCACCACTGTGATCAGCGACGCCAGCAGGCGCGGCAGCGAACAATACATCCACAGGCAGAAGATCTGCCCATACGTTGTCCGCGCCCCCAGGCCGAAGTTGAAGCTCGCCCAAAGAACCAGCGCTGCCAGCGCCGAGATTGCCAGCACAAGTAGTGGAGAAGCGTACGCGGAGTACTGGTAGCCCAGTACGATCCCGTGCATATGCTGCGCCTGCTGATCGGGCGTCAGGCTGGCCAACTGGCTCTGCATGCTGGGGCTCATTTGCACCTGGGTCTCGACCACTCGCTCCCATCCAACCTTCTTTTGGATCGCAACCGTCACTCCCACCGTCGCCACCACGGTCAGCAGAAACGGCAACCACCACGAGGTGCTGCGCAGAATGTCCCTGAACGTCTTCGCCGGCGCCACGAACACGTTCACCACCCGCTCCATCTGGCTCAAGCCGGCGGTCTCTTCAACAACTGCCACAACCTCGTCCATTACGTTTCTCCCATGCACAACTGCCGCAGTCGGATTGTAGCCCCAGCCGGCCATTTCGCCGCAGAGCTTCCCGCGGAAGCCCCCTCCACCAAGGTCGGGCCTTCAGCCCTCTGCATCTACGCTGGAACGCAACCTATCGTTACGCCTCTGACGGTCAACATACAGGGCTGGTATATGCCGGGCCTTCGGCCCTCTTCAATTTTCGCGAATCTGACGTGACGCGTTACAGCTACTCCGTCCAGCGCTTGAAGATGAGGGAGCCATTGGTGCCGCCGAAGCCGAAGGAGTTGGAGAGCGCGTAATCGATCTTCGCGGGCTGCGGCTGGTTGGGCACGTAGTTGAGCCGGCAATTGGGGTCGAGCTCTTCGATGTTCATGGTGGGCGGGGCGATCTGGTGGAGCATGGCCATGATGGTGATGCCGGCTTCGAGGCCGCCGGCGCCGCCCAGCAGGTGGCCGGTCATGGACTTGGTGGAGCTGACGAGCAGGGTGTGGTCGAGGGCGTGCTCGCCGAAGACGTTTTCGAGCGCCTTGGATTCCAGGGCGTCGCCCAGCGGCGTCGAGGTGGCGTGGGCGTTGACGTAGTCGATCCGGTCGGGCGAGAGGCCGGCCACCTTGAGGGCGGCGTTCATGGCGCGGAAGCAGCCCTCGCCCTCCGGGGCCATGCCGGTCATGTGGTAGGCGTCGGCGGACATGCCGTAACCGAGGACTTCGGCGAGGATATGCGCTCCGCGGGCTTTGGCGCCTTCGAGTTCTTCGAGGATGAGGATGCCGGCGCCCTCGCCGACCACGAAGCCGTCGCGGTCCTTGTCGAAAGGGCGGCAGGCGTGGGTGGGATCGTCGTTGCGCGTAGAGAGCGCTTTCATGGCGGCGAACCCGCCGACCCCCATGGGGGTAATGGAGGCCTCGGTGCCGCCGGCGATCATGGCGTCGGCGTCGCCGCGCTGGATGATGCGGAAGGCGTCGCCGATGGAGTGGGCTGAGGAGGTGCAGGCGGTCGCGGTCGCCTCGTTGGGTCCGCGTGCGCCGAAGCGGATGGAGACGTGGCCGGCGGCGAGGTTGATGATGGAGCCGGGGATGAAGAAAGGCGAGATCTTGCGCGGACCACCGGCCAACATGGCCGAGTGCTCGCGCTCGATGACGTCGAAGCCGCCGATTCCGGAACCGATGTGGACGCCGACGCGATCGTGGTTGGAGTCGTCGATCTTGAGGCCGGAGTGGTCCATAGCCTCCTGCGCGGCGGCAATGGCGAAGTGGATGAAGCGGCCCATTTTGCGGGCCTCTTTTTTCTCGATGAAGACGAGGGGATCGAAGTCCTTCACCTCGGCGGCGAAACGCACCGGATGGCCGGTGAGGTCGAACGCCTTGATCTCGGCCATGCCGCTACGGCCTGCGAGCAGGCCTTCCCACACCTGGCCGGCGGTGCGACCGACTCCACACAGCAGGCCCAGGCCGGTGACGACGACGCGACGGCGCTGTGGCTGCTGCTCTCCTGCCTGACTTTCATCCATTGCTACTTGGCCGCTTTCTGGGTCTTTTCGATGTAATCGACGGCGTCCTTGACGGTCTTGATCTTCTCCGCGTCCTCGTCGGGGATCTGAATGTCGAAGGCTTCCTCGAACTGCATGACGAGTTCGACGACATCGAGCGAGTCGGCGCCGAGGTCCTCCTGAAAGCTTGCGCCGGGGGTGACTTCGGCCTCATCCACCTGAAGTTGCTCAACGATAATCTGTTTTACCTTTTCATCTACTGCTGCCATTTCTTTCTCCTGTTTGCCTTCTGGTTCAAAATTCGGTGGGACCGGGCCGTGCTCGGTGCAGGGATGTGCGGAGCCATGTGCACAAGTCTCAAGGATACCGAGCGCCTAGGAGAGTGTAAAGCAAAGCGTGCGATGAATGTGGATTGCGGGGGCCGTTCCCGACTCATCCACCCCGGCATAACGGTGAGGCTGTCATGAATGGGGCGCCCTGAACCGTTGACCGTTGACCGATGTTCGCTCTCCGTTGTGGACGGAGTGAGGGTGGCGGCATCCCGCCCTAACGGAGTTAGGACGGGGCACCCGGCGTGGAGGGTGGGGAGGGTGCCGGAGACGTCCGCCGGGATCTCGTCTGGCGTCTGCGTTGGCGTATTCTCCGGGGCGGGCAGGGCGGGTCTGCCGGTTTCTTCGATGATGGCTGGCGGCGCGCCGGGGTTCGGGCGCTCGGTGAGTTCGGAAGCAGGGAAGAGTTCGGCGTTGCAGGTGGCGCAGTGGCGCGAACGCAGGAAGTAGAGGAGGCTCTGCTTGCTGATGGGGATGTGGGTTGGGGGAGCAACCGCAGGTCCTTCGACTCCGCGCTGCGCGCTCCGCTCAGGATGACACCCCTCTCCTCCTGATGGCGCAGGTCCTTCGACTCCGTGCTGCGCGCTCCGCTCAGGATGACACCCCTCTCCTCCTGATGGCGCAGGTCCTTCGACTCCGCGCTGCGCGCTCCGCCCAGGATGACACCCCTCCTCACCTGATGGCGGTGGAGAAGTTGATAGTTGCCGGTCGTTAGTTGCTGGTTGGACTGCCGCTGGAGTGCCTGGAGTGGAAGTGGTGGTTGAAGATGCGTCGGCGGTGGGTTGCGATGCAGAGACGAAATCGGCTGCCGGGCTGATTCGAGAGCGTTGGGGGCGCGGGGGTTCGAGGGCGCGGAGGGCGACCTGGAGGCCATAGATCATCTGGCCGGCGCGGCGGGTGTCGATGGTGTTCTGGCCGA
>Ga0224557_1004251_pt1 | contig 10579 bp, 7 predicted proteins | sample 714S31014metaG_FD_180677 | JGI IMG/M metagenome (GOLD analysis project Ga0224557, IMG submission 180677) | Peat soil microbial communities from Stordalen Mire, Sweden - 717 S3 10-14 | ecosystem: Environmental > Terrestrial > Soil > Wetlands > Peat | place: Sweden: Norrbotten County, Stordalen... | reverse complement strand
GATGCCGAGGCCGTTGCCCACTACATGCGCGCGGCAGTGGAATATTCGCAGGAGCGGCCGGTGCTCGTGGATCACTTTCTGGAGAGCGCCATTGAAGTGGACGTTGATGCCCTCTGCGATTCAACGGATGTAATTATCGCCGGCATCATGCAGCATATCGAAGAGGCCGGCATTCACTCCGGCGATTCGTCCTGCGTGTTGCCTGCCGTGGGCATTTGTGAAGAGACGCTGGAGGTGCTCCGCACTTACACGCGCAAGCTCGCCCTGGCGCTCAAAGTCGTCGGCCTGGTCAATTTGCAATTTGCCATTCAACGCGACGCAGAGGACAAGGACCATGTTTATGTGATCGAGGTGAATCCCCGCGCCTCGCGGACTGTGCCTTATGTCTCGAAGGCTACGGGAATTCCGCTGGCCAAAGTGGCCGCGCGGCTGATGACGGGCCGCAAGCTGAGCGAACTGCTGCCGGCTCAACTTTCTAGCGGCAAGGATCTCGAAACGGGCACGCATTATTATGTGAAATCGCCGGTCTTTCCCTGGAACAAATTTGCCGGCGTGGATACGGTTCTGGGGCCGGAGATGCGCTCCACAGGCGAAGTGATGGGCGTGGCAGCGACCTTTGGCGAGGCATTTGCCAAGGCGCAGCTTGCGGCCGGGCAGGTGTTGCCCACGGGCGGCACGGTCTTTTTCAGCGTCAACGATCCCGACAAGCCCGCGGTTGTTGAACTGGTGCGCAGCTACGTTAACCTGGGTTTCAAGATTGTCGCCACCGAGGGCACAGCCAATGTGCTGGAGAAGGCTGGCATCATTGTGGAGCGGGTCTTCAAGGTCAAAGAGGGCCGGCCTAACATCGTGGACCTGATCAAAGGCGACCGCATACAGCTCCTCGTCAACACTCCGCGCGGGCAGGACACTTTCTTTGACGAGAAGGCGATTCGCCGGGCAGCGGTGCTGGCGCGGATTCCCTCCATCACCACCATCGCCGCCGCGCAGGCCGCGGTTGAAGGCATTGCCGCCATGCAGAACCGCCAGACCACGGTCTACGCTCTGCAGCAATTGCACGCCACAACCGGCTCGTGAAATGCTGCTTCTGGGAAAAGGACGCCGGAGGGTCTTCGCATGACTGAGCAGGAGCGACAGGAAATTCTCAGTTCTCTGGAGTCGGGAAAAGCGGCTCTGCGCAACGCATTGCAGGGCGTGACAGAGGAGATGGCAGCGCGCGCTCCCGCTCCGGGAAGCTGGTCCATCCTCGGGAGCGTCGAGCACCTTGTCATCTCCGAGGATTATCTCTTTCGACAAATCATTGAGTCCGCGCACGCCGACGCGCCGCTCATCAACGAACGCCGCGAGGCAGCCATCCCTGTCCGTGGATTGGACCGCTCCAGGCGCATGGAATCTCCTCCGCAGGGTTCTCCCAGCGGACTCTTTCCTACATTGTCAGAAGCCGTCGATCGGTTCATGGCCAATCGGGAGCGAACGATCAAATTCGTTCGAGGAAATACAGAAGACCTCCGCTCCAGGATTACATCGCATCCGATCATGGGCACGGTGAATTGCCAGGAGATGCTTCAATCGATTGCCGTTCATTGCCTGCGGCACGTCAAGCAGATTGAAGAGGCCAAAGCCGCGCTGGTTTGAAGAATTCCTGAGCCGCGCCGTATAGATTGTGTCTGGCCGGATCTGACGCGCTTTTCCACGGCACGGGCGTCAATCAGCGAAATGGTTGTCTACAATAAGCGTATGTTGCTTGAAGGTATCTTTGCCGCTGTTCCCACGCCGTTTTACTCCGATGAGCGTGTCTATTTCCGAAAGCTCGAAGCCAACATAGCTCGCTACTCCCGCAGCTTGCTTTCCGGAATACTGCTTTTGGGCTCCACGGGCGAAGCACCATTCCTGGACGACGCTGAGACCCGCGAGGTGTTGCGCGTCGGCGCCGAGGCTTCAGCGCCGGACAAGGTGCTCATCGCGGGCGTTGGACGCGAGAGCGTAAAGGCTACCGTCGCGCTGGCGGAGGCCGCGGCCGAGTTCCGCTATGACGCAGTTCTGGTTCGCACGTCCAGCTATTTTTCGAGCCAGATGTCGCCGGCTGCCGTGCTCAACTATTTCCGCAGCGTGGCCGACCGCTCGCCCCTGCCGGTGGTGCTCTACAACATTCCCCGCTTCGTTCCTTACAACATCCCCATCGAAGTAGCAGCCGAACTGGCGCAGCACCCCAACATTCTCGGCATCAAGGACTCCTCGGGCAGCCTCGAGCGGATTCGCGCTCTGGTTGCGGCAACCGTTGACTCGCCCCGGCGAACCGTGACGGTGACGCCTATCTTCGAAACTGTGACCGGACGTATGTTGACGCCAAAGGCAGGGAACGGCGATGCGCTTGTCTCGATCGGTGGCCAGGCCAACGGCGTGGCTGTGGCGGCGGCTCCGCGGGTTACGCCCATCAAGACGCGCACCAAAGAGGTTGGCTTCCAGGTGCTCACTGGCGCAGCTTCAAATCTGCTTGAGTCGCTGGAGGCGGGCGCGTCTGGAGGCATACTGGGCATGGCCGCCTTCGCTCCGCAGGCCTGCCAGGAAGTTTATCTGGCCTGGAAGGACCACGACCGCAAGCTGGCCGAAGAGAAGCAGAAGCGCATCAGCGGCCCCAACCTGCGTATCGTGGGCGAACTGGGCATTGCGGGCGTGAAGTACGCCTGCGATTTCAACGGCTACTACGGCGGCCGCGCACGCGCTCCGCTGCTACTATCCACTTCCGCCGAAAGGGCTGAGATTGAAGGGCTGCTGGCCGGAATCCGCAACTAGGTCCCTGACCGTGTGATTTCGTTCTTTTGGGTTTCGTGGCTCCCCACCCTTTCGCCGGAAAAAAGCGAAAGGATGGGGCACGGAAATGGTACAGGAATATGCTGTCAGGACCTATGATTCAGTCGTATTTGCGCCCGGCCAGATGAGATTCTCGGGCCCCAGAAGGTTCCTTTCGACAACCGACCCCAGCACCAGCGATGTGGATGTGGTTCCGAAGGGCGTCAGAGAGTCGATTACGTGGTTCAAGTGTTCGACCGAGATGACGTTCACCTTCATGATGAACGAGTCCGCCCCGGTCCCGCGGTGGCACTCGACGACCTCGGTCATGGAGCGGATCTGGGCGGTCAGCCTGGGCAGCACGTCGCCCACAATGCTCATGCGAATGAAGGCCGTGATGGGCAAACCCACTTGCAACGGACTGATGTCTGCGCGGTAGGCGCGGATGATGCCCTCTTCTTCCATGCGGCGAACGCGCTGCGCGGCGGCAGGCGTTGAGAGCCCTACGCGGCGGCCCAACTCGGCAAAAGAGATGCGGGCATCCTTTTGCAGTTCGATGAGCATCTTCCATCCCACCGCATCCAGCAGTTTTTCCTTGGCGGAATCGGACAATTCATGCCTCCTTTGTATATTGCTTTATGTTCATAAAGTATATACGCGAGAAATCCAATAATCCATCACTGGTCTTTGGCAATAACGGCGAATCGCTCTTCAATAGCCATTCATCTGCTGTCTGGTTCTTTGGCGCATTGCTAATCCGGGCGGCTTCATTTACCTTGGTCTGCATCTCGCACATGCAGGTGATCTTGTGTCTTCACTTTCCCGCTCTAGCCTTGTGGTGTTGTTTAGCGCCGTATGCACCCTGACTTCCGCGCAGGTTTGCCTTGCCCAGCAAGCCGCTGAGGCATGGATGGCGCCGCTATTTTTCCCTTGCGTCCCAGGCCCTGTATGAAGCGGCGTCGGCGGTGAGCGCGCCGGAAGGCGCGAATGCGACCATACTCGTCGATGAAGAGAGTTATTCTTTCGACGAATCGGGACGTATCCAGCACGTTTCGCACGTTATCTACAAGGTGCTCACGCAAAAAGGAGCAGAGGGATGGGACTATCTCTCGGTGAGCTGGGAGCCTTGGCATGAGGCGCGGCCTTTGATTCGGGCAAGAGTGATTGCGCCGGACTTCTCGGTGCATGAGCTGGATCCGAATACGATCACCGAGGCACCGGCATGCGGAGGCGACTACAAGACGTACAGCGACGGCAAGAGACTGCGTGCGCCTTTTCCGGCGATTGCTCCCGGGGTGGTCGTCGAGGCAGAGTACACGGAGCGCGAGACGGAGCCGCTTTTCGCTCCGGGGCATGTGGGGCGAATCGTCTTTGGGCAGGAACGAGTTCCAGTGGAGCACAGCCGCGCAGTTTTCGATGCGCCGGCCTCGCTGACGTTACGCATAGGCACACTGCTGCTGCCGGATTTGAAACCGGTGCGCTTCGAGGCAAGCGGGCGGGTTACGCTCACCTACGACCTGGGTCGTTTGGAAGGGATTGAACCGCAGGAGCCGAATCTTCCGCCGGATGTGGCCACATATCCGGAGATCGCCTTTTCCACTGGACAGTCGTGGCAGGGCATGGCTACCGAGTATTCAAAGATCGTCGATAGCCGGGCCAATGCGTCTCAAGTGCAGGCTATCCTGGACCAGTTGATTGCCGGCAAGAGAGGGGTCGCGGAAAAGGAAGGCGCGATTCTGGACTACCTGGACCGCGAAGTCCGCTATACGGGCATCGAATGGCTGCGCGAAGATTTGCATCTGGAGGGCGGCGACGACCCCTTGGGAGGGCCGGTCTTTCCTCGCTTCTGGCTCAAGGGGCAGGCCGCCGATGCGCGCAAGATGAAACTGGCCGCGGCATCGATTCTTGCCAGTACCAAGCCCACAGCTCACTCACTGCGTAGCCCGCGCTATCCAACCATTTGCACTGTTCCTTTGCCCACTAACTCCTCCACTCGCTCGACCCAACCGCGATCCGCCGCCACACTCATATTCTCCGGTTCCAGAATCGCGGCGTACTCGCCTTTCTTTTCCAGGTGCAACATCACCTTGCCCGGCCCCGGCGCAGCATCCGCCGCACTTTTCAATGCGGTCAGTATCTCCTCCGTCGCACGATCCAAATTGATGCGAATCCGCACCCCCGACGGCAGCTTTACCTGCACCTCTTCCAGCGCCTGAATCGAGCTGATAGAAATCTTCGGCGCCGCATCCTCGTCGCCCATCAGCACGCCCCGCACCAGCACCGGAGCTTCCATCTTCAACTGTCCTGAAAGCTTCTCATAATCCCGCGAAAAACAGATCAGGTCGATCTTGCCCGTTGCATCTTCCAGCGCCGCCTGCGCATACAGTTTTTGATCCCGCTTGCTTTTCTGCACGCGCAACCCGAGAATCATTCCCGCCACCTGAATCTCGTCTGCCGGGTCCGCCTGCGTGCCCCAGCGCCTCTCCGGCGGCTTGCGCTCCAGCGCCTCGGCTACGGAAATCACGCCCGCCAGATTGCGCAGCTTCTCCGCGTACTTATCCAGCGGATGCCCTGAGACAAAAAATCCCAGCACATCTTTCTCATTGGCTAGCCGCTCGCCCTCCTCCCAATCGGCCACATTTGGCAAGTCTTCGCTGCTGTCTCGGCCTGTCCTGGGCCCTTCATCGAAGAGCCCAAAGAGCCCGCTTTGTCCTTGCGCCGCGTCTCTCTGCGCCTTTTGCGCGCGCTCCATAGCTTTATCAACGGCGGCCATCAGCGGCCCGCGTTTGCCCAGCGAGTCCAGCGCTCCGGCCTTGATCAGCGACTCGAGCACCCGCTTGTTCATCACGCGCAGATCAACCTTCTCGCAGAATTCCCAGATACTTTTGAAGCGTCCGCCAACTTCTTCGCGCGCCTTCAGAATTGAATCAATTGCATTACCGCCCACATTCTTTACCGCAGCCAGGCCAAATCGTATCGCCTGGCTATTCTCGGTAACATGCGGCGTAAACTGGCTCCCGGAAACCTGCACGTCAGGCGGCTCAACGCGGATGCCCATCTCGCGGCACTCGCCGATATACTTCACCACATTCTCCGGCTTGCTTGTCTCCGAGGTCAGCAGCGCCGCCATAAACTCCATCGGATAATGCGTCTTCAAATAAGCCGTCTGGTAAGCCAGCAGCGCATACGCCGCCGAGTGCGACTTATTGAACCCATACCCGGCAAACTTCTCCATCATGTCGAAGATGTCGCCCGCTGTCGCCTTTGGATGGCCCGCTGCCGCTGCGCCTTCCATAAAGCGGTCGCGCTGCTCGGCCATGGCCTCTGCGTTCTTCTTGCCCATTGAACGCCGCAGTAAGTCCGCCTCGCCCAGTGAGTAACTCGCCAGCAGGTTTGAAATCTGCATCACCTGCTCCTGGTAAACGATAACTCCCAATGTCTCCTTAAGAATTCCTTCTAACTCCGGCAGCGCATACTCCACCTTGCGCCGCCCTAACTTGCGCTCGATAAAGTCGTCAATCATTCCGCCCTGAATCGGCCCCGGCCGGTACAGCGCATTCAGCGCCGTCAGGTCCTCCACCGAATCCGGCCTGTACCGCCTGAGCACATCCCGCATTCCGCTTGACTCGAACTGAAACACTCCCGAAGTCAGGGCCGAGTGAAATACCTTTTTGTAAGTCTCGGCATCGTCCAGCGGAATAGCCTCTATATCCACCTTCTCGCCGCGGTTCTTTTCGATCAGCTTCAGGCAATCGTCAATCACTGTCAGAGTCGTCAGGCCGAGAAAATCCATCTTCAGCAGGCCCATTGCTTCGACGGCCTTCATGTCGTATGCAGTTACAATTTCGTCGTTCTTCGTCTTCGCCAGCGGCACCAGCTCAATCAGCGGCCGCGGCGCAATCACCACCGCCGACGCATGAACCCCCGATCCGCGCACCAGACCCTCCAGCTTCTTCGCCGTGTCGATCAGCTCCTTGATCTGCCCGTCGGTCTTGTATGCCTTGCGCAGTTCCGCAACCTCTTTCAGAGCCTCATCGATCGTCATGCCCACCGTCGCCGGAATCAGCTTCGCAATCCGGTCCACGTCGCCATACGGCATGTCCATCGCGCGCCCGCAATCCTTGATTGCCGCCTTGGCCGCCATGGTGTTGAACGTGATAATCTGTGCCACCTGCTCGCGCCCGTATTTGCGCGTCACATAGTCGATCACCTCGCCCCGCCGGTTCTGGCAGAAGTCCACGTCGATATCGGGCATCTGCTTCCGCTCCGGATTCAGAAACCGTTCAAACAGCAGAGCGTTCTGCAGCGGATCGATATTGGTAATCTCCATCGAGTACGCCACCAGCGAACCGGCTCCCGAACCGCGCCCCGGACCCACCGGAATCCCATGGTCCCGCGCATATTTGATGAAGTCCCACACAATCAGGAAGTAACCCGCGTAATTCATCTGCTCGATGATTCCAATCTCATATTCGAGCCGCGCATCGTATTCATGAATCGCCGCGCGCCGCGCCCCTCGCGCCTCCAGGCTTCGCACCGCCGTATCGAGCCGCTTCTTATACCCCTCCCGGCACACCTGTTCAAAGTAACTATCAATCGTGTGCCCCTCGGGAACATCAAACAGCGGAAACGGATTGTCTACCGGCTTGAGCTTGAACTCGCACCGCTCGGCAACCTCCATCGTCCGCTCGACCACGGCCGGCGAATCCTTGAACAGCCGTCCCATCTCGTCTGCGCTCTTGACAAAAAACTGATCCGAATCGAAGCGAAAGCGCTCTTTATCGTGAATCTTCGAGCCGGTCTGCACGCACAGCATCACATCGTGCGCGTGCGAGTCATCCCCGCACAGGTAATGCGAGTCGTTGGTCGCCACCAGTGGGATATTCAGCTCTTTTTCCAGCCGGAACAGAGCCTCATGAATCTTTAGTTCCTGTTCCAGCCCCTGGTCCTGAATTTCGAGATAGAAATTGCCCTTGCCGAAAATATCCTGGTATTGTTGCGCCACGCTGCGCGCCTTTTCATAATTGCCGGCCAGCAACTCTTCGCACAGCTCGCCGCTCAGGCAGCCCGAGAACCCAATCAGTCCTTTTGAATTCTCAGCCAGGTACCGCTTGCTTACACGCGGCTTGCGATAGAACCCGTGAAGCGATGCCTCCGAGGTAATCCGAACCAGATTCCGGTATCCCTCTTCGTCCTGAGCGAGCACCAGCAGGTGATTGTTGTCGTCTCCTTCGCCCGGCGCGCGGTGGTCTTCGTTTTTGCTGATATAGAGCTCACACCCCAGAATCGGCTTGACCCCTCTGGCCTTCGCCGCCTCAAAAAAGTGCACAGCTCCATAGATGTTTCCGTGGTCTGTCATGGCGACAGACTTCTGCCCCAACGTCGCCACGCGCTCCATCAGCTTGGTCAGGTCGCAAGCCCCGTCCAGCAGCGAGTACTCGGTATGCAAATGCAAATGCGTGAATTCAGCCATGGCTACTTGGATTTTAGTCGCCTGGCCGTTTCCTTGCCCTGTCCAAAACCCGGTTGAAATCAAGACAGATTGAGGAAAAACCTGCTTCCGCACCGAGCACGAATATTTTTGCTTGAACGTTCGCCTTTTGTTTGCTATTCTGTCTGCGTCTGTTGAAAGAGGCAATACTTGGGTGAATACACCATCCGGGATAAGCAGAAATTCCGCCATTATGATGGCGATAACTTCTTGCGATTGCGTGACAGGTCTGTGTTGTTGTTCTTATTTATGGTTGTTGCGATTATCCTGGCATCGGCTACGCAGTTATCTGCACAGGGGAATGAGACAGAAGTTGATGGTCTAAAGCTCAAAGAGATTACTCCGCAGATATGGAGTCTGACTTGGATAGCGGTTCCGTCTGGAGTTTGCGGTGATAGGATCACTTATTCGGTATTTCGTGGTACGAATGAAGAATTCGAAGCGTCAGAGGAAAATCAAATTGCGAGTGGGATCACCGTAGCACATTATGTCGCACATGAGCCAAAGTCTTCGGGATCTTTTTACTACCGTGTAATAGTAATCAAAATTTCTGGTCAATGCGCACCTTTAAGCTTAAAATCTGGCATCATTGTCACTTATCCACTGGACTTGGGAGCCCAATACTCGGTAACGATTGGAGACAAAACAGAAACATGTAAGGCCAGTTCGACGGCAGAAATTGCCTGTCCGACTCTCTCATATTTTCATGCGGTGATAGCGTCTCAATGGGCACACGAATTCCTCATCGGATGTCTCTCTTCTGAATATGAAGACAATAATTGGACATGTGTTAATCTCAAACTTGGACACTATTTCATCGCTGTACACAGCCTGACCGCCACCATTTTGGATGCGGGATATTCGAAGATCAATATAAAAACCGGAAAGGTGCTTAGTTCCATCACGCCAGAGTTTTCAGTCCTCGCTGTCCTAAAATAGGCTGATGACTATGGTCTTCAATCGCTAGAATTGTGTTACAAAATCGGAGGAATCATGCTCAAAGGATACATTCAATCATCTGTTGCAGTTCCGGTCGGTGATAACTGGCGAGAAGATTTTAAGTTCGATTCTCACCCAGAAAATGCTTGTTATTGGCCATCATTTGAAGATGCGGATGATAAGTGCATGGAGCTAAACAAGCGCGGAGTGGAGATTCTCTCGTCTGAGGGCGGGGTATATTGGTTGCGCGATTTCCAAGTTGAAGAAACAGCTCCCGGCCAGTTTTCCATCTATTGCGAAGGCCCGTTTATTATGCAATAGAAAAGAGGCTCCGCGCCGGGTGGTGGGCAGGTGGTCTAGGTCCCGCCTTTGGAACCTGGGAAACCACGAACCCCATGCGCGAAGCGCCGCTGGCCGCACCGCAGGTGCCTTGCAGATTATTTCCCCACTTCGTCGCATAATGATCCCAGAAGTCTTCCTTCAAGTCACCGTCCGGCGCGTCCTCTTCGCGCCGTCTTTCAGCCGGAAGCTGCCGGAAGAGGCCGAAACACCACGTAACTCCTTATCCTGGAGGATTTTGCAGGGAACTTCTTTGTTTTCACGATTTTACAGCGCAACCCTACCCGTAAACTCAAGAAAACAAGGAATTTGTTTACAAAATATGGGTGAGGGCGTCGGGTGCATCATCCTTGACGCGCCGGGTGCCCTAGGTCCGGTGCCTAGACCTGGGAAATCACGAAGGCGCGAAGCGCGTCTGCCCCACCGCAGGTGGCTACTCGACCCCCAGCACTTTCACAATCACACGCTTCCGTCTCTGCCCGTCAAACTCGGCGTAGAAGACCCGCTGCCAGGTTCCCAGGTCCAGCTTGCCGTTGGTCACCGGAAGGGTGGTCTCGTGATGCAGCAGCAGCGACTTCAAATGCGCGTCCCCATTGGTTTCGCCGGTGCGGTGATGCTTGTAGTCAGGCCGCGCCGGAGCCAGCTTCTCCAGCCAGACGCCGATATCCTCGATCAGCCCGCCCTCCAGGTCGTTCACGTACACCGCTGCCGTAATGTGCATGGGCGAAACGAAGCACAATCCGTCCCGCACACCGCTCCGCTCCACCACCCGCTCCACTTCGTCCGTGATGTGCACCATCTCGCGCAATTCTTTTGTCTCAAAGACCAGATACTCCGTATGACTTTTCAAGTTTTCCTCCTGAGACCTTTCCCGCGCTCTTGCTGAAAATAAGCCCCCACCGGCGCACAATTGAAATTATGAATAGGAGCGGGGCATTCGTGATCCCTGATCCATGGGGTACCCCCTACCCCCTCTCTATATTTTCCCCTGACCGTGAAACCTTGCATATAATTTTTCCC
>Ga0224557_1004248_pt1 | contig 10586 bp, 10 predicted proteins | sample 714S31014metaG_FD_180677 | JGI IMG/M metagenome (GOLD analysis project Ga0224557, IMG submission 180677) | Peat soil microbial communities from Stordalen Mire, Sweden - 717 S3 10-14 | ecosystem: Environmental > Terrestrial > Soil > Wetlands > Peat | place: Sweden: Norrbotten County, Stordalen... | reverse complement strand
CCAGCCCGAAACCTACACCTACCTCTCGCTTTACTGGACGTGGAACTCCGGACCGAAACAAGCCGACGATCAAGATCCCGGCGGCCAGAACAACTCCGCCAAGTCCGCCGCTGCCGCTGCCGGCGCAAAGATGCTCTCTGCGCTCACCCGCCTGCCCCGCTAGAGTGGTGGAGTTTTACCCCCGGCCGCCCGTCATTTCGGCTTCGTGTACTCGCACCACACCAGGTTGTCCCGGTAGTCGATGTGCAGCACCACCTGGAACAGCGCCGGCGCACCGATCAATCCCGACACTTCGACGCCATCGCCGTGTGAGAGCTTCGTTGTGTCGATCGACGTCATGCTCGGCGAATCCAGCCGCAGGTTGGCAAACGCCAGCGTGAACTTCCCTGCTTCGTAAACCTTGTCCACCGCGCGCTGGATGCCGCTGATCCCGACGCTGTCATCGCGTGACACCTTCGTTACCTCCCTGGCCGCCGCCGGGGAAATCAGGTTCGTCTCGGACCCCGTATCCAGGATGAAGAGCTTATCCTTCCATGCGCCCTCGCCCTTGATCCGCTTCGTTTCGACAATCCCGGTCGGCATCAGAAGGTCCCACCCGCTGCGGTAGATGCGCAGCCACTTTGCCATCTCCGGCGCAATATAGGGGTCGTGCGCCTCCACCTCCTGGTCGTCCCCCGCCGCATCCAGCTTCGCTGCATCGGGCTTCTTCTCTCCCGGCCGCTCCGGCAGCGGAGCCACCCTCAGCTCATGCTTGGGAAAGTCCAGCGCCACCTGAGAGGCGTCAAAAACATCAGCGCCGATCAATCCGTCCGAGTCCAGCACGCTCCACTTCTCCAGAATCTCCACTGGGCAGTTGGTGAATTCGATCCCGCCAATCTTGATGCTCGCCACATGCGTGATCGACGACTTCACCTCTTTCTTGTCGCCAATGCCGCCGATCTGCGTAGTGTCCTCACGCTGGATCCCAAGAAACATCGCCGCCGCGCGCGAGATCGTTATGCCGCCTGCACCCGTATCGATCTGCAGCCGCCGTGCTTTGCCGTTGAACTTCACATCCAGCCCCCACCCAACGAAGCGGCTCGGCCCGTCCATCACCGCCACCATCGGCACCATCGCCTCGCGCGGAGACGTCGCCGCCATCTTGCAGTCCGACGTATGCGTCTGGGTCGCCTTCGCCAAGCTGGTCTTCATCTTCGCCCTGTTCTCTTCGCTGATCTGGTCGCTGTGCTCGGCGTAGTCGGCCAGCTTTGCCAACCGCTCACTGCGCTGCCGCGTCTCAATCCATGCCATGTTGATGTCGTCGTCCGTGGGGTGCCGCCTGTATGCCTCCTCGATCAGGCGTTTGCTCGAAGCAAACAACCCCGCAAGCCCATCCACCTCCGCGACCCCATAGAAGGCGCGCGCGTTGCACAGGTCCGCCTGCGCCGCCTTTTGAAACTGGCTGAATGCCTCGCGCGGATCGCCCTGCCGCAGCCGCACGTCTCCCAGCGCTGTCAACGCCAGTGAGTTGTCTGGCGCAGCCGCCGCCCAAGCCTCCGCATCCTTGGCCGCCGCATCCACCTTGTCCTGCCCGATCAGCGCGCGCACCAGCTCCTCGTGCGCAACCGCATTGTCCGCACTCTTGGCCAGCAGGTCCCGGAACAGCTTCTCCGCGGGAGCATAGTCTCCCTTGTTCAGCGCTGTCTCAGCCGGGGTCGGCGCCGACGAGTTCACCGTGCATGTCTTCCTTGCCGGTGCGGCCGCTTGCGCCTGGGCCGCTGTTTCAGGCGCCCCTTGCGCGTGCCCAACCACCCCAAATCCCAATCCACTCCACAACACCGCCAGCAACCAACAGGCCCTCGCCACCGTTCTCTCCCTCGAATCAGCGATGGCGGCATCATACCTGCTCGGCCTTCATTTGCAACCGTTTTTCCATCACCGCAACCGCCTCGGCACTCTCGTCCACCATGCAGAACGCCCGTCCATTCCGCGCCGCCGCCTCGCCCGTAGTGCCGCTCCCCGCAAAAAAGTCCAGCACCAGGTCGCCCGGGTTCGAGTGTACCCGCACAATCCGCTCCAGAATCCCCAGCGGCTTCTGCGTCGCGTAGCCCGTCTTCTCCTTGCCTGTCGGCGACACGATCGTGTGCCACCACACGTCCGTCGGCGTCTTTCCCCGCGCCGCCTTTTCCGCGCCCACCAGCCCCGGCGCCATGTACGGAATTCGGTCGCTTTCGCCCAGATTGAACGTGTAGCGCTTCGGGTCGCGCGTGTACCACAGGATGTTGTCGTGCTTGGCTGGCCACCGCTTCGTCGCCCGCGCCCCATAGTCGTACGCCCAGATAATCTCGTTTTGGAAGCAGTCCCGCCCGAAAATCTCATCCAGCATTACCTTGCAGTAGTGCGCCTCGCGCGGGTCGATGTGCAGGAACAGGCTCCCGGTCGCCTCCAGTACCCGGTGCGCCTCCACTAGGCGTGGCCGCAGAAATCCCAGGAAGTCGTCGAACCGGTCCGCATAACCCCCCGTTTTTCCAGAACTGCCCTCGCCTGATCCCGTCTCCGGCTTCACCAACTCCGTCCGGTAGCGCCGCCCGCCAAATCCAACCCGGTCGCCTGCCGCGTCCTGCACCGTCTTCATTCGCAATCGCGTCTGCCGCCGTCCGGTGTTGAACGGCGGATCGACATAGATCAGCGCCACCGACCCTGAGGCCATCCCCCGCAGCGCCTCCAGGTTGTCGCCATGCACGATCCGGTTCAATCCACCACCTCTACCGATTCCTCAAGACTACCCCGCCCGTCCGCTGATAGCCGATAGCCGACCGCTGATAGCTGTGCCCAAATACCCTTCCACAAAGCATCAGGGCAACGCCGAAATGATCCTGCGCTTCAACCCAAAACCGTTGAGACTCGATTCCTCCGAAGAGTATTGTTGCAGCGGCCCCGGAATTCGGGCCTCTCGGTGCCGAAATGGCAAATGCTGCGACTCTGAAGCAACCTCAGCCGCGAATTTCTCCCGCCGCTCCAGCGATTGCACCAGCCTGCCCGCCCGCCCTTGTCTTCGCCATGCTCTCGCATCCCGGCCGGGTGCGCCACCTCAATCAGGACGCCTGCGCCGCGCTGCCCGAACACGGCGTCTTTGTCGTCTGCGACGGCGTGGGCGGCGCCGCTGCCGGCGAAGTCGCCAGCCATCTCGCCGCCGAGGCCTTTCTCGCGAGCCTCGCCCACCCCATCCATCCCGGTCGCACGGCCAAAGCCGTCGCCGGCTCCGCGCCCGCGGACAACGGCCCTGAGCCGTATCCGGCCAATCATCCCCACGCCCGCCTCCAGCGCGCCGTCTGCGCTGCTAATCGAGCGGTCTTCCATCGCGCCCAGCGTGCGCGCGCCCTGCGCGGTATGGGCACCACCCTCGTCGCTGCCCTCCTGGAAGACGCAGCGCTGCTGCCGCATGACCCGTCCGCCGCCGTGCCCGGCCCAACGCTCTGGCTCGCCCACGTCGGCGACAGCCGCTGCTACCTCTTTCGCCGCGGCGCGCTTCACCTCCTCACCCAGGACCACTCGCTGGTCGAGGAGCAGTTCCGCGCCGGCCTCATCAGCCGCCTGCAGGCCGCTACCTCGCCCATCCGCAACATCATCACCCGCGCCGTTGGCTCTCAACCCTCCGTCGAACCCGACATTGCCGCCCACGCCGCCTATCCCGGCGACCTCTTCCTGCTCGCCTCCGACGGCCTCAGCCGCGAACTCGACGACGACGCCATCGCCCGCATCCTCGGACGTGTTTCCGGCCCGCCGCTCGAGCCGCCCTGCCAGGCCCTCGTCGACGCCGCCAACGCCCACGGCGGCCGCGACAACATCACCGTCCTCCTCATCGCCTGCCTATAGCCTCGCGGCTCCCACGCCGCATCTCGTACACTCGTATCTACCAGGAGTTCGCTGCATGCCCAAGGACCTTTACTTCGAAGACTTCCACGTTGGCCAGAAGTTCAACTCGGTCGCCAGCTACCACGTCACCGCGCAAGAGATCAAAGAGTTCGGCCAGAAGTACGACCCCCAGCCCTTCCATCTCGACGAAGCCGCCGGCGAGGCTTCGTTCTTCAACGGCCTCGCCGCTTCCGGATGGCTCACCGCCGCCATCGTCATGCGCCTCCGCGTGCTCTCTATCAGAGTCTCCGGCGGCATGATCGGCGCCGGCGCCGAGGAGATGCGCTGGACCGAGGCAGTCCGCCCCGGCGACTCCATCCGCACCGAAATCGAAGTCATCGGCCTCCGCCACTCCCGCTCCCGCAAGGACTACGGTGTCGTCAAAACCCGCACCATGGCCTACAACCAGCGCGACCAGATTGTCCTCCGCTCCACCGTCAACTTCCTCGCCCCGCGCCGGGACGTCGCGTAGGCAGCCGCCCTTGCGTTCAGAGCCTGGTCGCCGACCTCATGACCTCCGGATCTCCTCACGCCCAAGCCTGGAATCGGAACCGATGCTAGCCCGCCTCAAGTCTTTCTTCGACCCGCCCCTTCCCGAATCGTTCTCCCAATTTCGCGCGCCGGCGCGCATCTTTTGGGTCGCATTGATCGTGCGCGTCGCATTTATGACACTCGCTCACACCTACAGATTCCGCACAATTGACGATCACTTCCAGTTCGGCTGGGAGGCTGGGCGCATCGGCCAAGCCCTCGCCACCGGCTTTGGTTACGCCGACCCATTTTCGAACCCTGTCCTCCGTCACACCGGCCCCACCGCTTGGCTCGCGCCCGTCTACCCATTCCTTATCGGGACTGTCTTCAAGCTCTTCGGCGTCTACACATCGGCCTCGGCCTGGGTTCTGCTTGCCATTAACTGCATCCTCTCCGCCGCTACCGCACAGATGATCTGGGAGATCGCCGCACGCTGCTTCAATCGCCGGGTGGCGTTGTGGTCAGCGTGGATGTGGGCGCTCTACCCTGCCGCCATGCAGTACGCCGTCCGCTGGGTCTGGGAGATGACCCTCACCACAACCCTCTTTACCTGCACGATTGTTCTCGCCCTGCGCATGGCCGGCATCGGCAATTCCCCGGCGTCGATACGGGACGGACAAACCCGCCGCTGGGTGCTCTTCGGCTTTCTCTGGGCGCTCATCGCCCTCTGCAACACCTCCCTGCTCATCTTCCTGCCCGTCGCCGGTCTCTGGATACTGGCGAAGACCTGGAAGCAATCCCACTCCCTCACCGGAGCCATCCTCGCCGGATTGGTCTTCCTGGCAGTCATTACCCCCTGGGAGATTCGCAATTACAAGACCTTTCACGCATTCGTTCCCATCCGCGGCAACGTCGGAGTCGAGATGTACCTCGGCAACGGTCCCGGCTCCACCGGCTGGGAGATGGGGTACGACCATCCCTTCGTCGCGCCTTCGGAACTCCGAAGCTACTACGCCCTCGGCGAAGTGAACTACGCCAAAGCGCGTGGAGACGCAGCCAGGCAATACATTGCCGCTCATCCGCGACACTTCCTCGCCATCACCGCGCTCCGCATCTACTTTTTCTGGGCCAGCATTCCCCATCCGGATGACGTTTCCTGGACCACCGCAACCGGTCGCATTCTCAACTTTTCCTTTCTTTCCCTCTCCGGGATCTTCGGGCTTGTTCTTGCCCTGCACGCCCGAGTCCCCGCCGCCGGCCTCTTCGCTTGGGCGTTCCTGCTGCTGCCGATTCCCTACTACCTCATCTCCGTACAAGCCCGCTTTCGCCACCCGTTGGAGCCGCTGATCTGCATTCTTGCGGTCTATCTCTTTCAATCCGCCCAGGCTCGCCCGCGTCCCGCTCCGCAATCCTCGCCGGGTGCCCCACGTTCGCGCAGCGACCGTGGGGTTAATCTCCTTCACCTCGCACCTCGAACCCTCCTCGAACCTTGAACCTCGTACCTCGAACCTAACCCCCAATCCACACCGATCCGGCGTATCGTAAGCGCATGCGCATGACCGTCCTCGCCTCCGGCTCCAAGGGCAACTCCACGGTCATCGCCTCCGCCGAAACCAGCCTGCTGGTCGACGCCGGCCTCTCCTGCCGCGAGCTGCTCAAGCGCATGAAGACCGCCAACCAAGATCCCGCCGCTCTCTCGGCCATCCTCATCACCCACGAGCATCAGGACCACATCGCCGGCCTCGCCACCCTCGCCCGCCGTCTGCGCATCCCCGTCTACATCACTGAGCCCACCCACCGCGCCTGGGTTCGCATGGTCACCCCCCGCACCACCATGACCTACGCCAAATGGCTCGACCACATCCACGCCGAAAAGGAAGCCCGCGCCGCCGCCGAATCCGAATCCGACTCCGACCGGGTGCCCCACGTTCGCGAAGCGACCGTGGGAATACTCTCCTCGACAACTCAGGAGCAAGAACCTGAAGCCGTCTCCCTCGCCGCCGCCACCGATCCCGACGAAGACGAGACCCCCCGGGAAACCAAACCAGCCCCCTCCTACCTTCCCGCCGTCCAGTACTTCCACTCCGGTTCCAACTTCTCCATCGGCGACATCTCCATCACGCCCTTCACCATTCCCCACGACGCCGCCGACCCCTGCGGCTTCGTCTTCGCATCCCGTTCCGAGGCCGTCCGCATGGCCATCGCCACCGACCTCGGCTACATGCCGCCCAACGTCAAATCCGCCCTCCAGCGCGTCGACGTGCTCCTGCTCGAATCCAACCACGACCTCGAGATGCTCAAGGACGGCCCTTACCCCTGGGCGGTCAAGCAGCGCGTCCTCTCCCGCGTCGGCCACCTCTCCAACCACGCCACCGCCGAATTCCTCGCCCACGACTACGACGGCGGCGCAACCTACATCGTCCTCGGCCATCTCTCCGAGCAGAACAACGCTCCCGAGCTCGCCCTGTTCGCCGCCGAACAGGCCATCGCGAGCCGTATGTCCTTGCTGGGTAACCGGATCCTGCTCGCCAAACAGTCCGCGCCGCTCCCCTCCATCAGCGTTTAGTCTTATTCCTTCCTTATGTGACGGCGGACACAGCGCGGACATCCCCTTCGCTTCGAATATGTTGCACATTCGTTTCACAATGCAACTTTTCCGGGCTCCGCCTCTCAAATCTAGTAGAATGGTCTCTAAGCCTATGGTTAAGTCGTTCCCACGCAATTCCGCATCACACTCCGCATTTCAGTGCACCGACCCGCTCATTGGCGGCATCCTGGCCGGATGGCGATATGACATTTCGGGCCTCTCGCCGGCCATGCGCACCGACTACGACCAGCACCTTTCCGAATGCGCCCACTGCCGCCACCGCCAGCATCTGGCGCGCACCATCGACGTGTTGCTCATCTCCGTCTCCGCGCTTTCCATCTTTGCCTTCCTCCTGGCAGCGGCGGTCCTGCACCGCATTGAGGCCATCGCCCACCTCGGCACCAGCCTCCATGGCCATCTGCGGAATACCCCCATTACCGTCTCCCTCGAAGCGGTCGCCATCGCCGGCATCGTGGTCTCCATCCTGCTCTGCCTCCTGGTCGCCGTCTCCACGCCCATCCCCGGCCTGGTCTCGGATGCCGTCTCCCAGCGCATCCCGCAGAACATCCGCGAACGAATCATGAAAAACGCCGCCTGAAAGCAGTTGTGAGTTCTTAGTTGTCAGTTCTCAGACAAGAACCGAGAGCTGTCCGTCTTATTGTCGTTCCCAGGCTACTTGAATCCGCTTCTGATCCGCCGCGCGAGCCATCCAAATCCCCGCCGTTTTCAACTGACAACTGAGAACTGACAACTAAAAACTGAAAAATGCGATAGCGTAGAAACATCCCCATGCCCCCAACGCAATCGCATCCCGAAGGCGAGATTCTCCCGCCCCCGCCCAACACCATCCCGGTCGAAGGCTACGCGCCGCCCGAGGCCTATTCGCCCGAACAGGTCCGCCGCCGCCGCCAATTCAGCGTCTGGGATCCGCGCTCCGCTCCCGGAACCTACCTCCTGATTGCCATCAATGTCGCTGTCTACCTCTGGATGTGTTTCCACCACGTTGACCCCAGCAACCCGTCCGAGGCCGCGCTCCTGCACTATGGCGCCAACAACACCTGGGACGTCCTGCACGGCCAGTGGTACCGCCTGCTTACCGCCACCTTCGTCCACGTCGGCTGGATCCACATCGGCACCAACATGTGGTGCCTCTGGAACCTCGGCATCCTCGGCGAGCCGCTCATCGGCCCCTGGGGCATGGTCGCCGTCTACATGATCACCGGAATCGCCGGCAACCTGCTCAGCATGGCCACCGATGTCTTCCTGTATCTCTTCGTCGGTCGCGACACCCGCGTCCTCTTTGGTGTCGGCGCCGGAGCTTCCGGGGCCGTCTTCGGCATCGCCGGCATCCTCATCGTCCTGCTCTCGAACCGCCGGCTCCCTTTTCCCTGGACGGAGTTGAAGCGGCTGCGTTCGAGCGTGGTCAAGTTCGCCGCCATCAACCTGGTCATCGGGCTCAGCACAGCGTTGCCCTACGTCAACATCGGCATCCGCATCGACAACTCCGCCCACATCGGCGGCTTCCTTTCGGGCCTCGCCCTCGGCGCCCCGCTGCTGCCCCGCATGACCGCGGGCCGCGAAGCCTACCTCAGCCGGCAGAAGGTCACCTTCGCCGTCGCATGCCTCATCCTGGCTCTCTTCGGTTATTGGGTTGCCAGCCTCGCGTAGGAACAGTCGCCAGTGCTCAGTTGTCAGTTGCTAGTTGCGGAACGTGGGCCTGAATCCTGCCATCGGATGCGCGAGCCACCCAGCCCGCACCCCAAAAAACCTGTCATCCGCACCCAATAACCTGTCATCCTGAGCGGAGCGCAGCGAAGTCGAAGGACCTGCGGTTGTCTTTCAACCGGCAACTGACAACTGAGCACAGACAACTGCCTCTACACCAGCGTCGTCTGCGCAAACTTCCGCACCATCGCCAGCAGCAGTTTGCGGTCGTTCTCGCTCAGCCGCGCCGAGTAGCGCTGGATCTGCGTCAGAAAGCGAATCTCTTCCTCGCTAAGATGCAGCGTCGACATCTCCCGGCTCACCGCCTCTTCTGAGAAGAACTGCGCCAGGTGCAGGTCCAGCGCATACGCAATCTTCTGCAGCGTCTCCAGCGACGGCACCGTATGCCCGTTCTCCACCCGCGACAAATAGCAGCGCAGCAGTCCCGTGCGCTTCTCAATGTCGCCCTGCGACATCCCCTTCTGCTGCCGGTAGGCACGAATGGTCGACCCGATGTTGGACGCGATCGTGCTTACGGGTGCGAGGTTGTTGCTGTCGATGGGCGCCGGAATAGTTTGCATATCAGTCATTGACCACAAAGTAACCATGCGCCAATCCGCCGTCAATGCCTAATTCGTGTCATCCGGCGATTCCCGAACCACCCTAGGTTCCCCCGCAAGCCCCAACCTTCGAAGAACAAAGCCGCTTCCGCCCCGCGCCGCCCGCCACTTCGTGCTCGTCTGCCGTGTGACCGCCGTCACACCCAGCGCCCGCTTCCGCCCGGCATCTCTTCCCTTGAACCTGGCACCCAGCACCTACCCCATATACATCCCGCCATTCACGTCCAGCGTATGCCCGGTGATGTACCCGGCCTCCTCCGACGCCAGAAACGCCACCGCCGCCGCGACATCCCGGTCCGTCCCCGCCCGCAGCAGCGGAATCTGTGAGGTCATCGCCGTCCGCTGCTCTTCCGTCAGCACCGCGGTCATCGCGGTTTCGATATACCCCGGCGCCACCGCATTCACCGTAATCGTTCGGCTGGCCAGCTCGCGCGCCAACGACTTGGTCAACCCGATCAGCCCGGCCTTCGACGCCGCATAGTTCGCCTGCCCCGCCTGCCCCGCCTCCCCCACCACCGACGTAATGTTGATCACCCTTCCCCAGCGCGCCTTCAGCATCGATCCCATCACCGCCTGCGTCATCAGGAATGCGCCCGTCAAATTCGTCGCCAACACGTCGTCCCAGTCCTTCTTCTTCATCCTCAAGGCCAGGATGTCCCGGGTAATCCCCGCATTGTTCACCAGGATCTCCACCTTTCCCAGCCGCTCGATCACCGCCTTCGCGCAAGCCTTAATCGACTCCTCGCTACTTAAATCCAGCGCAAACACATGCGCCGACCCGCCCACTGGCTCCACCACGCCGGCGCTCGCAGCCCCACCGCACAGCGCAGCGGCGTCGTCCATCTCCCCCGCCGCCTCGGCCACCCGGCTCGCCCTGCCGTTGATCTCCGCCGCAACCTCCTCCAGCTTCTCCAAATTGCGCGCGCACAGCGCCACCGTCGCGCCCTGCTCTGCCAATGCCAGCGCACACGCGCGCCCAATCCCCTGCGACGCGCCCGTAACCAACGCAACCCTGCCTCGAAGTCCGCTCACTCGAATCTCCATTCCATTCCCGTCAACGACCCCTGATTATACGGAACCCATTCCTCATCGGTGACGTTCCCTGTTTTTGGGTAGAGGTGCAGTTTGCATTCGCTTTGAAAGGGCGCAGCTCGTAGCCCAGGACTTTAGTCCTGGGTCTCCGCGTCGATAAGTGCCGCGAATTGACGGGGCTTTAGGTAGTGTCTGACGAATCGATTTTTCTGAGATAGAGCCTGATGAAGGCGAGCTTGATCATGGCGAGGAAGCATTTTGGGAGCTTGTCGAAGCGT
>Ga0224557_1004245_pt1 | contig 10588 bp, 5 predicted proteins | sample 714S31014metaG_FD_180677 | JGI IMG/M metagenome (GOLD analysis project Ga0224557, IMG submission 180677) | Peat soil microbial communities from Stordalen Mire, Sweden - 717 S3 10-14 | ecosystem: Environmental > Terrestrial > Soil > Wetlands > Peat | place: Sweden: Norrbotten County, Stordalen... | reverse complement strand
GAATTTCGGACCGGGGCGTTGGTCGCCGCGGGCAGCGCGGGAATGGAGAATGTTGAGGCCGGCCGGCCCAGCAGGAGGGCGATGGCGTGTTCATATTGCGCCCGCTGGATGCCGATATTGGTGTCCTGGGCCGTCACGACGGCCAGCGTGGTCTCCGCCTGGGATACGTCCTCATCCGAATCAATGCCCGCCTGATTGAGGCTTTTTGTCAAGTCGAGATTTTTCTGATCGGCCGCGACGGTGGCGTCCAGCACGTCCTTGAGCGCGTCCTGGCCGCGAAGCGCATAGTAATCGACGGCGAGGTCCGCCTGGGCTGTCAAGCGCAGGTTTTCCAGAGTGGCTGCGCTGGCCTGGGCGGTGAAGGTGTCCGCCCTGGCGGTGTTGCGGATGGCGCCCCAGAAATCCGGCTCCCACGAGGCCTCCAAGGGCAGCGAAATTTCGCTTTGAGTGCGTGCGCCGGGGGAAATTGACTTGGAGGCCTGAGATTTGGACAGGGATGGGGCGGCTGAGACGGCCGGGTAGAACTGCGACCGGGCTTCCTTGACCACGGCCCGCGCGGCCTGGAAATTGGCCAGGGCGGCCACGAGCGTTTGATTTGAGACCAGGACCTGATCTTCGAGGGCGCTCAATTGCGGATCATTGAACATCTCCCACCATTTGCCGCGAATCACATCATCGGTGGGCTGCGCCACCTTCCAGCCCGCCGCTTCTTTGAATGCGGGCGGTGTCTGGACGGGAGGAACTGTATATTTGGGGGCCATGTTGCATCCGGCCAGCAGCGCCAGCGCCGCGCAGGCCGCGGCCAGCGCCGGGAGTTTGCCGCATTTTTCATAATGCGGCGAAAGCCGCTTCCAATTTGTCGGTAGGGCGGTGCTGGCGCGCCGCCCAAATATCAGGGCGAAGCAGCCCGCAGAGCGGGCATCGACTATCCAGTTCCGTCTGCAGCTTCGCCCTGCCAAGCTACGAAATATGCGGGCTAATGATCGGAGTTTGCCGCTCTGGCGTTGCTGTTGCCTTCCGCTTTCGCATTGTGTCATGTTACTCATCGCTTTGTCTCCGGTTCGTTGTCATGCCAGGGCCGGCAGGGGTGCGCGGCGCGGGGATCGGCGATGGACGCGCGCCCACCAATGGCTGTAGCGGTCGAGGTAAAGATATACCACGGGCGTGGTGAAAAGGGTCAGCGCCTGGCTCAAGAGCAGGCCGCCGACGATGGCGATGCCCAGCGGGCGGCGCAACTCCGAGCCGGTTCCCGTTCCCAGCACCAGGGGCATCGCGCCCAGGATGGCGGCCATGGTGGTCATGAGGATGGGCCGGAAACGGAGCAGGCAGGCCTGGAAGATGGCCTCTTGCGGGCTTTTGCCTTCCTCGCGCTCGGCGGCGAGCGCAAAGTCAATCATCAGGATTCCGTTCTTCTTGACCAAGCCGATGAGCAGGATGACGCCGATCACCGCAATGACGCTCAAGTCCGTGTGCGTCAGCATCAGGGCCAGGACGGCGCCCACGCCCGCCGAGGGGAGGGTGGACAGGATGGTGAGCGGGTGGACAAAGCTTTCATAGAGGATGCCCAGCACAATATAAACGGCCAGCAGCGCGGTGATAATCAGAAGCCACTCGCTGGCCAGGGAGGCCTGGTAGGCGGCCGCCGTTCCCGCGAAATTCCCGCGAATCGTCGAGGGCATCCCCGCGCTTTGTTCCATTTTGTTGACGGCCTCGACGGCGTCGCTGAGGGCAACGCCGGGCAGGAGATTGAAGGAGAACGTGACGGCGGGGAATTGGCCCTGGTGATTGACGGCAATCGGAGTGGTGCTGGTCTGGCGGCGCGTCACGGCGCTCAAGGGGACCTGTCCGCCGTTGGTCGCGGTGAGGTAAATATCATTCAAGCTTTCCGGGTTTTGCCAGTACTTGGGAGCGACTTCCATGACGACATGATACTGGTTGAGCTGGGTGTACATCGTCGATACCTGCGACTGTCCAAAGGCGTGGTAGAGGGTGGAGTCGATGGCCGTGGGGCTGATGCCCAGCCTGGAGGCGGTCAGACGGTCATAAGTGAGGTAAGCGTCCAGGCCGTGGTTGCGCTGGTCGTTGTTGACGTCGGCCAGGCCGGGAAGGGCCTTCATTTTCTCCAGCAAACGGGGCGCCCAGGTGACCAGGTCCTGGAGGTTGTCGCTGGTGATCGTGTATTGGAACTGGGCGTTGCCCATCCGGCCGCCGATGCGCAAATCCTGCCCGGCTTGGAGAAACCCGTTGGCGCCGGGAACGCGGGCCATTTTGGGCCGAAGGCGGTTGATGACCTCGTACACCGTATTGGTGCGCTGGCTGCGCGGCTTCAACGAGATGAACATGTTGCCGGTATCGGTCGCCGTGTTGCCGCCCGTGAAAGCCGTGACGGCGGCCACCGCGTCGTCGGCTTTGACAATGTTGACATACTGCAGGAGCTTTCCGAGCATCGACTGGTAAGAGGTGTCTTGCGCGCCTTGAACGGAGCCTTGAACAATCCCGGTGTCCTGCTGCGGAAACAAGCCCTTGGGCACCACAATAAACAGCAGAATATTGACGGCCACCGTCATCAGCAGCACCGTCAGCGTCACGGCGGGATGGCGCAGCACGACCCGCAGGCAGCGCTCGTAGGTTTTGAGCATCCAATCCAACACCTTCCCGCTGGCGCGATAGAACCAGCCCTGGTCCTCGGGCCGGTGATGTTTCAAGAGGCGGGAACACATCATCGGAGTGGTGGTCAGGGAAACGACGAGGGACACGAGAATCGCAACCGAGAGCGTGATGGCGAATTCGCGGAACAATCGCCCGATGATGCCGCCCATCATGAGGATGGGAGTAAACACAGCCACCAGCGATATGCTCATGGCCAGGACTGTAAAACAGATTTCGCGCGCCCCGCGCATGGCGGCATCCATGGGACTCATGCCCTTTTCCAGATAGCGGCTGATGTTCTCCACCACCACGATCGCGTCGTCCACGACGAATCCCGTCGAAATCGTCAGCGCCATGAGGGAGAGATTGTCCAGGCTGTAGTGGAACAGATACATCACTCCAAAGGTGCCGATCAAGGAGACGGGCACCGCCACGCTGGGGATGAGGGTCGCGTGCCCGTTGCGCAGGAAAAGAAACACCACCAGGATGACCAATCCGATTGAAATGAGCAGCGAGCGTTCCACGTCGCGCACCGACGCCCGGATCGTCGTCGTCCGGTCCATCATCACGGTGAAATCAATCCCCGAAGGGATGGATGCTTTGAGAGCGGGCAGCGTCTGGCGGATGCGGTCAACGGTGTCAATAATGTTGGCTTGGGGCTGCTTGAACATGATGACCAGGATGCTGGGTTTGCCGTTGGCAAATCCGCCGGCCCGCACGTTCTCGGTCGAATCCTGCACGTCCGCCACGTCGGCCAGTTTGACAGCGTTGCCATTGTGATAGCCGACGATCAAGGGCCTGTAATCCACCGCCTTGAGCAACTGATCGTTGACGGCAATATCGGCGGTGGTCTGGCCGTCGGAGAATTGGCCTTTGGCCAGATTGGCATTCTGACTGCCCAACAAAGTGGCCACGTTCTGCAAACCCAGTCCGTAGCTGTTTAATTGGGTGGGATTGACATCGACCCGGATGCCCGGCAGCGCGCCGCCGCCCACGACGACCTGGCCGACTCCTTGAACCTGCGAAAGCCTCTGCATGAGAACGGTGGAGGCGGCATCATACATGGCGCCCCGATCATAGACCGGAGAGGTCAGGGCCAGGATCATAATGGGAGAATCGGCCGGATTGACCTTCCGCCAGGTGGGATTGCTGGGCAGGTTGGAGGGCAGATACGCGCGGGCGGCGTTGATGGCCGCCTGGACGTCGCGGGCCGCGCCGTCAATGTTCCGGTTTAAGTCGAACTGGATGGTGATGCTGGTCGATCCCAGGGTGCTCGATGAGGTCATCTCGGTGACGCTGGAAATCCGCCCGAATTGCCTCTCCAGCGGCGTGGCCACCGACGAAGCCATGATCTCGGGACTGGCTCCGGGAAGGGCGGCCCCCACGGAAATGGTTGGAAAATCAACTTGCGGCAGCGGCGATACCGGCAGCAGAACGAACGCCACCCCGCCGGCAAGCGCAATCGCCACCGTCAGAAGCGTCGTGGCCACGGGCCGGTGAATGAACGGGGCGGAAAGGTTCATATTTCCACGGGAGCGGCGCCCTCGATGCCGGCGGCGGCGGCGGACTCTTCAGGTTTGTGGGCGAACCGGTCCATGAATAGGTAGATGACCGGCGTCGTGTACAACGTGAGCACCTGGCTTACGAGCAGGCCGCCGACGATGGTGATGCCCAGCGGACGGCGCAGTTCGGCGCCCGTGCCGGTCCCCAAGGCCAGCGGCAGACCGGCCAGCAGCGCGGTCATGGTGGTCATCATGATGGGGCGAAAGCGCAACAGACAGGCCTCGTAGATGGCCTCCCGCGGTTTGCGGCCGTGCCGGCGTTCGCCTTCGAGGGCGAAATCGACCATCATGATGCCGTTCTTCTTGACTATCCCGATGAGCAGGATGATGCCGATGATTCCGACGACGTCCAATTCCGAGCCGCAAAGCAACAAAGCCAGAAGAGCGCCGACCCCGGCCGAGGGAAGGGTTGAGAGGATGGTGATGGGGTGGATGAAACTCTCGTAAAGCACCCCCAGCACAATATACACCGTCACCAGCGCCGCCAGGATCAGAAGCGGCTCGTTGGTCAACGAGGTCTCGAAAGCCTGGGCCGTGCCTTGGAAGGAGGCCAGCATCGAGAGGGGCATTTGCATTTCCTTCTGAATTTTATCGATTGCGTCCGTGGCTTCCCCAAGGGACACCCCCGGGGCCAGGTTGAACGAGATTGTCACCACCGGAAATTGTCCCTGGTGATTGACGGACAAGGGGGCGGTGCCCTGCTCAACGCGCATGAACGCGCTCAACGGCACCGCGCCGCCGCTGGCGGAGGTGACATAGATGTTGTCAAGTTTCTTCGGGTTGGTCTGAAAATCCGGCCTGGCTTCCAGGACGACGTGGTATTGGTTCAATTGCGTGAAGAGCGTGGAGACTTGCCGCTGGCCAAACGCATCGTAGAGCGTGTTGTCAATCACTTGCGGGGTTATGCCCAGCCGCGATGCCGTCTGGCGGTCAACGACCAGCCTGGTTTGCAAGCCCCCCGGCTGGTCATCGGTCGCGACGTCGCGAAGCTGCGGCAGGGCCTTGATTTTCTTGACGAAATTCGCCGCTATCGCGCGCAATTCCACCGGGTCGGGATTCTCCAGCGTGTATTGGTATTGCGTGCGGCTGACGCGGTCTTCGACGGTCAAATCCTGCACGGGCTGCATGTAGAAATCGATGCCTTCGACGTCATCCAGTTGGGGCTGGAGCCGATGCATGACCCCGAGGGCCGTCGTCTTGCGTTCTTCGAGCGGCTTGAGATTGATGAGAATCCGGCCGCTGTTGAGGGTGGTGTTGATGCCATCCACCCCGATGAAGGAGGAAAGGCTATCGACCGCCGGGTCCTTGAGGATGACCTCGGCCAGCGCCTGCTGCTTGCGCACCATCGCCGGAAACGAGGTCGCCTCCGGCGCCTGGGATATGCCTTGAATCACCCCGGTGTCCTGCACCGGGAAGAACCCCTTGGGCACTATGATATAGAGCGCAACAGTGAGGACCAGCGTGCCGACGGCGACCAAAAGGGTCATTGTCTGATGGTCGAGAATCCACCTCAGAGTGCGGGCGTAAAAGGCAATCACGCTCTGCCAAACCCGCTCCGACGCCTCGTAGAGCCGCCCATGCCGCTGCTCGGACTTTTCCCGTAGAAATCGCGAGCACATCATCGGCGTCAGCGTCAGGGAAACGACCGCCGACACCAGAATGGTCACGGCCAGGGTGACGGCAAACTCGCTGAAGAGGCGTCCAACGATGTCGCCCATGAACAGAAGGGGAATCAGAACGGCGACCAGCGAGATGGTCAGGGAGACGATCGTGAAGCCGATTTGCTCCGCGCCCTTCAAGGCGGCCTCGAGGGGTTTGTCCCCCTGCTCGATGTAGCGGTGGATGTTCTCAATCATCACGATGGCGTCGTCCACCACGAAGCCGGTGGAGATGGTCAGCGCCATGAGGGTGAGATTGTTGACACTGTATCCCAGCAGGTACATGACGGCGAATGTGCCCACCAGGGAAAGGGGAACGGCGACGCTGGGAATGATCGTGGCCGCCAGATTGCGGAGGAAGACGAACATGACCATGACCACCAGCGCGACGGTCAACATGAGTTCAAACTGAATGTCCTTCACCGATGCCCGAATCGTGCTGGTGCGGTCGGTCAGGACGGAGACTTCAACCGAGGAAGGCAGCGTGCTCCTGAGTTGGGGCAGCCGCTTCTTGATCCGGTCCACCACCTGGATGATGTTGGCGCCCGGCTGGCGTTGAATGTTCACCAGCACGGCGGGGACTTTGTTCCACCAGGCGGCTTGTTTGGTGTTCTCGACCTCGTCAACCGCCAGCGCCACGTCCTTGAGCATGACGGGCGCGCCTTTGCGATAAGCCACCACAACGGAGTTATTGTAATCCTGGCTGGACATCAACTGATCGTTCGCGTCGATGAGGTAGCCCTGTTTAGGGCCGTCAAAATTGCCCTTTGCCTGGTTGATGCTGGTTTGTTGGATGGCCGTTCGCAGGTTCTCCATATCCAGTCCGTAGGCCGACAGCGCAGTGGGGTTGGCTTGAATTCGAACGGCCGGCTTCTGGCCTCCGACGATGCTCACCAGGCCGATGCCGGGCAATTGTGAGATTTTCTGCGCCAGCCGCGTGTCCGCCAAATCCTCGATCTTCGAGAGCGGGATCGTTTTCGAGGTCAGGGCCAGCGTCAAAATGGGGGCGTCAGCGGGGTTGGACTTGCTGTAAATGGGAGGGGCCGGCAGGTCGGCGGGAAGATACGTTTGAGCCGCGTTGATGGCGGCTTGGACCTCCTGCTCGGCGACATCGATATTGAGCAGGAGTGAAAACTGCATGGTGATGACCGAGCTGCCCCCCGAACTGGTCGAAGTCATCTGATTGAGTCCGGGCACCTGGCCGAATTGCCGCTCCATCGGAGCCGTCACCGCTGATGCCACGACATCGGGACTTGCGCCGGGATAGAATGTCACCACCTGGATGGTCGGATAGTCCACTTCGGGCAGGGCGGAAACGGGCAGTTGAATATACGCGACAATCCCCACCAATAGAATGGCGGCCATCAGCAGCGTCGTCGCCACCGGCCGCAGAATAAATGGACGGGAAGGACTCATCCGCCGGCTTTCTTCGGAGCGTCATTCGTCCCGCGCGGCCTCACCGGGGTCCCGTCCTGGAGACGGTTGAAGTTGTCGGCGGCCAGGACTTCGCCGGGGTTGACCCCTTCCACCGCGGCGGTGTCGCCGTCGGTGATCCCAACTTTGACCGTCCGCATTTCGACGACGTCGTCCTCATCCAGGACATAGACAAAGGTCGCCGTGCCGTTGCGCTGAATGACGGAAGCGGGAATGAGGGTTTGGCCGCGGAGGGTGTCGATGAGCAATCTCACATTGACAAACTGGCTGGGGAAGAGCGCGTTGTCCGCGTTGGTGAACAGGGCCTTGAGCCTGACAGTGCCGGTTCCGCTGTCGATTATATTATCCAGGGCCAGGACGGAACCGCTGGCCAGATTGGTCTGTTGGGCGCGGTCGAAGGCTTCCACCGTCATGTGATTGCCCATCGCCAACTGGCGCTGGATTTGCGGCAGATAATCCTCCGCCACGCTGAAAATGATCGTGATGGGTTGAATTTGGGTGATCATAACGACGCCGTTGGTGGAGGAGGAAAGGACGATGTTGCCCGGATCAACCAACCGCAGGCCAACGCGCCCGGAAATGGGCGAGGTGATGCGGCAAAAACCCAGTTGCACCGTCGCGCTGTCAACTTGTCCCTGATCGTATTTGACGCTGCCGGCATCCTGTTCCACCAAGGCCGCCTGATTGTCCAGTTGTTGCTTGGGGATCGCCTTTTGCTCATAAGCGGCCTGATACCGCTGAAGATCGATGCGGGCTTCGGCCAGCAACGCCTTGTCGCGCGCCAACTGTCCCTGGGCCGAGTCCAACTGCGCCTGGAAGGGCCTCGGGTCGATCTCCGCCAGGAGGTCCCCGGCCCGAACCATCTGCCCTTCGACAAAATTCACGCTCTTGAGTTGTCCGCTCACCTGGCTTGGCGCGGCAACAGTGGCCAGCGGCGTCACCGCGCCGAGAAGTCCCTCCACATAAATTCCCATGTCCCCCTTCCGGGCGGTGGCGGTTGAAACCGCAACGGGCGGCGCCGCCGGCGCCCGCTTGGGCTGGCCGCGAATGACATGGAACAAAATCACGCCGATGACCAAAACGATCACGAGGATTGCAAAAATGAGCCACCCGTTCCGCTTTTCCGGGGCGGAACCGGCGGGCAATGGGGTGCTGGAAACAGGCTCGGAGCGCGCTACTTTGGGCGATTCTTCAGACATGGCCTTCCTTTGCTTTAACGGACCGGGGCAGCCATCCGCCTCGCGGAAGGGGTTCTCCTTCGCGCGGCGGGCGCCAGCCCAACTTGATCCGATGCGTCATAAACGCGCCGTACATACCCAAGCTTGAATCGTTTTGCCAGAACAACTTGCGCACGGACGGGAGAGGGGGCGCATCTGGCCCTTTGGACATTCAACAGGCGAAACCAATGGGAAATGACGAATGTCGAAGCACCAATGACAAAAGAATTTCTAAATGACTCAATGACGAAAGTGGCACAGCGAAAAATCACCCTCTCCGGGGGGCTTGCCGGGTTTAATAGTTCACAGTCCCGCGATTTTGCGCGCGCGCGCCAGCGACTCTTCGAGCGGAACACCTTTGACTTTTCCTGATCCAATTTCCCCGATGCGCCTGTCTATTTCAGCCTTCCAAGCAGCCGCAACGGACGGTTCATCGCCGCCATGCCGCGCGGCCATGATTCGGTCTATCAATTCGGCCACAACTTCGCCCGGCATTTCACGGGTTTCTTCGACAATTTGATCCAGCGAAATCGCCATGATTTCATTATGGCTCACGAATCGAATTTCGACAAGCGCCGCCCTGTCCGCTGCGTTTTTCTCACTCCCGGAATTGCAGCGCGGCCAGGCGCTGGTAAGTGCCCTCTTCAAGGGCTTGCAGTTCGTCGTGGGTGCCGGATTCCACCACGCGTCCGCCGGCGATCACGATGATTCGATCCACATGCCGCACCGTGGCGAGGCGGTGGGCGATGATAAACGAAGTGCGCCCTTCCATCAGGGTTTCCAGCGCCTCCTGAATCAGGCGTTCGCTCTCCGAATCCAGCGAGCTGGTGGCCTCATCCAGTATGAGAATGGCTGGATTCTTGAGAATCGCGCGCGCAATGGCCACGCGTTGCCGCTGTCCGCCGGAGAGTTTGATGCCGCGTTCGCCCACCAGCGTGGCGTAACGTTCAGGAAAGGCCTGGATAAACTCGTGCGCGTTGGCCTGCCGTGCCGCTTGTTCGATTTCCTCCGGCCCGGCGCCGGGTTTTCCGTAGGCGATGTTTTCCGCGATGCTCCCCCCGAAAAGCAACACCTCCTGTGGCACCATGGACATTTGCCCCCGAAGCTCGGCCAGCCGGTAGTCGCGCGCGTCCCGGCCGTCAATCAAAAGCCGTCCGCTGGATGGGTCATACAGGCGGAGCAACAGCGAAATGAGCGTGGATTTGCCCGCGCCGCTTGGGCCGACCAGCGCAATCCTCTCTCCGGAACTCGCGGCGAGGTTGATCGCGTGAAGCACCTCAACCCCTTGTCTGGAAGGGTAGCTGAAGTGAACATCCTCAAACACGATATCGCCGCGCAGCCGGGGCAGCGTGGAAACCGGCGCGGGTCCCAGTCGAACCTCCACTTCACCGCTTTCCCGCAGCAGTTCCCGAACGCGCTGCGTGGCGCCGATGGCCTTTTGGAGCTGGCTGTATAATTCAGCGAATTGCCCCATGGCTCCCGCGACAAACGTCGTATAGAGACCGAAACGGGTCAGTTGCCCGAAGGTGATCTCCCCGTTCTGCAAAAGTCGCGCCCCGGACCAGAGCACCAGCACGATGAAACCGAACAATGCAAACACGATGAACGCGATAAACCCCGCCCGCAGCCTGGCGCCGCGCAATGTGGTGGCCAGGAATGAATTCAGTCCCGCATGGTAGCGATTGAGTTCATAACCTTCGTTGGAAAACGCCTTCACATTCAGAATGCCTTGCAGTGTTTCCTCGACGATGGTCGCCGTTTCGGCCAGCCGATCCTGCGCTTCACGCGAAATCTTGCGCGTCTTCCGGCCGAAGATCACCGCCGCCACGATGATAAACGGAAGGCTGGCCAGCATGATGCCTGTCAATTGAAGTGAAGTGACGGCAATGAGCGCGATGCCGCCGATCAGAATCGTCGATTGGCGAAGGAACTGCGGCAGGATGGTGATGAGGGTGTCCTCAATTTGAATCAAGTCGCTCGAAAGGCGGCTGGCCAGTTCGCCCACGCGGCGCTGGGCGAAAAACGTCATCGGCAGCGAGATCAAGCTCGCGTAGGTGTCGCGGCGCAA
>Ga0224557_1004236_pt1 | contig 10602 bp, 13 predicted proteins | sample 714S31014metaG_FD_180677 | JGI IMG/M metagenome (GOLD analysis project Ga0224557, IMG submission 180677) | Peat soil microbial communities from Stordalen Mire, Sweden - 717 S3 10-14 | ecosystem: Environmental > Terrestrial > Soil > Wetlands > Peat | place: Sweden: Norrbotten County, Stordalen... | reverse complement strand
CTGCTGGACGAGGCCGAGGCGACGAAAGACCTGCCCCGCGCCGCGCGGCTTGGCGAAACAGCCGGCAAGATGAAGCAATTTGCCACCTGGTTCACCCACGGCGTGGCGGGCGGGGCCAAGCTGCGGGGAGCGATCTATCAGGCGCGGAGCGGAGCCGAGGTGCTGGCCCAGGTGGATGCATTCTTTGCGGCCCAACTTGCGAATGGCGCGGAACCTGATGACGCGCCCGAAGACGCAGCAGCGACGGAGTTTCCGGAAGAGATGCTGGAGTGCGGTTCCTGATTCGGACGGATCGAATCGCAACAATTGCCGGGCAGATGCAATACCCTTCTATTGCTTCAATGCAGCAAATGCGGCATGGGTGAGTCAGTTGCTCACGAAGGTGAGCCAGGCCAGAACGCACAAACCGGCGATTGCCAGCAGGAAGATCGTGAGAACCCATTTGGCGGCGGGGTGGTGCTCAGTTTGAGGGCGTAAGGCGGGGTCGGGAGGTGCAATCAGCCGCGCCACCTCAATGCCAATGTTGTTGTGGCCGCCTGTGGTGAGGGCCAGTTCGAGCAGATTGCGGGCGGCGGCCTCAACGCTGAGACTGGCTGCCGCCGTCTGGATCTCCGACTCCGGGACGAATCCCCAGAGGCCGTGGGAACAGAGCAGCAGCGTGTCACCGACGGCGAGGGAGAGCTGCTCGATTTCGATCTCCACATCGAGTTGATGGCCCAGGCAGCGGGTCAGCACCGAGGCGTCAGGATGGTTCTTCGCCTCTTCCGGAGTAATCAGGTTGTGGTTGAGCAGGGTCTGTACTGCGGAGTGATCAGTAGTGAGGCAGTGCAGGCGGCCGGCGCGCATCAGGTAAGCGCGGCTGTTACCGATATGGCCGATCCAGGCGTTGGTAATATCGCCGTGTTGTTGCAGCAGGGCTGCCACCACCGTGGAACCCATGCGCGGGTGCGGCGAGCCCGGCGCTCTGGCTGCGACCACAATGCTTGCATTGGCGCGCGCCGCTGCCTCGCGGAGAGCGTTGTCGGCGGGGTAATCTTGCGGCAGGGCCGCCAGGTGAGCATAAAAATACTCGACCGCCATCCGCGATGCAGTGGCCCCTCCAGCGGATTCGCCGATGCCGTCGGCGACGATCAGCAAGTCGCCCAAGGCGATACGGATATGGATGGCGGAGTCCTGGTTCTCTTCGCGCAGTGTTCCCCGGTCGCACTCCTCGGCAAAGAGGATGATTGGTTGCCCATGAACCGGTAAATCGCTCATGCCTGAACCTCATCTACAGGATAGAAATGACCTGCGCTCTCGGGTTAAGCGCGAACGGGTGTTGTAACTCTGTCGTACCTCCTGTGGAAAACCTCCCCGATCACACCAGTGGAAGGTTTGCCGCGGTTGGCCAGCCTTGTTCATGCCGATGAGGTCTCATGCCAGAGCTTGCTGATCGTCGTACTGCTGGAGCAGGGCGCCGCGCAACACCTTGCGCTCCGGCCTGCCGGCTTGAGAGATCGTGGGCATAAAAACAAGAAATACTGAGATTAAACCAACTGTAACACGAAAATCTCCCGCCGGAGCAGCAGATTGGTAATCCGCGCAATCTGATCCAGTTGGAGGCCGCTTTCTCTCCTAAAGCTGCCCGCCGCGATTATCTGGCCCGACTGCGTTGGCCGGATGGCTTCCGTTGCCTGCATTTGTGCGGGTGTCGGTAGAGGCCGGCAGCGCCGTGCATACAAACGGATGGCTGGGATACCTGCCTCTGAAGACTAGTGAGTATAAGCACGAGGTGACATACTTGAAGGGGAACACGAAGACCGCGCCGGAACTGCTGTCGCGCGTTCATCTGGTCATTTCGCACCTGAAATGGTGGATGATGGGAAGCCATCATGGGGCGATCAGCCACAAGCATCTGAATTTCTATCTGGATGAGTTCACGTTCCACTTCAACCGGCGGCGATCAAAGAGCCGTGACAAGTTCTTTTTCCGGCTCGCGCAGCAAGCCGTGGCAGTCGATCCTGTAACTCTGGATCAGATGATTCATCCCGATGCAACAGAAAAACCACAACCTGTCGGGCCTGCCTGAGTCAAACAGATACCTGTCTGGAGTTGAATTGGCCATATCTGGCTCTCTTGGCAGCCATGGCTCTGGCCACGGGTGTTCTTTATAGCGCAAGCCTCAACCACGACTGGCTTCTCCGGCTGCTATGAAAGTGGCGCATTACTCAGCGCACGGGCAATTCCATCTGGAAGGATGCCTTTTAAGATATTCTAAGTTTATTCGTCCTGGTTCAGCTTTCCGGGGGCCGTTCCGTCGTTGATTTCTTGTGTTATTACCCCTATGAGCAGGAAGACATTTCACTGTTTCTGGAATATGCCGCATGGATTGTGGACGAAGAAGGAACGCAGTTTCAGATCGACGGACCGGGCATATTACTCACCAAGAAGTCCGGAATTGAATCCGTCACCTTTCTGAATACTGGAAAGAACGAACCCCGAGGGAAATCCTGACGCGTTAAAATCAAAGACAATATGCCTGCCGCCGCGCTTTCGCCCCAAGTCCTGGCCAAGTACGAGCCCGTGATCGGACTCGAGGTCCACGTGCAACTGCTCACCGCTACCAAGGCCTTCTGCGGTTGCGCCAATCACTTTGGCTCGGCGCCGAACAGCAATGTCTGCCCGGTGTGCCTGGGGTTGCCCGGCGCCCTGCCGGTGCTCAACGCTCAGGCCGTCGAGTTCGCCGCGCTGGCATCTCTGGCCATCAACTGCCAGGTGCGCGAGTGGTCCATCTTCGCACGCAAGAACTACTTCTATCCCGACCTGCCCAAGGGCTATCAGATCTCGCAGTTCGACAAGCCCATCGCCGAGCATGGCTGGATCGACGTGCCCACCGCGGACGGCAGCATGAGCGGGGTCCCCGGCGACAGGTCTTCGTCGTCGGGGTGCAAGCGCATCGGCATCACACGCCTGCACATGGAAGAGGACGCCGGCAAGAGCATCCACGACGGCTTTGCCGAGTCAGCCACGCGGACGTATCTTGATTTGAATCGCTGCGGAACGCCGCTGGCAGAGATCGTCTCCGAGCCGGATATGCGCACGCCGGATGAGGCCTTCGAGTACCTGACGCGCCTCAAGGAAATCCTGCTTTACTGCGGCGTCTCGGACTGCAACATGGAAGAAGGCTCGCTGCGCTGTGACGCGAATGTCAGCGTGCGTCCGCGTGGCCAGGAGAAATTCGGGACCAAGGTTGAAGTGAAGAACGTCAATAGCTTCCGCTTCGTTCGCCTGGCTCTGGAGTACGAGATCGAACGGCAGATCGAGGTGATTGAAGCGGGCGGGCGCGTGACGCAGGAGAGCCGGTTGTGGAATGCCGCCGAGGGGCGCACTTTCTCGATGCGCTCGAAGGAGCAGGCGCACGACTATCGCTACTTCCCCGAGCCAGATCTGCCGCCGCTTGTGCTGACTCGCGAATATATCGAAGGCAAGAGAGCGGAGCTCCCCGAACTGCCCGAAGCGCGGCGGGCGCGCATGATCGCCGAGTACGAGCTGAGCGCGCAGGACGCGGCGACGCTGACCGCCGAGCGCGCCTTCGCCGACCGCTTTGAAGCCGGCGCGAAGACCGCTCGCAACCCGCGCCGGGTTGCCAATGTGCTGCTCAGCGAAGTGGGCGGACGGCTGAAGGCGCTGGGGCTGGAACAGGCGCAGTCGCCGGTTTCGATGGTCGGCATTGTGCAGGCCGCCGATCTGCTGGACGAGGGCAAGATCAGCTCCAGGCAGCTCAAGCAGCTCTTTGATGTCTGCTTTGAAAAGGGCGAGGAGTTCGCGGTGGCCTACGAGCGCGAGAAGCCGGAGCAGATCAGCGACGTCTCGGCGATTGAAAAGCTGATTGACGAGGTGATCGCGACCAATCCGAAACAGGTAGAGCAGTATCGCGCCGGCAAGAAGACGATGGCCGGCTTCTTTGTGGGCCAGGTGATGAAGGCCTCAAAGGGCCAGGCGAATCCGGCGCTACTGAACGAGCTGGTGACGAAAAAGCTGGAGGGTAAGTCGCACGGGGATTGATCCGCGGCGGTGAAGATCGTTCAGTCGAAACAATTGTTTCCTGGAACTTTTTCGCCAGGCATTCCGTATTGCCTCTTGAGTTTTGATTTAATTTTTATCAGGAGATCCATGCGATGACAATTCACAAATCGTCTGTCGTGATTTTGCTCGTCCTTACCGGCGCAATCTCAGCCGCTTTGTCCGGCTGCAAGTACTCCAGGTCGCAGAGTCCGCAAGATGTGGAAGCTGGCACAGACGGGGCTGCGCTCAGCATCAGCAAGATGGGTGGCGGAATCGATGTTGCGGACGCACCGCATGGAGCAACCCTTTCGACGATGGGCGGCGACATCCATCTGGGAATCGTGGGCGAGTTCGCAAAAGTCAAGACAATGGGCGGTAATGTCACGATTGATCACGCCGAAGCCTCCGTCGACGCAACCACGATGGGTGGCAATATCACCATCAAAGGCGTGAATGGCCCCGTTCATGCGACAACCATGGCCGGGGATATTACCGCACACCTGGTTGGCTCATCATCTACCCAGCGCGATGTTCATCTGACTTCGAATTCAGGCACGATCACGCTGATCGTACCCAAAGACTTCCCGATGGAGGTTCGGATCAAGCTTGCCTATACCAAGAACGCGGACAAGACCTTCGACATCATCGACCATATGGGCCTCACTCATCGTCAAAGCGCTGACTGGGACACATCACAGGGCACTCCGCGCAAGTACATTTTCGCCGAAGGCCGGGTTGGCGGTGGTCAGAATCATGTGGAGATCAACACCATCAACGGCGATGTGATTCTCAAGCAGGAATAACGCCGCCCCGGAACACACCACCGCACGCCGCCAAGATAGCGGAAAAAGGGCCGGGAGGGGCAAGGCTTCATGAACGAAACAGTGGAGCAGCAGATTATAGAGGCAGAAGAACAGCTACGGAGTGCGATGTTGAGTTCAGATCTTCGCGCCTTGGATGAGTTGCTCGCTCCAGAATTGATCTTTACGAATCACCTTGGGCAACTGCTCGGCAAGAAAGACGACCTTGGAGCTTATCAGTCTGGTCTTCTTCAAGTGAAAGAGCTTACTCCTTCCGAGCGGCACATCCAGATCCATGAAAAAACGGCTGTCGTGTCAGTGCGGATGCGCCTGTCGGGTACGTACGATGGCAGCCCAGCCAATGGCGATTTCCATTTCACGCGCGTTTGGGTTGCCGCATTCGGCAAGAGTCGCTGGCATATCGTAGCCGCCCACGCTTCACGTGTGAGTTGAATTGGCAATTGATCAAAATGAGGAGATGCAATGTCTGAGTCCGTCCGGTCCATTCTCCGGCGTTATCGACTTCAGGAGAAACGTCTCCCGACGCGCCCAATCCACTTCCGGCACCGGGCACGGCTAATGTAGCTTTGTGCAACTTTACCGCGCAGCCGGTAATATTCAAAATCTACGATGTGCAAGGTGAGAAGGCAATCATCAAAGAGGTTTCAGTGGCCGCCTGCACCTACGTTTGGTCCACGGGATGGGCAGCAGGAGACAACTCGACGCTCACTGTATCAACTCCCTACTTCAACAAGACATTCTGTCCATTCGTGACTTCGGATCTTGTTGCCATTTTTAATAAGTAGCGGCCAACCGCATCACTGCCCGCGGCCGGCAAGCCGCTGCGCCGCCTCCCGCCAGGGACTTCGCACTGTGTAGCAAGGCGTCGCAGTCACACTCTGACTGCTGGCTGTGATCAGCTTTCTACGCAGAAGCCATCGCACCGCAGCCTGTGCGGAGCTCTTCGACACCCCCACCGACTCGGCCAGCTCCTGATAGCTCACGCGCACCGCTCCGTCGCCGCGCGCCTGTCCGGCAGCCAGCCACAGATAGATAAGAAAGCTGACCGGCTTGCGGTCGTGGCCTACCAGGTCGCGCATCAGCGCGTTGATCACATAATCGTCGAAGACAGGCATAGCTATACCGAATTTGACTATAGCATCGACTACCTGATTGAAAATAAAAATCGATTCGCGCTATGCTCGGCGACAGGAGGTTCAAAGATGGTAAGAGGAATCAAGTTTACCGGCATCCCCGTACGCGATCAGGACGTCGCGTTGAAGTTCTACACCGAAGCCATGGGCTTCAAGGTCGTCACCGACCAGCCCTTTACACCAACGCAACGCTGGATCGAGCTGCTGATACCCGGCGCGGAGACAGGTTTGGCGCTCTTTACCCCGGAGGGCCATGAGCACCGCATCGGCGAATTTCAGTCAATTTCCTTCTGGTGCGACGACGTCTTCGCAACTGCCAAGACGCTTCAGCAGAGAGGCGTAACCTTTGCCCAGGAGCCAAAGAGCGAACCGTGGGGCTCAACGGCCATCTTCAAGGATCCGGATGGCAACCAGTTTGTTCTGTCCAGCAAGGGTAAGCAAAAATAACCCTTGATCCCTGCATAGAGCGGGCGCGGCCAGGGCTGGCGCGCCCGCCTACTTCAGCTTCAGATCGACCTCAATCTCCTTGCGCGCATCCCAGGAGCTGATGCTCTTGACCGCGCTCTTCCTGCCGTCCTTCTCCGCCCAGAGTTCATGATCCTCGGCCATATTCACCTGGGCAAACCGGAAGCGGCCGTGCTCGACGGAGGTAAAACTACGAATGTTCTTGGACTTCAGATCCCTGAGAAAGACCGTGGCGCCGGCCACCGGAGTGGAATTGGCGTCTACCACGGCGCCCATGACAGCGCGCTGGCCCAGGTTCTGCGCCTCGGCCGCAAACGGCCCTATCCATATTGACCCCAGCGGAACCAAACCGGTCATCAGAAGGGCAAGCACCACCCCGGCCGCCAAACTCGTGCGATTCAACCTCACTCTTCCTCCTCATCCTCGTCGAGCAAAGCCTCGTCGTCGTCCAGGCCATCACCTACCCGCACCATCTCCAGCGGTTCAACGCCGACCACCTCGTACTCCGCTCCACATTCATCACAGACGACGATGTCGCCTTCTTCCACTTCGTCCATTTCAACATCAAGACTATTCTCGCATTCTGGGCAGCTCGGCACGGCAGCCTCCTCTCTTTCGATGACATTCGCATTGCGGAATGACGGCACTTCGTGGTACGACTGCCGCTATTCTTTGCCACAACCCGGCCTCCGGTCAAGAGGCTCGATCCCAATCCCAACCGGAACTCCCCAAGCGAAGGATACGCCATAAAGCTACAGCGCATCGATGAAAGTTTGCTCATGTGGACGGTTCCGTAACGGAACCACGCCGGAATCCCGGAAGTGCGCAGGCCGCCTGTCCGCGCTGCCCATGACATTCACCCGCCTCCCGGTTTACCCTGAAACTGGTTATGCCCCGATTCGGCTCCTCTCCGTTTGCCTTCCCCGAGTTCCGTGGCGCCACGCGCCGCCTGGTTCTGTGGAACCTGGCGGCCTACTTCGCCCTGGCTCTGGCGCTGGTGGCCGCTCCGGGCGCCGCAGACCAGCTTGTGCGCTCTTTCGCATTCACTCCCGGCGCGTTCCTGCTCGGCGCCCTCTGGCAGCCCTTCACCTACAGCTTCATCCATACCGGAATCGGCGGCACGCTCCTCGAACTGCTCTCGCTCTTCTTCATTGCGGGATTTCTGGAGAGCTATCACAAACCGGGATGGGTGACCGGACTCTACTCCGTCTCCGTGCTGGGCACCGCAGCCGCCGCTACTGCTATTGCTGTGTGCGGCCATTTGCTCGGCTATTCGGTTGCGGGAAGTCCTCTCATTGGCTGCTTTGGCGGCATCTTCGGCCTGCTGGTGGCCATCGGCGCGCTCTATGGCGACACGCAGTTCATGCTCTTTCCCCTGCCCATCGGCATCAAAGCCCGGTACCTGGTGGCCGTCTACGCGCTGATCTCCATTGCCATGCTCTTCGGTACTCAGCGCCTATACGCCTTTGCCCAGTTGGGCGGCGCGCTGGCCGGCCTGCTTTACGTCCGCCTGGCTCCGCGTCGCGGCGTCTCCTTCGGCCTCAGCGAGCGGTTGTATGCCGTGCGCAACCGCTTTTACCGCTGGAAGCGCCGCCGCACCGCCCGTAAATTCGAGGTCTATATGCGCTCCCAGGGTCGCACCGTCCGCTTTGACGGCCAGGGCCGCCAGATTGACGACGACGCCAACGACAGAAGCCGCTGGAACTGAGGCCGGATCACGGTCAGCGCCAACCGCCCGATGCTGTGCATCACGCCCGAAGTGTAGTCAATGTCCCTGTCCAGGAAGCCCACGGAGGCCATTTGATCGGCAATCAGGGCACAGGCCATGCAGGTTGTTGGCGCCCAGTACGGAGACCAGTGAGGACGAGGTGGAGGGAACTACGGATTCAAGCCGTCTGCGTGAGCCGGCCGTTTTCTGCTAGCATCCTCTATGGAGAACTATCCGGATGGATGCCTTACCCACCATGAACCTTGGCGCGCGACGCAATGAAGACATCGCACTCGATCTGCTCAAGTTTGTGGCCGCCACGGCTGGCGTTGGCCGCCCCGCGGCACCCTCGACCGGCTTCAGCGGCGCCGCCGGAGCCAAGCCCGAAGAGCACGTGAATCAGTTGCTCGAACTCTACAGCCGCTGCCTTAAGGCCGTCCAAGGCCAAGGGCCTGATGAGCCGGCAATTAAAGCGCAGGAGCCCTCCATCCGAGCGCCGCAAGGGTGGGCGCCGCTCCCGTGAGCCAAGCCCCTCTGTGCGTTGCCGTTGCCGGGGCCGGAGCCTTTGGCAAGAATCACCTGCGCGTCTACCGCGAGTTGGAAGCGGCTTGCCTGGGCGTTGCGCTGGTGGCGGCCGTCGAGCCGGACTCCGCTCGCGCCGGCGAAACCGCCTCCCGCTACGCGATTCCCGTCTTTGCCAGCGCGGACGAGCTGATGGCCGCCGATCTCAAGCTGGACGCAGCCACCGTTGCTGTTCCCACAGTGCATCACCACGCGGTCGCCTCGCAGTTGCTCGACGCCGGTCTCGACCTACTGGTGGAAAAGCCTCTGGCCGCCTCGCTCATCGAAGCCGACGACCTGATGGACCGAGCCGCCAAAGGCAAGCGCATTCTGCAACCCGGCCACCTGGAGCGCTTTAACCCCGCCGTCCTGGCGATTCAGACGCAGCTTCATCGCCCCATGTTCTTCGAGTCGCATCGGCTCTCCATCTTCACGCCCCGCGCGCTGGATGTGGACGTGGTGCTGGACCTGATGATTCACGATCTGGACATCGTGCTCACCTTTGCCGCCTCGCCGGTGCGCGAGGTGCGGGCCGTCGGATTACCAATTCTCTCGCCCAAGGTGGACATCGCCAATGTCCGCGTTGAGTTCGAGAGCGGCTGCGTGGCCAACTTCACCGCCTCGCGCGTCTCCACTGAGCGGGTGCGCAAGCTGCGCTTCTTCGAGCCGCGCCAGTACGTCTCCATCGATTACGCCCGCCAGGATCTGCTGGTGATTCGGGTAGAGGCAGTCGCGGGCAATGCTTCGCCGGCCGAACTGATTGCGTCGCTGCCGCCGCAGATTGCCGGCCTGCTGCCGCCGGGGATCGCTGAGGGAATTGCGTCAGGGAAGATCGACCTCAAGAAGTTTGATCCGGCATTGATTATGCAATTTGCCGCTATGGCAAAGATTGATCCATCGGTGATCGCGCAGTTCACAAATCCCGCGGAACCGAAGGCGGGCTTGAGCTTTTCCAAGCCATCGGTCACGCCCGGCGAGCCGCTGCGGCTGGAGATTCTTTCCTTCCTCGATGCAGTGCGAACCCGCCTTGAGCCGCAGGTCACCGCCCGCCAGGGACGCAACGCGCTGGCTTTGGCACTGGAGATTCAAGCCTCGATGGCCGTCCACGCCCAGCGCGCCGGGCTTGCGAACTTCTTCGCTCCCAGCGCGTAGAGCGTTCGCAGACTGGCTTCACGCAATCCCCAGCACCCGGTTCAAAAAGCCCACAATGTACTTCCACACCAGGTAATAGGCTGCCAGCGCGACCAGGAAGCCGGGCGCGATCAGCGTATAAGGAATCTCGCAAGCCTGAAACCAGGTTGCGCCGTGAGAGCCCAGCACCAGCGCTCCCAAGCTAGTCGCCACCAGCGCTCCAACCGGCGCCATCAGCAGCGGCAACACCGCTCCATGCACGCCAATCGGCAAATGCGTGCGCTCATGCGAGCCGAGCCAGAGCATATTCCATAGCCCAAAGAGCGAAGGCACCACGGCCATGGGAAAGATCATCGCTTGTTCGATGGGAACCGGCACTTTGAGCACGATCCTCACCACGATAAACACCGTAAGCAGCAGCGGCAGAACCAGCGTGGGAATAAAGATTCCCGCCAGGTAAGCGCGAAGATAGGGATGGGTATTCATAGCTTCCTCCTTGTATGCGAGTTGGTGTGCGAATGGATCGTCCGCGGGTTACATGTAGTAGAGAAAGACGGGGATGGAGGCTGGAAAAATGGCGGCAAGCCCTACCAGGCCGGCCAGCAATGCCCCGTCGAAGACTGCCCAGCCGGTGAAGGCCGGCGCGGCTGACTCAGTGTCGAGCCGGCGCAGCATGGCCGGCCACAGATCACGGCCCGGACCGGCGTCGCCTTCCACCGGCGGCAGCGCTTGCCGCAAG
>Ga0224557_1004233_pt1 | contig 10613 bp, 10 predicted proteins | sample 714S31014metaG_FD_180677 | JGI IMG/M metagenome (GOLD analysis project Ga0224557, IMG submission 180677) | Peat soil microbial communities from Stordalen Mire, Sweden - 717 S3 10-14 | ecosystem: Environmental > Terrestrial > Soil > Wetlands > Peat | place: Sweden: Norrbotten County, Stordalen... | reverse complement strand
GGAGCTGCCCCGGTGGCGCGGCGGGGGAGGCGCCGCCGAGACGTTGCCGTGGAGCGCGCGTCACTATCCCCAACCTCCGCCGGCCCCGCCGGAGAGCGATCAGCCGTCCCTCCCCTTCGTCGACGCCTTCTCGCCATCGGGCGTGACCGTGATGGCCGCGCCGACCGAGGAGCTCTTCGAGGACGACGAGCTCCACCTCAATGGTCGACCGGTCCCCGCGTCCGGACCATCCCTGGCACCGGAAGCGGTGCCGGGCGCTCTGGAGCCGCCGGCTCCCGACCACTGGTCTCACGGGAGCGTCGCGCTCGAAGGGGTCGGTGCCTGGTCCACCGTGCACCCCATCCGGGTGACCCCGTCGGGCGTCGAGGAGGCCGCGTCCGAAGCCGCCGGGATCGAGGCTGGCGCGCCCGCGGTGGCGCCCGAGCCGGTGGTGATTCCGGACGACATCCTCCCTCCACCGCCGCTGGCGCCCTCGTTGCCGGCATCCCTGGCTCCGCCGGTGCATCCGCCGCCTCCCCGGCCCCCGTCGGCGTGGCCCCTCCCGACCTCTGCTCCGCTGCGCTCTCAGCCACCGCCGTCCCGGCTCGGGGACCAGACCTGGCTCGACTCGGCGCCCTCCGCACCGTGGGTCAGGGCCTCCGATGACGACGGCGATCCCTGGAGCTGGGCGCCCCGGGATGACCCGGTATCTCCGCAATCTCACATCCACCCGGCCCCCACCTTCTCCGTGGATCCACTCCGCTCGGTACCAGCCGGAGCCGGCGCTCCACCAGGTCACAGCACTGACGCTGAGGTGGCGAGCGACGAAGACGCGGCCTACGAGGACGCCACCCCCGATCCCCTCATCGATCCGGTGATCGCGCGGGTGGCGGGACCGCCTCAGCCGGTCCGGGCGACCCTGATCTCGCGCCTCCGCGACCAGGTCTCGCTGCGCCTGGCGCTCATGCGCAGCGCCGACGGCGACGACGGGCCGGCCCCGGCCGCCATGCCGGGGCCGGGTCACAGCGTGCAGCCGCCCGAGTCGGCGGGGCTGCTCACGGCCGCGCTCCGTGCGCGGATGGATCCGCCTGTCGACATGGACGAGCCCGCGGCGCCACCCGCCGGCGGTGCCGGCCCCGCGCGAGGGGGCCACGGCGCCGAGCGCCCGGCTGCGACCCCGTGGTCGGGAGTGCCGCCCTTCGAATCGGCGACGATCGCCGCAGCGACCACTCCACGCGTTCGCGATCTCGATCGGGGCCCCGGCAAGCCCGGCCGCCACACCCAGCATCTCGGGGACCGGCGCTGGATCGGGCCGAGCGCCGGCAAGGTGGATCCGGCGTCGGGGCGCCTCGGCGATCTCCCCCACCGCGTGCGCCGTCTCGCACGCCAACCCCGCCACCGCTACATCGTCCTTGCCATCCTGGCCGTTCTGGTCGTGACGGTGAGCTTGTTCGTGACCCACGTCGGGGGTCAGACCCCGCTGCCCCTGGCGGCGAACACGGGGGCGACCTCTCGCGCCGCGCCGCACCCGAGCGCGACCCCGGCACTGCAGCCGGCCACCGGCCTGCAGCCCTCGGCCTCGGTCGCGCCGAGCGCCGCCCCCACCGTCTCGGCGACGCCGGTGCCCACCCCGGTGCCGACGCCCGTGCCGACCCCGCTGGTCACCACCCAGACCTACGGGAGTGGTGGCACCGGCTGGAAGCTCCAGGAGCTTCGCTGCTGCGACGTCCAGGCGGGATCCGGATACACTCGTGTCGTCTTTGACCTCGGCGGGGCGTCGGGCGCGGATCCCAACGCCACGGTGAGCTTCCCGAGTGCGACGACCATGGTGGTCGCCTTCGCCGGGGTCAGCGCGACCAGCTCTATCCAGGGCGACGGCGGCGGCGGGATCGTCACCGCGGTGACCCGCCAGAGCGGGTCCCAGGTCATCTTCCGGCTCACCCTCTCCCGCGCGGCGACGGTCCAGGGTTGGGATTACCTCGGCGGGACCGACGCCGAGAGCTCAGCCCCGCTGCACCTCTACTTCGACCTCAACTGATCGCTGAGGTCCCGGCGAGTACCCGGAGCGACCGGGGCGGCCTGGCGCCGACGGGTGCCGGGGAAGCGCTCTCTCTAGGCGGCCTTGCAGTTCTTGGTGTGCTTGACGATCCGCTCGCGCTTGGGCTCCCCGGGCTGGCGGGCGTGGCGGAAGGCGATCTCGATGCCGATCTCGTTCTGGCGCATCAGCTGATGGCAGACCGGGCAGCGGACCGAGGTGAGGATGTCCTTCTGAGAGAGGACACCCTTGGATTCCTTGAGGTTGTTGGCCATGGGAAGGCTCCTGCGAGGGGGCGGGGGACGTCCGGATTCTAACCGCCCGGCGCCGCCGTGCCACCGCGCCCAGGTCACGAGCCTACACTGAGGCTCTTGTGAACATCGCCGCAAAGGCCGCGATCGAGGCTCTGCCGAGCGCATGAGCCTCCTCGTCACCGCCCTGCTGGCGGCCGCGTTCGTCGCCATGCTCGCCCTCACCGCCGTGGGGCCGATCCGCGCAGTCCGTGAGGACCGCCGCCACGCCGCCGAGGAACGCGGGTGGTTGGCCACGGGCCGCTTTCCCGCCGAGGTGGAGCGCCTGTACCGCCGTCCCGGATTGATCCTCACCGACGCCCCCCGGCTGCGCGAGCTCGGCTACGACCTGGGGGAGCGGCGGACGGTCCGGGGCGCGTGGGGTCGTCTCCAGGCGATCACGTGGCGGGCTGCGAGCGCACCCGCGAACTCGGAAGAGAAGCCGGCCGGCACTCAGGTCACCAGCACGCCTCTCTCCGGCGCCGAGGACGCGGCGGAGAACCGAGCCCGCCCCTAGCTGCAGGCGGCCCCTCCTGGCCCCCGTGGTACCCCGTGGCGGATTCGAACCGCCGATCTCCGCCTTGAGAGGGCGGTGTCCTGGGCCTCTAGACGAACGGGGCGTGCCGGACCTGCCGAATTATAGGTGCCGGCCTCCCATCGGCCCATGACGGCGTCCACTCCGTTCCGGCGCCGTACGCGGATGTGCCCTGTCGCCGGCGACCGCGGCGACGGTCCCTCCGCTGCTCGTCCGCCCCCTACACCCGCTCCGGCGCCGGCATCCCCAGGCACCAGAGGCAGTCGGCCAGGGTGGCCCGGGTGGCCGCCACCAGCCGGCGCCGGAAGGCCCGGCGGGCGGGGTCCTGCTCGCGCACGATCGCCTCGGTGTGCTCGTAGAAGTCGGTGAGGGTCGAGGCCAGCTCGAAGGCGTAGGTGCAGAGCGTCGACGGTGAGAGCGCCGCACCGGCCTCGGCGAGGGCGTGACGGTAGCCGTCCAGCCCATGCAGCAGCGCGCGCTCCGCCCCTTCGAGCGCGGGCACCACGACCGGCCCGGGCGCCGCCTCGACCTTGCGCATGATCCCCGCGGCGCGGGCGTGGCTGTACATGAGGTAGATCCCGGTGTCGCCGGTCACGCGAAGGGCATCGTCGAAGTCGAAGGCGATGATCTGGCTGAGGGTGAACTTCTCCAGGTAGTAGCGCACCGCGCCGGCGGCCAGCATGGTCGCCGTCTCCGCGTCGGCCGCCTTCTCCCCGACCCGCTCCCATGCCTTGTCGAGCAGGTCGTCGGCGCGTACCTCGATGCCCTTCCGCCCCGAGAGCGCGTACTCCTTCCGACCCTCCTCGAGAGGGATGCCGAGGGCCTCGGCGGCGGCGGGGGAGAGGGCGACCACCTCATAGGCGAGGTGGATCGACTGCTCAGCCTGCTCGGCATGCCCGGTGCGGGCGAGACCGCGCTTGACCACCTGCTGCGGGTAGGCCTGGCGGGCGTCGATGACGTTGATCACCCGGGCGGCCCGGCCGAATCCCTCGGCGGGCAGCTCCGCCTCCCCGGTCGTGGTGGTGGCGGGGGAGTCCGCATCGCCCGGGTGCCAGCGCCGGTAGCGGAAGTCGCGGCCGAGCAGACCGAACTTCCAGAGCTGGTAGGCGATGTCCTTGGCCGTGTAGGTGGCGACCCCGTCCGACTTGACCAACACCTTGGCGTCGTCGTCGTCGGCCTCCTCGCCGTCCGACGGCATCACCCAGCAGCCGGCATGCCGGCCCTCGGTCACATGGACGATCGAGCCGGTCTCCCGCAGCAGCTCAAACGCCCGGCTCCAGAAGCCGAGGGCGATGATGTCGGACTCCCAGGTCAGCAGGTCGTAACCGATGTCGAAGCGGCGCATGGTCGCCAGGTGGCAGTCGACCACCCGGGAGGCCAGCTCCTTGACGAACCGCGCGGTCTCGCCGTCGCCCGCCTCGATCTCCCGGAGCGTCCGGCGTCGCTCCTCGACCAGGTCGGGGTCGATCTCGTAGCGGCGGCCGACCTCGACGTAGACCCGGGAGCAGTACCGGTCGTAGGGTTCGTCCGCCCCCTGCGCGATGCCCAGGTGACGCAGCCCGACCGCGACGTCGGCGACCTGGACCCCGGTGTCGTCGATGTAGTTCTGGACCTCGACCTCGTGGCCGAGGCGGCGCAGGATCCTGGCCACGCTGTCGCCGATGCAGGCGTTGCGCAGATGGCCGACGTGGGCGGCCTTGTTGGGGTTGGTGGCGGTGTGCTCGACCAGCGTCCGCCCCCGGGGGGGCGCCTCCCCGGGGATGACCAGCGGCGTGCCCCGGTCCAGCTCCAGCGCTTGGTCGATGACCGTGGGCGCCCACGCGCCGTCGTCCAGCCGGCAGTTGACGTACCCGGGCGGGCTCACCGTCCAGCCGGCCACGAAGGGGAGCTGGAGCGCCTCGAGCCGTCCGCGCAGCTCCTCCGCGATCTCGATCGGGCGGCGCCGCAGCACCCGGGCGGCGCGGAGCGGGGCCGGGGTCGAGAAGTCGCCGAACTCGGGCCGGGCGGAGCGGTCGACAACCGCCTCGACCTGGTCGTCGACACCGGACGCGATGAGGACGGCGCGGACCGCTCGGATCAGCTCGGTGCGAACGTCGCGCATGGGCTCGGATCGTACTCGGAGAGGTGTGTGAGGCTGCTCGGCCCCTCCCTTTCAGGGGGCCCCGCGAACGGCGCGCAGCGGCCGGTAGCCCCAAATGGAGACAATGCCCGGCCGATGGGCACAATTCACCACTGCGTGGTTCCCGCCGCCGGGCTGGGCACCCGCTTCCTCCCCGCGACCAAGGTCCTCCCCAAGGAGATGCTCCCGGTGGTCGACCGCCCGGTCATCGAGTGGGCGATCGAGGAGGCCATGGCGGCCGGCGCCCTCGAGATGGTCCTGGTCATTGGCAACGGCAAGGAGCTGATCCAGGCGCACTTCGAGCGCCAGCCGGAGCTGGAGAGGGTGCTCGAGGCGCGGGGCAAGATCGCCGAGCTGGCCGCCGTCCGCCGCTCACAGGACATGGCCCAGATCCGCTACGTGCTCCAGGAGAAGCCACTCGGGCTGGGCCACGCGGTACTCTGCGCGGCCGATGTGGTGGGCGACAATCCCTTCCTCTGCATGCTCCCCGACGACCTCTCGAACGCCCCCGTCCCGATCCTGGCCCAGCTCCGCGAGGCCTGGAACGGGGTCCAGTCGACGGTGCTCGCGCTGATGCGGGTCTCTGGCGACGAGATCTCCCGCTACGGCTGTGCGACCGTGGGCGAGAGCAGGGGCCGCCTCCACCGGGTCACCGCCGTCGTGGAGAAGCCGAAGCCTGAGGAGGCTCAATCAGACCTTGCCATCATGGGCCGCTACGTGCTCTCCCCCGGGATCTTCGACGCCCTGCGCCGGACCCCGGCCGGGGAGGGCGGGGAGATCCAGCTGACCGACGGCATCGCCACCCTGCTCGGGGCGGGCGAGGAGGTCTGGGGACTCGAGTTCGAGGGCCAGCTGCTCGACGTGGGCACCCTCGACGGCTGGCTGACCACCAATGTGCGCCTGGCTCGGGAATTGGGCCGGGCGCCCGCGCTTCGGGGGGCACTCGGATGAGCCTATTCCGCCGTGAATGGGGCGCCATCACCTTCGTCGCCACCGTCCTGATCGGGGCGGTCGTGGTCGGGATCTCGTTCCTGGTCGGCGCCGGCGGCCACACCAGCGCCGCGCCCACTCCGCCTCCCTGCCCCTCCTACACGCCCTGGCAGACCCCCGTGGCGGGGGCGACACCCACGGCGGCGCCCTTTGCCTTCGCCAACTGCCCGAGCCCGCCCACCGCGCCGCCCGTGAGCGCCAGCCCGACGCCCACCCCGAGCCCGACCGCGACGCCGAGCCCGTCGGCCTCCGCATCGGCCTCTGCCTCCGCCTCCGCGTCGGCCTCTGCCTCCGCGTCGGCGAAGGCTTCCGCGTCGGCGACCCCGACGCCCACTTCGTAGGCGCGACCGCCTGGTCGGAGTCCGCCCTCAACAAGGCCTGGCGTGTCCGCGCGCCGTTCACTGAGCCGGAGCCCTGGCCCGAACGGCGCGCCGCTCTCAGCCGGTCGACCCCCGCGGCTCAGGAGGAGGCGATCTGACCCTCCAGGGATGCGATCGGCGCCGCGCTGCACACCGAGCCCGGCTGGTCGCCGGTCAGCTTGCAGATCCCCGCGGTGATCCAGTTGGCGTTGCCGATGATCGGCTGGGCGACCGTGCTGGTGGCGTCGGTCAGGGTGGCCGCGATCTGCTGCCAGCTCATCCCCTGGAGCAGCTCGGGATTGACCCCGCTGCCGCTCAGGATGTAGCGGTTGCCGAGGTCCTGGAAGGGGATGCCACCCGTTGTCGTCGAATAGGGGGTGGTGTCGTAGGTGGTGACCAGGGCCTGCTCCGCGGCCGTCGGCTTTTGCAGCGGGTTGTCGTTGCGGTCCGCGGTCTCGATCGGCGCGAAGTCCAGGTACGAGCTGGAGTAGCTGGAGCCGTAGAAGGTGAAGGTGTTGGTGTTGGGGATGTCATCGGGGTTCGAGTCGGACTTCGTGATGTGCAGGTTGCTGAAGGTCCCGAAGCGGCTCAGGGCGATGACCACGCTCCAGCGCTCGGCGGCGCAGTAGGGGCAGTAGTCGGCGCCGAGGTAGAAGACCTCGGGCTTGCCGCCCGAGCCGGTGAGCGCTGACGGCGAGCCGGAGATCGCCTCGAGGGGGTCGGCCACCCCGCCTGCCCCAATCGTGCTGGACACACTCGGGCTGACCCCGGTGACCGCGGCGAGGACGGAGGCCGGGGCGAGCTGGTTCGAGCTCGACGAGGCGGTGCTGCTCTTGGGCGCCGGCTGCAGCCCCAACACGATGAAGACGACGACCACCGCGAGCACCACCACGGTGGCCGCGCTCCCCCACGCCCAGGGGCTCTGCCACCAGGGCCGCGGCACCTGGACGCGCTGGGTGCGGTAGCGGGAAGGCGTCGACGACGCCGGCCGGGTGCTGCCCGGGGTTCTGGACGGGACGGAGCGGCCGGCGGGCACGTTCTCACGCCGGCGCTTGGAGGGTCGGGCCATCACAAACCTCTTGATGAAGCCCTCGCCGGCTGGACCCGTGCGATCGTCACCAGCAGGCTGAGGAAGACCAGGATATGGACGCCGGTACACCACTCGCAGAGCTCGTGGAGCTTGACGAGCTCGGCGAAGACGAAGTAGAGGACGGAGACCAGTCCCAGCAGGCACCAGATGAGATGGGCGGGGCGTAGCCACTCCGGCTCCTCGATCCCGCGCCGCGCGCAGCGGATCGAAACCACGGCGAGCGCACCGCTCACGATGAACCAGATCATCCCCGGGAGCGTCACCGGGATGGAGGTCCCCGGCACCACTGAATAGGTGCTCTTCAGGACCGACCCGCAGTTGACGAAGCCGTTCGTCGTGCAGATCGGTGAGACGCCTGCGTAGTGGAGGGTGGTCAGGTAGGTCGCGATGCCGAGGCCGACCACCGCCGCGCCGATGAGAAACCAGGCGCCGGCCCCGGCGCCGCGCGCCGCTCCGCCGGAGAGGTCGTCAGGCGGCTCCTCCACCGGGACGGGCGGCAGCTTCCCGGAGCGCAGGCTCGAGCTCAAAGGGGCCCCTCCACTGTGACGTTGTCCCGCCACCAGAGGTCGACAGCGGCTTCTGTGTCCGCTCGACTGCCCCCATTGTCGATCACCCAGGTGGCGAGCTCGCGTTTTCGCTCGATGGGAAGCTGGGCCGCGAGCCGCTGCCGGCCGGCATCCTCATCGAGCTCGTTCCGCTCGCGCAGCCGCCGGAGCTGGGTCGCGGCATCGGCGTAGACCAGCAGCACCCCGCCCGGGAAGTCGGACTGGCGGCCGCCCTCGAAGAGGAGGGGGACGTCGACGGCGATGAGCGGCGGTCCGGAGAGCACGAGGCCGGCGACCTGGTCGTCGATCCGGGCCAGGATCAGGGGATGGGTGAGTGCCTCGAGACGGTGGCGGCTCTCCGCGTCGGCGAAGACGATGCCCGCGAGCCGCGCTCGGTCGAGCTCCCCGGAGGGGGTGACCACCTCGGGCCCAAAGGCGCCGGCCACGGCCTCCAGGCCGGCCGTTCCCGGCTCCACCACCTGACGGGCGATCAGGTCCGCGTCGACCACCGCGGCGCCGCGGTCGGCGAGCATCGCCGCCACCGTCGACTTGCCGGTCGCGATGCCGCCGGTCAGCCCGATGATCCGCACGCGCGGATCATCCCTCGCGGCGCAGGCGTGCGGCCGAGGTCCCGCAGGCGCAGATCACCCCCGCGGCGCAGGCACACGGACAAACCTCCCCGCCGGCGCGCCTGCCGCCGCCGCTCCCCGCCCCCCAAAGTCCCAGCCGCAGGTCAGCGGGCGATCGACTCCTGGGCGACTCCGGCATACGTCTGGCCCACCAGGTCGATGCGACCCAGGGACCTGGCGAAGTCCAGGCACGCCGACCGGGTGAAGCGGAGATGCTTTCCCGGGGTGTGCCAGGCCTGCAGGTGGCCCTGAGCCACCGCGCGCCGGAGTGTTGACCGCGAGACGCCACAGAGGGCGGCCGCTTCCCCGGTCGTCAGGATCTGGTCCTCGTTCTGAGCCATCGTCGTTTCCTCCCGTTCCCGTCAGCGCAGGCGCTGACTCCGACGCCTTGACCTCGTCGGACGTTTGACAGTGTACAGGGACTTTGGCGCGCTTGTCACGTTCCCCTCGCTTCTTCCCTATGCCCCCTCTGCCGGAGGGTCCCATGGCCGGGGCCAATCCGGGGGGGTCGTCGGGCACTTCGGTGGCCCAACCCGCCGTCTGGGATCCAGAAGAGCGGCTCGTATACTGGCCAAACGTCGTGTGTGGCTCCGCGGCGGATGGGAGGAAGACCAGATGTCGGCACGGGTGCGCGACCTCGTCAGCCGGCTGGTCGAGTGCGTCGGCACGGTGATCGTCGGCAAGGACGCCGAGATCGAGCTGTGCGTCCTCGCGCTCCTCTGCCGGGGCCACATCCTCATCGAGGACGTCCCCGGCGTGGGCAAGACCATGCTCGCCAAGGCACTCGCCCGGGCCAGCGGCTGCTCCTTCGAGCGGGTGCAGTTCACTCCCGACCTCCTCCCCGGTGACGTCACCGGGGTCTCCGTCTACGACCCGCGGACGACCGGCTTCGAGTTCCGCCGTGGCCCGGTGTTCACCCAGGTGCTGCTCGCCGACGAGATCAACCGGGCCTCCCCGAAGACCCAGTCCGCGTTGCTCGAGGCGATGGAGGAGGACCAGGTGACGGTGGACGGGCAGACCCACCGCCTCCCCGAGCCCTTCATCGTCCTCGCCACGCAGAACCCCATCGAGCTGGGGGGTACCTTCCCGCTGCCCGAGGCCCAGGTGGACCGCTTCCTCTTCAAGGTGGACCTCGGCTACCTGGCCCTCGATGACGAGGTGGCGATGCTGGACCGCTTCCAGACCTCCTCGCCGCTCGACGACCTGCTCGCCGTCACCAGCCCTGCCGAGCTCGCCGAGTGCCAGGCCGCCTGCGCGGAGGTGTACTGCGACCCGGCGCTCAAGGAGTACTGCGTGCGGCTGGTGCAGCGGACCCGCCGCCACCCTGACGTCGCTCTCGGGGCGTCGCCTCGGGGCAGCCTCGGTCTGCTCCATTCGGCCCAGGCCAGGGCCGCGTCCGAGGGTCGCGAGTTCGTCCTTCCCGACGACCTCAAGGGACTGGCGGCGGGGGTGCTCACCCATCGGGTGATCCTCACGCCGAATGCGGAGCTCCGTGGCGTGACCGCCTCCAGCGTCATCGATGAGATCCTCGCCGTTGAGGCCGTCCCCACCGCGACCCAGCGGTTGGCATGAGCAGCCGGTCGCCCCTCCTCGCCGTCCTTGTCGTCCTCAGCTTCTTCGCCGGGATCACCGGGGTCCAGCTCGCCTACACCCTGGCCTACGTCCTGCTCCTGCTGCTCGTCGTGGCCTGGGTCTGGTCCCAGATCCTCGCCCGGCGCCTGGAGGTCCACCGCGAGACCCCCGAGGGGGCGCACATGGTGGGGGAGGCCTTCACGGAGCGATTCACCCTCCGCAATCGGAGCGTCCTGACCCTCCCCTACTGCGAGGTCCACGACCGTACCCGGATCCCGGGGTACGCGCCGGGGCGTGCCTGTGCCCTCAACCCCGGCGGGGCCGTGGCCTGGACCGCACGAGGGGTCTTCACCCAGCGGGGGAAGCTGGCCTTCGGGCCCCTGGAGATCCGCCTCGGCGACCCCTTTGGTCTCTTTTCCAAGACGGTGCGGGTCGGGGAGAGCGGCACCGTGACCGTCTACCCGGCCATC
>Ga0224557_1004229_pt1 | contig 10617 bp, 9 predicted proteins | sample 714S31014metaG_FD_180677 | JGI IMG/M metagenome (GOLD analysis project Ga0224557, IMG submission 180677) | Peat soil microbial communities from Stordalen Mire, Sweden - 717 S3 10-14 | ecosystem: Environmental > Terrestrial > Soil > Wetlands > Peat | place: Sweden: Norrbotten County, Stordalen... | reverse complement strand
GGCCGAGGCGCAGCGCTGCCTGCACTGCTGGGTGAATACGGTCTTCGAGGGAACTCCACAGGACGGCACGATGTGCATCTTGTGCGGTGGATGCGTGGATGTCTGTCCGGAACAGTGCCTCCAGCTTGTCTCGCTGGATCGAATCGAGTTCAGCAATGATACGACGACGAAGCTTGCCGACCTGCGCTATCTGCTCGGACTGGAGCTGGACGATATTCAGGCTGAGGAACTGGGCGTCATTACGGGTTCGGCGATGTTGAAGGATGAGACGCGTTGCATACGGTGCGGGCTGTGCGCAGCGCGCTGCCCTGCCGGAACGATCACGATGGAGTCTTACAACCTGCTTCCTGTTGCAGACACCGGATTGATGTCTGTGGAATCGATTGATCGTGCATTCCGGCCAGCGCCGCCTGTAGCAACACCAAGTGTGAGGTAAGAGATGGAAGAAAAATTATTACCGGTATCGCAACCGACCGCGGGAGAGTTCGACCGGCGCGCATTTTTTACCAAACTTGGCCTCGGATCGCTTGCGGTTGCCGCCGCGGGCACGGCTGGATTCGCGTATCAATTTCTCTCGCCCAATGTGTTGTATGAGCCTTCGCCCATTGTGAATATGGGTAAGCCAGGCGACTATGACGTGGACTCGGTGACGATGAATACCAACGCTGGCGTCTATCTCATGCACACGTCCGAGGGATTCTTCGCGCTGAGCGAGATCTGCACTCACCTTGGCTGCCTGACCGCGTGGAACCAGGAGCTGGGGATCATCAAGTGTCCGTGCCACGGAAGCCAGTTCAACCGCGACGGGGCAGTCGTTGAGGGACCGGCACCCAGACCACTGCCATGGCTTAAAACCTGGGTTAGCGATGAAGGCGACCTCATGGTGGACCGGTCGATCCAGATTGATCCAATGCAGTTTCTGAGGATATGACGATGCCTGGAAAAACGGATGAGTTTCTGAAGAAGATAGAGCACACTCGGGTGTGGCGTTCCATCTTCCGGAGCGGCGGTGGCAGCAGCACACTGCATAATGCTCTGGCTATTCAGCAGAGTGTCTTCCTGCATCTGTTCTCTACCAAGGTGCGCAAGCGCGTGATAAGCTTCCGCGCCACGTGGTATCTGGGAGCGCTGACGCTGGGGACTTTCTTCATCTTAGTGGTGACGGGCGTCCTGCTAATGCTGTATTACCACCCGTCAGTTCCGCAGGCGTATGCGGACATGAAGGACCTGCAGTTTGTCGTCTCGTCGGGTGTGTTCCTGCGCAACCTGCATCGCTGGTCGGCGCAGGCGATGGTGTTTCTGATCTTCGCGCATATGTTCAAGGTGTTCTACCGGGGGGCCTATCGCACGCCGCGAGAGTTCAACTGGGTAATCGGCATCGTGCTTCTGCTGGTAACGCTGTTGCTGAGCTACACAGGCTACCTGCTGCCGTGGGACCAGCTGGCGTACTGGGCGATCACTGTGGGTTCAAATATCTCCGCGGACGTGCCGCTGGTGGGCAACAAGATTCACTTCCTCCTGCTGGGCGGACACCAGGTGGACGCCAATGCCCTGCTGCGCTTCTACGTGTTGCATTGCCTCATTCTGCCGTTTGTTGCACTGCTGTTGGTTGCGGTGCACTTCTGGCGTATACGCAAGGACGGTGGGCTGTACGTGCAGCAAAGTGAACCTGCGAAGGCCTCGACCATAGCGGAAACAGAGCTTGTGAAGGAGATCCAATGAGTGACCCCAAGGACTTTGTAGCGGGCGTCGACTCCGACCAGCGACGGTCGCCCACGCGCGTGGTGTTTGTTACGCGCCGCACGTCGGCACAGGTAAAGTCCAACTACGAGGAGCAGGTCCAGACCTATCCCGAGGTGCTCTTCCGTGTTCTGCTGGCGGTAGAGCTGTTGGCAATCGTGCTGGTGGTGGTGTCGTTGCTATTCAACGCCCCACTGGAAGGGATTGCGGATGCTACCCATACGCCCAACCCTGCGAAGGCACCGTGGTACTTCCTCGGCCTGCAGGAGCTGCTGCATTACTTTCCTCCGGTAGTCGCGGGCGTGCTTGTGCCTTCGTTGCTGGTGGTATCGCTGGTGATCATTCCGTACTTCAATATCAACATCGAAGCGGACGGTCTATTTCTTCATCATCGTCGCGCGCGACTGCAGATCTTCTATCCCACAGCAATCGGTTTGCTGATATTCCTGGTGGCGTTCCATGTATACGATGCCGCCGTACCAACATTGATCGTTGCCATCGCGATGGTGATCGCAGCCAACAGCTCACCTGCATCTCCGGGAGCAGCGAGACGCTACCTGGCCAGCAAGCCAATGGCGTGGTGGGTGATGACCTGGTTTCTATTCGAACTGATCGTGCTGACCGCGGTCGGCACCTTTTTCCGCGGCCCGGGATGGTCGTGGGTATTGCCGTGGAGGAGCTAAGTGAAAACGATTAAGGAACTCCTCCGGTCAGCATGGCGCGCACTCTTTGGGAATACGGTCAGGGCCTTCGGTGTGGTCGGCGTCATTCTGCTGATAACGCTTGCGATCGCTCCGGCGAAAGATCATTTCAGCCAGTGGCGGAGCTATCAGAACGGCTATTTGGCGATGATCCACGATCGCGGGGACGCGATCACTCTGCGGCGTCGGTTCGTTCCGGGTATCCAGCAGATCTGGTTGCCAGAGCTGGGCGTGGTGGACCGCTGTTCTACCTGTCACCAGGGACTTAAAGAGTCCAGCCTGGCGGATGTGACGACGCAGCCGTTTAGCAAGCATCCGGTGATTCCGCACCCCCTGGATGCGTATGGTTGCGTAATCTGCCATCGCGGTCAGGGACCAGCAACAACGGTAGAAGAGGCGCACAACAGTCAGCGTGCGGGTGAAGATCCTATTCTTCCGGCTCGCTATATTGAATCGGGCTGTGGACAGTGCCATCAGAACGCTCTGACAGGAACGCCGCAACTGAATCTCGGCCGTCAATACTTGGCGCAATATGGGTGCGTCAGTTGCCATTTGGTAAAGATGCCTGATGGCGTGGTGATGAAGGCAACGGATAACCCTCCGTCGCTCGAGCACATAGCCGACAAGACGACGAGGGAGTGGCTGTACACGTGGCTCAAGAATCCGCAAGCGTACGCGGCGTCTGCCACGATGCCGAACTACAAACTCAGCGACGCGGATGCAGCAGACATCTCGGCGTTCCTGATAAGCAGTAGCAGACCCGAAACTGGCGATAGCAGCGCGGACCTTATCCAGGTCGCGAAGAATGCGGACCCATCCGCAGGAGCGGTCCTCTATGGAGAATCATTCTGCGCCACCTGTCACGCTGTCCAAAATGCGGCGGGCAACCTGGTGGGCGGCGATATAGGTCCGGAGCTGACGCGCGTCGGCAACAAGGTGAAGCCAGCGTGGCTGCAGGCTTGGATCGAGAATCCGCGCACCTACGATGCCAATACGCTGATGCCACACTTTCGTTTTACGCCGCAGCAGGTAGCCATTCTTTCGGCGTATCTGATGAGCAAGTCGGATTCGGACTATGGCGCCGATGCCCATCTGAATACAGCTAGCGCGTCGCAGATCGCCCATGGACGAAAGTTAGTGGTGGAGCTTGGCTGCGCAGCCTGCCACAAGATCAATGGGGTGAAGAAGCCAGATAACTTTGCTCCTGATCTAAGCCACATCGGCAGCAAACCTCTGGCGCAACTCGTTTTTCTTCCAGGCATGCAGCAGACGCTCCCGACGTACATCAATTCCAAAATCAAGCAGCCGGGCTCGTTTGGCACTGGAATGAAGATGCCGCTGGTTCCTCTCAACGACACGCAGCGCGACGCGTTGACGACCGCGCTCCTGGCACTATCGGACCGCAGTCAGACCATGCCGGAGAAGCTACGGGTGGCAGGGGTACCTCAAACGGATTATGAACCAGCTGGACACGCAGGCAAGCTGATGGAGGAGGTGGCGTGTATGAGCTGCCACCGCTTCAACGGGCACGGAAGCGATCTGGCTCCAGACCTCTCCTACGAGGGAAGTGCGGTACAAGCGGCATGGCTGGACAGCTTTCTGAAAAATCCGAACACGCTGCGGCCGGCGTTGACAAGACGCATGCCGCGATTCAATCTTTCGGATGCGGACCGGAAGATGCTCACCGACTACATCATGGTGGTGTACCAGTCGGAGAAAATTGATCCAGACAAGGCCCCCCCGGCGGTAAACCCACCAGCGCTCGTGGAGGAGGGACGGCAGTTGTTTTATTCGAAATACGCCTGCCAGTCCTGCCACGTCGCCAATACACAGACCGACAAAGGGTACATCGGACCGGTGTTAACAGATGTGGGATCGCGGCTGACGCCTGCGTGGATCTACGCGTGGCTGAAGGATCCGCAGGCGCTGCGGCCCGGCACAATCGAACCGAACCAGAACATCCGTGATGACGATGCGCGCGCGATGACAGCGTTCTTGATGACGCTGAAGAACTCGGGCAAGCAGGAGGCAAAGCGATGACAAGGCGATTCGTTACACACGCAGTGCTTTTGCTGACGACGATGGGAGCTGGGTGCAGGCGCCCGGCCGCGCCCTCTGCTGCATTGAAGCCAACCGGGGCCGGCGCGGCGATCGTGATGTCGAGCGGCGATAAACAGGCAGGCCCGACAGGAATGGTATTGGCCAACCCGCTGGTGGTACAGGTCAATGACGACCAGGGGAACGGCGTGGCCGGAGCGTTGGTGGAGTTCCAGGGGTCTGCGGGAGTGCAGTTTGATCCTGCGGCCGCACTCACGGATTCAAGTGGACAGGCGACCACGGCGGTGCGGCTCGGCAGCATGGGTGGTCACTACGAGCTGAGCGCAACGACACCCGGCAAAGGTCATCCGTTGACGCTGCAGGTGGGAGAGACGGCGCTCGGTTACCAGCAACAGTTGGGGTCAATTCTTGCTGACAAATACTGTAGCCGTTGCCACGATCAGGAATCTTCTGCTGCGCAGGTCTCGAACTACGACAATCTGGCGGTGAAGCCGCATACGTTCACGGATGGCAACACGTTGAACAAGATGAGCGATGCGGACCTACTATCGATACTGCAGCACGGAGGGCCGGCACTCAACCGCTCTGCGTTGATGCCGTCGTACGGTGGCACCTTGACCCCCGCAGAGCTACAAGCCATCATCGCTTACATCCGCGTCGTCGCTGATCCTCAGTATCGGTCAGCTGGAGTGGTATACGAACAGAAAAGGCCAAACGCTCGTTGACGAACTTTCAGCGCCTATGGAAAGAAGTCCTCTGAGCCTATCTGCGACGGAACGATGCCGCTTCGCCGTTCTGTTTTACGGTCGAACTGCTCTCCGCAGACTTTTACTATGCGCGTGAGTTCGGAGGCAAGGAAGAGTCCGATCGCTGGCAGCAGTCACTCGTGCTTTGCGAAACCGCCCGGAGCTGCTTCTCCAACGCACAGAAATCAACATGACATCTGATTCGTCACACCTTATTGCGCGCCTCCAGCGGGGCTCCGAGGATGCATGCGGAAGTGAGCGGGCGCCGTACCGTAGTAACTCTTAAACACACGCGAGAAGTGATAAGGATCGGTGAAGCCAACGAGTGCCGCAGCATGCGTTACGCTCGCATCCGTCCCTACCAGCAGGGACGCAGCTTCCGCCATCTTCATGGCTGTGAGCGCCTTGTGCGGGCTTGTATCCGAGTAGCGCTGGAACAATCTTGCCAGATACGCAGGCGTAATCTGGAGCTTCCGCGCCAGGTCGGCGGTCGACCGCAAGTCTCGGAAGTCGGCACGGAGTTCATAGGTCGCTTTGCTATAGGTCTCGAACGCGCGGCAGGTGGCCTCCTCCGGTCGCATGGCATTTTGTTCGATGCGCAAAAGCAACACTTCAAAGAGCGAAGAGCAGAGCTTCTGCGAAAGATTCCCCGGCTGCTGTCCTGCTTCGATGATCTGCTGAAACAGGTCGCGGATGGCGTGTGGTTGACGTATCCAAGTGGTTCCTCCCTCATTCAGCGGCAATCGATGAAAGATGCTCTTCGCGCGTGGACCGGAAAAATCCAGAAAATATTTCATCAGCGGCTGTGCGGCATCGCTCGAGATGACGTGGGCGTTTCCCGGAGCATACCCGAACAAAATGTCTGGCTGAAGCTTCGTAGTTTGGCCATTACACATAAAGCGGCCATGGCCTTCGACCACATACTCCAATGCAAAATACCGGAAGCTTTGACGTCGAACAATGTAACTCGCTGAGCAGCGCTCCCATCCGCCACAGGGTAAAGCCAACTTCGCCCCACCATGTTCGGCTCGATCGGAGAAGAAATAGCGGCACTGCGTCACGTGTTCTGCGAGAAACGCGGGACGCACATCCTCAACTTTCTTTGCAGCTGATTGCACGTTTTCGGCTTGGCTTGCTTGAGATTTCATAGCAGGTCAAGATTATCCATCAATACGTAGATTTTAGCCATTCCCTATTGTTCCTCTGTCTCACGATAATCGCGTGGAGGTTTTTCAATCCAAAATGACGCACACTCAAAAGCCGATCGATCAGGCATTTGTGCCGAAGCGCAACCTGGCGAATGGTGATCAAATCCCAGTGATCGGTTTAGGCACCTTTGGTTCTGACCATGTCAACGGGCATCAAGTTGCCGAGGCTGTTCTTGATGCGGCCAGGATCGGTTATCGGCAATTCGATTGCGCTGCCGTCTATGGCAACGAACCGCTCATCGGAGAAGCTCTGCTGAAGGTCTCAAAGACGGTCGCTCCGCGAGAGGATCTTTGGATTACTTCCAAACTCTGGAATGACAAGCATGCAAAAACAGATGTCATCCCGACCTGCAAGCAATCCCTTCACGATTTGAAGCTGGAGTATCTCGATCTCTACCTGGTGCATTGGCCGTTCCCGAATTTCCATGCTCCGGGCTGTAGCATCGATTCGCGTAGCCCCTATGCCCGTCCCTACATCCACGCGGCGTTTATGGAAACCTGGGGCGAAATGGAAAAGCTATTCGAACAAGGGCTCGTTCGTCATATCGGCTCATCCAACATGACGGTTCCCAAGCTGGAGTTGCTGTTGAAGGACGCGCATGTCACACCGCATTGCAATGAGATGGAACTGCACCCGCACTTCCAGCAACCCGAGTTCCTTGCTTACCTCTTCGAAAAACAAATTCAGCCAATTGGCTTTTGCCCATTGGGCTCGCCCGGCCGCCCAAAGCGCGACCAAATGCCTTCGGACACCTCCCCGCTGGAGGACTCAATCGTGCTCGCGATTGCCAAAGCGCACGGCATTCATCCCGCGGGTGTCTGCCTGAAGTGGGCAGTGCAACGCGGAGAGGTGGTCATTCCCTTCTCGGTGAATCCGCGGAATTACGCACAGAACCTCCGCGCCGTCGTTGAAGATCCGCTGAGTCCCGAAGAGATGGAGAAAATTAGCGCGGTGGATCGTCGGTGCCGCCTCATCAAGGGGCAAGTATTTCTCTGGAAAGAAAACCAGTCCTGGGAAGATCTCTGGGACGAAAACGGAGTGGTGACGCCGGCATGAGTGACTTAGGAGGAACAAAGCTAATGGCCTCACCATCCGAGCCAACAACGTCCATGTGGGGAGTGATTCTGCCCGGCAACAGCACAACGGAGTTTCGTTCGTTCGAGGTGCCCGAACCAGGATGGGGACAAGTTCTTCTGAGGATGAAATCGTCAACTATCTGCGGCTCGGATATTCGCGCGATCTATCACGAGCATCTAGGCAAGGGGCCCGAAGGCTACCAGGGAGTGATCGCTGGCCACGAACCTTGCGGAAAAATCGTGAAGACCGGACCCGGCTGTCGCGGTTTCAGAGTGGGCGATCGCGTGATTGTCTATCACATCTCTGGCTGCGGTCTCTGCAATGACTGTCGCCGTGGATACATGATCTCCTGCCGCAGCACGGAGTTCCGGCGCGCCTATGGATGGCAGCGCGATGGCGGAATGGCCGACTACCTTCTTGCGGACGAGAAGGACCTCATTCACCTGCCGGATGAGCTTTCCTACACAGACGGTGCCCAGGTGGCGTGCGGCTTTGGCACGGCCTACGAAGGACTCGAGAAAATCGCCGTCAGCGGAGACGACGCAGTTCTAATCACCGGTCTTGGACCCGTCGGGCTGGCGGCTGCAGCCCTGAGTCGCAAGCTTGGCGCGCAGCGAATACTTGGCATCGATGTGCTTCCCGGCCGCCTTCAGCTAGCGCTGGATCTTGGCCTCTGCGACGACGTCATCGTATCCGGCAAAGACAACGTTGCCGAGGTGCGTGCGTTGACTGGAGGAGAGGGCGTCGAATGTGCTGTAGAGTGCTCCGGCAATGCGCAGGCGCGACTTACCGCAATCTCCGCTACGCGCCGTTGGGGCCGCATCGTGTTCCTCGGCGAAGGCGGTACGGTGCAGTTCCAACCCTCGGCTGATCTTATGCATGACCAGAAGACGCTCTATGGATCGTGGGTCACATCCACGTGGCGCATGGAGGAGCTCGTCGAGCGCCTTGTTCGCTGGCAACTGTTTCCATCGTCACTTGTCACCCACCGCTTTCCACTCGCCCAGGTCGACGAAGCATACGCTCTGATGGCTTCCGGTCTTTGCGGCAAAGTCGCCGTTTGTTTCGATGAGGAGCTTGCCTAAATGCTCAGAGGAATCTCTCCCGCACTCAGTCCAGATCTGCTCAAGCTTCTATCGGAAATGGGGCATGGTGATGAAGTTGTCCTCGCCGACGCGAACTTTCCCGGTGTAAGCATTGCAGCACGCCTCTGTCGCGCTGACGGCCTATCCGTTTCAACGATGCTGGACGCTATCCTTCCGCTCTTTCCGCTGGACAGCTACGCCGATCCGCTCATCATGATGCAGGTTGTTACTGGCGACCAACTCGATCCCGCTGTTGAGTCGGATTATCTGCAAGTGATGCGAAAGCATCAGCCGGATGCACCAAGGCCGCTGCGCATCGAACGGAACGCCTTCTACGAACGCGCTCGCGGTGCATTCGGCGTCGTAATGACAGGAGAAGCGCGCATCTACGGCAACATCATTTTGAAGAAGGGCGTCATCGCTTGAGTAAGATCGCTACGCTACGGGCTCGATGCTTCGGAAAGGTCTTCCGGAACAGCTGAAAACACCGACGCCCGTGAAGCATTGCGCAAGATTGCTGTGGTCTAAGGAGTAACACCTATGCATCGAAGGGATTTTTGTAAGCTGATCGCGGCAACAGCTGCCACAGCAGCTGCTCCGGTTGTGGCGGAGACGATCGAAACGACAGAGCAGCCCGGAGTCAGCAGTACGCAAGCCACCGCCGAAGTCGCTGGCACCGCTGGGCCGGTTAGCTTGGACGGGTTCACGGAAGATTATGCCGCCTTCTGCGCGACACCAGCTGATCACAGAATCTTCAGCGCTCTGCGCGATGGGAAGTTCATCAAGGAAAAACTTGACGAAAAAGCGTGGCAGCCAACCGAGTGGGGCGATCCGCCGAACTTGCCGGTTGCGGGCGGGTCCTGGGACGGTGTGCCGATGGACTCTCCCATCGCGAATCTGGCTGGCGATGGTCCTTATAAACCGAATTGGGATTCGCTGCAGCAATACGATGCCCCAGAGTGGTATCGAGACGCTAAGTTTGGCATATGGGCGCATTGGAGTCCGCAGTGTGTGCCCGAAGCCGGCGACTGGTATGCGCGCAACATGTACATGCAAAGTTCGGAGCAGAACAAGTATCAGTGTGACCACTACGGTGCTCCCTCTCGTTTCGGCTACAAAGATCTTTGTCCTCAATGGACGTTATTGAACTGGGAGCCCGATGAGCTAATCAGTCGCTATAAAAAAGCCGGCGCCAAGTTGTTTATCGCGCTGGCAAATCACCATGACAGCTTCGATACGTGGAACTCGAAACACCAGCCGTGGAATGCGCAAAACATCGGACCTCATCGTGATGTGATCGGAACCTGGGCTGCAGCGGCGCGCAAACAGGACTTACGTTTCGGCGTCACGGTTCATCAAGCGCGCAACTGGTGGTGGTTTCAGACCTCGCACGGCACCGATAAAACGGGCTCGCTGGCGGGCGTTCCCTATGACGGCGATCTCATAATGGCAAATGGTAGAAATCAGTGGTGGGAGGGATACGATCCACAACGATTGTATGGAGCCAAGCATCCCGCCGACGCCTTGCCCGACGTCTCCTACGTGAAGAACTTTTACGATCGCACGCGCGATCTTATCGACCAGCACGATCCCGACCTGCTCTACTTCGATAACTCTCTACTTCCGCTTGGTTGGGGGGGCATGAATATTGGTTCCTATTTTTACAACCACAACCTGAAGACTCGTGGTGGGAAGATCGAAGCCGTTATCAACGTGAAACAAGTACCCGACCGCTTGGCTAAGTCGGTTATTGCCGATTACGAGCGCGGCTTGACCGACAAGATCATGCCGTACGCTTGGCAATCGGAGACATGCATCGGAGATTGGCATTACAAACGCGAGCTCTATACTCAGCCGGGAGACTATGGCGGTTATCTTTCGCCGCGCGATGTGATCCACTGGCTCGTCGACACAGTGAGCAAGAACGGCACATTCATTCTCAATATTCCCGGCAAGCCCGACGGCACGATCGATAGCAAAGAGATTGCGGTTGTCGATCGG
>Ga0224557_1004228_pt1 | contig 10617 bp, 9 predicted proteins | sample 714S31014metaG_FD_180677 | JGI IMG/M metagenome (GOLD analysis project Ga0224557, IMG submission 180677) | Peat soil microbial communities from Stordalen Mire, Sweden - 717 S3 10-14 | ecosystem: Environmental > Terrestrial > Soil > Wetlands > Peat | place: Sweden: Norrbotten County, Stordalen... | reverse complement strand
TCGCCCTTTTCTTCTTCCTTCTTCTCGATGAAGTTGGTGATCGCCTCGGTGCCTTCGAAGCCGGCAACGGCAGCAACGCCCTCGGTGAAGATTCCAGCATTCGGGTCCAACTTCTTGGCTGCTTCAACGGCGGCAAATGCGCCGGCTGCTTCTTCAAGTATGCCCATGATTCTCTCCTTTGTGATTGTCGAACCGTGGGAACTGCGAGCTACCCGGTTCGGGGATTCCCAAGAATAGCACGGAGGGTTTGCGGGGCATCGTGGATTTTTACCCATAGCGAGCGTGCGGATAAAACTCAAGGGGCGGGAAGTGGAGTTCCCACCTATCCCTGGTCCCCAAGTGCTAGGGACCAGGGGCACCCGGGCCTTATGGCGCGTCTAAAGCCGCGCCCTTTCAAAGCAATGTTGAAATTGGGATCTTTCCGCATGGTGAGGGTGCGGAAAAGCAGAAGGGGCGCCCTGGCGGGCGCCCCTTCTGCTTGCTTCCTCCGGTGGAAGTGTTTGGGTTAGAAAGTGAACTTCGCGACCAACTGCAGATTTCTGGGATGGCTGCTGAAGGCATACGAGGCATTGTCGAATTGCGAGCCGCCGTTCGCAGTCACAAAGGCCTCCGGGCCAGACCCAGTGGCTGCGGTGGTACCGGCGTTGTCGACGGCGCCGGGCGTGAATTGCGCATGATTGAGAACGTTGAAGGCCTGCGCCTGGAATTCAAACGAATAGTGATCGGCGAACGTGATTCGCTTGATCGCCGTCAGATCGAAGTTGTTGATCGGGTTTGCGGGCATCGTATTCCGCGATCCGGTCGCAAGGGCTCCAATGCCAGCCCTAATGTAGTAAGCGTTTGGATTGGTCGCAACATAACCAACAGTGTCGCCACCGGTGTTTTTGACAGCGGTGACATTGCTGGATTGGTGCTTGTTTCCGGATGAATTGATGACCGTGCGATCTCCCGCCGAGTCACCATTCATGTTCGAGTCCTGTCCGCTCTGCGGGGTTGCGTATTCAGGCGACTCGTAGGTATAGATGGGGGAGAATTCCCAGTTGCCCAACACGTTCCGGGTTGCAAAGCCGCTGTTCTTGAAGAACGGCATATCGTAAACGACCGCGGCAGTAAAACGGTGTGTGTGGTCTAAAGCGGAACGCGCGTAATCGGCGGACCAGTTGCGAGAGTTCTGCGAGCGGCGCGGCGTCAGATAGGTTGCAAAGACGTCGTCCGTCGAGTTATCCATGGTTTTGCTCCACGTGTAGGCCGCGTCCAGCATGAAACCGTTCTGGAACTGGCGCGTCAGGTGACCCTGGAGTCCGTTGTAGTTCGACATGCCGTTGTAGTCGTAGGAAACGACGTTGGCCTGGAAGCCTGCGGCATAAAAGGCGGGCACAAAACTGCCCCCCGCGGAATTAAGAGCGTTGAGGGCAGCAAGTGTGTTTGACAGCCCGGCAATGGTTCCCGATCCTGGGGCCGCGGTGAAGGTTGGCAGGTAGTTGGTGGCAGTTACCACCGGCTGCTTGTTGATGCGATCCTGGGTAACCAGGTGGACGCCATGGTTGCCCAGATAGCGGACCTCTGCGGTGTACTTGTCAAACAGTGTCCGCTGGATGCCGAGACTCCATGACTCGGAGTAGGGCACGTGCTGGTTTGGAGACCAGGAACTGGAAACGGCAATTCGCTCGGCCGCAGTGGTGAGCGGCGGTGTTTTGGCAGGCAGAGCTCCGCTTGCCAGGAACGGCGTGGGGGTACTGGTTCCTACGTCCTCGGTGATGGCGATGTCGGGCGGAGCGGTGTTTTCGGCGAGGTTGTCGCGAAGCTGATCGAAGCCGATAGCGAACCCGCCGCGAACGGAGGTTTTGCTATTCGGTGCATACGCGAATCCAAAATGCGGCCCGAAGTTCTTCTTTTGAGGCTGAGGAACGTTAAAGTTAATAAGTCCGGGAACGCTGGCGAGCGCATCGAGGCCCTGTTGCTTGGTAACCCACGGTACGGATTGAAATTCGTAGCGCACGCCGAGGTTGAGGGTCAGGGTCTCAAGTACCTTCCAGTCATCCTGAACAAAGCCCGCGAATGCGGTTGCATCGCCGTAATCGGTGGGGATTGCGCCTGTAGAGGTTGCGTCGCGTTCGCCCCCGTCATCGGGCACGCCGTCGGTCAGGTACAACTCAGAGTTGGTGTAGTCGTAGTCGCCGCGCACGCGCTGGGTGAAGTACTGGGGAGAGATATACTTGCGACCGTCGAAGCCTAATTTGAAGGAGTGTTTTCCCTTGGAATAGCTGACGTTATCGCTCAATTCGTAGGTATTTTGGACGCCGCCGGAAGGAGCGTTGGGGTCGGGGCCAATCTGAAGGAAGTTGAGATCCTCGAGGACAATGTTGGGAAAGGTTCCGAGGCCGGGGAACTCGGCAGGATAGGGGGCATCGATCTTGCCAAAGTAACGGCTGTAGCCGAGGCGCGCCTCATTGAGGAGATTTGGGGTGAATGTGTGGAATTCGCTGATGGACGCGAGGTGATAACGGTTGGGCGCAGTACCCCAGAACACGGGGAGCACGGCAGCCGTGTCAGGACCGTCGGCCAGGTTGTAGATGTAGCGCCCCCGGATCTGGTCTTTCTCCGAGATATGGTAATCAATCGCGGTAGTCAGAAAGTCCTTGTTTTCGTAGGAGCCGAATGACTTGTTGTAATCGCCCAAGGCGATAACTTCGTTGTTGTTTCCTACGGTGATGGTGGGGGTAGCGCAATTGTTTGTGGTTGATCCGCCGACGGGCGCATATTTGAGCAGTTGAGCGAGGTTGGTTGCCGACAGGCCTGTCGCGGCGTTTAGCGCAGTAACTCCAGCTGCCGTGGGGGTGCACAACTGGTCAGTGCCGCCCGTTGAACCGATTGGATTCTTCTCGTAGTCTGCGTAGAAGAAGAGTTTGTCGCGCAGAATTGGGCCGCCGACGCCGCCACCAAAGAGGTTGTTGTCGTAGCGGGGCTTCTGCGGAATTGAGTTCGCGTTGAGCGTGTCGACAGCGTCCAGGTTGCGGTTCTGGAAGTACTCGTAGGCGCGCCCGTGGAACTGGTTGGTGCCGGTCCTGACGGTCAGGTTGAAGTGACCTGCGTCGGAGTGTCCGAATTCGGCCGAGTAAACGTTGGTGAGAAGGTTGAACTCGGCAACCGAGTCGGGATTGACTTGTAGGAGCGGCCCGCTAACTGTTTTGTCGTTATTGTCGATGCCTTCGATCGTGAAATCGTTGTTCTGCGGACGCTGGCCGCCAATCGAGGGACCTGTACCGATGCCGGTACCACCCGACGTACCGACGCCAGGAGCCAGCAAGGAGAGGTTGATCACGCCCAGTCCGGAGGCTTGAACTGGTAGATCGGAGATCGCTTTGGTTTCAAAGGTGTTTTCAATTTGTGACGACACGGTGTCAATCGCGGCCCCAGCCTGCGATTCGACCACAACATTTGTCGCGGCGGCTGCGATCCGGAGCTTGAAATTGGCTGCGGCGACGCGATCAGCGACGACAACAAACCCCTTCAGCAGAGCTTTGGAGAATCCCGCGGCCGTTATCGAGATGTCATAAGTCCCAACTTGAAGGGCTGGGACGTTGTAAACGCCGCTGGAGTTTGTTACAGCCGAGACAGATACGCCCGTGCCCGTGTTGGTGACTACAACACTGGCGCCTGCGACCGCTGCATCGGAAGGGTCGGTGACAGATCCGGTGATCTGTCCACTGACAGACTGACCCCAAGCAGCAAAACTGCTGCCGACCAACAGGACGGCAAGCATGCTGACTGCGAGAAACGCGTTCTTGAACCGGAATGAAAGCATTTAACTCCTCCAAGGTGATTTGGGAATCGGTATAGCCGAATCGAAGCTTGCCGACTCTCGAATTTTGCTGTTCTGGCCCGGCGGGGTTGAACCCGCCTTGCCGGTAGTTCACAAGAGAAACAAGAGCTAGAAGATTGCTTGAAGCTAATGAAGTAATAGCCACCCCGCGCGACCTGTGGATCGCGGGGTGGAATTCCGATAGCGTGCATGGTTACGCAAGTGTTAAAGGCACGAGTGATGCCATTCTTTGGGGGTGAAAGAAAATTCTTCCGGCGGTTGAAACCAAAGTACTTAGGAGGATGAATTCCGGGCTCCGTGGAGCGGCGAGATATGAATATCTGTAGAAAATTCTGAAAATATCCCAAATACGGGCAGCGGCTTCCGCTTTCGGGAGATTTCCTGGAGGGGTTTTTCGGTGTTTTTGAGGGCAGAAACCGGGCCGCGGAGGGCCGGATTCGGGTTGTTTGAAGGGCCGCGCAAATTCCTCAGGTTGTGCGGGTTGGGATATGCTCCTTGGCATGCAGATTACGCTGGCGGCGATCGGAAGCCGGAGCACACAAAAAGACGGGCTGGAGCCGTTGGTCCAGGGCTACCTGGAACGCTGCTCGGCCTGGGCCCAGTGCCGGTCAGAGGTCTTCAAAACGGAAGAGGCGCTGCTTGAATGGCTAGGCCGGCAACAGGGCCGGACACAGGCCAAGGTGGTGCTGCTGGACAGCCGCGGGCGGAAGATGACGTCAGAGGCCTTTGCGGGGTGGCTGGGGGCCAGACGCGATGAGGGGAGCCAGCACTTGGTTTTCGCCATCGGCCCGGCCAGCGGCTGGACGGAAGGGGCGCGGAAGCAGGCACATTTGCAGTTGAGCCTGGGCGAGATGACCCTGGCCCACGCGCTGGCGCGCCTGGTGATGGCGGAACAGATCTACCGTGCATATACAATTCTGACGGGCCACCCGTACCACGCGGGGCATTGAGAAGCAGTGGACAGTGAACAGTGAACAGTGGTCAGTGGACAGGTCCGGCGAGAGCGGACTGCGAAATATAAGTGGAAAGGGACGATGAGCGAATCACGGCGGGGATTGCTTTTGATCAACACTGGACCCGGGAAGGGGAAGACGACAGCCGCGCTGGGAACGGCGATGCGCGCGGTGGGCAACGGGATGCGGGTTCTGATGCTGCAGTTTCTGAAAGGGTCCTGGCACTACGGGGAGCTGGATGCGGCGGCGGCGTTCGGAGAGAATTTTGTTTTGAAGCAGATGGGGCGCGGTTTTGTGAAGGTGGGCGGGGCTGAGACCGACCAGGAGGACGTGCGGATGGTGGAGGCCGCATGGGCCGAGGCGCGCGAGGCGATCTACTCCGGCGAGTGGGACATGGTGGTGCTGGACGAGATTAACTACGCGATCAATTACAAGATGCTGGACCCTGAGGTTGTGGCGGAGGCGCTGCGCGGACGGCCGGAGATGGTGCATGTGATCCTGACGGGTCGCAATGCGCATCCACTTTTGGTAGAGCTGGCCGATACCGTGACCGAGATGCGGGAAGTGAAGCACGCTTACACGAAGGGGATTCTGGCGCAGCGCGGCATTGAGTATTGATATCGGCGAGCGCAAGCAGAAGTGTACGGAGAAAAGGAGACAGACCTTGGAGGCAATCAGACTGCATCGCTGGAAAGAGATTGAGCCTGAACAGATGAATCCGCTGACGACGCGGCAGTACGTGGTGGGCACCAACACAATGCTCGCGCGACTGGAGCTGAAAAAGGGCGCTCATGTGCCGCTGCACAGCCACATGCACGAACAGATCAGCCATGTAGTGGAAGGAAAGCTGGAGTTTCTGCTGGAGGGGAAGTCCGTGATGGTGGGGGCCGGCGAAGTTTTGTGTATACCGCCGCATGTGCCCCACGCAGTGAATACGCTGGAAGACTCAGTGGCGCTGGACATCTTTAATCCTCCACGTCAGGATTGGATTGACGGGGACGACGCGTATCTGCGCGGGTGAGGGAGGCGTGAGCCTTGGGCCAAGTTTAGGAAGTCAGCATGTCAGAGGAAGGGCCCGTGGCTAAAGCCACGCCTTCTGAGAGGAGGTTCTTCAGGGGCTGAAGGCCCCTGCTCCCTCCGTCAATGCAGACGCAAGGCGCAATTTGGGTGCAATCCGTTTACAATTGGGTTCGGTATGTCCTGGTTCAAGCGCGAGAACGGCGAATACGAGTCAGTGCCTGTCCCCGAGAACGGTGGGGATGCAGGCGAGAAGAACGTGCGCACCGAAGGGCTTTGGATCAAGTGCCTGGGCTGCCGCGCGGTGATCTGGAAGGCGGAGCTTGAAGCCAACCTGAATGTGTGTCCCAAGTGCCAACACCACTTCAAACTTGGCGCACGGCAACGGATTGAGCTGCTTCTGGAGCCCGGATACGAGCTTGTGGACATGGGGCTGCGGTCCAACGACCCCTTGAACTTTACCGATGTGAAGCCCTACAAGGTGCGACTGCGCAATGCGCAGGAGGCAACAGGGCTGGACGACGCGATTGTGAACGCTGTGGGGCAGATGGGCCCCCACTCAGTGGTCCTAAGCGCGATGGAGTACGCATTTATCGGCGGATCGATGGGCGCCGTGGTGGGCGAGACGATTGCACGCGCCGTGGACCGCGCGCGGTTGGGGCGCAAGCCTTTGATCGTGGTAGCGGCCTCAGGCGGAGCGCGCATGATGGAAGGCGTGGTGAGCCTGATGCAGATGGCCAAGATTTCAACCGCGCTGGCGCAATTGGACGAAGCCCGGGTACCTTACATCTGCGTCCTCACTGATCCAACGACAGGCGGAGTGACGGCGAGCTTTGCGATGCTGGGCGACCTGAATATTGCAGAACCGGGAGCACTGATCGGCTTTGCCGGCCCGCGGGTGATCGAGCAGACCATACGGCAGAAGCTGCCCGAGGGATTTCAACGCTCGGAGTTTCTGCTGGAAAAGGGTTTTCTGGACGCGGTGGTGCACAGGCGTGATCTGCAGAACTACTTGATCAGGGCACTGGATTTTATGAAGAAGTAAGTTGCACAAGAGGAAAGCAGAAGCCCCGGTCAGTTGACCGGGGCTTTTTAATTTGGGTACACGGCGCGCGGTGCGCGGATCAGATGCGCATGGGCATCAACACGTAGCGGTACTTGTACTCCGCGTCGGGATCTTCGGGGCGCATCTGGCCGGCCGATTGGGAGTCCTTGAACTCCAGGCGCACCTCGCCCTCATTGCTGAGGGCCTTGAGGAAGTCAAGGATGTAAACGGAGTTGAAGCCAACCATGATGGGATCGCTCGAGTAGGGCGTATCGATGGTGTCTTCGCTCTCGCCGGATTCAGTGGAGTTGGCGCTGATTTTGAGCTCGTTGCCTTCAAGGCGCAGGCGGATGGCTCCTGAGCGCTCGTCGGCAAACTGGGCAACACGCTGAATGGCCGCTGAGAGCTCGCTGGAGCGGACAACGGCGAACTTGGTGTTGTCGCGCGGCATGACAGCCTCAAAGTTGGGGAACTGGCCGGAGAGCTTGCGCGTGCTGAGCGTGCGATGGCCGATGCGGAAGAAGAGCGTGTGCTCGTCATCGGCAAAGTCAACCTTGTCAGCTTCAGTGTTGCCTAGCAACTGCTGCAGCTCCTGGAGCGCCTTGCGCGGAATGAGCACGCGCTTTTCGCCACTGATGCCTTCGAGGTTTTCGTTGGGCTTTTCAACGAAGGAGAGGCGGTGTCCGTCCGTGGCAACCATGGCGAGCGACTCAGCCTTGATGACGAGCAGGGCGCCGTTCAACGTGTAGCGGGACTCCTCGTTGGAGATGGCGAAGATGGTGCGCGCGATGAGGGTCTTGAGCGCGATGAGCGGAATGCTGGTGGCTGGGAGGGCGGGAAACTCGGGAACCTGAGGATAGTTGGCGCGAGCCATGCCGACGATCTTGGTGTTGGAGCGTCCGCTGCGGATCTGGACCCAGTGGTTCTCAAGAAGCTTGATGGAGATTTCACCGTCGGGCAGCAGTTTGATGTAGTCGTAGAGCTTGCGTGCGGGGATGGTGCAGGAGCCGGGCTTTTTTACCTTGACGGCTGCACTGGTGCGAATAGCCTGGTCGAGGTCGGTCGCCGTGATGTTCAAGCGGTCATCTTCCGCTTCAAGGAGAAAGTTCGACAGAATCGGAATGGTGGTTTTGCGCTCGACCACGCTCTGCGTCGCCGTGAGTTCCCTGACCAGATCCTGGCGGCTTACCGTAATCTCCATCGCTGCCCCCTGCGCGACCTTTTTCTCGATATCGGATTCAACGATCGGCATACGTGACGCTCCGGTCCAGATGCGGTGGTCTGCTCTGGTCACACCTTAAAACCGATTGTTCCCCAGCGAAATCGGCCGCGATTTCTACCTCTTGATTGTATTCACCCTTTCGTTTGAGCGTGCGTGGAAAACCGGGCCGCTTCTCTGGAAAGTGAGGATTGATTACGGCATTGAGCCGATTTTGATGCTGGGCGCGGTGATGAGGCGAGTGGAAGGGGGAGATTGGTTGGGGAGGTGAAAGGAGGCGCGACGGGTAGAGGAAAACGGAAGGATTAATAAAAGAAAAGATAGTAGTACTAACCGTTCGGCGAGGAAAAGTGGGAAAGCTTCCGATGTGGTTGTCTGGGGAGGGGTTGGAGAGGTGCGCAGTTTTCCAAATCGCAGCTGTGGGTATCTGGAGTTTTGGATAAAGAGGTGGAAGTGGGGGTAAGGCGTCCTGTGTTTCCCACGTCTCCCACAGGTGAGTTGAAAAGGGCTGTGAAAAGCAGAGAGTCTGTGTGAAAAGCATGGTCTTGACCGCATGGAAGAAGGGGTTGGAAAGAGCGTGTCCTCCACAGGTAGCGAAGGTTTGGGAAAGGTTTTGTGAGGCATGAGAGACGGTTAGGCTCGGGCAACGATTCCCGATGAGGATGACGGTTGGAGAAGGTTCCCATTCCTGTACCACAAAGGAAGAAGCGTGATGGTGAATTGCGAGGTGCGCGGTGGGTTGGACCTAGAATTTGCGATGGGACTTTGCTGAGGGGTTGGAGAGAGGGCTGGGGCAGTGGGGATCGATGTTGGGCGGCTCGAAGACGAGTTGATGCAGATGTCGGCGGAGGGCGCACCGGGCCGGGAGTTCTGCGAAGCAATCTCAGAGCTCGCGGTTACAGGACGATTTGTACAGCTTCGTGACGTGTTGCCGGGGATTGTGTACGACGAATTGTGGTGCCGGTACCAAGACGATCCGGTGGCGTTTGTGGCAGGGTGGCGGATGCTGGCGCAGGAGATGCGTCAGGGGTTTGTGCAGCACGCGCGACAGCGGCTGACTTCACTGACGCGATTGCAGCAGGAGGGCAGCGGCGCAGGGACTCCGGCGTGGCAGGAGATTCAACGGGCGCTCGACGGACAACAAAACGATCTGCTTCGGGCGGCGATTGCGCTGGAGTTACTGGAGTTGGTGGAACCGGCAGTGCTGCGCGCGACGCAATTGCGCGAGTGCGTTGTGGCGGCAGCCAGCTCAGAGGACGCGGACCGGTACCTGGATGAGGCGACGCGCTGCTACTTTTATGGGCTGTTTACAGCATGCGCCGTGATGTGCCGGTCAGTGCTTGAGGAAGCAATCAAACAAAAGCTGCCGGCTGGTTTGGCCCGGCAGGTGCGGACGCGTTACCGCAATACAGCGACGCTGGGCAACCTGTTGCACGAGGTGAACAATAACCTTCTGCTGACGGGGATCGATGGAGATTTTCCGGCTCTGGCCAACAAGGTGAATGATGTAGGGAAGAAGGCAGTTCACCAGGGGTTGCTGTCAGAGGACGAGGCGCGGGAATGCCTCGAGGATGCGCGGCGGGCTCTGCAGCTGCTTTTGCGGAATTAGAGCGCCAGGCGAAATCGAAGCTGTGCGAAGATGGGCTCACCGGAAGTTCATTTGGGAGGGCTCATCGGATGGTGAAGCAGATTGCGGCGGTTGTGCTGGCGATCGGTAGCTGTGGGGCGCACGCATCGTTGTGGGTGGGGCAGGCTCCAAATGTGGTTCAGGGGCCAGGTCTGGCATTTGATGTTGCGACGATCAAGCCGGTTGAGACCGATGCGAAGGCGGGCCGGTACATCATCATGCAGGGCACCAACCGGTTTGTGGTGAAGCACTACACACTGAAGCTGCTGATTGCGGCGGCCTACGACCTGAACCCGAAGACCGTGTCGGGTGGGCCGGCCTGGATCGAGACAGACCCTTACGACATTACGGCGCTGACGCCAGGGGCGGTGAGGCCTGCGCGGGAAGAGCAGATGGCCATGCTGCGCGGGCTGTTGGCGGACCGTTTCAAACTTACGTTTCATCGCGAGGCGAGGGAGTATTCCATTTATGAGCTCGAGGAGGCGAAGGGCGGCTCGAAGCTGAAGCCGACGGCGGCGGCTCCAGGGGATCCGCCGGCGCTGATCAGCACCGTGTATCCTGACCATCTCTTGTTGCCAGCGCGGAATGCGACGATGGCGGAGTTCACCTCGCTGCTGCAGCGGGCGGTTCTGGACCGGCCGGTGGTAGACAAGACCGGGCTGACAGGGCACTACGATTTTGATTTGAGCTGGGCTGCGGATGAGACGCAGTTTGGTGGAGAAATACGCGCAGCGTCAGCTGAGGCGCAGGCGCCGCCTTTTTTCACCGCGATTGAGCAGCAGCTGGGGTTGAAGCTGGAGGCGACACACGGGCCAGTGGACGCATTGATTGTGGATGGAGTGGAGCGCCCGTCGGCGAATTGAGGGTACGGGTGTGCGGATTGAAAGGAGCGAACCGCCTGGGTGAGAGGGCGCTCGCGAGCGTCGGCCATGC
>Ga0224557_1004222_pt1 | contig 10629 bp, 10 predicted proteins | sample 714S31014metaG_FD_180677 | JGI IMG/M metagenome (GOLD analysis project Ga0224557, IMG submission 180677) | Peat soil microbial communities from Stordalen Mire, Sweden - 717 S3 10-14 | ecosystem: Environmental > Terrestrial > Soil > Wetlands > Peat | place: Sweden: Norrbotten County, Stordalen... | reverse complement strand
CGGCGCGCAGGTTGATGGGATCGACGGCCAGGCCGTAAAAGGTGTCGGTGGGCAGCGCGACGACGCGGCCTGCGGAGAGCGAGCGGACCACCAAAGCGATCAACTCGGGCTCGGGCTCGTCCGGGTAAATGCGGAGTATCTCGGCGGTCAAAGGATTCTCCTGTGCGAGGGGCTGGAGCTGGGATGCGATGGAGGACAGCGCAAGAACATAGCATACCTCCGACAGGAGGGCCGGTGCGGGGTAGTGACAAGGTTTGAAAATCCCACGGGGTTGCTTTACATTTTGTAAACGCGCTCTAGTTCCAAACCGGGCGGATTACCGCTTGGATCGAAGGTTATCTTGAAATGTTCGAAGAACCCAATGCGCCCCAGAAGACCGGCAACAGGCAAGTTTTTTGAAAAGGCTGCGTCGATTTCGATGAGATCAGCAACGCCGACGTAGAGTTGAATCGGATGTATCCATACTTCCTGCGTTCCGCCGATGCCGGTACGCATTTCCTTCCTTCCGGATTCGATCTTTATGCCGATGGGGGCAGCAAGAGACTGGTGAAATATGCAATCAGATGATCCAGAGTCCACCATCGCCTCAAAATAACGGGATGGTTGACAATGCTTCTTTCCGATACGCACACGAATGTTAGGGTATAGATGAACTCTGCCTTGTGCATCGGGAGGAGAAGGTCGATAAGGCGCTCGCATTAGACAGCCAGTGGACGCCAGTTCGGGGGCGTTTTCAAAATGAAAGAGCTTTCATCCCCGATTTTGTCGAGTTTGTCCACAACGTCCTGATAGGTTTCCCCTTCGGCAACCAGCCTCGTTTCATCGTCGGATAGTGCAATCCATGCATTTAGCGGAGCCGTCAACAGAGCGGCAACGCGGGCATCAGTCTGTGCATTTTTTTTCATGGTCATCCCCTGCACTGTTAGATGTTTCAGAATACAGGAGGGTATCACGGAGTTCAATTACACTTTGGTTATTCCGGCAACTCGTTCATTTACAGCAACTCCACAAGCTCCTCGATAGACCATATATGATCTGCGAGTCCGGCTTCCAGGTGCGGAGGATGTTTGCCGGGTGAGGCGGGAAGAGGGATACTGGGGCTGCGCCGGATATTGCAGTTCCTCTTGCAGTTACACTGGCAGCTTCAGGGCCGGGCCGTGAGCGCTGTAGCCTTGCCGTCGAGAATTTCTGCCCTATGGGTTCCACCTCCACCAGTTCGCCGAAGCGCCGCTTCAGTCTGCCGAAGCGCCGCGCGCGTCCGGCGAAGCGGCGGGAGACGACGGCGCGACTGTTGCTGCGGCGCGCTCTGGGCGTGGCGCTGCTGGCGGCGCTGGGGTGGTTTGGCTGGCTCACGGTCGAGATCAACGCGGTTGCGGGGAGGGACGAGGCGCGGCCGGCGGACGCGATCGCGGTCTTCGGCGCGGCGGAGTACGGCGGACGTCCGTCGCCGGTGCTGCACGCGCGGCTGGACCACGCGGTGGAGCTATACCGCGAGCAGATGGCCCCGCTGGTGATTACGCTGGGCGGCGGCAGCGATCTGGACAAGGGAATGACCGAGGGCGGCGTGGGGCGCGATTACCTGCTGGCGAACGGCGTTCCGTATGACCGGATTGTGGCGGAGACCCAGTCGGTGGACACCGAGCAGCAGGTGCAGCGGCTGGCGGAGATCTCGCGGGAGAGGCATTTAAACAGCATTGTGGTGGTGAGCGATGGGACGCACCTGTTCCGCGTGCGCAAGCTGTGCCAGGACGCGGGGCTGATTGTGTACACCTCGCCGCGCGGAACGCTGGGGCACATCGACGACTACGACCTGTCGCTGCGCTACTTCCACGAGATGCTGAGCTATACGCTGCTGCGGCTGCATGTGAACATCGGCTGGCTGCACGGGAGGGCGGACGCTTAGGAAGTTGCAGGTTGCCAGTTGCAGGTTGGAAGTTGCAGGTTGGAAGTTGGAGGCGGGCGGGGTGGTTTTATGGCGGCGGCGCGCAGGGGGCCGGGTTGATTTACAATCGAGGCTTGAGCGCAGTCAGCATTGGCGGGAATGTAGGAGCAGGTTTGCATCGAGCAGAAGCGCAGTCGGCGGGGATTGGGAAGCGGCGCGGGATTCGGAGGACGGTGCGCGGAGCGGCGTCATTTGGGCGCGCGGCGGCGGCAGCGGGGCTGACCGCATCGCTGGCAATGATGGCCGGGTGCGGGAACGCGTATCGTCCGGTGGTAAGCGCGATCGGCGCGGTGGGGCCGGCGGCGCAACCGACCAAGTATGCGATTGCGGTGTCGAGCCCGAGCGCCACATCGAACGGACTGATGACGATGGTGGATTTTTCCGGCGACACCGTGCTGGTAACGGCGGAGTTGGGTGTGAATCCGTACTACCTGGCGTTGAACGCGAACGGGACCTCCGGCTATACGCTGAACAGTGACAAGACGGTGACATCGTTCGACATCAGCACCTCGCTGATCTCGAGCCAGGTGTTGCAGACGACGCTGCTGGCCGGGGCGAACCCGGTGAACCTCTTCACAACGTCGAATACGACCTACATCGCGGACCCCGGGGTGAATGCGATCGATCAACTGCTGGGCTCGCCGCCGGCGCTGAAGCAGGAGCTGCCAGTGGCAACCGGTTTCACGCCGGTGTATGTGGTGGGCCAACAGGGAGCGCCGCGGTTCTATGGCATCAGCCAGTCGGCCAGCGGCGGGCCGGGGCAGGTGGAGGCAATCGAGAACGCAACCAGCTTGACCTCCTCGCCCACCATCTCGACCACGCTTCCGGTGGGACGCGGACCGGTGTATGGGGTGATGACGGTCGACGACCGGCGCGCCTTCATCCTGAACCAAACGGACAACACGGTGACGGTGATTAACGCGCAGACCAACGCGCTGGATACGCCGGTGAACACGATCCCGGTGGGGGTGCGTCCGGTGTGGGCGGACCTGGCGTCGGGCCTGGATGAGCTGGTGGTGTTGAACGAGGGGACGGGCACGTCGAATGGCTCGGTGACGCTGGTCAACATCCCGCTGTGCATGGCGACGGCGCAGCCGACCAACCCGAACTGCGATCCGACCAACCCGATCGACGCAACGACCTTTGGGCAGGTGGTGACGACGATTCCGGTGGGCGTCAACCCGATCATGGTGTCGGTGCTGAGCGACTACTCGCGGGCGTATGTGGCGAACGCGGGGGTTGCGGGACTGCCCTGCGCGGCGGTGGCGGTGCCGAACGTTTCGACGACCTGCACGGTGTCGGTGGTGAACCTGACCACGGAGACGGTGACTGCGACCATCCCGATCAACGGGCATCCGGCGTGGATTGCCACGGCGAATTCGATGCCGGCCGGCAAGGTGTACGTGGTGTGCAAGGACTCGCAGGTGATGACGGTGATCGAGACCGACACGGACACGCTATATACCACCATCCCGCTGCAAGGGTATGGCGTCAGCGTGCGCATGACGAGCCCGTAGGGCGTGGCTCATCGACCCGCTGGAGAAGGCCGTCAGCATCTACCGCCCCGGTGAGCAGCCGGAACTCCTCGCGCAGCCAACATCCGTCCAGGGCACCGGCCCCATCGCTGGGTTTGAACTGGTGCTGGCCAGGATTTGGGCGTAGGTAGACTGGTTGAAAAGGAGGGTGCAATGGCGACTCCAGCCAGAATCGATCAGATGAGCGATGAGCAGTTCGAGCGGCAGGCGTTTGCCGTGATCGTGCGCGAGTTCGGGCTGGGCGGGCTGGCGCGGTTCATCCGCCTGCACCACTCCGGCCCCGGAGACTACACCAGCGACCGCGCCCAGTGGCTCGCCGGTCTCTCCGTCGAGCAGATCGCCTTCGAGCTGAAGCACTAACCTCCGTCCAGGGCACCGGGCCTATTGCCAGGTTTGAACTGGTGCTGGCCAGGATTTGGGCGTAGCTCAAGCTGACAGTGCTGCTAATGGAACATCAATTCTTGGCATGGATGAATATTGCTGGATATGCATGATCCTTTGAGGCTCCGGCAAGATCAACAGTTCATGGCGTTCTGGAAACTCGCTGTGGGTCTTTCCGTCGAGGATACGTCCCGCGATCTTCTTTCTGGTGCCACCCCATTGCTTGAAGAAAAAGGCGATACCAGAGTCCTCGCATTGCTCCCGAATCGACCGAACCCACTCGGCTTTCAGCGGTCTGGAGTGCGGGCCGCTTTCTCCACCTACGATGACCCATGCAATGCCTGTGAGGTCAAGCGTGCCGACGTCCTCCAGCAAAGGCTCGATGGAAAGGAAGCGCACTGCGGCTGGAGCGCTCTGTAGGTGCGCGATTCTCGGCACTCCATCCCGCTTGTTTTCAACGCTGACTCCCCACCAGATGTTCTTTGCGCCAGATGCAAATTTTAGCGAACCGCGAAGCATACGCTTCATACGGTCTGCCCGTTTGGTGAGGATTTGGAAGGTGTGCCAGCGAGCGAGAAGCATCACTCGGACAACCTGTAGGATGTATTCGTCTGGAACCTTGTGATGGAAGAGGTCGCTCATGGAGTTGACGAAGACCATCCGCGGCTCCTTCCACTTCAGAGGCTCAGCTAGCTTCTCTGGAACAAGACGTATGTCGAAGCCCTGTTCAAAGGGGTGTCCAGGGATTCCACGGAAACGCTCGGCAAAGCGCTCTGCATAGCAATTCTTGCAGCCAGCGCTGATCTTGCTACAGCCGCGCACGGGGTTCCACGTTGCATCCGTCCACTCGATTGATGTGCCTAGAGACATGATGCCCTCCTGATCAAAATAAGTCCCGTTGAGGGTTTGAGTATTTTGATGCCTGCTCCCAGAAATGTTTTGCCTTTTCGCTCTTCGAAAAGAGAGCTAGGTGGTAAAGCACTCTTCCTCCGTCATCTTTAATCGGCCTCATTTCATGTAACTCTGTTGGCAGGTACCCCAAGCCTTCCATCTTGCGACTGAACTCTCTACAAATGAAGTCACCAAGATTGGGTTCACGTACCAACCCTTCTTTTGATTTCTCCCAATCTTCTCTCCACGTTTCTGAGCCGAGCAAAATGTCGACTTTTTTGCATTCTTCTTTCGGATAGTTATGTGGATTGCGGCCTGCATCCATTCTTGATGCCAGCAAACACAAAAAGTCGATTTTTCTGCACTGAGACAGGGAGAAAATCGTCGAGAAGTGAATGCCAATGCTGTATGGATCAACAAAACACAAGGTCAAAGCGTTTTTGGGGATTGCATCGCCAATCTGAAAGGACGGATCGTCGCAATCACCATAAATATACTTGACCTTTGCACGAGGAAATCGTTTGGCGACACGTTTTTGCAGGGCTTCAAGTCTTTTTTGATTCTTCTCGCAGAAGACATAATGGTCAAATTGAACGTCGAGAGATAAGGCAATTAGAGGAGATCCCAGGAGAATCTCGTTTGTATCTGGTATGCGGCTTTGACCCGAGCCTGCATACAAATCAAGATAAGCGAGTGATTTCCATTTTCCCTTCATCCCTTGAGTAAATTGGTGTGCATATAGTTGGAATTGTCTGTACTTTTCGGCGGTCCACGATCCCACTCCTTCATCATTCATTTCGAGTCCGTCTTGCTCTCCGAATAACGTCTCGTTTTTCACTGATTTCCTCCTCCTAACCCGTTTGAAGCATACGCTGGCCATACGGCAAAAGAAAAGCGAAATCGAAGAGACCCGGTCATGCATAATCAACAGTAATTTGCCAAGCAGTCAAACTTCCGGCATACTTGAAAGAGTGTCTCCGCCGTGAGCGGGGGCCAGTCAGATGCACCACGGCCGAACGGCCCATCCAGCCAGCAGTTGAAGGCAAGCAATTTTGGATGGGTTCAGCGGAAGCGGATGTGCGGCGAGGTTGGCCGCGCGGATGCGAAGACGCTGCTTGGGTTCGCGCGGTGGGAGACGAGGGAAGAATGGCTAGAAAGCTGTCCAAGAATGTGGTGAAGGCGCGCGCGCTGGTGGAGCGGCGGCCCTACACCCTGATCGATGCAGTCCCACTCATCAAAAAAGCCAAGTACGCCAAGTTCGACGAGACCGTCGACCTGAATATCCGTCTGGGCGTCGATCCAAAGCACGCCGACCAGATGGTGCGCGGGACGGTGGTGTTGCCGCATGGGCTGGGCAAGACCAAGATCGTCGCGGTGATTACCTCCGGCGACAAGATCGCCGAGGCGCTGGCAGCCGGAGCGGAGTTTGCCGGCGGCGACGAGCTGGTGGAGAAGATTCAGAAGGAAGGCTGGACGGCCTTCGACGCGCTGATCGCCACGCCCGACATGATGAAGTCGGTGGGGCGGCTGGGCAAGGTGCTGGGGCCGAAGGGTTTGATGCCGAATCCTAAGACCGGCACGGTGACTACGGATGTGGTTGCGGCGATCAAGGAGATCAAGGCCGGCAAGGTGGAGTTCCGCACGGACAAAACCGCGCTGGTGCATGTGCCGGTCGGCAAACTGTCGTTCGATCCGAAGAAGCTGGTGGATAACGCAATGACCGTCATCAGCGCCGTGCTGAAGGCCAAGCCGTCGGTGGCCAAGGGCAAGTACGTCAAGGGCATTACGATCAGCTCGACCATGGGGCCGGGCGTGCAGCTCGACTCGACCGTGTTGGAGCTGGCGGGCAAGGTTTAGAAGCAGTCTATAGATAGAGGCCCACTCTGGCGCGTGAGCGAGGAGTTGGGGAGCGAAAGCGAAGAGGATTCTGTTATGGCATTGACCAGAGCAAGGAAGACGGAGAAGGTGAAGGCGCTCGCAAGCGAGCTGGAGCACTCGACTTCGGCCATCGTGGGCACATTCACGGGACTGACCGCGGCCAAGGACTACGGGCTGCGCAAGGCGATCCGCGGAGCAGGCGGCAGCTACCACGTGGTGAAGAACAAGCTGGTGGCGCGCGCCGGCGAGGGAACCAAGATCGAGGCGGCGCTGCAGGGGCTGAAGGGCGTCTCGTCGGTGGCGTACACCTCGGGCGACCCGGTGGCGCTGGCCAAGGCGCTGGCTGGCTGGGTGAAGGACAACTCGGAGTTCTTCCGCTTCAAGCTGGGAATCGTCGAAGGCAAGGTGCTCTCGGTCGATGAGATCAAGGCCCTGGCCACGATGCCGGGCAAGGAAGAACTGTTCAGCAAGCTGCTGTTCCTGATCCAGTCTCCCGCGCAACGGCTGGCCACGGTGATCAACGCGGCGGGACGCGATCTGGCAGTGGTGATCAACCAGGGCGTGGAGAAGGGCAAGTTTGCCGGTCCGGCGGCTCCGGTCGAGGTCTCTGCTCCTGCTGTGGAAGCTGCTCCTGCTGTGGAAGCCGCGCCTGCTGTAGAAGCCGCGCCTGCTGTGGAAGCCGCGCCGGTTGAAGAGGCTGCTGTGGTCGAGGCTCCAGCCGCTGAGGTTGCGGCTGAAGATCTGGCTGCTGAGGCACCGCCCGCAGAGGCGTAAAAATTTTCGCTTTGTATTTCGACGGGGGCGCTGGTCTGGGCGCAACGGAAACCCGGCGGGATCGAGGCAACCGAAGAGGATTTTGGACTTCGGGCAGGCAAGTCCGCAGGATGCAGCACTAAAGTTTCGGAATTGAATTTTTTAGGAGAAATGACATGGCAGACATTCAACAGTTGGAAGATCAGATCGTAAGTCTCAGCCTGCTTGAGGCTTCGGCGTTGGTGAAGAAGCTGGAAGAGCGGCTTGGCGTGTCGGCGGCAGCGGCCGTTGCGGCACCGGCGGCGGGCGGAGCTGCGGCAGCGGCCCCGGTGGAGGAGAAGACCGAGTTCACCGTGATCCTGAAGGATGCGGGCGCGAACAAGATCTCTACTATCAAGGCAGTACGCGAAGTCACGGCCCTGGGCTTGAAGGAAGCCAAGGACCTGGTGGACGGCGCGCCGAAGGCCCTGAAGGAGAACATCTCGAAGGAAGACGCGGCCGCCATCGCCAAGAAGTTTGAAGGCGTCGCGACGGTCGAAATCAAGTAGTTAACTCTTCGACTTGCACGCCAGAGCAGAACGCGGTATCCTAACCAATGGAGAACCGCCTCTGCCTTGGTGTGCTAGTAGGCAGACAGCGCTTCCGGACACCTCGGCAGCTTAATATTGGACAATTCGACAATCCGATGCTTCGGCATCGCAGGCGATTTAAGCAACTTTGGCAATCCAGCTAAGGCTGGTTCGGCATCGCCGGAAACAGTGGAATCCAGCTAAGGCTGGTTTGGCATCAACATCTACGGCAACTCTTCCGGTCCATCCCGCGAGCGCGGGCTACGGGGCCGGCCACTTGCAAGTCTGGCGGCGGACATGCACGGTGACACGGGAACAGCGGCGGCAGCAAAACCTTGAGGCTAGGCGAGCTTCAAAGGGCGGCAGGCATCCAGTTTAGATACAGAAACAGTGCACAAGACGGACTTTGCGCTCACGGGGCAATCTGTCCCTGCGAGCGCATTTCTGCGTTTTTCCGCCTTCCCCATGGCGGCGAATGCAATCGAGCTTACGCGGACTTTATAGCAGTTCCAGCAGTCCAGCGATAGTTAAATTTTTCTGCTGAGCTGAAAGATTGAAACGAAATCAGGTACAGGCGCACAGGCCAGACCACATCGAGGGTGGGAGGCGAAACAAGCGTAGACGGAATAATTCGGAGGGCTGCATTGCGGCCCTCCGCCTTCGAACGCGGCCGGATGCACCCACGCCGGCAGCGGTCCACGGAAGGCCTCGAACAGAAGTTTTCAGGAGAAGAGCATGTCCAGCGAAATGCGCGCGGTCCGCAGCCGCCTCGATTTTTCCAAGATTTCCACCTCCATCCAGATCCCTAATCTCATTGAAGTGCAGCGTCGCAGCTACGAGCGCTTTCTGCAGATGGACAAGCTGCCCCAGGAGCGCGAAGACAACGGGCTGCAGTCGGTGTTCACGTCGGTCTTTCCGATCACGGACTTCCGCAATGTGAGCGAGCTCGAGTTTGTCGACTTCTCGATCGGCAACTGGGAGTGCAAGTGCGGCTACCTGAAGGGGCTGAACCATCTGCGCACGGCCTGCACCAACTGCGGCCACATGGTGATCACCGACCCCTTCCATCCGGGCGACGTGCTGTGCAGCTACTGCGGGACGTACAACAAGAACAGCCCCGACTTCTGCACCAAGTGCGGCGACCCCGTGGGGTTGCAGTTGAAGTACGACCAGGCGGAGTGCGAAGAGCGCGGCATGACCTACTCGGCGCCGCTGAAGGTGACCATCCGGCTGAAGGTCTACGACAAGGACCCCGAGACCGGCGTGAAGAGCCTGCGCGACATGAAGGAGCAGGAGGTCTTCTTCGGCGACATTCCGCTGATGAGCGCCAACGGGACCTTCATCGTGAACGGGACGGAGCGGGTCATCGTGAGCCAGCTTCATCGCTCGCCCGGCGTCTTCTTCGAGACGGCCAACAACCGCACCTACTTCCTGGGCAAGATCATCCCCTACCGCGGAAGCTGGGTGGAGTTTGAGTACGACCAGAAGAACACGCTGTACGTGCGCATCGACCGCAAGCGCAAGTTCCTGGGCACGATCTTCCTGCGCGCGCTGGGGCTGCGCACCGACGAGGAGATCCTGAAGACCTTCTACACCGTGGACACGGTCCATGTGAAGGACGGCAAGCTGTACTGGAAGGTGGCCCCCGAGGCCCAGCCGACCAACCTGCTGGGCACGCGTCCGGCGGTTGGCATCACGATGAAGGGCGAGGAGCTGGCACCGGCCACGCGCAAGATCACGCCGCACACGCTGAAGCTGTTGCGCTCGCACAAGATCGAGTCGGTGGAGGTGGAGGCCAGCGAGTTCGACGGCGCGATGACGGCGGCGGATGTGGTGGACCTGACCACCGGCGAGCTGCTGTATGAGGCCAACCAGGAGCTCTCCGCCGACAAGCTGCACAAGGTGATGCAGTCGGGCGCGACCTCGATCGAGGTTTTCTTTCCGGAGCGCGACGATGTAGGCAACATCATCACCAACACGCTGCGGCGCGACACGGTGCGCAAGCCGGAGGAGGCGCTGATCGAGATCTACCGCAAGCTGCGTCCCGGCGACCCGCCGACGCTGGACACCGCGAGCGCGCTCTTCGAGGGCATGTTCTTCGACCAGCGCAAGTACGATTTTTCGCGCGTGGGCCGGCTGAAGTTCAACATCAAGCTCTACGAGAACCAGGACGCCAGCGGCCTGGACAAGCGCACGCTGACGCCGGAGGACTTCTACGGGACGATCCGCTACCTGCTGAAGCTGCGCAAGAACATCGGCATGGTGGACGACATCGACCACCTGGGCAACCGGCGCGTGCGCGCCGTGGGCGAGCTGATGGAGAACCAGTTCCGCATCGGGCTGGTGCGCATGGAGCGGGCGATCAAGGAGAAGATGAGCGTGTATCAGGAGATGTCGACGGCGATGCCGCACGACCTGATCAACGCCAAGCCGGTGATGGCTGCGATCCGCGAGTTCTTCGGATCGAGCCAGCTCTCGCAGTTCATGGACCAGACCAATCCGCTGTCGGAGATCACGCACAAGCGCCGTCTCTCCGCCCTCGGGCCGGGCGGTCTGTCACGCGAGCGCGCGGGCTTTGAAGTGCGCGACGTCCATCCCACGCACTACGGACGCATCTGCCCGATTGAAACGCCAGAAGGCCCGAACATCGGCCTCATCAGTTCGCTTTCGTGCTTTGCGC
>Ga0224557_1004221_pt1 | contig 10630 bp, 10 predicted proteins | sample 714S31014metaG_FD_180677 | JGI IMG/M metagenome (GOLD analysis project Ga0224557, IMG submission 180677) | Peat soil microbial communities from Stordalen Mire, Sweden - 717 S3 10-14 | ecosystem: Environmental > Terrestrial > Soil > Wetlands > Peat | place: Sweden: Norrbotten County, Stordalen... | reverse complement strand
CAGCGGCACCACCGAAAGCCGCCCGATAAGGACCAACGGCGAGGCGGCGAAGAGCGGATCGGCTTTGATCGCCGCCAGGGTCTTGGGCTTCCTGAGGCGCTTGCCCATCTTGACCCTGACGATAGGAACCTTGGGATTGGCAGGGTCCACGCTAACGACCGTGCCGGTACCGACGGCGGCGCGCTCCTCGCCGGTGTGGTAGAAGATCCACTTGGTTCCCGGCTTCATCTCGCGCAGGTGCTTCACGGCGGTGGGGTTGGTCACGCCGTCCCAGACAGTCTCCCGCTCGCGCAGGAAGTCGTCGAAGGAGTAGACATCGGGCTCGGTCTTGAAGAGGAAGAAGCTCACGCAATTTATCGTACACGTGAGACCAGGGACCAGAAAATAGGGACAACACGGCATTACTCGTCTGACTTGCACAACCACTCGTGTTAATTTTTAGTGGAACCTTTCGGAATTCGTTTGACCGGTGCGGCCTTGCGGGGCTACCATCCGATACGATCATGTTCGCAGCCGCGATCAACCCAAACAAGCCCTTCCGCCGGAGGCAGTATGCCTTGGCGCTCCTTCCCGTTGTTGCCGCGCTGGCGCTCACCCCTTGCACCGCCCTTCAGCACAACGGAATGCCCCGGACGCAGCGGCACGAAAGCCACCACGAGATCTTCCAACTGGAAGAGGCATGGCGCATTGCCGTGCTGAAGGCCGACATCCCTGCCATGGACTCCCTGCTGGCCGACGATTATATGGCCATCACCCCCAACGGCGCCCTGCAATCCAAGGAGCAGGCGCTGGCCAATCTCCGCGCCGGCGCAACCCACTTTACGGCCCTCGCAATTTCCGACCGCAAGGTACGCTTCTACGGGACAACGGCGCTGGTGACCTCGCGCGCCGATGTGAGCGGCACGAGCGGCGAGGGAGACTTCTCCGGAAGCTATCGCTACATCCGTGTCTATGTGCGGAATGCGGAGGGCAAGTGGAAGGTTGTGAGCTTTGAGGCCAGCCGGATTCGCTTGCCCGGCGAGCGCAAATAGCCGCGGACCGCACCGGAAGACGGATTCACCTACAATAGACCGATGCCCGAGCTGCCTGAGGTCGAGACCATCGCCCGTGGCGTACACGAGCGCCTGCGCGGCGACCGCATTGTCGAGGCCTGGTTCGGCAGTCACCGCGAACCCTTCAAGACGCCGCCGGGGCACCAGGCCAAAGGCCTGGAAGGGCGTGCGATTCTGGCCGTGCATCGCACCGGAAAGCACATTGTATGTGAGCTGAGCACTGCGTGCGGCAATCCTATGGTTGAAAGCGCCGGCGGGATAGGCGCCCAATGGATCGTCCATCTCGGCATGACCGGCAGGCTGCTGGTTAGCACTTTCGATGCTTTCCTTGCGGCCCACACTCATGCCCGGTTGAGCCTGGCCAGCGGCCGGGAATTGCGTTTTGTGGACCCGCGCCGGTTTGGGCGACTGGAGTTCCGCGACCTGAGCCGCAACCCCGCCTTCAGTGCGGCGGGAGCCGACCCATTGACCGTGACCGAGGCGGAGTTTGCCGCGCTCTTCCGCCCCCGAAAGCTGCCCATCAAGGCGGCTCTGCTCAACCAGAAGCTGCTATCTGGAGTGGGCAATATCTATGCCGACGAAAGCCTCTTTCGCGCCGGCATTCGCCCGCGCCGGCTCTCTGGCCGGCTGACCAGGGCCGAACTCGAAGCTCTGCGGCTCGCCCTGCGCGAGGTTCTTGAGCACGCCATCCGGCTGGGCGGCTCTTCGGTCTCCGATTACGTGGACGCCGACGGGGTACGCGGCTTCTTCCAACTGGAACACTGCGTCTACCTGCGCACTGGCCTTCCCTGCCGCCGCTGTCAGACGCCGATCCGGCGCATTCTGCTGGCTGGCCGGGGGACGCATTATTGTCCGCAATGCCAGCGATAAGGAGGAGCTTCTATGGTTTTCGGGAGTTTCTTCGCGTTAGAAGTACCATAATCCGAGAGTTTCCCGTATTACGAAATCCGTAAACCCTTGAAAATAAAGGATGCATAAAATGGTGCCGTAATTGCTATTAGTTAAGCGCCAGTGATGTATAGGCGCTGGAAGATTTCTGCCAGCCCAGAGAATGCAGATGCCCGGCAAGAGCAACCGCCAACGCAGCGGCCCTCAAAAGGGATGAACCGGCCGGGAAGGTCTGCAAACAGGCACGATGGAACACCATCGGCCATAGGATAGCTGGGAGGCCAGTGACCAGCACAGGGACAGAGAAACGCCGCTCTCGATGAGTGGCGTTTCTTGCGTTTGGCTCTTGGTTGGGGAAGGCGCTCATCCGGGCCGGGCCCGGCATACAATTTGGTCACTTGCCAGCCTCTGGAGTTCGCTGTACTATCAGAGTTGCCTATCAAGCGGCTGACGCGAGCCACCCGAAAGGGGCAGAGCAAGCTCGCCGCAAGCAAGGAAACTTCGCCAGTCCATTCATTTCATAGCACCTACAGGCGGCGGAGGTTCCCATAGGAAGGGCATCACCTGAGGAAGGCGCCGCTCTCACCGTCACGAATCTGACAACCGGATGAGTTTTCCCCGGCTTTTGTGTGCGCGGCGGCAAGAATGCAATTTCGCAGAGTTCTACAGAGATCGTTCCGGGCCGCAGAGGCTGAATCGGAGCCGCCAGTTGGGAGCGCCGGTTGATGGGAAATTCCGGATACGGTCGAAATCTGTGAAGATGCACAACGTCCCTGGGAATCGCTGTTGATTGCGCGGAGAACAGCTTCTGCGCAGTTTGCACGGGTTCCTGCGGTGTTTTTTCGCCGCATTCCGCCGGATTCCCCGTCCTGAATTGGGCGGCGGCGGGCAAGGGGAAGTTCAGCGTCCGGCAACAAGAGCTGAACCAGGAAACGCAATGCAGCAGAGCGCAAAACACCAGGAAGTTCACGCATGACGACAGAATTGACGCAGCCCCAAACTGAATTGGGGCCGGACCCGGCCAACGGCCAGGGACAGTCGCAGGGGCATCGGCGCCGCCGGCGCCGCCGCAAAAACAAGAGTAGCCAGGCAAGCGCGGCTCCCGCGCAGCAGCTTCAGGCCCAACAGCCTCCGCCTCAGGCGCAACCGCAGGCTCAGGCGCCGCCGCAGCCCCGTCCCGCGAAGCACAAGCCGGCTCAGCCGCACCAGGGTGGGCAACCGGGCGGCCGCCAGGGCGGACACCAGAATCAGGGCCGGAAGAAGAAGTTCTCCCAAAAGGGACCATCCAATGCGGCGCAGCCCGGCAACAGCATTTCCGCTCCGCCGCAGGGCAAGCGCAAGATGAAGCAGAAGGGGCCGCGCGAGTTTGTCGGCCCGATGGACCACAGCTATCGCATCGTGAACGGCAATGTTGCCGATGGTCCGCCCTCGACCATCCAGATGATGAGCAACGGCCACGGCGACTCTTACCAGGACGACTACGAGCCGCAGCCGGCGGTCGCGGTCCGCGCCGACGCTCCCACCCGCATCTTCTGCTTCATTGACGATCTCTTCTTCCTGGCCAAGATTCAGGAGACGGCTCGCAAGCTGGGCGTAAAGGTGGAGTTCGTGAAGGGCGACAAGGAATCCGTCGCCCGGCTGACTGACCTGCCGGAGGCTGAGCGGCCCAAGCTGGTGGTCTTCGACCTGAACAATCTGAACGCCAAGCCCATGTCGCTGATCCCCAAGTTCAAGACCAAGTTCAAGAAAGCGACATCGATCGTCGGCTATCTCAACCACTTGCAGGGCGAATTGAAGGCTAAGGCCATCGAGGCCGGCTGCGACGCGGTAATGCCGCGGTCGGCTTTCTCGCAAACCTTGCCCAATCTTCTGCGCCGCTATGGAGTGGAAGAGGAAGAAGACCACACGCCGCAGCCGGAGTAAGGCAGCGCGACTATAGGACAAGAAGGCGCTTCCATTGCGGTAGCGCCTTTTTTGTGCGCGGGAGATCTATCCCGGCGGCCAGGTGAGCGGGCGTCCGCCGAGCAGGTGGATGTGGAGATGATCCACGGTCTGGCCACCGTCCTCGCCGGCGTTGACCACCACGCGGTAGCCCCTGGCAAGGCCCTTGGCGCGGGCGATCTGCGCCACGGTCCACAGCAGGTGTCCGAGCAGCGCACGATCCCTTTCAATGCAATCGGCCAGCGAGCCAATGTGTTCGCGCGGCGTGATCAGCACGTGCACCGGCGCCTGCGGGTGAATGTCCGCGAAGGCGTAACACTGCTCGTCCTGGTAGAGGGCGGTGGAGGGGATGCTTCCGTCAACGATCTTGCAAAAGAGGCAACTCATAGCGACACCAGTGTACAGGAGAGCGTTTCGTTGCGTGGATCGGGTTCTGGACAAATCCCCGTTATCGGCCAACGTTAAACAACACTTTAATACACAGGATATCGTCCCGGGGTGTATAAATATCTTCGCGGGCCGGTCGAAACAGAATACCTGTGTTTGCGGCTCACTCTTTTCCGGCATACAACACTTCGGCTCGCAAGGAGGATATTATGTCATCACATACGATCTACCTGAGCAGGCTGATCGGCCTGTACTGCCTTCTCCTTGTGCCATCCATGGTCATTCACAGACAAGCCGAAGTGGATTCGCTGGCAGGACTTCTTCACAATCCATCGGAGATGATGGTTCTTGGGGTAATCACTCTGGCCGCCGGGCTGGCGATGGTTCTCGCGCACAATATCTGGTCGGGCGGCGCGCTTACGGTGGTTGTTACCCTCATAGGCTGGATAGCGCTGATCAAGGGCGTGGCCTTACTGTACTTGCTGCCTTATGTTGGAGCGGAATGCTACCTGAAGGCGCTCCACAATCCAATGATTTTCTACCTGTACATGGCTCCGTCCTTGCTGATCGGCATTTACCTGACTTACGGCGGATTCACGTCGAAATCACATTCGTAAAACAGTCTGCCGGATTCGTCCGCTTTCGCAGATATGGTCGAGCAGGGTCTTCCAGTCTTGCTGACCCTGTGTCCCGCGATGCCGTCGTCTACCGGCGGGTATGTCTCCGATTGCACAGCGCGCCTTGCGGCCGGGTGGAAGACTCTAAATACAAGTGTTTTATGCGCTTGCCTGAAAAGGAGAACACCTTGCCCCAGAGTGAACATTCCCAAGCGGCGGAACTCCACAACCACGCAGCTCATGCGCACGCGGTAGCCGCCTGCGGGCACAGCACGGGCGATCACGCTTCCGATCACGAATTGACCCAACAGGCCTACGATCGCTCCCAGGAAGCCGCTCAGCTTTCAAAAAAGATTGCCAAACAGGAACCGGATTCCATGGCGACCTGAGCCGTGCCAACGAGGCCGCAAAGGTGGGAGACGCCAGCCTTCCGCGCTAGGCCGAAGTTGCGCATTCTTTTGAAATCAATCTTCCCTCACCTTATGATGCGGCTATCCCCTCTTGCCCAGGCTTACAATGGCAGAATGTCAGCCAAACGGCAGAATGGAGAGCAAGGATGAAGCGAATTCTTCTGGTGTGCGGGATTTTGTTGGGCAGCCTGGTTTGCTCCGCTCTGGCCGGCAGCGTGGCGGGAGAGTGGCGCGGCATCTGGACCGACCCAACCGGGTATGTTTTCACCGTCACGATGACGCTGGAGACCGGTCCGGGTTGCAAAACCTGCGCGCCTGCGGGCGACGGATCAGTCCGCGGCAAGATTGTATGGACGCTGCGAAAAACGCCCGCGAATGCCACCCCGGAGCTGGCCGCCAAGGTGGGCATGACCGGCACGGAGTTGGTGAAGGGCGAGAGGAAAGGCGAAGGCCTGCTGGTGCTGAACGGCTATCAGAAGGACGACCCGAACAGCATCATCGGCATCGACCAGTACCGGCTGGCCATCTCAGACGACGGCAAGGTCATCGGCGGCATCACGCTGAACTACGGCCCCTGGACTGGCCAACTCTTCGCCGTGCGCGCGCAGTCCTGAGCGCGACAATTCAGTCTGTAGGCCGTGCCAATCCCCCGCCCGTGCTGATAGAATCTCCGCATGGAAACCATCCAGTACAACCTCCCGCCCAAACGCATTCCCCTTGCCTGGTATAACATTGCCGCCGACCTGCCCAAGCCGATGGCCCCGCCGCTGCATCCCGGTACACTCCAGCCTCTCGGGCCGGACGACCTGGCGCCGCTCTTTCCGATGAGCCTCATCCTGCAGGAAGTAAGCCAGGAACGGGAGATTGAGATCCCTGGTGAAGTGCGGCAACTCTACGCGCAGTGGCGCCCCTCGCCGCTCTTCCGGGCGCGCCGCCTGGAGAAGGCGCTGGATACGCCGGCGCACATTTACTACAAATACGAGGGTGTCAGCCCGGCCGGTTCACACAAGCTCAACACCGCCTTGCCACAGGCTTATTACAACAAGAAGGAAGGCACCAAGCATCTTTCCACGGAGACCGGAGCCGGCCAGTGGGGTTCGGCCCTGGCCATGGCCTGCGCCTTCTTCGGCCTGGATTGCAAGGTTTACATGGTGCGCGTGAGTTATGACCAGAAGCCCTATCGCCGCGCGCTGATGGAGGCCTTCGGCGCCTCTGTCACCGCCAGCCCAAGCAACGAAACGGAGTCGGGCCGGGCGATTCTGGCTCAGCATCCGGACTCGAACGGCTCGCTGGGCATCGCGATTTCCGAGGCCGTGGAAGTGGCCGCCAAGGATCCGAACACCAAGTACGCGCTGGGCAGCGTGTTGAATCATGTCCTGCTGCACCAGACGGTGATTGGCCTGGAGGCGATCGAGCAGATGGCCCTGGCCGATGACGATCCCGACGTGATTATCGCTTGCGCGGGCGGCGGATCGAACTTTGCCGGCCTGGCAATGCCCTACCTGGGCCGCAAGATCAAAGGACAAAGCAAAGCGCGCGTGGTTGCCGTGGAACCAGCCGCCTGTCCCAGCATGACCAAGGGCAGATTCGTTTATGATTTCGGCGACACCGGCCACCTGACGCCGCTGGTCAAGATGCACACCTTGGGCAGCAGCTTCGTTCCTCCGGGAATTCACGCCGGCGGGTTGCGCTACCACGGCATGGCGCCGCTGGTCTCGCACGTGCTGGACCTGGGATTGGCCGAAGCAACCACCGTGCAGCAGTTGGACGCCTTTGCCGCCGGGATTCAGTTTGCCCGCGCCGAGGGCATCATGCCCGCGCCGGAGGCCAACCATGCCGTGGCCGCAGCCATCGGCGAAGCCCTGCAAGCCAAGCAGGAAGGCAAGCAGAAGACGATTCTCTTCAATCTCAGCGGCCATGGACACTTTGACATGCAATCGTACATTGCGTACCAGGCCGGGAAGCTGGAGAACTACGAGTACCCGGCGGAAGAGATCGCGATGGCGCTGGCTGGGCTACCTTCCGTGGGGTAGGCACGGATCACCAGTATTGCGGCAAAAGGACAACAAAAAGAACCTGCGGATGGCTTGAGGCCGCAGGTTCTTTTTGTTGTCTATCGCTCACCAGCACAGCGGCGCGAGCGGCTTTCCAAATGCAGTCGGGCGAAGCCTAATTGACCGTCAGCACGAACGTCGTGTTCTGCGTGATGGCGGTAACACCGTTGTTAGTCTGCGCGGTGACGGTTACCGTGTACGTTCCAGCCGGAGTCGGCGGGTTGGGAATCGGGCCATGGTGTTCGTAGTAGTAGCGCGGATTGCATCCGGTTGTGCCCAGCAGGGTGACCAGGCAAACTAGGGCCAGGAGCGAAAGCCGATTTAACCAGTGGCGGCGCCGCGCTCCCCAGGCAAGACCGCCGAGACCCAAAGCTCCGGGCAGCAGAAACGCCCAAGCGATGGGAGAGGAGCCCTTGCCCGGCCGGGTTGCCGGCGAGGCCGAGGTATTGGAGGCGGCGTAGGTCTGAAGCACCATCGAACTGGTAACCGCCGCATTCTGGTCAGGCAATATCTCGACACTCTCCGGCGTATAAATGCAGGAGGCTTGATCGGGCAGGCCGGAGCAGGAGATGGTGACAAACGCCGAAGCCGTCAACGTGGAAACAAACTCCTGCAAGGGTGTAACCATGATCGTGCCCGTTCCCGCCTGACCCGGCGTCAGGGTCAGGGTGTTCGCGGCACTCGACGGCGTCAGATTGGAGACCGTCACCACGAACGCGGAATCGCACTGATTGCTGATGGTCACGGATGCAGGCGCAGAGGGTGAGCCATTAAAATTCAAGCTGGCATTGCCGGCATAAACCGCGCTCAGGGAGTGAGCGCCGTCCTTCAGGGCAAATTGAAAACTGGCCTGACCTGTGGAATTGAGATCCGCGCTGGCCAGTGAAACCTTGCCGTCCTCAATGTTGACGGTTCCGGCAGGCACTCCCGCCGTGCTGGTCACGCTCACCGAGAAGCTGGTCAACGAACAGGTCTGCGCATCGGATTGCGTGATTTGCGTGGTCTGCGGCGCGGTCAGCGTCGTTGTCGTGGCTACGCCCGCAGAAGCCGCCAGCGCGGGTATGGCCAGCGCGATAACCAGTCCCGCAACCAATTCAAGCCGCAGACCGCGGCGGACAATGCCTCTCACGTGTACCAGCTCCAAAACTCAGAATCGTCTGCCGCCCGTCAGCCGCAGTCCAAACCCTATTGTATCCGGCGCGGGCGGACCGGAGCCATTCCCCCGCCTTTCTTTGGACGCGACTGAGAAAGAATGGTGTTCCTGAAGCGGCCGGGGATTCTACAATAAGGCACCATGATCGCTCATCTACGCGGAAAGCTCATCTACAAACAACCCGGCCAGGCCATCGTCGAGGCCGCCGGGGTGGGCTATGACGTCACTATCTCCATCCCCACCTTCACGGCGCTGCCCTCGCTGGGCGCAGAGGCCGCGCTGCACATTCACACCCAGGTCAGCGAGGACCAGATCGCCCTCTTTGGCTTCCTCGATCGCGAAGAGAAGCGCCTCTTCGAGCGGCTGATCATAGTCAGCGGCGTCGGTCCCAAACTGGCGATCAAGATGCTCAGCGGACTTTCACCGGAGCGCACCGTGCAGGCGATTCGCGGCCAGGACCACGCGCAACTGACGCGCATTCCCGGCGTCGGCAAGAAGCTGGCCGAACGGCTGGTGGTCGAACTGAAAGACAAGCTAGACGACTTTGCCGTTGCGCCTGTGCAATCGTCCGTGCGCGGGGCCGCGGTGGACGACGTGCTCTCCGCGCTGGTCAATCTCGGCTACCAGCGCATAGCCGCCGAGAGGGCCATCGAACAGGCTATCGCCAAAGACAAATCCCTCGCCGCCGATTTTGACGGCCTCTTCCGCGGGGCGCTGAAGGTGATCCGGTAGACTTGTTTCCATCATGACTCGCGCAACAAAAGCCGCACCAGCCCCACCCGCCGTCCACCTTCGCCCCGAAGGCCTGGCCTTTCTGCGCGCCCTCGCCCGCCACAACGACCGCGAGTGGTTCACGCCGCGCAAGGCGGTCTTCGAGGCCGAATTGAAGGAGCCAATGCTGGCCATCATCCGCAAGGTGACCGATGCGATGGCCACCTTCGCGCCCAGCTTTGTGCGCCCCGCGGAGAAGTGTCTGTTCAGGATCTATCGCGACACCCGCTTCAGCGCCGACAAGAAGCCTTATAAGACGCATGTGGCCGCCTGGTGGTCGCATCAGGGGCTGGAGAAGACCTCCGGCGCGGGCTACTACTTCCACATCGACGCCAAAGAAGTGGTCATCGCCGCCGGAGCCTATATGCCGGAGAAGGATCAACTGGCCGCCATTCGCCATTGGCTGCTGGACAATCATCTTGAGTTCAGAAAACTCTTGCAGAAACCAGCCGTGCGCAAGACGTTCAGCGAGTTTGAAGGCAACGCGCTCACCCGCCCGCCGAAGGGCTTTCCCAAAGAGCATCCGGCGCTCGACCTGATTCGTTGTCGCCAGTGGGGGCTGAGTACCACGCTGTCCGCCTCAGCCGCTCTCGACCCCGGCTTTGCCGCTGAGCTGATTCGCCATTTCCGGCTGGCCGCCCCGGTGGTGGATGCGCTGAACACCCCGATTGCCGCAGCGCTCGCGCCCCGAAAAAAGGTGCTTTTCGGCCTGGATTAGGTGCTGCACTGCCATTTTATGCGCAAGAGTCCTGGCTTTTCTGCTTTGTTGCGCTCCGTTCCTAATGAACTGAATCAGTTCGCAGCTGAATTGAATCAGTTCGCAGCGCCCCTACAGGGCGCGAGATCGGTATTGGCATCTGTCCCAGGGCTGCGCTGCTCTTGCCCTGGGCTATTTTCGACGCGCCCCTCCGGGGCGGAGATTGACGGCTCGCTCATTTCAACCGTAACTCGACGTGGCGAGCCGGGCGACTGCTGACAAACGGGGCCGATTGAGTTTCGAGGTTTCCCACCCTTGCGCCAGAAATACGCGCAAGGATGGGGCACGGCATCGCAGGTGATTCGAGGATTTTGTTGGCCGGACATTCCTGTCAGAACCAGTAAAACCGGGCAATTCTCGGTAAAAATAGACGAAAAGTGCACAAATACCTAAGAATTTTGTGGAAATCGCGGTTTTTTCCTTGACTTTATACCGTCAAAAGTCGCATTGTAACGAACGACGGGTACTCCGACCCGCATGAATACAGGGGTTTCGTGCACGTGTTGCCTGACTCCCTCCTATCCATGCGGCGCGCAGTATGCGGCGGAAGCCCAGGCAACACTGGCGCGCCCAAGGGCACGCCCGAGAAGGAGAGCAACA
>Ga0224557_1004220_pt1 | contig 10631 bp, 8 predicted proteins | sample 714S31014metaG_FD_180677 | JGI IMG/M metagenome (GOLD analysis project Ga0224557, IMG submission 180677) | Peat soil microbial communities from Stordalen Mire, Sweden - 717 S3 10-14 | ecosystem: Environmental > Terrestrial > Soil > Wetlands > Peat | place: Sweden: Norrbotten County, Stordalen... | reverse complement strand
CGATTTGTTCCGTGGGTCACAATTGGAAAAGGAGATGATCGCCTTCGGGGCGCACTCCATCAGCCTCCCGCCCGTCACGCCCACCACGCTGCTGGCGGCGGAAAAGGCGGAGGCCATCGCCAAGCGCGGCCTGAGCTTTGCCGAGCTGTCGCGCGTGGACGCCGGTCATCTGGAACGGTTGCTCGCCGGCGAGATGCAGTGGGCCATGATGCGGATGTTCCACCAGTACGACGCGATTGCCAATCTGCTATTGCCCACCGCGTTGATTCCCAAACACAAATCCGTGCCAACGATAGAGTCCCCTGTGGCGGGACCGAGTCCGGAACTCAACTTTGGAGACTAGTCATGGACGAGACGAATTTCGATGCGCTCTGTGAGGGAGCTTCACCCCAGGAAGCCAAACAACTGCGAAAGATCCTGTCCGAATGGTGCCAGGGAGACGAGGATTCGTTTCCCGTTCAGCTCACCTTGCTGACCCGTGCGCAGTGGCGCGTGGCAGCGCGAATGCCGCAGCAGTTGGCTGCGGCCCGTCAGCAACTCGATCAAGCGTTCGTCGAACAACGACGCCAAACCACCCTAGCCTTTGACGACTTTATCGACGACATAGCCATCCGTACCGGGACGCTGGAACAGATCGTTGTCAAGCACACCGAGACCGCAAGGAAGATCGTGGCCGAAATGCGCGTCGAATTGACGCACACAGAAGCGACCGCCAAGCGCATCCAAAATCAGTTGGAATCCGGAGTCGCCGAGTGGCAGAAAGCGCGGACTGACTTCATGACCGAACGCGACCGGCTGATGGAAAGAGTTATCGAGATCAGGAACGGGTACACGCAACAGGAATGGTTCTGCGTTATCCTGATACTGGCTGCGGTATTTACATTCGGGATTGTGCTCGGTATGCGCATCGCCCGCTGACCGACCCGGTCGCCGCGCTGGCCCGTGCCGGTGGCCGGCTCCACTCATCTCGTTTCACCGGCCACCGGCACGCGCCACGACGTTGGTGGTTCACCAGCGGTCCGTGCCGTCTTCCGTCGCGTCCAGCGGGAACGACTATGCGTGCGTTCCGCCTGCCGCTCCGTCCGCCGGCACCGACCGCTCTTGCACCCCGGTTGGCGCTCACACCCGCTCGATCATCGGCGAAGTCGCGCTACCCGCTCTGAACGGAATGGGCGGCGTGCTTTTGCGCCTCAATTATATGGCTCCGCTTGCGCCGTCAAGGTAAGAGCGTCCCTGTTGCCCTTACGCTTCCACCTGTGACCGCGCTCGTTTCGCCACCGGTTGGCGCTTAAGAGTTCACGCTCGCCCTCTCATCGCCTGCTTTGGACTGTCCACTATTTGCGCGTACCACGGTCGTACCCGCCCGCTGCTCACTAACGCAGTCTGCCCCGGCCACCGTAATCTCCCTGTCATGCTCGTGACCAAAGCACAATACAGTTTGCAGGATGCCGAGCGGTATTTCCAAGAGCACCTTTCCGTTGGCGATTACTACTCGGAGAATCAGGCAGTCGCGGGCCAGTGGATCGGCAAAGGCGCGCAGGCGCTCGAATTGTCTGGAGACACCCACAAAGACGAGTTCGTGCGCCTGTGCGAGAATCTCCATCCGCAAACCGGCCAGCGACTCACCTTGCGACACAAAACCACCCGCCGCGAGGTGGGAGCGGATGGCGCCGAACATCAAAGCGCCAACCGCCGCGTGTTCTACGATTTCACATTCTCCCCGCCCAAGTCCGTGTCCATCGCCGCTCTGGTGGGCCATGATCGGCGCATTGTCCAGGCGCACGAGCAAGCGGTGGCTGTTGCGCTCAATCAGTTAGAGTCGTTTGCCGCCACGCGCGTGCGCAAAGACAGGCAGTGCACCGCCCGCACCTCGGGAAATATCGTCGCCGGCGTGTTCCGGCATGAGACCTCGCGCGCTCTGGACCCGCATTTGCACAGTCACTGCATCCTGTTTAATGCCACCCACGACCCGGTCGAGAACCGGTGGAAGGCCCTGGAGAATTACGAGATGTTGGTGGCCATCAAGTTCATCGAGGGTCTTTACTACCACGAGTTGGCCCGCGCGCTGCGCCGGTTTGGCTACGAGATCGACAACAAGCCCCGGGGAGATTTTGAAATAAAGGGGGTTGCCCCCTCATTGATCGAGAAGCTTTCCAAACGGCACCAGGAGATCGAACAGAAGACGCGCGAACTGTTGGAACGGGAACCGCAGAAGGCCAACGGCAATATCGCGGCGATCCGCGAGCACATCGCCCACAAAGAGCGCGCCCGCAAGATTCGGAACATCAGTCTGCCGGAACTCCAAGCCACTTGGGACGCGCAATTGACTTCAGAGGAGAAAACATCCCTGCGTCATCTGACTACCAGACAAACCGCACCGGCCTTATCCAGCGAGATTCTTGCCAAACAGGCCATCTCCTGGGCTGAGGAACACTTGCTGGAACGACGGTCAGTGGTGCGTGAGCACGAACTATGGCGGCACGCGCTGGAGCACGTGCGCGGGCAGAACATCGGGCTGGCCGATGTTCAGGCCGTGACCCGTCAACGCAACTATCTGCGCGATGAAAAGCATCCCGGGAAGGTCACAACGAAGGAACTGCTGCGACGGGAATGGGACATCGTGTGCATGGCGCGGGATGGAATTGGCCGGTTCGGCCCGTACTGTTCCAGCCATTCGATCCACAATACAAATCTGGATGCTGAGCAACGCGAGGCCGTCGAGCGAATCCTCCGGTCGCGTGACTTTGTCACCCTGTTTCGCGGTGGGGCCGGCACGGGCAAGAGTTACACGTTGCGTGAAGTGTACGGCGTTCTTCAACAAGCCGAGCGCAGGGTCACGGTCATCGCCCCGCAACGGCAACAGGTCATGGACCTGGAAAAGGACGGCTTTCGTGGTGCACAGACTGTCAGCGGTTTTTTGGCGCGCGGAATTCTCTCCCGAGGCGGCGTGGTATTGGTCGATGAAGCCGGACAGATCGGTGGTCGGCAAATGCACCTGCTCTTGAGCTTGGCGCAAGCCAACCAAGGCCGGGTGATCCTCTCCGGCGACACCCGCCAGCACGGCGCGGTGGAAGCATCGGATGCGTTGCGCGCCATCGAGAAGTATTCAACATTGCGGGCCATCGAACTCACCGAGATTCGGCGCCAAGACCCGGCCCGGGCGAAGACACGCGCCGAACGCGAGCAGATCGCGCAATACAAGGAAGCCGTCAAAGAGGCGTCAGCAGGCAATCTCGACGCATCATTCAATTGTTTGGACCGGCAGGGAGCCATTGTGATGTGTTTGCCATCCGACCAGGAACAGCGCCTCGCTCAAAGCTACCTTGCGTTGGCCGAACAGCGTTCGTCTGTGGTCGTGGTCTCACAGACGTGGTCGGAGATTCACCGGGTCAATGAGCAAGTGCGTGCCGCGTTGAAATCGCGTGGCCTCCTCGGTGCCGAAGACCAGGCTGTGACCACGCTGGAGAGGGTCGATTTGACCGATGCCCAAAAACGGGATCGGCGGTTCTACAACGAGGATACTGTGATCGTGTTGAACCGCAACGCAGCCGGATTCGACAGGGGTCAGGTTTGTCAACTCGTGGACATCACCGACAAGGGCTTTCTTCTGAAGAATGTGGACAAGACTCGCACCGTCCCATTCCGGTTTGTGGAGCGGCTCACGGTGTGCCAGCCCAAGGAACTCATGTTGGCGGCCGGCGACCGTCTGCAACTGAAGACCAACGCGAAGACACGAGCCGGCCAGCGCCTTGCCAATGGCGAACTGGTCACGGTGAAGGAAGTCGGCGCCGACGGACGAATCAGACTGACGGACCGGCGGGTTCTGCAGAAAGATTACCGGCAATTCGTACGCGGCTTTGCCATCACGTCTTATGCGTCGCAGGGCAAAACGGTCGATCACGTCTTGTTCTCCGATTCGGCCATCAAGGCCGCCACGAACCAGCAACAGTGGTATGTGACTATTTCCCGGGGGCGCAAGGGAATTCAGATTTTCACTGGCGACAAGGTGCAACTGCGGGAGAACATCCTGCGTTCCGGGAACCGCGAATTGGCGATTGATTTGGCAGAGCAACGCCATCTCCACAGGCTCTACCACGACGTGCTGCATGGGCCGGGCGTGGAACAACAAACCAGAGGGGTCAAGGTATGATTACGAAACGCGGCCACGACCAGAATCGTCCGAGTCGTCCTTGCTGGAACAAAGACTATCAGGCGCAGGCTCTGCGAGTGGAGTTGGCTGACGGAAATCTCTATGTGTTTCCTTACCGTCGTCTCGCCTTTGCACGATTCGAGTCCGGAAACGATTACGACACGCTTCTCGTCGTCCTGGACACACACCAGATTCGCATAACCGGGAAACATCTACGTGAAGTGGCGTTGGCGCTTCAGAAGTCTGCCGTGGATTGGGTGAGGGAATTGCCCGGCCGCTATGGCTCACAGGCGGAGGCTGATCACGCTTGGATCGCGAGCATCAGCGTGCAGGAGGCACAAGGTGGACATGACGGTGCCACGGTGGCGCACAGTTTCAAACAATTCCAAGCCCACGAAGTGCGGCGGCGTCCGTGATGGCATGAATGGTCCTGCAACAATCGTTGACAAGGGTACAGGAGCACCGCTGGCGCGCCTCTATCTTCGGCCCGATGAGGCTGCGCGGGCGATTGGCGTTTCGCGGCGCACGCTGGCGTCTTGGCAGGCCACCCGCGTCATCGGTTTCCGCCGCGTCGGTCGCACGATCCTTTTTTCCGTAGCGGACATCCAGGCGGCGCTTGACCGCTACCGCATAGCGCCCATCAGCGAGGCATTAGAGCGCAAACGCCGGATGCAGCGTATCACACCGGAGCCAGCCACGAAGTAGCCAACTCCGCCGGCGGCATCGCGTTGACGGCAACACCAGTCAGTTGCAGCACGTCCACCTGAGCCGCTGCACGGCCCCCCATTGTTTGACCGGTTGCGATTCTAGCCACGATCATCACGGCGACAGAGTTGCCGCGTGCGTGACGTGCGTGACGAGAGTAGAACGATAACACCAGTCTCAAACACGGCCTTCGTCCGGTGTGCGTGAATTTGCGTGATGACAACAACACCAGCCTAAAACACAGCCTCCGCCCGGCGTGCGTGACTTTGCGTGACTTTTTCTCTCAATTAGGCGCATCTGCTTGCGTCTTGTTGCATAGTTGTAAAAGTCGATGTAGACCAATAAATACAAGGGTTACATCGTTATCACCAATGAAATCAGGGGAAAGCGAGAAGTGCCAAAAAGCAGCTTGGAAGGCTGGCGCATTACCACTATGCTACGCCCGCATCGAATGCGCCGCCAAGCTACACCAGCAGTCGGTTGAGCGTCAAGAGCAAGCCCTGTGGACGGGTTTGGCGACGAGGCCAAAGCGAAGCCCTACACCACGCGGCATGGCGCCATAACGGCATCGGGCATGCCGTGAAGAATTTTTTTATCGGCGGGGCAGACCGTGGCCAGGATGCCGCCGAGCTTCGCGTCATCCCCCACCACGAAGTAGTACGGGCAGAGCCGGACTCGTGCGCCAAACGTCCGCACTTCATTCGCCTCAAAATCGGCATATTGCGCCTCAAAGAGCTTCGACTTTTCGAAGCGCTGCAGGATGAAGGGATGCGTCGCGAAACCAGCCAAGGCCTGGTCGATGGCTTCGGTCCATTCGACGGCAGGCAGGTCGTGACCCACGTACACGCCGCGACTGCCCCAGGCCTCTTCGCTGAAGCCCGAGATTTTCAGGACCAGCTCGCGTTGCTTCTGCGAGAACTTCGCCATCTCCCGCCAATCGTGAATGCCAAGTTCGGGAATCACGGCATGTGGCGGCAATGGCGTTGGGTCAAGGATCCACGTGTACGGGAAGATTTCACGCAAGGCGGCCAAGTTGTCCTCGCCGAGTTGTTCGCGCCAGAACGGTCGCAATTGTTCCATCCAGAGAAACGCAAATAACATTTTTTCTTCGAGCTGGGGCTTGAAGGGCGGTGTCACCGCAATTTGCGCGTGGGCAGCGGCCTCTGTCAGTACGTTCGCGTTCGGGATGTTCGGCAAATCGAACAATTCGAAGAAACGATAGACGACCGCTGTTTTGTCCAGATTCACCAATTCTTCGGGTCGCATGACACGGAAACCGATTTGTTGGCCGAGCCACTCCATCTCGGGTCGATACGCCGCCGCTTCGTCCGACACCACGACAACCGCCAACGGTTTCTCGCTTTTCGCTTCGGCGCGCAGGATCGCATCGAAACCTTCCATCATCCCGTGCGCACCACCCACCACCGTATCGCCCAGTTCCGTGTACGTTTTGCCGAGCCAGCCAGTCAACCCGATCCCGCCGGGTACGGAATCAAGTTCGCTGATAAAAAAGCTTTCGTTGCCGAGAATCACATCCGGACGGATCACGCGCGGGACGTGACCCTTGAACCGGTCGCGACGGGACAACTCAACGAGTTCTTTCGGCTTGCCCATGTCGAGATACTCCGCAATCCAGTGCGGCAGCTTGCCCTGCACACTGCGGCGGTACAGCACATTGCAGGCGCGATAGAAGGCCAGCAGTTGCGGGCCGAGCGCCTCCAGTTTTGTTACGAGTTCCTGCGGGAGCGGGAAGGCTTCCGGCGAGATGCGCCACGTGGCGCCGGCAAAGAGACCGTGCGCGGGCATTTGATCGCGGACGTAATGCGCCCGCTGCAGTGCTGTAACTTCGGTCGTCATTCGCGCAACTGGCCGTCGCCGACGACGACAAACTTGTAACTGGTCAATTCTTCCAGACCCATCGGGCCGCGGGCGTGGAGTTTGTCGGTCGAAATGCCGATCTCGGCGCCGAACCCATATTGGCCGCCGTCGGCGAGGCGTGTGCTGGCGTTCCAGAACACGCTGGAACTGTCCACTTCGCGAAGGAATTTTTCCGCCGTCGCCTTGTTGCCTGTGACAATGGCATCGCTGTGCGCGGAACCGTATTTCGTGATGTGATCGACGGCCTCGTCCACGCCGTTGAGGACGCGCACGGCGAGAATGAGGTCGAGGTATTCCGCATACCAGTCGTCTTCCGTGGCCGGTTTGGCACTTGGGACCAGCTGACGTGTGCGCTCATCGCCGCGCAGTTCGACTTTCTTTTCGGCGAGAGCCTTGGCGACGCGCGGGAGGAACCGGTCGGCAATTTTCTCGTCGATGAGGAGCGTCTCGGTGGCGTTGCAGACGCCGGGACGCTGGCACTTGGCGTTCACGACGATCTTTTCCGCCATGTCGAAATCGGCGTCGCGGTCGACGTACACGTGGCAGACGCCTTTGTAGTGTTTGATGACGGGAATGCGTGATTTTTCCGCGACAGCGCGGATGAGCCCTTCCCCGCCGCGCGGGATGCAGAGGTTGATCAACTCGTCGAGCTGGAGCAATTCGTCGATGGCCGCGCGGTCGGTCATGGGCACGACAGTGATGCTGTTCGCCGGCAGGCCGGGGACATTCATCGCGTCGGCGATGGCGAGATTGCTATGGATGGCTTCCGAACCACCGCGCAGGATCACCGCATTGCCCGTTTTGAAACAGAGGCAGCCGGCGTCCGCAGTGACATTCGGGCGCGATTCATAAATAATCAGGATGACGCCAATCGGCACGCGCACTTTTTGGATGCGCATTCCGTTCGGGCGGGTCCACTCGCTGATGGTTTTGCCAACGGGGTCGGGCAACGCGGCGACTTCGCGCACGCCTTTGGCCATTTCGCTGATTCGCTTATCCGTGAGCGTCAAGCGGTCGAGCATGGCGACGGTGAGGCCGGCTTTCATCCCCGCTTCGAGATCTTTCGCATTGGCCGATTGAATGCGGTCGGCGGACTTCTCAATCCCGTCGGCCATCGCACGGAGCAGCGAGTTTTTCGTTTCCGCGTCGAGTTTGGCCAACGCGCGTGATGCATCGCGCGAACGCTCGGCCAGGAATTGCATTTGTTTTTTCAGGTCCATTTACAGAATCACCATGTCATCCCGATGAATCACCACACCGGTGGCTGACTTGATTTGGATGCCGCCAACCTTCGTTAGGCCGCGCGCAAATTCAACCTGATTTTTGTCGCAGATACTGACGACGTCGCCTTCCGCGAACTTCCCTTCCGTCGAAACGATGCCCTTGGCCAGCAGGCTCTTGCTGTTCACACAGAGCGCCTGCTTGGCACCTTCATCCACAACTATCGTGCCTGCAGGATATTGGAAAAACGCGATCCAACGCTTGCGGCTGGCCAGCTTGTCCGTGTGCGGTAGGAAGATCGTTCCGACTTCCTCGCCGGCAAGTATGTCACGAACGACATTTGCGCGGTCACCATTGGCGATCACGAGCGGGATACCGGCGCGAGTCGCAATCTTCGCGGCCTCGATCTTCGACTTCATGCCGCCAACGCTTGTCAGACGGTCCGTACCGTGCGCAAGCGATTCGACCTCGCGTATTTCAGACACGGTCGTCACGACACGTTCTTGTTCGTCCAACAATCCTTCCACATGCGAAAGGATGATGAGCAGATCCGCGTCGATGAGGGTGGCGGTCAACGCGCCGAGACGGTCGTTGTCGCCGAACTTGATTTCGTCCACCGCGACGGTGTCGTTCTCATTGATGATGGGGATGGCGCCGCGGGCGAGCAAGGTGGCGAGGGTGTTGTGTGCGTTGAGGTGACGCGTGCGGTTCTGCAAATCGTCGTGCGTGAGCAACACCTGGGCGACCGTGATACCGGAGTTGCCGAACAACCGGTCGTAAATGGCCATCAACTTGCTCTGTCCGATGGCTGCTGCGGCCTGGAGTTCATCGAGCCGTTTCGGACGCTGCTTGATTCCCAATTCTGACATTCCCGCCCCGATGGCCCCCGAGGTGACCACGATGATTTGCTTCTTCGCCGCATGGAGCGCGGCGAGTTGCGAGACGATCGTTTCGATTTGCGGCAATGAAAGACGGTTCTGCGCGTCGGTGAGCAAGCCCGTGCCGAGCTTAATCACGACGCGACTGATCTTGCCGAGGATGTCCTTGCGGAGGTTCATAAGAGCGACAAATGCTTACCAGAGATTGGGGGACGTGTCGAGTGGTTGGATAGACGGGTCGATGCGTCAGCCGAGGCGGGACGCAGTCTGAATCGACAGCCTACCGGCGGGCTTAGTTCACCACAATGACGCGATAGAATCGTTGGGGTTGCAGGACCGGGTCGGTGAACGTAACGGAGGTATTGGAAACAGTGAGATTGGTCTGGTCGGTCCACGCGGGGTCGGTGGGTTGCTGCTTCCATTGAACGCGATAGATCCGGCCGGTGACGGTGCCCCAGGAAAGACCGAAATTGTTATTGGTAATGGTCGCCGAGATTAAGGGAGGGGCGTTGGTTACGTAGATCGTGCTGAGCAGCTTGGCGAGGCGTTGGCCGCCGATGGCCATGCGCTGGATGGTGGTGGTCTGGGCGGTATTGGTGTACGCGGTTGTGGGAGGGACGTTCGAAGAAATTCCGACGTAGGCGACGGTCTGCGCGAGTTGCCAGCTATCCGTGGACCAAGTCGCCGGGTCCGGAATGGAGCCGATACTGGCGCTGTACGGGTAAGCGGCTTCGACGGCGGCGGCTTTATTGACAATGATGGCCTGGCTGGCGGGAGTGAACGGGCGGGCGACGGTGTCCGAGAGATAGCCGCCGCCGGCGTCCCAAAGCGCGTGGAGTTCATCCCACTCACCGGTGATGATGAAATCGTTGCCGCCGGCATCGCCGGCGGGCATGTTCGTAGTAACGCCCGTAGAGCAATGGAGGGGCTGCGTTATATCGCCGCAGAAGTGGATCAAAAAGCGCAGGGCAACAGCCTGATTGCTGAGTGACTGAGTCGCGTCTTGCAGTGTGGTTATGGAAGAGCGGATGGCCGCGACGACATTGGAGGGGTCGTTGACAACTCCGTTGGTCGGATAGCCATCGAGGCTGATGGGGATATCAATGTAATGCGAGTCGCTGAACGCCGACGTGAAACTTTTAATATCGTCTGCCCAGGCGGAGGCGGTGACAAAATTGCTGTTGATGGAACTCGAGTGATAGACTGGCACCGCGATGAGGGCGTCGCATTTTGCCTTTACGGCGGCGTCGAGGTGGTTGTAGGCAATCTGCGCCACGACCATGTGTCCTTCGGCATCCCAGGCCAGTGCGGGATGCGCCAGGCAGAAACAGGCACAGAGAATGGCCAGAAATTTAATGCTCTTGATCATAAAGATGTTGCCTTTTTTGACGTTGTGTCGTCCGAGAAGGGTTGCCTCATGTCCGCCTAATAATGGGCACCCTAGGCCTATACGCTTCCATGGTCAATCGCGATTCTTGGGAAATCGCAGCTAGATGAGTTCGACTCAAATCGGTGGGTGCTGAATGCGACTCTAAGAGTCAGGCGTTGAGCCATTCGACCAGTGCATTTGCAGCATGGTGGAGACGGTTTCGTAGGTGATGATCGTGCCCCAAGTGACCGCCAGCCACAAGATCGGTTCCTCGATGGGCAACCCGGAAAACCCGTTGATGAACAGTCCCAGCATTTGTCGCGGCTGAAAGCCCCACCATTGATAGGGCACGGCGATGGTGGCCTCCCAAAACAAGCTGACGAGCAGGATGAAGAGCAACCCCAGGCTGAACGCGCGCCAATTGATGAAG
>Ga0224557_1004219_pt1 | contig 10635 bp, 13 predicted proteins | sample 714S31014metaG_FD_180677 | JGI IMG/M metagenome (GOLD analysis project Ga0224557, IMG submission 180677) | Peat soil microbial communities from Stordalen Mire, Sweden - 717 S3 10-14 | ecosystem: Environmental > Terrestrial > Soil > Wetlands > Peat | place: Sweden: Norrbotten County, Stordalen... | reverse complement strand
CTTTACAATACCGGCCGATATTTCAACATCCATAGGCGCTATGTATTTTGCAAGGGCCCTGTCAAATGCGCCGAAAGTCGGGGCGGCCGGTTTCATCTGAGCGCCTATGCTTGTGCCAAGTTTTGGGGTTGCCCCGGTCTTTGCCGCAAATTCCGGTTCCACATCAACAGAAAAGTTGTCGGATATTTTCTGTGAAATATAAAGTATTATCTCGCCGAAGCTGAAACCTGAATACTCGGTTTCGCCAGTCTTTACACCGGGTTTCGTCTCCACGCCGTCTATAGTGTCAAACAGAGTCATTTTAATGTGCCCGCCGATAGTTGTTCCGGACGGAGCAGAAGCACCAGCCGAGCTGTCCGCGGCGGCCGCGTCATCCGCCATAGAAAAGGCGTACATTCCAAGAACCATTGCCAGAACAATCCCAAGTATTGCCAGTCCCTTCCTCATAAAATACCTCCTGAATTTTTTGAGCATAGCTGAGTCCCGCACTTTCCTTATTTTACTTCGGGGGCCACCTCCAATTTTTCTTTTTTAAGCCACATTTCGTAAAGCGGCACCGTAAGCATAATAAGCATGCCCAGCCCGAGCAGCATGCCGGAAAGGGCCATGAAGATTGCCATCCACCCCGCAACGAACCTTATAAGCCAGAATGAGGCAACCGCTATGAGAACCGCCGTAAAGCCGTCAACAAGCGCGAATTCTTTCAGCCAGTGCGGCGCGGATTTTGTAAAGATAAAAATCAGCCCTGTGCAGAATATCATTGTGGCCATTCCGAGCAGGTGAACGTGCGATATCTCGAAAAGTGTCTGGACCGTGGGCGGCTCTATCATTTTTGCCTCGTTGCCGTGGTAATGGTCCGCAATATCCTGAATTGACATTCCCTCCAGAGTTGCAATGTTTCCTATCGCGCACAGGTAGCCCAACCCCATGCAGATGATAAAAAGCGACAGGAACATTTTTAACGTCTTGGGCAGTTTCGAGTAATCCACCAGCGATTCGATCTCTTTCATTTCCATTTAAACCCTCCTTGATTTTTTATATTTCAGTCTGCCTGTATAACGCAACTATTACCAGGGTGAGCATTACAATTATCCCTTTCACCCCGGTTTTTTCTTTTTCCTTGAAATTTTTAACTGCCGCAGTCACCCGGTCCCAAAATTCGGGTATTGTCGTCCATGAGGAAACTATAATATGCGATGTCCTTTTGCCGGAAATTCCAGCGAAGCTCAGCGGTTTCAGAATGGATTCTATCGCTGTAATAAGTTTTTCTGGCTCCGTGGTTTTTATCATAAGGTCAGAAACCAGCATAAGCAGCGCGAGCCTTACAACAAAAAATCCGCCCGCGGACAGCGCTTCCGATGTAATTTTAAACGGCCCGGCGGCAAACAACACATGGCTGCCCTGGCTGATAATCAATGGAACCAGGAATGAAAAAGCCAGAAAGACCCATATTTTTTTTATGCCTGAAAAAAGCTTTGCCGTGCTTATCCCCGCGGCCAGCGCGGCTGCCGTCACTAAAACGAATATCCCGGCAAAAAGGCCGAAACTGCCGAAAAATAAGAGCATAATTGCAGTCACAAAAACAATTATTATTTTCAGAACCGCATCGGCCCTGTGAATGAAAGAATCCCCTGAAATATACCCCCGTTTATCTGGCCCGCCGCTTTTAACAACAGGCATTGCGAAAATTTTTATATATTCATTGTCGGAAAGGCTGTCCCCGCTTTCCAGTTTTGCGCAAACCCGTGATGCTATTATTCCGGTTATCCATCCCATTATGACGCCGGATATGCCGAGCCACGGCAAAAGCATGAGCACACCTGCGCTTCTTATAAGTATAAAATATACAACGGCAAGCTGGGTCAGGTTATGAGCCACGGCGCCAAGCAGGGATATTCCCACAAGCGACAGCAGCGGTTTTTTCATATGCTTCATGATGGTATAAAAAAATCCCATTATCAGACTGGAGGTTATTGCCGATGTAAAACTGAGTATAAAAGTTGTCGAAAGAAAGGTACCAAGCAATAAAGAACTGATGACTGTACGCAGAATTGCAATTTCTATTGCCGGCCCGAACCCGAGGTCCACCAGGGCCACTATTGTAATCATATTTGCTAGCCCCAGCTTTATGCCCGGCACTGGCTGGGGAAAAAACGCCTCGGCCAGCTGCAGCAGCGACGCGCAGGTTACCAGAAGCACCGTCTTTTGCGTTTTCGGGTCATTCTTATAATCCATGGTTTTCCCCTTATTCGGAAAGTATGTCGTACTTGCTGTCCCCGGATCCTGCGGGTATTTCCACCACCACACGGTTTGGCAGGCACACTATCGACTGTCCCGGGTTCATTATCCAGCCTTCTTCCATACATACATGATTTTTGCAGTCGGACTCGCTAACCCTTATCCTTCCGGACTTAACCTCAAATGCCATTTTTTCAAGCCGTATTATGCCGTCGGTTTTCAGGCTTACCTTTTCAGCCAGTATGTTATTTTTATAAATATACGCCGTTTCCGGCTTTGATGATGGGGAAATCATGGAAAGAAGAGGGGCCGCAAAAAGTACAAGTATTATAGCGGCCAAAGCATAATCCGCACTGGTCGTGGCAAACATTTTATTGTGATGCATACATCCCTCCTTGATGTTTTAATACTACCGATTTAGTAGTATTATAATTGCATAAGTTTGAAAAGTCAAGTTCTTTTATTCACAAGCAGCCAGTATGGCTTTAAAAAGACATTTTTTCTTTTCCATTCCGTGTCATCGCGGCAAAAACTTCCCCGTGCGGGAAGATTAAGGGCATAATAATCCCGTTTATTATTTTTGTTTTGTTTTTTATCCGGTCTGCATTACAAAATTTATTTTAAATCTGCCCGGTTTAGTTGTCGGGCCATTGGGAGAAGCCGTAAAAACGCCCGTATTGTTTTGTGTCTATATTATGCGTGATAAACGCGGAAAAATCAAGTTTTTCATCATGCCGTTGTTGCTCCTCGTTATATTAAAAAAGCCCGCCGTTAGGCGGGCTTTTTTAATATGGGTGTAGGACGATATAAGGGGTTTTGGGAGGGGTTAGTTTAGGGGGAAACCTACACCCATATTTTCTCTACTCTGTATGAGTACATTTAATGAACAACATATGCCTATACAGGCAATAAAATTCTTTTTTAGTTTATAAGGTTGGACCGTTCTCTTATCGCGTAAATATAGAAGTATTTTGTTTTACTTTATCCGGGTTCCATACTTCCTGGTCTCATTTTTTAAATCTCAATTTTTGTCTTAAACCCGACTGAATCAGTAGTATATATATCAAATATGGCACGCTTTGTCAAGTATCTTAAAAAAATATTTTATAATTCCGTTCCCTGTGCGTCATACCATTGTATTTATTTCCATATATTACTTGATTTTCCTGCCCTGCCTGTAGCTTTCCACACTGCATGCTTTGCCGTCTTTTCCGTAGGATATCCACTGCCCCTCTTTTTTTCCGCCTTCGTACCTTCCCCTGGTTTTTATTATTTCCGCTTCCATATCGTAATATTCCGTATATTCGCCCTGCAGAGTCCCTTTTGAGTAGTTTGCCTCTACGAATACGCCGGTTTCAGGGTCAACGCTTGCGTACAATCCGTGAAAAACCGCCCTGTCATCACTCCCGCCGCAGCTGCAGCCCGATCCGCATGAACAGGAATCCGTCTTAACAGCCTTGGTTTTTAATTTAGACTTTGCCTTAACTCTGGTTTTAACCGCTGCTTTTGCTTTTGTTCTCTTTACAGTTTTTTTGGCCATTTATTTTCTCCTTTTTAACGCATATAAAAAAATACCCGGCTGAATCAGCCGGGTATTTTTTTATTTTCATGGCTATCTAATCGCTTTCCACTTCATCGTCGTACATTGTCCTCTCAAGCAGTTCGCCCCTGTTCCATATCTTTACCGATTCTATCCTGCCTTTTTTATCATACTCGGACCATACGCCCTGTTTCATCCCGTTCTCAAAGCGGCCCTCAATCTTAAGCTGCTTTTTACTTTCATCGAAATATTCCTTATATATTCCATGCAGCATGCCGCTCTCAAACTTTGCCTGTTTGTAAACCTTTAAATACTGGTCGTAAGCGTCATAAACTCCGTTTAAAGCCGGTGTATCACTGTTTTTCTTTTCAGCCATACTCAAGCCCTCCGTGTTAATATAAGTACTTATCAACATATATATTATATCAATTGTACTTTTGTTTTTCAAGTTTTTTTATGAGATAGTATTTTTAATGTTTTAAAACCTTTATGCCTCCGATATCCTCGGCACTAACGGTTAAAGCCATCATTTTACCCCGGGTTTAGCCCTATTACTTTTTTTTGCCAAAAGACTCAATTGCGCCGTGCGCGTCCCTGAAACATTCTATTACATGGGTAAAATCAAGGACCTCATAAACTTTTACAACTTCCTGTTTCATGCCCGCAAGCTTTATATCGCCCCTGTTTTTTTTGAGTATTTTTTTCATTCCCACAAATATCCCCCAGCCCGCGCTGGAAATGTAATCAACCCCGGAAAGGTCCACAACTATTTTGTATTTTCCGGACTTTGCGGCGCCTTCCAGTTCCTTTTCCGCCTCAATGGCCGTGGTCGTATCAATATATCCTTTTACCGATATTATAATCACACCGTCTTTCTCAGCGCTGGTAACTTCAATTCCCTTCATTTCATCTCCATTTGCCCCGGCCGTTTACAGCGAGGTCGGCAGTATTTTCAGCATATTCACCCCTGTTGCCGCGTCAATTTCTTTTACGGCATTTACCCCCTTAAGTTCATAAAGAACGGCTTCAGTCGTTATAAAAATTTTCGAATTTTTCCGCAGGCATCCTGTCAGGGCTTTTTTCTTTTTGCCTGCCGATATATGTATGTGTACCTGCGGCCCCTGCTTTCCCGAAAAAACCGAACCGGTTCCAAATACCTCCCAGTCGCCGCCAAATGAATGCATATAGGGATCCGGAGGTATCACGGGTTTTTTTGGCCCGGAAACAATATCTCCCTGCGCCATACCCCCGAGAAAAAGGAAAAATCCGGTTCTAATTTTTTCTTTTTTTACCAGCTTTTCCATTTCAACATTAAGATCGTCGTTGTTTTCAAACTTTATAACAAAAATCCTGCCAATGGATCCTTTTGTATACTTCATATGTTTTCCACCGGTTTTTTAACATCCGATTTTTTGCCTGAATTGACGGCTATGGAAAATACAAGAATCGCAGCAAGCCCGAATCCGCATCCGGTAAAAAATAAATTTTTGTCCGTAGAATTGCATAGTATAAAAGAGGCGCACGCGGCCGCGGCCGAAAATATCACCGCAGTCAACCTGAAAATAAAACGTATCATGCTTTTAATATCAACTTTCCACTTCGCCGACGGAAAGCTCCCTGGTCAAAAACATTGATCCGTCGTCGTTGGCGCTTTCCTGCCTTGGATTAATGCTTCCCTTAAACCTTATAATTACACCGTCACGCGATGTTTTAACAGCCTTTTCAAGGTCCGCGACAAGTTTTTTTGCTTTTGCCGGTGAAAGATAAATGTTGGGAGTTTCAGGAAGAACAAGCACCGAATTTGACTTTAAGACAAACATATTGACATCAAGATCTATGACCTGCCTGTCAATTATTTCCGGATCCGGCTGCTCCGCATTAGAAACAGTTTTTTTTGCCTCTTTTTTCCTGATATTGGCCATTTAATATCTCCCGCTATTTTTATTAATTATACATTATTATCCGTATTTTTTCAACCCGCTCCTTCATCATTGTACTGTCCCCTTATGGCCTTTATAACATCATAAATATCAAAAAAAGCCTCAACAACCTCAGGGTCGAAGTGCGTTCCGGCGCTCTGCTTCATATATTCAAGGACTCGGTCTTCCTGCCATGCGTCCTTGTAAACCCTCTTTGATATCAGCGCGTCATAAACATCCGCCACCGCCGCTATCCTGCCTGTTATGGGTATTTCAGTTTCTTTTTTTCCGTTCCCCGCCGCGACCGCTTCGCAGGTGAGATAATCGTCCATTTTCCCGGGATAACCGGATCCGTCCCATTTTTCATGGTGGGTGAGGGCTATCTCCGCGGCCATAGCGTCAAGTTCCGATTCCTTCTGTGAAAAAAGCCTGAACCCGTAAATCGAATGCATCTTCATTTTGTCAAATTCTTCCGGTTCGAGTTTGCCGGGTTTTTTTAATATCTGATCCGATATGGCTACTTTACCTACGTCATGCAGCATGGAGGCTATCCTTAGTTTATCCTTGAACCTGCGTATCAATTCTTCTGGAAACCCGCGCTTCTGCGCCCATTTCTGGTAAATTTCCACGGAATAAGCGCCCATCCTGTTTACATGTTCGCCTGTTTCCTTCGGATCGCGGAACTCTACCATTTTTAACATCCTTAACACCATGGACCTTGTTAATTTGGCTTTTTCGATGGCGGTTGCTGCATCGTTGGCAAAATAACTTATAAACAGCTCATCCTGTTCGTTAAACGTTATTATTTTCCCCTCAGGGCTTTTCGCGTTGATTATCTGCATTACACCAATAACCCTGTTCCTGACGCTTTTCAAAGGGATGGAGATCATTGATTTTGTCCGGTAGCCCGACGCCCTGTCAAAGTCACTGTTAAAATTGCAGCCGCAGTCCGCCGACATTTTATATACGTCCTTAAATTCGAGTATCTTTCCCTGTTTGACAGTTGCTCCGGCTATTGATTTTTCATCGAATGGTATTTCCTGATTCTGGTATTTATACCTCGCGGCAGGATTTCCGGCAAATATGAGATCATTCTGGGTATAGGACATGCGCAACTTGTCGTCTTCCACCATGAAGATGGAGCCGCCTTCCGCATTTGTAAAATGACGGACTTCCAGCAGTATTTTATCAAGGAGAATGTCAATATCGGCGATATTATGAATCTCTTCAGAGATCTTTAATATCTCTTTTAAAATGTTTTTATCTGATTTTGCGCTGCTCGCTTTAAGTTGTTTTTGCACCATTATTCTTTTTTTCTCCGTACTGTTCTTCTTTATAGATATACATATATATAATTATATCATAGTATTGTGTTTTTTGCAGTTTTTTTGTTAACTATTTTTTGCGGATTCAATGAACCCGGACCCGACAACTATTCCTGCCTTGTAAATCACGGCAAGCTGACCCGGCGTTACGGCAAACTGCGGCTCTTTAAATTTTATAAGCGCCCGGTCCCCGATTACAGTTACTTTTGCCGGTGATTTCTTCTGCCTGTACCTGATCTTTACAAGGGCTGAAAATACTGCTTTTTTATTTTCCACAAACATGTTGATGCCGGAAATGAAAAAACTTTCCGTAAAAGCCTCTTTCTTTTCACCGACAATAACACGCTTATTTTCTGCGTCGATTTTAACCACATAAACCGGTTTTCCGGCGCTTAACCCCAGCCCCCTGCGCTGTCCCACGGTAAAATTAAAGTATGCCGAATCCTTTATGTCAGATATTTTTTCACCGGATGATGTATAAAATGCCCCTTTACCGGAACCTGAAATATCCGATGACCTTTTTATAAATTCATACGGCGTCTCGTTTTTCCGCATAAAACAGGCTTCCTGACTCTCGGGTTTTTCAACATAAATGCCCCCGGCCTTTGCCATAGCGACGATTTTTTGCTTGGTTAAATTTCCCAGCGGAAAGAGTATTTTTTGTAATTCATCCGGCTTTAGCCTTGAAAGGAAGTATTCCTGTGATTTAAGCGGGTCCGCGGCTTCCTTCAGGCAGTAACCCCCGTTTTTTTTGACGATCCTTGCGTAATGGCCCGTGGCTACGTAATCAAAATTAAGTTCTTTCATTTTTTGAAGCAATACCCTGAATTTAAGCTCCGCATTGCATATAACGCACGGATTTGGCGTTTTGCCGTTCAAAAAATCGGCTATAAAATAATCGACCACTTTTTTTTTAAATTCTTTTTTCATATTAATGACATAGTGCCTTATACCGAGCTTGTGAGCCGCGTTCTTTGCGTCCATAATATCGTCATAATTACAGCATCTGGACGCGTCGTCCCACATTTTTAACGTCAGCCCAACGACTTCGTGGCCCTGTCCCTTTAAAATGGAAGCGGCCATTGTGGAGTCAACGCCGCCTGACATGCCTACGAATATTCTGGACATGAATGATCTTTCATTATTTTTTTACCCTGCTCCTGTAATCCTCAATGGCTTTTTTTATCCCGTCCTCGGCCAGCACTGAACAATGATGTTTTTCAACCGGCAGCCCTCCCAGCAGGTCAACTATCCTTTTATTTGATACCTGGAGAGCTTCCTCAACGCTTTTGCCTATAACCAGTTCTGTGGCAAGCGACGAGGTGGCAATGGCGGCAACACAGCCGAATGTCTCGAATTTACAGTCGGTTATAATATCATCCTTTACCTTTATATATATCCACATCACATCCCCGCATACCGGGTTGCCGACTTTTCCCACGCCGTCGGCATTTTCTATTCTTCCGTTATTTGTCATATCCCTGAACTGTTTTATCACCTTTTCGCTGTATTGAAGCATAAACGCCTCCCTGCAATTTTTATTCGTTCACATTGATATCATTTTTTCTATCGGTACCAGCGCCTTTTTCATGACTTCATCGGACAATTTTACCTCGTATTGTTCATGCAAAAGCGCTTCGTAAACATCCTTTACCCTTGTTTTTTTCATATTAGGGCATATTTTCGCGGACCCGAGTGAGAAAAATTCCGCATCGGGCCTCTCTTTTTTCAGCCTGTGAATGTGCCCCTCCTCGGTTCCTATCACAAACTTTTTGTCCCTGCTTTCCTTCACATATTTTATCATGGCCGAAGTGGATGCCACAAAATCGGCCAGTTCAAGCACTTCCATTGAAGCCTCGGGATGCGCCAGAATTTTTGCGTCGGGATGGGCCTGACGTGCATCCAGAACGTCTTTTTTTGTAAAACGCTGGTGGACGTTGCATCCGCCTTTGTGTATTATTATCTCTTTTTCAGGAACATGTTTTTTTACCCATGCCCCCAGGTTAGCGTCCGGAAGAAATACTATCCTGTTCCCGGGGGCCTTTTTAACTATATCGACGGCGTTTGCCGAAGTGACGCATATATCCAGCATTGACTTCACATCCGCATTCGTGTTCACATACCCTATTATGAGTGCGTCTGGATATTTTTTTCTGTATTCTTCCACCTGCTTTACGCTTATACAGTCCGCCAGCGGGCATCCTGCGTCTTTTCTCGGTATCAGCACCTTTTTTGTCGGAGAGAGTATCTTGGCCGTTTCGGCCATGAATAGCACGCCGCAGAACAATATTATTTTCTCCTTTGCCGCGGCGGCCTTGCGTGAAAGCTCAAGCGAATCTCCTGTAAAATCAGCAAGATCCTGCACCTGCGGTATCATGTAGTTATGGGCAATAATCACCGCGTCTTTCTCTTTTTTCATTTTTCCTATTTCCTCAATCATCCTGATTTCTTCCATCATATCCTCCATATTTTATTTTCCCGGCATAATATTTTACTTTTTGTCCCTTTCGTTCCACATCGGCGACATTTTCCTCAATTTTTCCACTATCCCCGGCATGACTTCAAGCACCTTTTTCACGTCTGCCGCGGTGTTGTACTTTGAAAACGAAAACCGTATTGAACCGTGGGCTATTTCATGGGGCAATCCAAGCGCCAGCAGTACGTGCGATGGTTCCAGCGAGCCGGAAGCGCAGGCCGACCCCGATGATACACATATCCCGTCAAAATCCAGGTGTATGAGCATTGCCTCGCCCTCAATGTGCTTTACACAGACATTAAGGGTGTTGTCTATCCTTTTTTCAGGATGCCCGTTTATTATAATATCAGGAATCTTTTCAAGCAACCCTTTTTCCAGTGCATCCCTAAGCGCTTTTATTTCAGCCATTCCCGCTGTATCCTTTAAATGTTCCCCCGCTATTTCGCAGGCTTTTGCCATTCCTATGATCGCCGGGACATTTTCTGTTCCGGAACGCTTTGACCTTTCCTGGTGCCCGCCCTGGGAAATTGAGTGTATCCTCACCCCTTTTTTCAGGTAAAACAACCCGATGCCTTTCGGTCCGTGAAATTTATGCGCGGCAAGCGAGAGCATATCAACATTCAGCTTTTTCACATCAATGGGAATCTTCCCGGCAACCTGCACAGCGTCCGTATGAAAATATATACCTGCTTCCCGCGCAATTGCCCCTATTTCCTCTATTGGCTCTATGGTGCCTATTTCATTATTTGCATACATTATGGAAATTAGTACGGTATCTTTTCTTATGGCTTTTTTTAGCTCATCAGGGCTTACCATCCCGTATTTGTCCACATTCAGGTATGTTATCTCCCACCCGTTTTTTTCCAGGTACCTGCATGTTTCAAGTACGGCGGGATGTTCTATTTTTGATGTAATAATATGCCTGCCTTTATCACTGTTGGCGTATGCGATGCCCTTTATCGCAAAATTATCCGATTCAGTTCCTCCCGAAGTAAATATCACTTCTTTCGGATCGGCATTGATAAATTTTGCCGCCTCTTCCCTTGCGGCCTCGATATCCTTTCTAACATACTGGGCTGATGAATAAATACTCGAAGCGTTAAAATATTTTTCACCGAAATAAGGGGCCATTGCCTC
>Ga0224557_1004217_pt1 | contig 10636 bp, 9 predicted proteins | sample 714S31014metaG_FD_180677 | JGI IMG/M metagenome (GOLD analysis project Ga0224557, IMG submission 180677) | Peat soil microbial communities from Stordalen Mire, Sweden - 717 S3 10-14 | ecosystem: Environmental > Terrestrial > Soil > Wetlands > Peat | place: Sweden: Norrbotten County, Stordalen... | reverse complement strand
ATTCGAGATGGTGCCCACAATGCGCAGCGCGTCCAGCAGTGACACGTTATTGAGGTCCACCTGAATCCGCTTGGCGGTGAAATCCGGGTCGAAGAGAACATTCACGCCGGCGGCCTTGCCGATCGCCTGGTAGACCACCTTGGCGTCTTCCTGCATGTGCAGCGTCAGAGGCTCGTTTGAGACCGGTTTCAGTTCGGCCGGAGCGCCCATCGACTCCAGATCTTCCTGCTTGCCCACCGTCTGCGAAAGGCTGGTCTCGGTCTGTGGCGCCGCCTCGCCGTTCTTCTTCCGCACACGGGCGATCTCCTGCTGCGCGGCCTCGTTGCTGGGATCGATCTCGGCGGCGTGCAGAAACTCCGACAATGCGCCCTGATCGTTTCCGCCATCCAGCAGCTTACGCCCCTTGGTTATGTGCATCGCCGATGCGGTAATCCGCACCCGGTAGAGCGAGGTGCGGTACTGCAAATCCTTGGGCGCCTTGGCGTAGGCCTTCTGGTAGTTGTCGAAGGCCGCGTCATAGTCATCGCGCGCCTCGGCGTTGAGGCCGCGCTTGTAAAAGGTGCTAGCCGACTCGGCGCGCAGCGACGCGCTCGACAGGCAGAAGACGGCCACGACGGCCAGAAGCGCCATCCAAAAAGCGGCTCTGGAAAATGCGGAGGCAGCGGTAGCCTGTGCGCGGCTTTTCATCGAACTCCCAGGCGTCTTCTCTGGCCCGCGCTTCTCCTCGGACCCTTGCGGGCTGCCTTGGCCGCCCCGGACGCTATTCCTGTCGCAATTCCTGTGGGTGTAACTTCCCATCCTGCAATGCTCCATTTTAGCTCATTCCCGCTGCCGCACAGCCAAAACCCGCGCCAATGCTACGATGAAGATTCGAGGATGCTTCCCCATGGCGCGCCAAACCAGCCACATGATCGTTCAGCCAACCGCTCCCGGCCCCCAGAAGCCGGCCCGGCCCCGCGACCCGGTGGCCAGCGGCGAGCGGGATGCAGCGCACAATCGCGTCGCCAGCCACAACTACTTTCTGCTGGAGAAGTTCGAGGCCGGCGTCAGCCTGCGCGGGACGGAAGTGAAGTCGATCCGCGAGGGCAAGGCCAACCTCAAAGACTCCTACGGCCTCATCCAGAACGGCGAGGCCTTCCTGCTCAATCTTCATATCGGCCCGTACTCCCACGGCAATATCTCCAACCATGACGCCACCCGCACCCGCAAGCTGCTGCTGCACAGCGCCGAAGTTCGCAAGCTACTATCGAAGACGCAGATCAAGGGCCACACGCTCATCCCCACCCGCCTGTACTTCCGCAACGGACGGGTGAAGTGCGAACTGGCCGTGGCCAAGGGCAAGCAGGACTGGGACAAGCGCGAGACCGAGCGCAGCCGCGAGGCCGACCGCGAAGCCCGCTCCGCCATCAACGCCAGCAAGCACCGCGGCGGGCGGTAGGGGCGGATATGGTAGGTCGGGGTTTTAACCACGACAATTTGAGTGAACCGAATGAACCGTGCTTTAGCCCCTGCGGTATGCTTTTCGGGAATCCGATTAGGATTCTGTTCACTCAACCGCAACAATCAAGCCCCGGCATAATTGATCATCAGCCATTGCTTTTCCCTTCGAGTTCGAAGGGCGCTTCACCGGGGCTGTCTGCATCGCAACTGGATCTTTTGCTCTTGAAGTACGTATCGATGGCGCTCCACGCCATAAACAACACCAAAGGCACAAAAGGGAGAGCCAAAAGGATGCTTCGGTCTTTCGTCCAAAATTCCACAGCCAAAGCTGCATAAAACAAGCTCACCATGGCTTCGTGCAGTGCCTGGCTTCTGCGGGTGTTGACCATGATGACCCCGCCGGCCAGAAGCATTACGGTCCAACATAAAAACTGAACTCCTGTGACTCCCCCGTGAATGACAGCCCAGATCATGCAGGCAAGCGAGAGACACAACAGGAGAACCAAAATGTGCCGGTAATATTTCCTGAACCACTTCTTCATCCCGTTCCCCACAAAGCGACTAGCAACGCAAAACAACTGTCCAGCCGATTATAGGCCGAAAGCTCACCGGATCACTTCAACCTCAATTCCCAAATCGAGCTTCTTCCAGATGCGGTCCGTCGTGTAGACCGTCGCTTTTCGGTCGATGGCGAGAGCCAGGCATGCGCGGTCGCCCAGCGATAGGCCAAAGGGACGGGTGATGGACCGCAACTCAGCCGCCGTGCGCGCTTGCGTATCGCTGAAGAAGCAGATCTCGCACTGGACACTGTGCAAACGGCTCCACGCATGTCCGGCAGATGCTCCAAGTTCGATCAAGCGCATGTGAGCCTCCGCCAGATTGACGGTGCTCAACAGGGCGCCTTCGAGGAGGGGAAGGACGATCTCGCCTCCCGGTTCGTTGAGAAAGACGGCCAGGATCGCCGATGAGTCGAGGACGACCGGGCTAGGCAACCTGCTCCGCCTTCTGTAAACGCGCCTGATATAACTCGCGATCGCGCTTAATCTCCTCATCTTCGCGGCGGGCTTCTTCGCGACGCTCGGCGATCAACTCGTCCGATGCGAATACGCCTGGCCTGTTGTATTGTGCGAACTCCTGCTGAATGCGGCGGATGCGGGCAGGATAGGACTCAATGCGCAGTACTCCATCCTCGACCTCCATCAGAAGCGATTCTCCGGCCTTGAGTCCCATCTCCTGCCGGATTGCAGCCGGAATCACGATGCGGCCATTCTGGTTGATCTTGCTACGAACAGATCGCGGTCGAGTGACAACTGTTTCCATAATGCCTCTCATAATAATAATGTCATATTATCAACAAAATGACAAGTATGGATAAAGTGTCATTTCTCGTCGAAAGCTTGTACCCCACATCTGCCGCGGCAATTTGATGTGGATGCCCTGGAGCTGGCCAGACGGTTCTCAGTGCTGAGGCGTCGCGGACCATTCCGTTCCCATATTGTCGTCGGTGATCAGCCGGGCGCCCTTCATCCGTTGCAGCATACTGGCGCGCGATTCCAGTTGACTGCCGGGAAGGTCCAGCGTGTCGGCCAGATGCAGTACCTCCTCCAGCCGCGCGCGTTGATTTGGCTTGCCAAGATCGAAGACCGGACGTCCGTCAATTTGATAGTGGGTGAGAGCTGTTCTCCAGAGACTTTTGTCGAGTGTGATCGGGCTATTGCTGACGGCCAGAAAACTGTTAATGCGCAGCGCGTAGGGAAACGCGGTCGCGCCTGTGGCCAGGGCATCGCCGGAGTAGGTCGTGTTATAGTACGCGATTCCGCCGTGATTCAAATGCGCCCGCATCAGGCCCATGAACTCGGTTGACAGCAGATTGGAGACATGGGCGCGATAATGCCACGTGGTGTTCATCAGGATGAAATCGAAATGGAGATCGGGATGGCCCAGCAGCCAGCGCCGGCCGTCGTCAATGACGATATGAACCTTGGGATTGCCCAGCAGGCTGGCGACCTCAGGATACTTGCGGATGAGCGAGAGGAAGCCAGGATTGATTTCGACGATGGTGATCTCGTCGACTTCCGGATCGTTTGCGACCACTTGCGCCCACGCTCCGGTAGCAAGACCGATGATGAGTACTTTTCTAGGTTTTGCGTCAAGGCCGCAGATCGCGAAGGCGCGATAGATCATGTTGGAATCGCGCCGGAGGTCGGTGTTAATCTGCCCGTCGTAGGCGCCGCCACTGATAACGACCCGGGTCGGATAGGCGAATTCCGCCGCGCTTGGGTACACGGCTATCACGCCACTCCGATTCTCCACCATGTCGGAGAATCTCAAGCTATTGTTGTACGCGGACTTGAGGAGCAGCCGTTCGTAGAGGCCGCTGAAGAGCGGGCCTGAAGCCAGGGCGAGAGCCACGCAGGCCACGCCGCCGGTAATGAAGATGCGCTTCGGCCACTTCGGCCCGGAAAGGACCGCAAGCACGGTTGCGGCGAGCAAGCCCAAGCCGAGCAGCAGCAGCGATGTGGCGCGGGTGGACCAATAATCCAGAACCACAAAGCCCACCAAAAAGCTGCCCAGGGTTGAACCGATGATATTGCTCACATAGAGAAAGCTGATGGATTTGCCTGAGTTTCGCTCGGGATCGATAGTTGCATGGCTCAGCAGCGGGAATGCGGCTCCCAGCAGCGCCGCGGCGGCGAAGACGAAGACAAAGCTCTGAAAGTAGTTGAAGTGGACGACCCAGAGGGCCAATGCGGGTCCAAGCAGAAAGGCGCTGATCGTTCCCAGCATGATGACGCTGGAAGTGGCTCCAAGCGTAAGACGGAGATTGTTGCCAAGTTTCTGCCGGCAAGCGTCGCGTACCGCGAACGAGCCGTAGGCGATTCCGAGCAGATAGAAGGCAAGCAGCTCGGCAAAGCACGGCGCCATTCCTCCGGAAACAAAGGCGTATAGGCGATACCAGATGATCTCGTAGGCCAGAGCGATAAAGCCCGTGACGCCGGCAAGGAGCATTCCGATCCAGAGTGGAATGGTCTCCTGCCGCGTTCGAGACTCAGGCTCCGGCCTCTGCGGGGCCGGAGCGGAATCTCTCAGCTGGAGGAGCAATGCCGCGGCGCCGACAAATAGGTTGAAGCAGACCGCGAGTCTCACCGAACCCGATTCGCCGAGCAACCGCATGAGCAGGAATGCGGCTGCAAAACAAGCCGTGGCGGAGCCAAGCGTGTTGACCGAATAGAGTAAGCCAACCGACTCCCCGATATTCCCGTTGCGGCGAACGAAATGTTCAACCAGCAGCGGCAGCGTGCTTCCCATCAGCATCGTCGGAACGAGCAACAGCGCAAATGCGATGCAGCCGGTAGCGATCGTCGAGGCTCCCGCGGTGAAAGAGCCAATGCGATGAAATATCCAGAGTGAAGCCGCGCCGAAGGTTCCCACCGAGAACTCGATCAGGCCGAAGGCGAGAAGCAGACGGATTCCCTTGCGAGCCGAAAGCCAGCCGCCAGCCAAACTTCCCAGACCCAGGCCGAGCATGAAAACGGTAACGATCATGGTTACCGATTCAATGTTGACTCCATATAACGTGAAGAGGGTGCGCTGCCATACGATTTGATAGAGAAGCGCCGGGAATCCCGATAAGAAGAAGAGTAGATAATAAAACCGGGTTGTGTCTCGCTTCGCCAAACTGCCAATGGATTCTCGCATTTGCTTTACTCTAACACTCAGGTTGCCGGAGTGATGAGACGGCCGCCGGTTGATTTCCCGCGGCTGTCGGGCGCCCCACTCCTTCGGCCCCGCTCGCGGCAGTGAAATAATGGTTGTATGCGGACCCAACTGTCTTTCGCCCCTCTTGCCGGAATCGAAACCGAATTGCTGGCCGTCCTGGCTGCCGACACACAAACCTCGAAAGCCCCCTACGCCAAGCCCCAGCCCATGCTTCTGACCTCGGACGCTGCCGTCCAGGCCGCTGCGGCCTCCGTGCTCTTGAGCGGCGAATACAAGGCCGGCGCCAACGAGACAGTACTGCTGCACGCCCCGGCAGGAGTGGCCGCCAAGCGCCTGCTCCTCGTCGGTCTGGGCAAGCAAGCCAAGGCGACGGCGGATAAAGTGCGCAACGCCGCCGGAACCGCCGTCCGCTTCGTCAAGCCGCGCGGCATTCGCGAACTGGTCTTCGCGTTGCCTGAATCGGAACTGCTTCCCGCGGCGAGCTGCGCGAGAGCTGCCGTCGAGGGAGCTTTCATCGGCGACTTCGACCCCGACACCTATCGCAGCGACCGCAAGGACCAGAGCGTCGAATCCTTTACCCTGACCGCACCCGCCGGTGTCGACCGTGCTGCCCTTGAAGCCGCCTTCGCCGAAGCCATCATCATCGGCGAGAGCCAGAACTTCACCCGCTCACTGGTCAACGAGCCGGGCAACAAGCTCACCCCCACCCTCCTCGGCCAGCGCGCCGCGCTGATGGCTGCCGAAGTCGGCCTCGGCTGGGAGGTCCACTCCACCGAAAAGCTGCACGAGCTGAAGATGGGCGCATTCTGGAGCGTCTCGCAAGGCTCCGCCGAGCCGCCCGCGCTGATCGTGTTGCGCTACGAGCCCGAAGGCGTCAGCGAAAGCCCGGTGCTTCACCCCACGGACAAGGACCCGTCCGTGGGGACCCCGGTGCTCGGCCTGGTAGGGAAGGGAATCACCTTCGACTCCGGCGGCATCTCCCTCAAGCCCGGCGACAATATGGAGAAGATGAAGTACGACATGGCCGGCGGCGCGACGATGATCGGCGCAATGCGCGCCATCGCGCTGCTCAAGCCTCGCGTGCGCGTGATCGCCGTCATTTGCGCCGCGGAAAACATGCCCTCCGGCACCGCGCAAAAACCCGGCGACGTGCAAACCGCGATGCCTTTTTCCGCCGATCAGCCGGGAAAAACCATCGAAATCATTAACACCGACGCCGAAGGCCGGCTTGTGTTGGCCGATGGGCTGACCTACGCGCGTCAACTGGGCGCAACCCACCTGATCGACGCCGCTACCCTCACCGGCGCCTGCGTAGTCGCCCTCGGCTACATCAACGCCGGCGCTTTCTCCAACGACGAAGAGATTTGGGCAAAGTTCAACGCCGCCCTCTCCACCTCCGGCGAAATGTTCTGGCGCTTGCCGCTGGGCGAGGAGTACGCCGAGCAGATTAAGAGCGACATCGGCGACATCAAGAACACCGGCGGACGCTGGGGCGGAGCGAGCACCGCCGCCGAGTTCCTCAAAGTCTTCGCCGAAGACACCCCCTGGATTCACCTCGACATCGCCGGCCTTGCCTGGGTAGAAGACAGCAAGCCCTACATCGCCAAAGGGCCCAGCGGGGTAGCGGTGCGCTCGATTCTGGAGTGGGTGAGAAGCTACTAGCTCTCAGCCTTCAGCTATCAGCTTTCAGGATGATAGTATCTCCAACGATACTGTTATCCTGAGCGGAACGCAGCGGAGTCGAAGGACCTGCGGTTGCTTTTCGCCTCACTCCGCTTCACGCAAGTAAGAGACTTTGGGAGTAAGAGATATGCCACTGGATCAGAAGAAGGAAAAACGAAACGGCCACCGTACGCAATGGGCAGCTCAGTTTGCTGTTGCTTCTGAATTATGCAAGCGTGGGTACGAAGTTTCATTTACTATGGGAAACCGAACACCGTTGGCGGACCTCATGGTCGTGAGCCCTGTTCAGAAGGAAATGTTTCTTGTAGATGTGAAAGGTCTCTTTAGAAAGAATCCATGGATAGTTAAGCGCAAGCCTGTCAGAGACAACCTTTTCTACATATTGGCATTCGTTCCTAGGGACGAGGACAATCAGTTATTGTACTGAAGCAGGAAACAGCTGATCTATTGATTCAGAAAGAACTGAGACGCTTAAAACGTCCAGATGATTACCCTCTCACGGGCATTGACTGGAAATCGGCGATTCCACACAAAGACGCGTGGCGAGTTCTTCCTAAGTAGATAACTTGTGAAGAAGTCTCACATCGCCTCCGGGCTTTCGATGCCCAGCCAACTGAGCGCCAGTACTAACTCCCGCAGCGCCACTGCCGCCGTCGCCAGCAAAAACGTCTTCCGCGCCGGGTCTTCTTCGGTCAGGATGTGGTGCTTGTGATAGAAGTTATTGAATTCCTGCGCTAACTGGAAGGCGTGCTTGGCGAGATGGGCCGGCTCGGAAGTCGCAATGCACTGCTCCAGCACCAGCGTTCGACGCGCCGCCCGCAGCCACAGCGCCCAGATGTCTTCCGCGTCCTCACCATGAAGGTAGTCGTCTAACTCCACTAACTTCGCAAACTCCGCTAACTCCGCTTCCGGCGTCGCTCCAGCCTTGCGGAAGATATTCCTCGCCCGCACCACCGCGTATTGAATGTAAGGCCCAGTCTCGCCTTCAAAGCTCAGCGCGTCCTTGAAGTCAAACGCGATGACCGAGTTACGCGTGAACTTGAGCATGAAGTAGCGCAGCGCGCCGATGGCGATCTGCTCGGCGATGCGCGGCCGGGCGGCTTCGGCCTCCGCGCCGCCGGTCTGGCGCGCGTCCACCTCGGCGCGCGTGGCGGCAATGAGTTTGTCGATCAGGTCGTCGGCCTTGACGCCGAAGCCCTTGCGCCCGCTCACTTCAATGTAAGGACGCTTCAAGTCTTCCTCGGAAACCTCATAGCCTAACTCAACCGCGCAGCGCGGCGTCAGCGCGACCATTTCATAACTGAAGTGCGTATAGCGATTCGCCTGATCAGTGTATCCCATTCCGCGCAATGCCTGGATCACATTGGCCTGCGGGTCGCTCTGCCGCGCGTCGATCACGTTATAAATTGCCTGCGCCCCGCCAAATTGCGGATGAGCCTCAACGCCCTGCTCAGCCGAAATCCAGCACTCATGCTTTGGGTAAGTAAAGAACGGCTTGTAGCCGAAATCTTTGCCCAGCAGGCCAAACTTCCATAGGTGATAGGCTATGTCTTTGCCAACATAAGTGACCGTGCCGTTGGAGCGTACAATCACTTTGGCGTCTTCATTCAGATCGCCTTCGGCGATCTCCGCGCCGGGCCGCGTCATCACCCAGCAGCCTTTGTTCTTGCCTTCGTTTTCGTAGTAGAGCACGCCCTTTTGTTTTAGTTTCTCGAAGGCAGCTTCCCAAAACTTCAGGTGCAGAATCTCGCTCTCGCGGGGCAGAAAGTCATACTCGATGTCCAGCCGCAGCATGGTTTCTAGATGCCGCTGGAGCACCGCGGTCGAAACTAACTCGGCAATTTCCGCAATTTCATTGTTACCAGCTTCAATTTGGTGTAGAACATCTAGGCGAATCTGTTTACACTTAGCGACCAATGCCTGATTTTGCTCAATGACGTCTAGAGCTAAGTACCAATTATTAACTCTTGCATAAAGATACCAGCAATAGTAGTCAAACTGATTCTCTCTGTTGGACGGGTTCTTATCGACCTCTTTAGCAAGGTATGCCATCAGCTTCTTGATGCCAGCGAGTGTGTGCTGTTCCTCAGCCGAAACCCCAGGCACTCCACTTTGCTCAAGATGCAGAAATCCCACCACCACATCGGCCACCTGCACGCCGGTGTTATCGATGTAATTCTGTACATCCACCTTTTGCCCGGCGGCGCGCAGCAGGCGCACAAACGTGTCGCCCAGAATGGCGTTGCGCAGGTGGCCGATGTGCGCGGCCTTGTTGGGATTGATGCTGGTGTGCTCGACCAAGGAATGAACCGGGTGCCCCACCCTCACGACGTCTTTGCTTTTGTCGCTAGGGTGGGAGATTGAGCCTGCTGTCGAACGCACAGCTTCAGCCCGCTCCAGCCGCGCATTGATGTAGCCCGCGCCGGCAACCTCGAAGCCTGCAAAGCCCTCCAGCCCGGCGAGCGCGGCCACTATCTCCTGCGCGATGATCCTGGGCGCTTTGCGCAGCTTGCGCGCCAGCTCGAAGGCGATGGGCGTGGCCAGTTCGCCAAACTTCAGATCAGGCGGAATCTCCAGCGGAATGCTGTCAAGCTGTAAGTCATACTTAGCCGCCAGAACACCGCGAAGATGCTGCTCAAACCGTTTCTGCAATTCCTGATACACGTCGTTATTCCTCTGAAATTCTTGATTGTTGAACGGCGGTTATAACTGGTCGAAGATTTCGCGGAACTCCCATGCGCCCTGTTTGCCGGCCAGCCACTCGGCTCCGCGCACCGCGCCCTCGGCGAGGCAGCGGCGGCTTTGAATTTCATGGCGCAGTTCGAGAGTATCGTTTGCGCCAACCGCAGTTACAATGTGTTCACCCATGGCGTCGCCCACGCGATGAGAGACGATCTCGACATTCGCTCCGGGCTGCGCGGCCTCGATGATCTGGCGCAGCGTGATGGCCGTGCCGCTCGGAGCGTCCAGCTTGGTGACGTGGTGCGTCTCGGCGATGGAGAAGGTATAGCCGTCCAGTTTCGCCAGGTCAGCGGTGAGGCGGAAGAGCTTTTGCACGCCAATGGAAAAGTTGGTTCCGTAAAGCAATGCGCCTCGGCGCTCACGGGCGAGCGCCTTCATCGCGTCGAGGTGCGCGTACCAGCCGGTGGTGCCGACGACGATGCGTCCGCCGCAGGCAAGCACAGCGGTCATGTTCTCGACGGCGGCCTCGGGAGCGGTGAAGTCGATGACCGCGCCGACGCCGGCCAGAGAAGCGGCAGTGAGAGCGGAGGCGTCGCGATTCTCGTCGATGTCGAGGGCGCAAACCGAATGGCCGCGCTCGCTGGCTACGTCGGCGACCAGGCTGCCGGTTTTTCCCTTGCCTAAAACTAAAAATTGCATGACGGCCTCGGAGTGTTGGACTGAAGATGAGAAAAACAACAGCAGGTCCTTCGACTCCGCTGCGCTTCGCTCAGGATGACAGTATGTGGTGGTTCGATTCATTGAAACCGAACCAGCACGTTGCGGGACAAATCCATTTTATCCGGTTCGCGGTTGCCGCGGCGTTATCCTGAAGTTGCCCATGCCTGATTTCACCTCCGCAGATCCAACGCTCGCCGCAACTGCCGCGCCTCACAAACGGCGCTGGCCGCGGATTCTACTCTGGTCGGCGGGCGCTCTGCTGGCACTCATTCTGGTGGCCGCTGGCGCGGGCGTGCTGTGGCTGCGCTCGGCGACGATCGCCGCGCTGCCGGCGCTGGATGGCGATCTGCGCGTGGCCGGACTCTCGGCGCCCGTGACCGTCCGCCGCGAC